>ERZ1292640.239-Hain-H43-02um-R1-239-length-44169-cov-6_pt1 | contig 44169 bp, 36 predicted proteins | sample MGYA00564404_ERZ1292640 | MGnify/ENA primary metagenome ERZ1292640 (study PRJEB36523, sample SAMEA6512636) | groundwater metagenome | collected 2019-01-08 | study: AquaDiva: Metagenomics assemblies of 32 groundwater samples | reverse complement strand
CCGGTCGTTCACCTGGCCGGTCAGGGAACCCGGCGTGTTCCGCGTCGAGGCCTACGTGCCCGGCGCGCCGGGCACGCCGCCGCTACCGTGGCTGGTCAGTAACCCGATTTACATCGGGACTCCGCCGAACCCAGTGACCGAGAAGGTGGCGCCACCAGCCACGACGTGCTCGCCGGTGGGTCATCAGTGGGCCATCGAGAAGGACGCGTCCTCGCAGGGTCTCGTGCATCTGTCCGCCGAATCGGCGGACAGCTCTCGAACGCGGGTCGAGTTCGCGCTGGGAGCCGACCGGCGGGCGAGTCCGTTTGTCGCGCTCGCGACGCGAGACATAGCCCCGCTGCGCCAGGCTGGATGCCTCGTCTTCCGCGCCGCCGCCAGCCGGCCGATGCGCCTGTCGGTGCAGGTGCGCGAGGCCACCGCCGGCGACCACCGCTGGCAGCGCTCGATCTACCTGGATGCCAGTCCGCGCGACGTCACCGTATGGCTGAGCGACATGCGGGTGGCGGGCACCGGCGATCGCACGCCTCCCGGCCGCGCGCGCGTTGAGTCGCTGCTGTTTGTGATCGACGCGACCCACGCACGACCCGGCGATTCCGGTTCGTTCTGGATATCGGAGGTGCGGGCGCGATGATCACTCGGAGGACGCACCGCCGTCCCGTCCTTAGGTCCGGACTGCCAGGAGGAGGTACAGGGCCAGGGCGGCAAACAGGATGTTTGGGGCCCACGCCGCCATCATGGGCACGATCAAACCACCGGCGCCAAGCGCGGCAAAGACGCTTGTGGCGGTCCAGTACACCAGGGCGAGCACGATGCCCAGGCCGATGGCGTACATGGCGCCACGCCGCCCGGTGGTGGCCGCAAACGGCACCGCGATAATCGTCATGATCAGCGTCACCCATGGGAATGACACCTTGCGGTACAACGCAACTTCGAACGGCACGACGTTCAAGCCCCCTGCCCGCAACTCCACGATGTAGCGTTTCAACTGCTGATAGGTCATGCGATCGGCATCTGGCTGTTCGGTCGCGAAGTACTGCGGCGGTTCCACCAGCAACGTCGCCGACTCCACCGGTTTGTAGCTGCGTTCTTCGACGCGGCGATCGAACTGGCGGGTCCACCCGTTGCGTGCCACCCACGGCACGGCGTCCTCCAGACCGGTCGCGGTTTTCGCATATGACACCACCTTGTAGTACGCACGGCTTTGCAGCCGCCACGCCCTGGGCGAAAAGCGGAAACTGGAGAAGCTGTTCAGCTCGCCGCGCCGCGGGTCGAAATACAAATAATTGTAGATGTCGCCTTTACGGCCCACGATCCACTTGCGATTCAACACGTCGAAGGTGCGTGGCGAGCCTCCGCGGATGACATGCCGGATGGCCTGGGCGCGGCGGTTCGAGGATGCGAGGACATTTTCTTCAAGCCCGAACAGCACGCCGCTGGCCAATAGGGCAAACAAGACCAAGGGCACCGCCGTGCGGTACAAGCTGACGCCGCACGCCCGCATCACGACCAGTTCGCTGCTGCGGGTCAAGAGGCCAATCGTGACGAGGCCGCCGATCAGGACCGCAATCGGAATGCACCAGTACACGTACTGGGGCGTCATGTACCACATGTACTGGAGGAGCATCTGCCCGGTGGCCGCGCCCTTGAACAGCTGGGTAGACAGGTCGATAAACGTCGAGATGTGGAAAATGCCCACCAGCCCGACGAAGGTCAGCGCGAAGATGCCCGCGTAAATACGCCCGAGGTACAGGTCCAGGATGTTCGGGCGCGGCAACCATGTGCGGCGCAATTCCGCGGAGACAATCTCACGTCGGCCCACCGCCTGGACGGGCGCCGGGCGAGCCGAGCGAGTGATGCGATGCCAGCTCGCCGCGACGATCAGCGCGAACCTCCGGAAACGGGTCACCAGCGGCTGCCAGCGGCTTGCGGACGCACTGCGAACCAGCACCAGGATGATGCCGGCGCCGCCCAGCACGATGTTCGGAACCCACATCGCCAGGCTCGCCGGCACTTGTCCACCCTTGGCGGCTGACTGCGACGTCCACATGAAGATGTAGTAGACGAAGATGACGCCAATCCCCATCACGAAGCTCGCCAGTTTTCCATCGCGCCGCGTGGTCAGTCCGAACGCCACGCCGAGCAAGGCGAAGACCAGGCACGCGACAGGGATGGAGAACTTCTTGTGGATCTCCATGATCGGATTGTGCGGCGACAATCCCAGGCGCGTGAGTTCCTGAATACGGGCCTGAAGCTCGGGAATCGTCAACTCCCGTTCGCCTCTTGCGGGCCCCGCACGCGGAAAGACGGACTCCGGATCCAGGGCGAGCAGCAGATGCTCGAACCGGCCCACGGTGTATTCCTGCGGTGCTTCGGCCCGGCTCGTGTGTTGGGTGCCATTCTCGAGCACCAATTCCACCGTGCGTTTCTCCCGATCGAGCACCATCCGGCCGCTCTCCGCCAGGAAGACGATGGGGTTCTCGGGATGGGTGGTGTCGGCCAGAAACACATCTTTCCAGCGCGCGCCGTTGCCCGCCACATCGCGGACGTACAGCACGTGATTGGGGAAGTCCTCGAAGAACACCCGAGGTTTGATTTCGCCTTCAACTCGTTGCGCGACGATGCGGTAGGTGATCTCTCGATAGGTCTGGTTGGCGTCTGGCACCGCCCAGATGATGACCCACGAGGTGGCGGCCCATGCCAGGACGGCGAGCAGCAGCACCGGCCTGGCCACGCGATAGACACTGACGCCGCAAGACTGTAGCGCCACCCATTCACGGTCGCCCGAAAGGCGGCCGATCCCAATCAGCAGTCCGACCAGCAGCGCCATCGGAATCGTGATGGCCAGCGCCTGTGGAATCAGAGTGCCCATAACGCGCATGACCGTCGCCGCCGGGACCCCCTTGGCAATCAGCTTCTCGGCCAGCTCGACGAGAAACGGCACTTCGAGGATGAAGGTGAACACCAGCAGCGAAATCACGAACGGCGTGACGGTGGCGCGGATGAGGTAGCGATCGATGATGCGCAGCATGAACGGCTTCCGGAACTTTACCACACAGCCGCGCGGCGAACAGGGCGTCTCACATAAACGCCTGGCGACCAACTCGCAGAAGAGCGAACGGGGGTTTGGTTTGTGGTCGGCGCTGACAGTTAGGGGAAATAGCAGAGAATCGCCAGCAGGGCTTCAACAGGTCGTCAACAGGCTATATTTGCTCTGTATTTGTTTTATGTCTGATAATGGATGTTATGTTAACTAACGCGTACGGATCGGGATTCCCAACCCGGTTCCAGCACCCCTTAGGATTGTTTCGCGCTCCGGAGCTCCCTCAGAATGGCCTCCAGTGCACTGATGATCTCGTCCTGCTGAACGTCCCGTTTGCTGAACGTTAGCCGCAGATTGAAGGCCTTTGTGGGAGGCCTGAATCGGAATACGTACGCTTTTGGCCGTCCTCGTTTCGGCTGCGCCGTTTCCTGTCGTAGCCGCTGGCGCGTAGCATTCCCATCTCTTGTGATTCGCTCTATCAGCGCCACCATTTTTGCCGGTTCTGACTGCCTAAGTATCTCAAGAAGCAGCGACTTCGAGTGAATGTCTGCCAGCCGACATAGATTCTTCACCTCGTCTGGCATCTTGTGGAGGGCAATGGTCTCCGTGATGGCTGTTCGGGACTTCCCGAGCCGCTTGGCCAGATCCTCGTGGGTGTACCCGCTGCGTTTCGCCACCGAATGCATCGCCTCGGCCTCTTCAAACGGCGTCAGGTCCTTGCGCTGTAGATTCTCGATAAGCGCCAGTTCGATTACTTCGGCGTCGTCGACGTCGCGGATCACGACCGGCAATTCGAGGATGCCAACCCGGACGGCGGCCTGATACCGGCGCTCTCCCGCAATAATCTGGTACCGGCTGCCCATGAAACGAACGACCAGCGGTTCGATGACGCCTTTTTCGGCGATCGACGCCATCAGTTCAGACAGGTCGCCCATCGCCTGGCGTGGCTGATCGGGATTCGGATCGATCTGGTCGATGGCCAGTAGCCGGCCGATCGGCGTGCCGGCAGGTTCCGACAACGTCTCAACATAATGCTCATCGTGGCGCATCCGGACGGTTTCCGGGAGCCCTGTGCGCTTAGCCACGGTCGATGACCTCCTCACAGAGACGGTAGTACTCGGTGGCGCCGGACGACTCGGGTGCGAAGCTGAAAATCGATTCCTTGTAGGCCGGGCTTTCTTCCAGCCTCACACTCTTGCTGATGACCGTTGTGAACACCTTCTCGCCGAACACACGCTGAATCTGACCGCGAATGTCTTTAGCGATCGCCGTTCTGCGGTCGTGCATCGTAATGAGCACACCAAGGAGACGCAAATCCGGGTTGGCTCGGGCGCGCACTTTCTCAACGGTCTCCAGGAGATCGTCGGTGCCCTCCAATGCGAAGTAAGACGACTGGATCGGAATCAGGAGATGCGTCGACGCGACCAGTGCGTTGACCGTCAACAGGCCAAGCGCCGGAGGGCAATCGACGACGATGACATCGTAGGAGGGGCGAAGCGGCGCAATCCGGTCCTTCAGCCGAAAATGCGCATCCAGCTCCCCTACCAGTTTGGCTTCGAGCTTGGCGAGCGCGATCCGGGCGGGCGCAATCCACAGGTTTCCTACCGTAGTTGGCTGCACGACGTCGCTCAACGGGCAGCCGCCCTCGGCGATGACGTCGTAGACGCTCCGCTCGATCGTCCGGACGTCCAAGTAGGACATGGTACTGTTGGCCTGCGGATCCATGTCGATCAGCAGTGTGCGCTTTCCGCGCATCGCCAACGCGGCGGCGAGGTTGATGGCCGTGGTGGTCTTAGCGACGCCACCCTTCTGGTTGGCAATGGAGACGATCATGGAATGTGGCCCACGGAAGGCGGTTTGATTCTAGGTGGGCCGCGAAGCAGTGTCAAGCAAGGGCCGCTGCAGGTATCATCCTGACCGTCGGCTACATCTTGTACTTCCCCAGTTCCTCGGGATCCAGGCTCTCGAGCCAGCGCTGGAGCCGCTCGGAGTCGGCTTTCTCTGGCGCGAAGTCGATGGTTTTCGCGTGGTCGATCACCCGTTCTTCGACGTAGATGGGAGCCTGCGTGCGCAACGCCAGCGCGATGGCATCGCTCGGACGCGCATCAATGGCCATGACTTCCCCGCCGACCGTCACGTAGATGAGCGCGTAGAACGTATTGTCTTTCAGATCGGATACTACGACGCGCTGGACTTCGGCGTTGAGATCGCGGAGCACGTTTCGAAGCAAGTCGTGCGTCATCGGCCGCGGTGTGCTGATGTTCTCAATTTGCAGAGCGATGGCGTTCGCCTCGAACACACCGACCCAAATCGGCAGCACGCGGTCGCCATCCCGATCGCGCAGGATGATGATGGGCATGTTGGTGACCGGATCCACCATCAATCCCTTGATGACCATTTCTACTTGCATTGTCGCTCCCTGGTGCAATCCGGACTCCCCAGTTCTTGCATTCGTGCGGTCGACTCGAGAGTAACTATCGGCGAATCGATCGTCAGGCGACTACCTGGGAGACGCATCCCCGGAGGCTGTGGGGACCGGCGCGATCGATGTGTACCATCACGGTGCTCCCCAGCAGTTGCTCGTCACCCGGGAAGTTCACGACGGTATTGCCGGACGTTCTACCAGACACCTCTGAGTCCCGGCGCCTGCTGATACCATCCACGAGCACGGGAAGATCCCGACCGACGGCCCGTTCGTGAAGAACCAACTGGATGGCGGCCTGGCGTTCCTGAAGCACCGCCAAGCGTCGCGCCTTCTCGGCCTCCGGCACATCGTCTGCCATCCTCTTGGCGGCAAGCGTGTTCGGCCGCTCGGAGTATTTGAACGAGAACATCGAGTGAAAACGTACCCGCTCCAACAGCGTCATGGTCTGGTCGAAGTCGTCGACCGTCTCTCCCGGGAATCCAACGATCATATCGGTCGATAGCTGGATCTCCGGGACCCTTTGCCGGAGGGTCTCCACCAACGCGAGGTAGTCTTCCCTGGTATGACGCCTCCTCATGGCTGTCAGGATCCGCGTCGATCCGGACTGGACCGGCAGGTGCAGATGCTTGCACACCTTTGGAAGCGAGGCCATCGCATCAATCAGCCGCGGCGTGACGTGGCGAGGATGCGGACTGGCGAATCTGATCCGCTCCACGCCGGGAACCTCATTGACCGCGCCGAGCAGTGCCGCAAAATCGCAGTCGGCGTCGTCGGGCGCCTGGTAATGATTGACGATCTGCCCAAGCAGTTGGATTTCCCGTCTCCCGCTGGTGACCGCCTCGCCGATTTCACCCAGGATGTCGGCTTTTGAACGCATGCGCTCGTGGCCTCTGGTGTGGGGTACCACACAGAACGCGCAGAAATCGTTGCAGCCCTCAATGATGGTGACGTAGGCCTTCACGGGGTCCGATCGGCGTGCCAGGCCCAAAGGAAAAGAAACATCGTCGTACGGGTTGAGATCGATTTGCCGAGCCGAGCTCCGAATGGCCTCGTCCAGCAGCATCGGCAGGCGCTTTTCTGCCTGCGTCCCCACAATCACATCGACGCCGCCGGCCCGCCGGAAGAGCGCCGCGCCTTCTTGTTGCGCCAGACAACCAGTAATCGCAACCAGTTGCTGATGGGCTCGTCCGGCACCTTCCGACCGGATCTCGCCGATTCGGCTCAGCACCTTGTCTTCGGCTTTCTCGCGAACCGTGCACGTGTTCAGCACCACCACGTCGGCTTCCGCAAGGTGTTCAGCCAATTCGTATCCTGCGGCTTCGAGCAGTCCTGCCATCCGCTCGGAGTCGTGGAAATTCATCTGGCAGCCGAAGGTTTCGATGAGATATCGTCGCGCCATTTACTTTCGCTTTCGCCTTTCGCCTTTCGCTTCGTATTCGCTTTCGCCCAGCCTCGCCGCCATCATCTCTCGTGCGCTGGCCCGGGTGCCGGGGGTCACAACGGCGCCGGCCATCATGCGGGCCAACTCGTCGGCACGCGCGTCGACATCGAGCTGCTCGACGGTGGTCACCGTCCTGCCCTGCCGCACCGCCTTCGACACGCGGTAGTGCACATTCCCTGAGGCCGCGATCTGAGGTAGATGCGTTATGCAGACCACCTGGAACTCCCGGCCGAGGTGCTGCAGTCGCTGGCCAACCACATCAGCCACGTGTCCGCCTATGCCGGCGTCGACCTCGTCGAAAATCAACGTCTTGCCGGGAGAGTCGGTCGACGCCAGTGTTTTCAGAGCCAGCATCATCCGAGACAACTCCCCTCCCGAGACGATTCGTGCCAAGGGCCGGATCTCCTCGCCGGGGTTTGTGGACACGAAAAACTGCGCCAAATCCAGGCCGCGACCAGTCCATTTCCCGGGCCCTGGCACCTCAGGCTCGAAGCGAACCTCGAACCGGCTTTGCCCCATTGCCAACTCGCTGAGTTCTCGCTCGACGGCTCTCGAGAACCGGTCGGCCGCGCTTCGCCGGGACGCCGACAGTTTCCGCGCCTTCTCGAGGTACGCGTCAGCCAGCAGCGACGTGCGCTTCTCGAGCTCGGCTACCCGCTCCCCTGCCGAATCGAGCGCGGCCTGTTCAGTTCCGCAATCGCGGCGCTTCATCAGCACGTCTTCCAACGCCGGGCCGTACTTCCTCTTCAGGCGTTCGAGCGCGGCCAGCCGGTCCTCGATGTCCTGAAGGCGTTCGGGCGCCGAATCAATGTGGGCGCCGTACTCCCGCAGGAAGCCGGCCAGTTCGTCAAGGTGCGCGTCTACCGACGTTCTGGCTTCAAGAAACGGAGAGAACCTGAAGTCGAGTTCGGCCAGCTCGGCGATCCGTTTCCAAACCGCGGCCAGCGAACTCACGACCGAGCCGTCTTCCTCGTAGAGTCTCCCGTACGACTCGCCGGAGAGGCGTCTCAGTTTCTCGGCATTGGCCAGCAACCGACGCGTCGCCGTCAACTCCTCGTCTTCCCCAGCTACCGGATTCACCTTGTCGATTTCGGAGAGTTGAAAACGAAGAAACTCTGCGCGCGCATCCTTGTCGCGTTCCTGCCGGCGCAGCGCTTCCAGCTCGCCGCACGCCACGCTCCACTGGGCGAACGCAGACTCCACACCGGCCAGTTGCTCAGCCAGGTCGGCATACTGATCGAGCAGTTCGAGGTGCAGATCGGGATCCAGCAGCGCCTGGTGCTCGTGCTGACCGTGCAGATCGACCAGCGTGGCTCCCAGTTCCCGCAGCGCTCCGGCCGTCACCAGGGCGCCGTCCACGAAGCTACGGCTGCGCCCCTGCGCGGTCAACTCGCGCCTAACAATGATCTCTCGGCCCTGATGCTCGAACACAGCCTGAATGATCGCTGTTTCTTCGCCCGTCCGAATCATGTCGGGCGAAGCGCGCTCCCCAAGAAGCAGCCCGACCGCGCCAACCACGATCGACTTGCCGGCGCCGGTTTCGCCAGTGATCACGTTCAGACCAGGATGGAGGTTCACCTCGAGGGCCTCAATGACCGCCAGATTCCGAATGTTCAGGTATCGCAGCATGGCGCCCTGTTCCTGATGGCTCGTAACGCGGAACTCCTATAATATCACGGGTTTGACAGGCTTTCAGGTGCATGGTACGCTTCGAAGAATACACTGGATGGCCTAGCCGGCCCCTCTCCACGCCCACGCGGGCGCGGCAGACGGCGAGCGGGCCGCCTTCGGGAGGAGCACGATCGCGTGGGTTCATATTCGCTGGGCGGTGATGGCGTGGTCGAGATGGTGCTCCGATCGGGCCCCGTGGCCAAGTTCGTGTTGGCGATTCTCGGGACTTTTTCTGTCGTCTCCTGGGGCATCATTCTGCACAAGCTGTGGCACTTCTACCGGATCGAACGCCAGACCGCCAGTTTCCTGGAGATTTTTCGCCGAAGCTCCAAGTTCTCCGAGGTCCAGGCCGTCTGCCGGACCTTCGACGAGAGCCCATTGTCTGGCATCTTTCAGGCCGGCTACGCTGAACTGAACATGCAACTGCGTCAGCCTGGGCCTACAGCGGGCAGTCCCTCGAGCCCGACCGTTCGTCCAACATTGAAGAGCCTGTCATCGGTCGACCGCGCGTTGCTGCGGGCCGCTGCCGTGGAAGTGACGAAGATCGAGCGCCGGCTCTCGACGCTGGCAACCACGGCAAGCATTACGCCGTTCATCGGTTTGTTCGGTACCGTCTGGGGCATCATGACGTCGTTCTTCCGGATCGCCAGCGTGGGCTCCACCAGTCTCGCTGTGGTGGCGCCCGGGATCGCCGAAGCCTTGATCGCGACGGCGGCCGGTCTGTTTGCGGCGATTCCAGCGGTGTATTTCTACAACCACTTCGTGGCCGAGGTGAAACGGCTGACGTCGAGCATGGACGATTTCTCGCTCGAGTTTCTGAATATCGCCGAGCGTAATTTCACTTAGGACGCGGACGGAAATAGTTGCTTCCGCCCGGGTCCTTAGGCTCGGGGCGCTGGCGCCGATCGCCAGGGACCGGCTCGCATGGCCAAGATCAGCCCAACCGAAGACGTCTCGGCCGGACGCAGCGGCCGCGTGCGGCGCCTGTCGTCGTCGATGGCCGAGATCAACGTGGTGCCTCTCGTCGACGTGATGCTCGTGCTGCTCATCATCTTCATGGTGACGGCGCCGATGCTGCAGACCGGTATCGACGTCAACCTGCCGGTATCTCGCCGCGCGGTCGCGATTGGCGACGAGCGCGTCTTCGTGACGGTCCCGCTCGCCTACCGGCAGAACCGCACCGTCCGGCTGGGCGACGAACCGGTGCGGCTCGACATGCTGGCCGAGCGAATGCGCCAGGTGATGGACGGCCGGGCCGATCGCGAAGTCTTTTTGCGCGGTGACGGCGGAATTCAGCTGCAAGAGCTGATGGAAGTGTGGGACCAGCTCAAGGACGCCGGCGTCGAGAAAGTCGGGATGGTCGCGAAACTGCCGGGAGAACGGTAGCGATGGAAGCCGTCACCAGCGTGCTGGTTGAGCGTTCGCGCGACATAGGCGGATTGTCGCGGATGGTCACCGCCTCGCTGACGCTCCACGCCGTATTGCTGGCGGCCCTGTTTCTGCTGCCCCTCTTTCGCCACGGCGGACCTGAGCCCGACCTTCAGCCCGTCATGACGATCTCGCTTGGCGGTGCGGCCGGGCCTCGTGCCGGCGGCATGACGATGATGGGCCGGCCGATCCAGACCACGGCGCCGCTGCCGGCTGCGGCGCGACCGGCGCCCGTGGTGCGTCCGCCCGCGGCGAAGACCCCCGAGATGGTCGTGCCCGTGCCGAGCGACAGACCCCTCAAACCGCAGCGAAGCCGACCGGCGGAATCCACGGCACCGTCGCGCGCGGCCGACATTCCTCCTCCCGCGGTCCCCTTCGGCGCCACAGGCGCGGCCCCGGCGCCCTCCAACCCTGAGCGCGGCATGGGATTCGGCGGCTTGTCGACCGGAGGCGGCGCAGGCGCCGGCGGGTACCTCGACGTGGCGAACTTCTGCTGCCCCGATTATCTGGTGACCATGACGCAGTTGATCCAGAACAACTGGCGAGGGAAGCAAGAGGTTAGCGGTGAGACGCTGATCACGTTCCGGATCCAGCGTGACGGCCGGATCACCGACATCGATTTGGAACGTTCGAGCAACTACGCGGCGCTGGATATCGAGGCGCAGCGGGCCTTGTTCATGACGCGGCGGGTCCCAGCGCTGCCATCGGCATTCCCGGATAATCAATTGACCGTTCACCTGCGTTTCCAATACCAGCGATGATGATGCGACACCTTGTCTTGCCTGTCTGCGCGGCCGGAACCCTGATGGCGTCGCTGGCCCTGGTCGGCGCCGCCCCGCCATCGCCGCTCACCCGGCAGGCCGGCCAGCAGCAGCCCGAGGTGAGCCTGACCATCTCGGGCGAACCCGGCGCGCGGCCTCGCTATGCCGTGCCGGATTTCGTGGTGCGCACCACCGACGCCGACAGTGCCGCAGCCGCGCGCGTGATGGGCGCCGTGCTGTGGGACGACTTGGCCTTCGAGCGCGAATTCTACATGGTTCCCCGCGACACCTACCGCTCGATTCCGGCGGCGCGATCCGTGCAGGATGTGCCATTCGACCGCTGGCGCGAGATTGGCGCCGATGCGCTCGTCGTGGGCAGCGTCGAGATGACCGGGGCCACGACGTTCCGCGTCGAGGTACGGCTGTTCGACGTGAAATCGCGCCGGTCGGTGATGGCGCGGGAGTACACCGGATCGTTGTCGAACCCGCGACTGTACGCACATGCGGCGGCCGACGACATCCACCAACAGCAGCGGGCGCTTCGCGGGGTGGCTCGTACCCGTCTGGCGTTCTCGTCGGACCGAGACGGCGAGCGTGTGACCGGCACCGTGCAACAGCGTGACGTGAAGGAGATCTACATCGCCGACTACGACGGGGCGTACCAGCGCCGCGTCACCGTGACGCACAAGCTGAACATCATGCCCTCCTGGTCGCCCGACGGCCGCGCGATCGCCTACACGTCGTACCGGCGCGATTTCCAGGACATCTATATCTCGCTCATCTACCAGGGCACGCTGGAGAACCCGACTGGCGGCACCACGCAGAACTGGCTCCCGGTCTGGTCGCCAGACGGCACGCGCCTGTGCTTCACATCGAACCGCGACGGCAATGCCGAGCTGTACATCATGAACCGCGACGGCTCGAACGTGACCCGGCTAACCAACAACCCCGCCATCGACACTACGCCGACCTGGAGCCCCAGCGGCACGCAGATCGCCTTCACGTCGAACCGGGGCGGCACACCCCAGATCTATATCGTGGATGTCGACGGCTTGAATCTGATAAAAATCACGTCCGAGGCGTACTGCGATCGGCCGACCTGGTCTCCCGCGCCGTTCAACGAAATCGCGTATACCTCTCGCACCGGTCCGGGCTACGATGTCAAGATCCTCGATCTGGCGAGCGGAGAGCGCAGGCAGTTGACGTTTGGCGAAGGCAGCAACGAGAGCCCGAGTTACGCACCCAACGGGCGCCACCTGGCATTCATGTCCACACGCACTGGCAAGCGGCAGATTTTCGTGGTGGGACGCGATGGCCAGGGCCTGAAGCAGATCACCACAGTCGGGAACAACTACACGCCCGACTGGTCGAAGTAACCTCGAGTCGTTTCGTGGAGACAAGACGTATGCACAGTCGATCGGTGTCTTGTGCCAGCCTGATCCTCGCCGTCACGCTCGCCGTCACGCTCGCCGCCGCGTGCGGCCCCAAACAGCCGCCCGTGGCGCGGCCCGTGCCGCCGCCGGGCAACACGTCAGCGCCAACCGACGCCACGCCGGCCCAGCCGGTGGTCGCAACAACGCCCGCCGTCGTCCGCGACACGCCGATCGTGCCGGCCCCGGCCATGTCCGAGGATCCGATGGCGTCGCGGACCATCGACGATCTGAACCGTGAGTCGCCCCTGCAGGCCGTGTTTTTCGAGTTCGACGCCGATGAGCTGAGCTCCGGCGCGCGGGGAGGACTCGAGGCCAATGCCACGATTCTCAAGAAGTACCCGACCTGGCTCGTCACCATCGAGGGCCATTGCGACGAGCGCGGCACGGCCGAATACAACCTGGCCCTGGGCGAGCGAAGGGCCGTCGCGGCGAAATCGTACCTGGTGTCGCTGGGCATCCCGGCCGAGCGCTTTCGCACCGTCAGTTATGGGAAGGAGTTCCCGTTTGATCCAGGTCACGACGAGTCTGCCTGGGCCAAGAATCGACGGGCGCACTTTGTAATTACGGGCAAATAGGACTTCCGGACGCGAGGCGACATCATGACTCGACACTTCCGTACGCTGTTGCTGACCATCGGGATCCTCGCGCTGGCCAGCTCGACGCCGATGGCGGCCGCCAACAAGGAACACCAGCAGATGATGGCCGACATCAGGATGCTGCAGCAGCAGTCGCAACTGATTCAGTCCCAGCTGGCCGCGCTGACCGACGTGCTGAAGACCGTCACCACGCGGCTCGATGAACAAGCGGGCGCCAACCGCCGGGCCGCTGCGGATCAGAAGCAGGCGGTCGACACGTTTGCGTCCGATCTACGCGTGGTGCGCGAGAAGGTCGATGAAACCAACGTGCGCCTGTCCTCGCTGTCACAGGAAGTCGAGGGCATCCGCGTGACGCAGGCGGCGGTTCCAGCCTCCGTCCCGGCCCCGCCGCCCACCGGTGATCCGCAAGGGCAGCCAGCGTCGGGCCAGGCCGCGACGCCGACACCAGGTCAGCCGGCGACAGTCAGTGCTGGCATGTCGCCCCAACGGCTCTTCGAGTCGGCGCGCGCCGACTACTACGTCCAGCAATGGAGTCTGGCCATCCAGGGATTCGAAACGTATCTCAAGACGTTCCCGAAGTCGGACCTCGCCGACGATGCGCAGTACTACATCGGAGAATCCCACTACAGCGCGGGCAAGTTCCGCGACGCCATCGCGGCCTACGATCGCGTGATCGCGAGCTATCCCACGAGCAACACGCTCCCCGACGCCTATTACAAGCGCGGGATGGCGTTCAATGCCCTGGCCCAGGTACCTCAGGCCCGAGAGTCGTTCGAGTTTGTCGCCAAGACCTACCCGGACAGCGATGCGGGTCGGTTGGCCAAGCAGGCGCTCGATCGCCTGGGGAGAATCCGCCAATAACCTTGGATCGGAACCGGCGCCAGGCAGGCGTTTCACTTCAGTGAAAGGACACGTGCGACCATGTCGAGCTATGTGAAGGTGATCTTGATCGGCAACCTGGGCCGCGACGCCGAGCTGCGCGCCACGCCGACCGGAAAACAGGTCGCCACCGTCAGCCTGGCGATCAGCGACCTCTCGAAGAAAGACGAGCGCGGGCGGCCAGGCACCGAGTGGTATCGCATCAAAATCTGGGGCAAGCAGGCCGAGAGTCTCGCCCAGTATCTGGTCAAGGGCAAGCAGATCTACGTGGAGGGCCGCCTGTCGATCCAGGAGTGGACCAGCCGCGAAGGCGAGAAGCGGTACACGCCGGAAGTCTCGGCCGATCGGGTGCAGTTGCTTGGTTCAGGCGGCATGTCGGCGGCGGCGGCGGCGGCGCCAGACAGGGACGCGCCGGCCGTCGATGAGCTGGAACAGGCGCAGGATATCAACGCCGACGACATCCCGTTCTAGACGGGGCCTACCGCTCCGCGCGGCCGTACCGGTCGTCGAGTCTGACCACATCCTCCAGGAATGGAGTGGAGACTTCGAAAATGTCGGACTCCTCGATCGCCGTCATCCGATGCACCGTGCCGGCAGGCACGTGCACGCGTTCGCCCGGCACCATCTCGCGACCCACCAGCCGTTCGCCTTCCTGAATCTCGAACAGCAGCTTGCCCGAGTACAGGTAGATGGTTTCGACCTTGCGATTGTGGTACTGCAGGCTCAGCGCATGGCCTGCCATCACGTGAATGATCTTGCCGACATACGCCTCGGTCTGCGCCCACCACAACTCGTAGCCCCAGGGCTTCTCGACCCTGGTCACACCTGCTGTCGTCTCACCGCTCACCGTGGTCTCCTTCCGTGCCGGGACGGTCGTCCCGACGCTGTTGACTGCGCGCGAGGTCTGGGTACTCATCCGACAGCGCGGCGCGAATGTCCTGCGCGGTCGAGAGCTTCAGCGCCCCCGCCACCACCCGTCGAAGCCGGCTCAGCCTGATCTCCCTCACGATCCGGCGCGCCATCGGGATGGACGCCGGGCTCATGCTGAACGTGGTGATCCCGAGCCCCAGCAGCACCAGCAAGGCGACCGGGTCCCCGGCCATCTCGCCGCACACCGCCACGCTCTTCTTGTGTTGCCGGCCCACGCGAGCGACCTGCCTCACCACGCGCAGGATCGCCGGGTGCAGGGGCTCGTACAATCGAGCCACGCGACCGTCTGTCCGATCGACCGCCAAACAGTACTGGATCAGATCGTTGGTCCCGATGCTGAAAAAATCGGCTTCCGCCGCCAGCAGGTCTGCCGTGAGGGCCGCCGACGGCACCTCGATCATCACGCCAGCCTGGACCGGCGGCACCTCGCCCTCCCGCGCGGCGATCTCGCGGCAGGCCGCCTGCAACGCCGCGCGGGCCTCGCGCAGTTCCTCGACCCCCGACACAAACGGAAACAAGACCCGGAGTCGGCCATAGCGAGCCGCCCTCGCCAACGCCCGCAGTTGAGTCGCGAACACCTCTGGACGGTCGAGACTCAGCCGGATGGCCCGCAAGCCCAGCGGCCCCCGAGACATCTCGAGCAACCCGGGCGCGCCATGTTCGTCGTCGGCAACCACCCGGCCTTCGTCCACGTCGAACGTGCGTACGGTGACGGGATGGGGGGACATCCGCTCGACTAGGTCGCGGTAGGCGCGATACTGCGCCTCCTCCTCCAGTCGGTCCAGCGGCAGGCTGCCGAGCAGGAACTCCGAGCGAAACAGGCCGATGCCCTCTGCCCCGCACGCTCGGGCGGCTTCGATCTCTTCTGGCCGTTCGATGTTCGCCTCGAATCGAACCGGGGTACCATCGGCCGTCGTCACCGGATGGGAGACGTCCGATCGCGTGACGGTCACCGACGCCCGACGGCGCTCGTCGGTCCCGGCCTGCTCGATCAGTTCGTCGTCGGGATCGATCACCACGGCTCCGGCAAACCCGTCAACCAGCACCCGGACGCCGGGCCGCACGTGCCTGGTGATGGTGCCGAGGCCCACCACGGCCGGCAGGCCCATCGAACGCGCGAGGATCGCCGAGTGGTGCGTGCGGCTACCCGCATCGATGGCCAGACCCAGCACCCGACGCCGATCGAGCTGGCCTGCCAGCGACGGATGGAGATCGTCGGCCACGAGAATCGACGGTTCGTCCAGATCCAGGAGCACGTCGGCGCCATCCCCGGATCCGAGCCTCGTATTGCGGCGCAAGCGGCCGACGACGTCGGCCACATCGCCCTGCCGTTCACGGAGATAGCCGTCGCCGGTATCCATGAAGATGGCGCAGAACTCGTCGAAGGCCCGCTGCAGCGCCCACTCGGCGTTGATCCGTTCGGCGGCGACAATGGCCTGCGCACGCGGCACGAGCAACTGGTCGTCGAGCATCAGCAACTGGGCCTGGAACAGGTACGCCAAGTCGGGACCAGACGCGGACAACACCCTGGCGTGAATCTGTTCGAGTTGGCGGCGCGTGAGTTCGCGGGCCTGTTCGAGGCGGACGGTCTCGCGCGGCACGTGCGCCACCGTGATGGCGTAGCGCAGCGCCAACGGATAGCGCAGCAACAGGGCGACCGGCCCCCACGACACGCCGGGCGACACGCCAATACCGATGAGACGGATCACGCGCCCTCGCCAAATCCAGACTGAATCAGGGTGCACAGGGCTTCGAGGGCTTCGGCCTCGTCTGGCCCGTCGCTCGCCACGGTGATCTCGGTGCCACGGGCCGCGGTCAGCAGTAGGATGCCGAGAATGCTCTTGCCGTCCACGACCCTGGCGCCCCGCGTCACCGTGACGCGCGATTGAAACACCGTGGCCGTGTGGACGAATCGCGCCGCGGCCCGCGCGTGCATCCCCAGCGCATTGGTGATCGCCATGGTTCGTGCGACCATGTCAGCTCTTCTGGTCTCCACGCAGCAGATCCGACGCCACGTAGATCGCGCTGCGCCCGGTGTCGCGTAGCTCGCGGGCAACGGCCAACAGGTCCCGCGATTCGCGCAACACGGCCACCTTGATCAGCATCGGCAGGTTGACCCCCGTCACCACTTCGACCGTGTCCGGTTCCAGAAACGTCATTCCCAGATTGGACGGCGTACCCCCGAACATGTCGGTCAGCAGCAACACGCCGCCGCCCTGGAACCTGGCGACCGCCTGTCGAATCTCCTCTCGCGCATCGTCCACATCGTCGTGCCACCCGATCGACACCGCCACGAAGCCGGGCAGATCGCCCACGATAGCCTCGGCGGCGTTCAACAGTTCGGTGGCCAACTGCCCATGCGTGACGACGACCACGCCAATCATGGCAGACCTTCCTTCCCCACTCGATGCCCTAGTCGCGGCGATCGATGTCGCGGTGACGGACGTGCACACGCACGCCTTCGGTGGCTCCCAGGGCGCGCCGCAGCGCTTCTGCCACGTACACCGAGCGATGATGGCCGCCCGTGCAGCCTATCGAGACCGTCAGATAGCTCTTGCCCTCGTCGGCGTACTGCGGCACGAGGAACGCCAACAGTGCGGTCAGGCGGAGGACCGTTTCGGTCGCCGTCGAGTGCTTCTCGATGTAGGCGATGACGGGCCGATCGCGGCCGGTCAGGGCCCGCAGACCAGGCACGAAGTGCGGATTCGGGAGGAACCGCACGTCGAAGACCAGATCGCTCTCGAGCGGCACACCGTGCTTGAATCCGAAGCTCACAAACGTGACTTGAAGACGGTGGGCCAGACGCGTCCGCCGGGACACGGCCATGAAGACTTCCCGCAACTGGTGGACCGTCAACGCGCTGGTATCAACGATCTGGTCGGCCATGGCGCGGATGGGCGCCAACCGCGCCCGCTCTTCCCGGATCCCCTCGATCACGGGCCGGTCGTGGGCGAGCGGATGCGGGCGCCGTGTTTCGCTGAATCGTCGAACCAGGGCCGCGTCGCGGGCTTCCAGAAAAATCAGCCGTGGTCGCAATCCGCGCAACCGCTTGATCTTCCGGTAGACACGGGGAAACTCCGACAGAAACGACCCTTCCCGCACGTCCACGACAATGGCGACTTTCTGGAGCTCGGAACCCGCACGGTTGGCCAGGGCCGCCAGCGTGGGAATCAACATGGTTGGAAGATTGTCCACGCAGAAATGGCCCAAATCTTCCAACGCCCGTATTGCCTGAGACTTGCCCGCGCCGGATAGGCCGGTCAGCACCACGAAACGAGCCTGGGCCGCGCGTGCACCCGCCTCGCGAACGGGTCTGACCGCCATCAGTCGTTCTCCACATCGTCGGCCGGCTCGACCTGAATCTGGGCGTCAGCGTCGCCCTGGCGCAAGTGACGATCCAGTTTCGCCGCCAGCCGTCGCGCCGCATTCAGACCACGGGACCGGAGCAGCTGGTTGCGGGCCGCCACCTCGACCAGGGTGGCGACGCTACGGCCCGGGGCCACGGGCATCTGAATCAAGGGTACCCGCAGACCCAGCACCTCGAAGAACCTTTCATCCAGACCGAGTCGTTCGTACTGGCGGCCAGACTCCCAGCGCTCCAGTTGCACAACCAGCTCCACCCGCTTCGATGAACGTGCGGATGCGACGCCAAAGAGATCCTTGACGTTGATGACGCCCAGGCCTCGGATTTCCATGTGATACCGCGTCAGTTCCGGGCACGTCCCAATCAGCACCGATTCGGCCCGCCGGCGAATCTCGACGGTGTCGTCGGCGACCAGGCGATGACCTCTCAGAATCAGGTCCAGTGCGCACTCGCTCTTGCCGATGCCGCTCTCACCCACGATCAAGACGCCCAGACCGAGAATATCCATCAGCACCGCGTGCAGCAACGTGCGCTCGGCCAACAGATCCTCGAGGAAACTGGTGACCTTGGCGATGGCGATAGGGGTCGACAACCTCGTGCGCAGGACAGGCACACCCGCGCGGGCGGCCTCGTCGGGCAATTCCGGCGGCACCGCCAGGCCGTCGGTCACCAGTACGCACGGGATGTCGTGGCGCAGGGTGCGCGCCAGGCTCTGGCGCCGGGCCTCGGGTGGCAAACTCTCCAGGTAGCCGATCTCGCTGTCGCCAAACACCAGCATGCGGCCCGGCTGAAGGTACGCGTCAAATCCGGCCAACGCCAGGCCGGTCTTCAAGACGTACGGGCTGAGAATGGGACGGTCCAATCCGTTCTCGCCGGCCAACAACTCGAGTCCGACGTTGAGGGACTCGGGCCGTACGCGCAGCAGGAGACCGACGGTCACAACCGGCACAGGCGCGTTCATGACGACAGGGAGGCACCTCGGAAGTCCGTGTCAGACTCCCGGCTCGATGAGACCCAGATCACCGTCCTTGCGCCGGAACAAGACGCTGACGGCATTGGTGGCGGTGTGGCGAAACACCACAAAGGCGTCGGCGGTCTCCCCGACCGATTGCGCCGCCTGTTCGAGCGTGAGCGGCTTCACCGCGTACCGGCGCGCGCGCACAATGCGCCTCAGTAGGGTCGGCGCCAGCACGCCTTCGGTGGCACGCCTGAGGGGACGTGCCTCCCGCTTCCGCGCCTGCCACTTGCCCACCAGCCGTTGCGCCTGCTGCACGATTTTATCAACCGCCCCGGACACGGCCTCGTCCCAGGACGTTGCCGTGACATGCCCCTGCAGCATGTGCCCACCGCGAGCGTGCACGTGCACCTCCGCCATGCGGCGGAATTTCTCGATGGACAGTTCGACCTGCCCGGAGACGCCCTTGTCGTTCAGGATGCGATCGAGGCGGGCCATCTTCCGTTCGACCAATCGGCGCATGGCCGGCGTGATGTCGATCTGTCTCCCCGTCAGTGCGAGTCGCATGATCGTCTCAGTAGAGCATCTTGCGTTGGTTTGAGGTGGGAATCTTGAGTTCCTCGCGATACTTCGCAATGGTCCGGCGAGCCAGTACCAGTCCTTCCCGTTGAAGCATGCTGACGATCTTGGAGTCGCTCAGAGGTTTCCGGAGATCCTCGGCCTCGACGATCTTCCTGATTCGTTGTTTGATGCTGACCGACGACACGCTCTCGCCGAACGAACTGCTGATGCCGCTATGAAAGAAGTACTTCAGCTCGAAGACCCCCTGCGGCGTGTGCATGTATTTGTTGGTGACGACCCGGCTCACCGTGGACTCGTGCATGCCGATGTCGTTCGCCACGTCGCGCAGCACCAACGGCCGCAGCGACTCGATGCCGTGATCCAGAAACCCCCTCTGAAAATTGATAATGCTGGTCGCCACCTTGTGAATCGTCTTCTGGCGCTGCTCCACCGACTTGATGAGCCACAACGCCGAGCGGAACTTGTCCTTGACGTACGCGCGCGTCTCGTCGGTGTTCTCCTCGCCCTTGTTCAGCAAGCGGCGATAGACGGGGCTGATGCGCAACTGGGGCAGGCCTTCCTCGTTCAGCACGGCGACATACTGATCCTCGACCTTCACCACATACACGTCGGGAATCACATAGTGGGAGTCGGGGCGGTTGTACCGGCTGCCCGGCTTCGGATCGAGGTGGCGGATCAGTTCGCCGTGCTGCTTGATTTCGTCAATCGTCAACCCGAGTTTCTTCGCGATCTCCGGCACCTGATGGTTCTGCAGCAACCGAAGATGTTCGGTGACAATCTTCTCGGCCGGCGTGGCCTCCTGTCCCACGTGCCGCAATTGCAGCCACAGGCACTCCTGCAGGTCGCGCGCCGCCACGCCAATCGGATCGAAGCTCTGCACCATGCGCAGCGCCTGCTCGACCTGGCCAATCTCCCAGCCGCCCATGGAGGCGATTTCATCCACCGAGGCGACCAAATAGCCATCGTCGTCGAGGTTGCCGATGATCGCCGCGCCGATGGCTCGCGCCGTGTCATCGAACGCCTGCAGCGACAACTGCCATTCCAGATGATCGGTCAACGACGTCGAGGTCGAGAGCGTGTTCTCGATGGGCGGCAGCTCCCGCACTTCCTGCGCGGCTCGCGGCCGATAGCCGTCGTCCAGGTAGTCGCCGAAGAAGTAGGCGTAGTCGCTGTCGTCCCAGCTATCGACCTTGGCGGCGGGAGACTCGGGGTCGGACTTGTCCGCCGTGACGCCGTCGGGGGCCTGCCCTTCCTCTGGCGGCACCTCCTCGAGCATCGGATTCTCGACGACTTCCTGGTTCAGCAGATCCGCCAGCTCGAGCGTCGACATCGGCAGCAGCTTGATGGCTTGCTGCAGCGACGGCGTCAGAATGAGCTTCTGAACGAGCTTGGTGTAGAGTTTCTGCTGAATGGCCATGGCCGCTAGTTCGGAGTGTAGTGCTTCGACGCGCCTCAGTCCAGCCGGAAATCCGCTCCAAGATAGATCCGCCGCACTTCATCGTCGGCCGCCAGATCTGCCGACGTCCCGCTCCGGAAGATGACGCCATCGTTCACGATGTAGGCCCTGTCCGTGATGCGCAGGGTCTCCCGCACGTTATGGTCCGTGATCAGCACGCCGATGCCGCGCTGCTTCAGGTGGACGATGATCTTCTGGATATCCGACACGGCAATCGGATCGATGCCGGCAAACGGCTCGTCCAGCAGGATGAACTGCGGCGAGATCACCAACGCGCGGGTGATCTCGACGCGACGCCGTTCGCCACCCGATAAGGTGTACGCCGACGCGCCGGCCAGTGGCGCCAGATTCAGCTCGGCCAACAGCTCTCGCAGCCGGACTCGTCGCTCGGCTCGCGTGAGATTGAGCGTCTCGAGAATCGCGTAGATGTTTTGCTGGACGGTCAGCCCGCGGAAGACTGACGGCTCCTGCGGCAGGTAGCCGATCCCCTTGCGCGCGCGCACGTACATCGGATCGCCGGTCACGTCCTCACCGTTGAGCCACACGTGTCCCGAATCCGGCGCCGTCAGCCCCACCGTCATGTAGAAGATGGTGGTCTTCCCGGCCCCGTTGGGTCCGAGCAGGCCCACGACTTCACCCGAGCTGACCTCGACACTGACGCCCTTGACGACCGTACGGCCGCTGTACGACTTCGTGAGCGCCTCGGTGCGGAGCTTGGCCATTCAGTCCTGACGTGCCTCCCCGCACTTCGCCCCGCCTTTCGTCTGCGAGCGCGTGTCCTCGTTGCCGTCGACGATGATCGTATCGACCGACTTATAGAAAGTCAAAGACTTGCCGAGCGTTTCGCGGCAGTCCGCCACCATCTTGACGGGCGAACCGACCATCAGATACCGCTCGTCGGCCGGAAAGTACGTAAACCGGTCGCCCGTCGCGAGGCGGGCCTTGTCCTGCAACTGCACGAGCGTCTCTGCCTCCACTCGGTCGAGCTCGTTTCCAGACGCTTTCAAGTAGTACTCGACCTTCGCCGCCCGCAGATCGCCCTGCGGGCCCGAGACATGGGCGTCGGTCGTATAGGTCGCCCGTCGGCTGGCGTCGTCGTACACCATGTGCTCGGCCCTGGCGATCGCCGGCACCCGCTCGGTCTTCTTGGTTTTCTGGTCACGCTGGTCCAGCATCAGCGTCGATCGGACCGCCCCGTTGGCGGTCAAGTTGCCCGTCGCATCGTCGACCGCGATCGAGTCGCCCTGAATCGCCGTGTCGCCCTGCCACAGGCGGGCGTCCTTCGTGTACACCGCCATCCGCGCCGCGCCATCGTAGGCCATCGTGCCGGCCGTGGCGTAGACCGGCTGATCCTGCTTGAGCAGGCCAGCCCGATGCACGCCGTCTTTGCCACTCTTCCCCTGGGGTGGGGCCGGCTGCATCACAGTTCGCACGTCCCCCTCGGCGAGGATCTTGCGCCCCTCCATCGTCATCTCGATCTGCTGGCCGTCAACGGTCACCTGCCCATCCGACACGCGGGGTTTCTGCCCGGTGGTCTCGTCGATGCCGTCCAAAGCCACGGCTCCGCGTTTGACGAAGTAATGCGCGTTCAAGGCCGCGGCGCGCAACGGGTCCTCTTCAAATCGTACCGCCCCAGAGAAGCGGGCATCATCGACGTCGCCAAGACCGGGTTGTGTGGTCAGATCGAGCAGACGGGCCTTCACGACGCGGCTTGACGACCCGGCCGAAGTCGGTCGGTTCTCGCGATATTCGACGTGGTCCAGGAAACGGGCGGTGGTCAGTCCCTTGCCGGCCGTTCCCCCTGCCACCAGGCTGCCCGACGTGATCACACGCGAGGGTCCGTCGTTCACTCCAGGAAGGATCAACTCCATGTTGTCGCGCGCGGACAGCCCCGTCACCGTCTTCCCATCAGCATCCAAACCAACCTCAATCCAGTTTGCGCGAATCCGCCGGCCGGCCGACTCCGATCCGCTCAACTCGATTGACGCACTTCGCGCCAGCGTGGCGCCGAGCAGGGTCTTGCCGTCTTCGGCGAACTCGAGGTTGATGTCCTCGGCCTGCATGCCGCGCAACGCCCCGGTGCCCTCGCCCAAGCCCGTGACCCGGGAGTGTCCACGCATCTCGAGCGATTTCACATAGGCATTGTCGTCGGTGAGGTAGGCCGTGGCCACATCGCTTTCCAGTGTCCGGGCGCCGGTCACCATCGTGAAGCCCCGTTCGAAGCGCATGTAGTGATCCGCCCGCGCCATCCCGGCCCCGCCAGCGGCAATGTCGATTGGCGGTTCATTGGGCGCCGGTCGCCCCATCTTCAAGTTCGCCTGATCGAGCAGCCACAGCACATCCCGGTTCTTGTCGTAGGTCATGCCGATCGACCTGCCCGACACGCGGTCGCGCGTGAAGGCGAAGGCAGCAGGCGCCCGGACAACGCCCTCGGCCTGGCTGTACGACGCCTCTTCGGTCCTGGCCGCCAGCCCGTCGCTGGAGGTCAGCACCACCGCGCCTCGCATCACCACATGTTCCTGATTGGCACCGACCTCGGCTTCCTTGCCGGTCAGCGTGAAGCTCCGGTTCGCGTGCTGTTCGAAATACGCCTTGGCGTCTCCCAGCTTCTGCCGACCATCGGCATAGGCCAGGCTTCGCTCGAACTCGATCCGGTATCTCTCGCCCTTCAGATCGAACTTGCGCACCTCGCCGCGCCGGCCCTCGACATTCGCCGTCGGGTCCAACCGGGCCACGCTCGCGACGGGGACCACGGCCGGTTTCGCCCCCCTCATCGTGTAGACGAGCAGAATGGCGAATCCCACGCCAAAGACGGCAATCACGGTACGCAGCCCCTGCTGCCATCGGATCATGTGGCGACCTCGCTGGCCCGAACATCCGCCAACGACACCTCCAGGGTGGAGGCTCCTCTAAACGTATTCTGCTCGACCGTGAAAGCCAGGTCCAGTCCGCCGCGGGCCGCCTCGATGACCTCTGCTTGCTCGGCTCCACGCCAGTACACGCCGCGAAGGGCCACGCCTTCGTGCCGCAGGCTCATGCTCAGGTGCCGTTGCTTCAGACGCCTGGGGCCGTCGGCGACGACCGCGCCTTTCGCATGGAACAGGGGCTTGGGGTTACCGTTCCCGTGCGGTCCGAGCTGCGCCAACGCCTCGGCCAGCGCTGGACCAATGGCGCGAAACCCCAGTGGCGCATCGATGCTCAGCCGCGGACGCAGCAGCTCCGGTCCCAGACGCTGGTCGGCCCACACGCTGAGGGCGTCACGGAAGGCCGCGATGCGTCCTCGATCCATAGTGAGTCCCGCGGCCACGCGGTGCCCACCGTAACGCTCCAGATAGCCGGCATGCGCGTCGAGCGCCGCCAGGATGTCAAAACCGGGCACGCTGCGGCACGATCCGTGTGCCGCGTCTCCGTCAATTGACAGGACGATGGCCGGCCGATGGAACGCCTCGACCAGCTTCGACGCCACGATCCCAATCACGCCGCGATGCCAGTCCGCGCCGGCCACGACGATCACCGATCGCGCTCCGATGTCCGGATCGGTGTCGACCAGGCGCCGCGCCGCCGCCACGACCACTCGCTCTTCCTGCTGGCGCCGTTCGTTCTCGCGATTGAGCTGCTCGGCCAGACCGCGAGCCTCTTCGAGCAGGCTCTCGTCGGAGGCCAGCAACAGGCGCGTGGCAATGTCGGGCGTGCTCATCCGACCGGCGGCGTTCACGCGGGGAGCCAGCATGAACGCCACATGGTAGCTGTCCAGCGGACGCCCCGCCAGGCCTGCCGCTTCGAGCAGAGCCCTCAATCCGACGTTGTTCGGACCACGTGAGAGCCAGTCAAGCCCCAGGCGGGCAATCACCCGGTTTTCACCGACAAGCGGCACCACGTCGGCGACCGTGCCGATGGCTGCCACTTTCACGAAGGACGGCAGCCAGCGTTCATGCCCGGTTCGCATGCAGAGCGCCTGGACCAGCTTGAGGGCCACGCCGGCGCCGGCCAGGTGCTTGTCCGGATAGGCACAGTCATGGCGCCGCGGGTTGATGACGGCCAGCGCGTGCGGCAGCTCATCGCCCGGTTCGTGATGGTCCGTGATGATCAGATCCATACCCAGCTCGCGCGCCCGACGAGCCGCCTCGGCACCCTTGATCCCACAGTCCACCGACACCACAACCTGCACGCCCTCGGCATGGAAGCGTTCGATCGCCGGAATGCCGATGCCGTACCCGTCCCGAACGCGCTCGGGCACGAAGTGACCGACCTCGGCGCCCAGCATCTCGAGCGCACGGCGGACGATGACCGTCGAGGTGATGCCGTCGACGTCGTAGTCCCCGTGCACGGCCACGCGTTCGTGACGGGCGACGGCCGCCAGCAGGCGATCGACGGCCGGCGCCATGTCGGTCAACAGCATGGGGTTGTGCAGATGGTCGAGTGACGGGTGGAGAAACCGGTCGGCTTCCTCGGGCCCCGTGATGCCGCGCAGGAGGAGCAGGCGGCCCAAAAGAGGGTCCACGCCCACGGCGTCCGACAAATGGCGCGCCCGGCCATCGTCGCATGCGAGATGATCCCAGTAGTACGAGACCATCAGGACGGTCGCGCATCGACGCGTGGCTCTGATGAGGGCGCACCCGGCGAGCGATCCACAAAATCGACCCCGAGCCGACCCATGTTCCGGAACTTCTCGTAGCGCCGGTTCAGCCGATCCTCCGACGTCCAGGCTGAGGATTCGGCCAGCGACCGACGGATCGCTGCGTCCAGTGTCGCCGCCGCCGCCACAGGGTCTTGGTGCGCACCGCCCACCGGCTCAGGCACGATTTCGTCGACGATGCCCGCGCGCAGCAGATCGGGGGCCGTCAGTTTCAAGGCGTCAGCCGCCTGCATCTTTCGACCCGAGTCGCGCCAGAGAATCGCCGCGCACCCTTCCGGCGGGATGACGCTGTAGATGGCGAACTCCTGGATCAGAATCCGATCGCCAATCGCGATCCCCAATGCCCCCCCGCTGCCGCCCTCACCACACACCGCTACCACGATGGGCACGTCAAGCGCCGACATCTCTCGCAAGTTGTAGGCGATGGCCTCGGCCACGCCACGCTCCTCCGACTCGATGCCCGGAAAGGCGGCGGGTGTATCGACAAACACGATAATGGGGCGGCCAAACTTCTCGGCCAACCGCATCGCGCGTAGCGCCTTGCGATAGCCTTCGGGACGCGCGTAGCCGAAATTGCGATGGATCTTCTCCTTGGTGGTGCGGCCCTTCTGGTGACCGACCACCAACGCCGCCTGACCGTGAAAGCGCGCGAAACCACAGATGATCGCCTGGTCGTCGCCAAACCGCCGATCACCGTGAATCTCGTCAAATCCGGTGAACAACCGTTCGATGTAGTCCGCCGTGCCCGGGCGGCTGGCATGCCGGGCGACCAACACTCGCTGCCAGGGAGTGAGGTTGGCGAACAGTTCGGCCCGCAGGCTCGCAATCCGGTTCGTCAGGCGCTCGATGTCTTGCACCCGGGCCTCGGTGCGCGGCATCATGCCGAGCGCCTCGATCTCCTTGAGCAGGACGCCGATGGGCTCTTCAAATTCCAGCAGTTCGGCCGCCATGTGCCTCCCGTTCAGGATCGATCCTATCGCAGAGTGACGCTGCCCGGCCCGCAGATCCGTTCCAGATCAGCCACCAGACGCTCCGACGGCCGCGCGCGCACATGCCCGGACACCTCGGCTCGCACCCGCATCGGGCGTCCCGGTCCCCACAGGTCGATTTCGAGCGCCACCCGTCTGTCGCCCTTGTGGCGGCCCAGCACGTCGATCACCTGGCCCAGCGTGCGCCCGTCGTGCGGGGGCGAAGATAACCTGATGGTCACTTCCCGGGCGAGCTGTTCCCGCACCGCCTCGACCGACAGAATATCGGAAGCCAGAATCCTCATACTTTCGTCGTCGCACTCGAAGCGCCCGCGCACAACGATCATCGCGTCGTTCTGCAGCAGCGATGCGGCCTTGCCAAAGGCCTCGGGAAACACCACCACTTCGACGGCGCCGCACGGATCCTCGATCATGAAGGCGGCCATCCGATCGCCCTTGCGCGTTCTGAGTGGGCGCAGCGAGGCCACGATCCCGCCCACGCTGACCTCTTCGCTGATCCGTCCCACTCGCCCGCCGCTGCGACCCCCATCGTCCTGGCCGGCCTGATCGGGCTGGTCGGCCTGGTCGGATCCTGCGCCATCGGCCATGGCCAGCAGATCCTCGATCGTCCGGGCGCCGAACACCTTCAGGTCGGCGGCAAACCGGTCGATCGGATGGCCGCTCAAATACAGCCCGAGCGCCTCCTTCTCGTACGCCAACTGCTGCGCATCGGTCCAGGCGGGAGCCACGGGCAACGCCGTCTCGACGCCGTCGGAGGACCCCTCATCGCCATCCCCGAACAGCTGAGTCTGGCCCTGATCGCGATCCCGCTGGTGGCGGCTCCCGTAGTCGACCGCGCCGTCGACCGCTGCCAGAAGCCTGGGCCGAAGCGCCAGCGCCGAGCACGCCGGACCCGCCAGGTCGGAAGGCTGCAGGGAATCCATGGCCCCGGCCTTGACCAGGCTCTCGAGCACGCGCTTGTTGACGAGACGCAGATCCAAGTCCTGGCACAACCGGTACGGAGAGGCGATCGGGCCGCATCGCTGGCGCACTTGCAGGATCGACGCGATGGCGCCCTCTCCGACGTTTTTCACGGCGCCCAATCCGAACCGAACACCCTCAGGCATCACGGTGAACGCCAGGGTGCTGGTATTGATGTCGGGCGGCAGGATGGGCACGCCGCGATCCCGGCATTCGTGGAGGTACGCCGCCAGCTTGGCCGTGTTCTGCGATTCGATGGTCAACAACGCCGCCATGAAATGCCACGGGTAGTTCGCTTTCAGGTACGCGGTCTGGTACGCGAGCAGCGCGTACGTGGTCGAATGCGACTTATTGAAGCCGTAGCCGGCAAACTGCTCCATCAGGCCGAAGACGCGTGCCGCCTTCTTCTCCGAAATTCCACGCGAGACCGCTCCCGCGACGAAGGCCGTCCGCTGGGCCTGCATCAGGTCGGCGCTTTTCTTGCCCATCGCCTTGCGCAGAATGTCGGCCTCGCCGAGCGAGAACCCTCCCAGTTCGCTCGCCACCCGCATCACCTGCTCCTGATAGGCCATCACGCCGTAGGTCTCCTGCAGGATGGGCTCCAGCTGCGGCAGCTCATAGGTGATCTCCACGCGGCCATGTTTCCGCGCGATGAAATCGTCAATCATGCCGCCCTTGATCGGGCCCGGCCTGTACAGGGCGTTCAGCGCGATGAGGTCTTCGAAGAGCCGCGGCTTGGCCTTGCGGAGGATGTCCCTCATGCCCGAACTCTCGAACTGGAACACGCCCAGCGTCTGCCCCTCGCAGAACAGGTCGAAGGTCCGGCTGTCATCCATCGGCAACGCTGTCAGATCCAGACGCTCGCCGGTGGTCGTCTCAATCTGATCCACCGCATCGCGAAGCAGCGTGAGCGTGCTCAGCCCCAAGAAGTCCATCTTCAAGAGACCGATCCGCTCAATCTCCTTCATGCCCCACTGGGTCGTGATTTCGTCGCGGGACCCCTTATAGAGCGGCGCGAAGTCCGTGATCGGTCTCGGCGTAATCACCACGCCAGCGGCGTGCACCGACGCGTGACGCGCCATGCCCTCCAGGCGTTTCGCCACGCCCAGCAATTCGCCGACCTTGGCGTCGGTCCGTTCCAGGTCGCGCAGCACCGGGTTCTCGTCGAGCGCTCTCTGCAGGTTCATGTCGAGCGCTGCCGGAATCTGCTTGGCGACCCGATCCACGTCCGCGTAGCTCATGTCGAGCACACGGCCGACGTCACGCACGACGGCCTTCGCCTTCATGGTGCCGAAGGTGATAATCTGCGCCACGTTTTCGCGGCCGTACTTCCGCGTCACGTACTCGATCACTTCGCCACGGCGGCGCTCGCAAAAATCGATGTCGATATCGGGCAGCGAGACGCGCTGGGGATTCAGAAACCGCTCGAACAGCAGGTCGTATTGCAGCGGGTCCACATCCGTGATGCGCAGGCAGTAGGCCACCAGGCTGCCAGCCGCCGATCCGCGCCCAGGCCCCACCGGGATGCCCCGCTCCCGGGCGTACCGGATGAAATCCCACACGATGAGGAAGTACCCGGGATACTTCATGCCCTTGATGACATCGATTTCGTATTGCAGTCGGGCCCGATAGTCATCAATCGTATGGCGCAGACGGCCGGCCGACGCCCATTCCTGCAGCCGCGTCAGGCGCCTGTCGAAGCCCTGGCGTACGGTGTGCTCGAAGTACCCGTCGAGCGAGAACGGCTCGGGCACCTGGAAGTTCGGCAGATGATGGACGTCCTTCTCGATCTCGACATGGCAGCGCTCGGCGATGGCCAGCGTGTTGCGCATCGCTTCGGGATACTCGCCGAACACGGCCGTCATCTCGTCGGCGGTCTTCAGGAAGAACTGATCGCCGTGATAGCGCAGCCGTTCGGCGTCGGTCACCCTCTTCCCGGTGCCGATGCAGAGCAGCACGTCGTGCGGACGGTGGTCGTCGCGCCTGAGGTAGTGCACATCGTTCGTGCACACCAGCGGCAGCCCGAGATCGCGGGCCAGAGGGACCAGTCCACGGTTGACGACGAGCTGATCCTCGATCCCCTGGTACTGCATCTCGAGAAAGAAGTTGCCGGGCCCCAAGATGTCCCGGTACGTGGCTGACACATGGGCCGCCCGCTGCATCTGGTCGGCGCGCAGTTCGGTCGCCACCTCGCCCTTCAGGCAACTGCTCAAGCCGATGAGCCCCGTGGCGTACTGCGCGAGCAGGTCCTTGTCGATGCGCGGCTTGTAGTAGAACCCTTCCGTATAGGCCGACGAGACCAACTTGATGAGGTTGTGGAAGCCCTCGGTGGTCTCGGCCAGCAGCACCAGGTGATTCGCCGTCTCGCCGATGGTGCCGCTCTTGGTCAACCGGCTGCCCGGCGCCACGTAGACCTCGCACCCGAGAATCGGATTGATGCCGTGCGCCTTCGCCTTGTCGTGGAAGGTGACGGCCGAAAACAGATTGCCATGCTCGGTCACCGCCAGCGCCGGCATGCCCAGCCGCTGGGCTTCGTCGAGCAGCTCGTCGATGCGGCAGGCTCCGTCCAGCAGCGAGTACTCGGTGTGCAGGTGCAGGTGAACGAACTCGGCCATGTCACTCCCACTCAATCGGCTGCCGCGCCAGGATCGCCTCCAGGCTCTCGCCCCACGGCACGATCTCCGAATACACCGACAGCGCTCTCAATCGACGCGTAATCAGTTGCGTGAACTGCGATCCGAAATCAAGGACGAGAATGGTCTGATGGGTCACAGGATTCACACGAGGGATATACCGGCGCTATTATACCGATGTGCTTCTGCGAGCGGCCATCACGTCGGTTTTCGCCACCGGTCTCCGACCCCTCGCGCGCGCGTTGTGGTGGGCTGCAACGGTGGTTGCGCTCACGATGCTGGCGCACGGATCGGGAGTGCTGGCCACCGATCGCCCGCCGATCCCTGATCGGTTCCCCGGTGCTCGCTTGTGGGAGATCCAGCTGCCGGCCGTCCCGGCGCAGCCCCCCGTGTTCGACGACCGACACGCGTATGTCGCGCTGCGAGATGGCACGCTGGTGGCCCTCTCGCTGGCCAACGGATCCACGGTCTGGTCTGTCGCGCGCCCCGTGTCGCTACCCCTGGCACAATCAGCCGGCGTCCTGCTCGTCGTACACGAGTCGGTCGCCTGGGGTGTCGATGGCCTGACTGGACAAACAAAGTGGGAGCGCGATGTGGGTGCCCCCGGGGCCCTGGCGCCGACGGCGACCGGCGATCTGGGCGTCGTGCTGACCGCCGAGCGCGAGGTCGTCGTGTTGAACCTGAGGAATGGATCGATCGTCAGGCGCAGCACCTTGCGAGCGCCACCGACGGTTGTGCCGGTGTTCGCGAACGATCGACTGTTCGTGGCGCTCCCCGACGGAGAGATCCAGGCGTTCGACAGCCGATCGGGTGGGCTCATCTGGACACGCCGCCTGGCGGCCTCGGCGACCTCACTCAACGTGGTCGACGACCAACTCTACGTGGGTGCCACCGACAAGTTCCTATACGCCCTGGACACCGCCAGAGGTGGCGTGCGCTGGAAGTGGCGAACCGGCGGAGGCATCACCGCTGCGACCGCCGCCGATACCCGCCGCACCTACGTCGTCTCGCTTGACAGCTCGCTTCGTGCCCTGGGCCGGCAGCACGGCGATCTGAAGTGGCAGACACGCCTCTCGTCACGGCCGCAGAGCGGACCCGTGATCGATCTGGACTACGTCGTCGTACCCGGCGTGGCACCGGAGCTGCGCGCCTACAAGGCGCTGGACGGATCGCCGGCTGGGGTCGAGCTGCTCTCGGGCCGCCCAATCCATGTGCCTCACTTCATCCCGTTGGCCGGCGGAGTCCTCGATCATCTGGTGGTGGTGACGTCATCCGGGCAGGTCGTCGCACTGTCACGGGCCGTGGAGCCGCCGGTGGTTCCGCTCGATCCGATTCCTGGAACCATTCAGGCGCCCGAAACGGCGAACCTGGTCTGCATCGACTACATGCCAGGCACCCTGCTGCCCAGGGAAACACGCCCCGTCATCCGCTGACCTGCGCCCGTGGTCTTCCGGGATCAGTTCAGGAGCCGTGCACGCCAACCGGCTGGGGCTCGGCCGCCTCTGCCCGCACCACCCGGGCCAACCGACGGATGCCTTCCTCGATTCGTTCCGGGGTCGGTGCCGAAAACGAGAGCCGGATCAGGTTCTGGCCGCTGCCGTCGACAAAAAACGCGGTGCCCGCCACGTACACCACCTTCTCGCGTACCGCCCGAGCCAGCAGGGTTTCAGCATTCAGATGAACCGGCAGCGCCACCCACAGGAAAAACCCTCCGCGCGGCTCCCGCCAGGTTGCCAGATCGCCGAGTTCACTGCGCGTGACCCGCTCCATCGCGTTCTTCTTGTCCCGGTAATGGGCTCGCAACTGCGGTACTCGTTCGGTCAGCAGCCCACGCTTCCACGACTCGTACACCACGCGCTGGTCCAGCGAGCCTGTGCACAGATCCGCGGCCTGCTTGGCCACATCGAGCTTGGACGCCAGAGCGGCCGGCGCCGCCAGCCAGGCCACACGAAATCCGGGCGCCAGCGTCTTCGAAAAACTGCTCAGATAGATGACTCGGCCTTCGCGGTCGTCAGCCTTGATGGGGCGCGTCAGGTGCGCATCCCGCTCATCGAAGTACAGATCGCCATAGGGATCGTCCTCGATGATCAACAGGTTATGGCGTGCGGCCAGCTCCAGCAGGCCGAGCCGCTTGTCAGCGCCGATCAGCGTCCCGGCCGGGTTCTGGAAGTTGGGCACCACGTAGACGCAGTTGACGCGTTTGCCAACCGCCCGTTCCCGCCGGAGCACCGTCTCGAGATCGGCCAGGTCGATGCCGTCGGCCTCCTGCCTCACGCCCACCAATTCCGCCTGCACGTCCCGGAACGCCGCAATCGCACCGGTGTACGTCGGCAACTCCACCAGCACCACATCTCCGGGGTCGCACAAGATCCGGGCCACCAGATCGAGCCCCTGCTGCGATCCGGTCGTGACGAGGATGTCCTCCACGCTTGCCGTGACTCCTCGCAAGGCCAGCATGTCCGGCAAGCTCTTGACAAGCGGCGGGTAGCCACGCGTCGGTCCGTACTGCAGGGCCGCCGGATCCTCGCCGGTCAGGATTGACGCGGCGATCTCCCGGAACTCGGACCACGCGAAGACCTTCGGATCGGGGTAGCCGGGTGCGAACGAGATGATGTCGGGAATGCCGGCCGCCACCACGCCCATCTTGCGGATCGCGGACCCCTGCATGCTCTCACCCGACCGTGATAGAAACGGCTCGTACGTGATCATGATGACGCCCGTCCTTCTCCAATGATCTCATCCGGCTGTAACTGTTTGCCGGGTTGCTTCCGATCGACCCGGTAAACAGTTACCACCGGACAAGGCCTCACCTGCGGGAGCAAGAGTGCGACGATAGAGATTCAGGTACGCCGCGAGCGCGCTCAAACCCAGATACTGAAACACCAGCCCACGAAACAGCCACGCCAGCAATTGCAGCGGAATCACGGTCAGCCCCGCCAGCGGCACGAAGGCGATCAGGCCCAGGCTGGTCGTCGCGATCACCGACACCACCGTGGCGCCCATTACCAACACGAGCACCACCAGAAACACACCGAAAACCAGGCGTGACTCCGAGCGCAGGAATCGAACGACACGCCGGGCCGCGGACCTGACACTGCAATCGTCGACGGCAATCACCATCTGGATGAGCAGGTACAGGAAGTTGACCAGCGTAATCCAGGCGACCAGCGCTGCCGATGCGATACCCGCCCACATCGTCCACTCAAGGCTGGAGTCTCCAACCGATCGGTAGGCCACGAACAATCCGCCCAGGTACGCGCCCGTCGACACACCGTACACGGCGACCAGCAGCAGGCCGAGACGCAGGTACCGTCGCAGCAGGTACCGGCAGCCCTTCTGAAACCGATCAAGGGAGAAGGCCGCCGCCGTCCAGAACGCGCGTAGGTGCAGCGGGGGTTGCTCCACCGTGCCGCCATCGCGCTCGCCGGCGGCCAGCACCGCCACGGTGCCGCCTTTGACGAGAAACATGAAGACCGAACCCGCCAGTCCCACAATCGCGAACGACGCCAGGAACGCCATCAGGGCCAACGGTTCGGATCGCAGCGCAGAGGCGATGTAGCCGAGGCTGGTTCGCAGCTCTCCGCCGATCAGCTCTGGCAATGCGTGGCCCAGCACGAGCGCCACCAGCAGCAGCCCCCCCACCACGGGAATGGTCAGCAACATCTTGAACGTGGACTCGGCCACGAATTGGATGGCGGTGACTTGCCAGTTGGCGGCGGCCACGAGCGCGCCCCGTTTCAACACGGTCTTCACCGTGACGTGAGGCTCCATGTCAGTTGTCCTCTTATAACACGCTTTGCCGGGTGCCGCCCGCGCCAAACACGGCTCGCTTGTCCCAGAGTCCCCGCACGGCTATGCTGCTTGCAATCGGTGTCGATGAACCACCCCATGACGCGCCGCCACATAGCCGCCATCTTCCTGGGGCTGGTCGTGTCGGTGGCCGCCGGCGGATATGCGTTCGAGGTCGTCGAGCTCGGGTGGAACGATGCCGACGGCGTCGTGAGAATCACGGCTGGCGTCAAGGCCGACATCGCGGCGATGGTGTCGTCGCTCGAGCGTGTGTCCGAACTGGTGAGCGACCGGCGGCCGTTGATCGTCCGCGCCGCAGCCGATCCGGCCAGCGCGCGAGAGCTGTTCGGTGTGCTGGCGCAGCTGTCCGCGCCCCAGGTGTCCGTCACCGTACATGCCGCCGACGGCACCCCGATCGCCTGGGCGGGCCGTCCGTCGGATCTGCCCAGACTGGTCAGAGCCAGGCTGAATGGTCCTGCCGCCCTTCTCGTGACGCCAGGTTCGGCGGGACCCAGTCTGGTGCGCCTACGGCCTGTGGCCGACGGCGAAGGGCCCGGCGCGCGGCGCCTTGGGACCATCGTCGCCGAACGGGCGCTCCCCTCCAACGGCACGACACAGCCCGGCACAGGAGACGCCGTTGCGTGGCCTTCCTCTCTGGTGCCGGTGCGCCTGCGCACCAGATACGAAGGGGCAGGCGACGCTCGCACGACCGAGACGTTCCTACTCACCGGATCGACTGGCGAACCGTTGCTCGAAGGCCGGGTGAGCATTCGCGATGTGGCCGCTGCCCGAACCGTCTGGCGCCGCCGGGTGCTGGCGGCCATGCTCGGACTCGGGTCGCTGCTCCTCGCGTGGTGTGCGGGTGCGGTCCTGTCGTCGCGATCCACCAGCCGCACGTTGAGCGGTGGCATCTGGAAGACCTTCCTCACCGCTGCCGCCGTGGTTGCAGCACGCGCAGTGGCATGGGTGGCGGTCCCTTTGGCCAGCACGGTCATCACGCCAGAGGTGGCGCCAACCAGTCCATCCGTCCTGGTGATCCTGCTGCGATCGCCGCTGGATTTCCTGCTGACCGCACTGGCCGCGTTGGCGCTGGCCGCCCTGGCCGTTGATGGCGCGATTCGCCTGCGGGTGGCGCTGAGACGGTGGCGCAGGACGGTACGGCTGTGGTCAAGTTCGGCCGTGCTCTTCGCCGTGACCCAGGTTGCCGCCAGCGTGGGAATGGCGGCCGTGCTGGCCACCCACGGGTGGTACGTCGGCCTTCTGGCTCGTGATACCTCCGTCGACTTGCTCAGTTTCTCGCTGCACCCGTGGGATCCGGCGCGTCTGGCCTGGGCGGTGGCGCTGCTGCTGTTGCACGCGGCGGTCTTATGGGCCGTCGTCGCCGTGCTCACGGTGGGACTGGTGATGTTCCGAATTGGCCACGGGTGGGGGGTTCGGGCCTTATGGCTGGGTGGATGGCTGCTGCCTGTCGGAATCGCGCTGTGGATGGCGCCCCTGGTGTCTCCCGGCATGTCGCCGTGGACGGCGGCGCCACCGCTCGCCTTCGCGATGCTGGTGACGTGGGTGTCGATGCGCTTTGTTCGCTGGCGCCGGCACGCCTCGCAAGCCGCCTCCATCGTGTCCATGTTCCTGGCGCTCCTCCTGCCCTCCGTGTCGTTGTACCCGTCGCTGAACGTCGTGGCTACGCGAGCCAAACAACACGTCATCGAAAGTCGGCTCGCGCCTCAGGCCATGCTCCAGCGCAACGACCTGCAGGTGCGTGTGCGGCACGCCCTGGAGCAGATCGACCGGCTGACCGGCCTGCCCGACCTCGCCCTGGCCGCCGCATCCGGACCAACAGGCCCTCCGCCAACCGACGCGGCTTTTCTCGTCTGGTCTCAGACCGATCTCGGGGCTTTCAGGCTGACATCCGCCGTGGAGCTCTACGCCGGCAACGGTTCGCTGGTCAGCCGATTCGCGCTGAACCTGCCCGAATACACCTCGATACAGCAGACGTGGACGGAGGCCGGTTGCGGATGGGATTTGTTCGAGGAGGTGTCGCCATTTGGATCGGAAGAACGGCGGTTGTTGCACGCGGGACGGGGATTGTGCATGCCCGGCCCAGACGGTCCCCGCATGCGTGGCGCCATTGTGATTCACGCGATGCTGGACTATGGGGCCTTGCCCTTCATCACATCGCAGAATCCCTACGTGGAGCTCTTCAGAAACGAACGGATTCTGGACGTCGACAGCTCGATCGGACGAGACCTCGACTTCGTGGTCTACGGATGGAGCCAGCGCCCGGTGTACGCGTCGGTGGCCAACGCACGCACGCTCGATCGTGCGACGTTTCAGCGAATCTACGCCTCGCGCCAGCCGTTCTGGAGCCGACAGTTTTCATCCGGTCGCGCGTATCACGTGTATTTCGCCAACGACCGGGGTGGGATTTACGCGCTGGGCTATCCAGTCTTGTCGCTCGTCGGCCATCTGGTTTCGCTGGCCGAGCTGGCCACCCTCGCGGGGGCCGTCTACGCGCTGTTGCTGATGCTGGCAGGGCTGGCCCGGACAACCGGGGCAGCAGGCGCCACCAGGGGACGGGCCTTGTTGCGGGAGATTCGAGCCAGCTTCTATCGCAAGCTGTTCCTCGCCTTTGTCGCCGCCGCCGTCATCCCCGTCTTGACGCTCGCATTTATCAGTCGCGCGTACATGACCACCCGGCTGCGATCCGACGTCGAGGATGCGGCCACGCGGACCACCAACGTGGCACAGCGCGTGATCGAGGATTACGGCCGGCTCCAGCAACGTAGCGACACGACCGCATCGACGCTGACCGACGACATCCTGGTCTGGATTTCCCGACTCATTGACCAGGACGTCAACATCTATGATGGCTCGCGCCTGGTCGCGACCAGCGAACGCGATCTGTTCGCGTCAGGCCTGCTGCCGACCCGTACATCCGCAGATGTCTACAAGGCCATCGTGTTCGATCGCCGCCTGACATTCGTGGGAGACGAGCGCGCCGGCCAGTTCCCATACATGGTGGCGGCCGCCCCTGCGAGGCTTGGCGGCGGCGAGGCGATTCTGACCGTGCCGTTGACGTTGCGCCAGCAGGCGATTGAACGGGAGATCGACGATCTCAATCGCCGCATCCTGCTGGCCGTCGTGGCCTTCGTGCTGATCGGCTCCGCGTTGGGCTATTGGATGGCTGAACGGATTGCTGACCCGGTGAACCGGCTGCAGCGAGCCACGGCGCGAATCGCCCGAGGCGATCTGGACGCCAGGGTGACCGTCACCTCCTCCGACGAACTGCGGCGCCTCGTGGAGGCATTCAACGCGATGGCGGCCGAACTGCAACGCCAGCAGGGCCAACTGGAGCGCACACACCGACTGGAAGCCTGGGCCGACATGGCGCGTCAGGTCGCTCACGAGATCAAGAACCCGCTCACCCCGATTCAGTTGTCGGCCGAACACCTGCGACGCGTCCACCGCGATCGCGGCGAACCGCTCTCGCCGGTGCTCGAAGACTGCGTGGACTCGATCCTCGGTCAGGTACGGTTGCTCCGGCAGATTGCCGCCGAATTCTCGAGCTTCGCCTCCTCACCCACGCCAAGGCCCGTGGCCACGCCACCTGCCGATCTGGTCGCCGAAGTGGTCGGGCCTTACCGGGCAGGGTTGCCAGAGCACGTCACGCTGCGCGTCGACGTGCCAAGCGACCTCCCGTTGCTGTGGGTTGATCGGACGCTCATCGGCCGGGCGCTGACCAACGTGATCGAAAACGCCCTCCACTCGATGCCGGCCGGTGGCGAGCTCTCGATCGCCGGACGCCCGGCCCCCGACGGCGCCGGCGTCACACTGACGGTTCGTGATACCGGCGTGGGGATGGATCGCGCCGCTCTGGACCGCATCTTCGAGCCTTACTTCTCGACCAAGGCCATCGGCACCGGCCTTGGTCTAACCATCTCCAAGCGCAACGTGGAATTGCACGGCGGCCGCATCAGTGTCGCCAGTGACCCGGGGAGCGGCACGACGGTTACCCTGTCGATGCCCGCCACGCCTCCACCCACAGCGTGATCAAGCCGGCGGAGTAATCGTCGGGCGCCGCTTCAGCCGCGACCAGATCCACTCGACGAAGGCCGAGAGCAGGTACGCATAGGCCACCACGATCAACACGAAGGGCGGGCGCAGTTGGATGACGGCGAACGCCATCGCCAGCAGGGCCAGCACCTTGTACGACCGGCGCACGCGGAGGTCGAAGGTCTTGAAGCCGCGGAAACGAATGGTGCTGACCATCAGAAACGCCGGCAGCGCCATCACCCCGAGCGCGATCAGGGCCAGCCGCGGATCGTGCAGGACTTCCGGGTAAAAGTACACCGTGGAGGCAGGAATAGCGGCGGCCGCGGGACTGGGCATGCCCACGAAATACCGCTTGTCCGCGTTGGCGCCGGTCTGGATGTTGAATCGGGCCAGCCGCATCGCGGCCGCAGTCACGTAGATGAAGCCCGCTGCCCAGCCAAGCCGTTCCAGGGGCTGCAAGCCCCACATGAAGGTCAACACCGCAGGCGCCACGCCGAAGGAGATGACATCGGCGAGCGAATCGAATTCCAACCCGAATGGTGTTTCGGTTCCCGTCATCCGCGCGATGCGCCCATCGAGCCCGTCGAGCAGAAAGGCCAGGCCGATAAATAGCGCGGCCACTTCCAGCTCGCCTCTGATCGCAAACAGTATGCAGAGGTAGCCGCAGAACATGTTGCCGAGCGTAAACAGACTCGGGATCAGGTACACGCCGCGTCGAAGACGCTGCCGCGGACGATCGGGCAAGCGGCGAAGCGGATCGAATCGGGGGTGTCCGCGCACCGGATCCTCGACGGGATACTCGGCCGACTGTACGGGCGAGTCCACAGGCGTCACCATGTTGCCACGACCGTTTCTCCGCTCCTGACGCGCGCACCCGCCCTGACCAGGAGCTCAACGTGAGCCGGCAGAAAGACATCCATCCGCGACCCGAACTTCATCAATCCGAACCGCTGCCCGGCTCGAACCTCGTCGCCTGGCCGGATGCGGCAGACCAGTCGCCGGGCCAGCACGCCGACCACCTGGCGGAAAACGGCCGTCTGACCGTTGTGGTCGATCCACACGTCATTCCGTTCGTTCTGCGCCGCGGCCTCCCACCGATACGCGGCCAGGAATCGGCCTGGCGTGTACTCCACTTTCAACACGCGGCCCGAGATGGGAATGCGGTTGATGTGGACATCTAGAGGCGACAGGAAAATGCTGATTTGCTGCCAATCGCCGGGCGGGGCCGCGACCGGATCGGCCACGCCGGCAACCAGAACCCTTCCATCGGCGGGAGAGACGACCGCTCGGGGATCGACCGGGGTCTGTCGTTCTGGATCTCGAAAAAAGAACACGAAGAAGACCGCCAGCAGGGTCAACAGCGCGGCTGCCCACTCAACGCCCAGCAGTGCCAGCCCAGATGCAGGCACGAGCGCCGACGCGATAAAGGGCCACCCGGCCTTGTCGATTCTCATGACGTGCGTATTCTACTTCGACCAGCGTCGAAGGGGCCGACGCCCAAAAACGACAGCAGCCAGCTTCCGGTGTCGGGAGTTGGCTGCCGTCGCCGCGATGTCCGGCACGCGACCAGTGTCGGGCGCGCCGAATGCTGCGGGCGTGTCTACGCCGAGATGGTCTGCGGACCCGTCTGGGCACGCATGCGCCGCACGATATCCTCCATGCGGTCCTTTAACTGCAGTTTCCGCTTCTTGATCTGGGCCTGTTCGACCTGCTCGGGTTCCGACAGGTAGGGCTTGTGGGATAACTCGTGTAACCGATCTTCTAACTCGTGGTGCCTCGTAGCGAGCTGACGGAATTCGTCGTCGTTCTGGATCAGCATAGACTTCAAGTCCGTTACGTCTGCCGTCATGCTTTCCGCCTCCTTGTGTAGGGGCTGTAGAACAGCGCGTGAGTAAGCCTGTGCGCAAACATGAATGGCTAGTCGAACGCTACCACAAGGGATAGCCCGATTCAAGTATCCGTATCCGATTCAATAAATCGAACATCTCCGGTCATGACGATGGCGTCGTCGGTCGGCAAGGCGTAGTAGCCCCGGCGAACCGCGACCTCTGAGAATCCTAGCCCTCGGTAAAGCCGGCGGGCGGCCTCGTTCAACCGCCGCACCTCGAGAAAGGCGTGAGCTGCGTGACGCTGGCGGCCTTCTTTCAAGGCGAATCGAATCAGCTGCCGCCCGAATCCCCAGCGACGGCACTCGGGACGCACTGCCACGTTGTTGATGTGAAGTTCATCCACGACCACCCGAAACGAACAGTAGCCGGCGACCGGTATGGTCGGCGTTCTCAGCACCGCGACAAACGCGACACCCGTCTGGCCCAGCTCGGCCTCGTACATCGGCCGGGTCCACGGAGATGAGAAGCTGAGCTTGTCCACCTCCATCACGCCGTCGAGATCGGCGTCAGTGATCGCCCATTCAATAATGACCGGGCTCATCAGCCCCTCGCCTGCCGGCGGGCGCGAGCCAGCTCGACATCGGGCCTGCGCACGTAGATCGGTTGGATGGCATGTGGATGGACCGCTTGGCCTGCCGCCGCGCGCCGCGCGCCGATGCGCCCGACCCATGGCGCGATGGCCGGCGCCTGGGCACTGCTGGCCACCCCTGACGGAAGCCGCCCGGCGAGCAGCTGCCGATAGACCGCCGTCCCGTCACCGACCCATCTAAGGGCGCTGAACCACGGCATCTGGCACCAGCGGTCCAACGTGAGCGCCGGTAAGCCAACGGCCGCCTCCTCCAGACACCCCAGCGACGGCAGAACCGAGTCGTCGTGTCCGCGCTCAGGCTGAAACGCCGCCGAGAACACTTCGTGCCGCCGGGCATCCATCCAGACGCCAACTGGGTGGCCGCCTGGGTCTGTCGCGGCCACCGCGGTGGCCAGGGCCTCCAGTGCCGACACGGCGACGACCAGCTTTCCCAGAGCGAAGGCCAGACCCTGTACGGCGGCGATACCGATCCGCAGACCCGTAAACGAGCCAGGGCCAGTCGCCACGGCAAACACGTCCACGTCGGCCAGTGACAAGCGGTGGCTCGCCAGCAGCGCGGTGAGATCCCCAGGAAGGCGTTCGGCATGCGGCGTGGCCGCCTCGCCGCTGAACGAAGCCACCACCCGATCATCGCGCACCAAAGCCACACTGCCTGCCTGGGTCGTCGTGTCCACCGCGGCGATTAGCATGTCCTGATTGTGCCCCAGCGTGGCAGGGAGATGCTATATTCCGAGACGTGTCCTCCCCCGAACGGGTCACCCCGCCTCGAAACCCTGGCAGCGCTACCCCAGCCATGCGTCAGTATCTGGACGCGAAGCGCCAGTACCCTGACGCGATCGTCTTTTTCCGCATGGGCGATTTCTACGAGATGTTCTATGAAGACGCCCTGGTCGCCTCGCGGGCGCTCGATCTAACACTGACCTCGCGGGCCAGAGACGCCGACGGGGGCAACATCCCGATGTGCGGGCTGCCGTACCACGCAGCCGAAGGATACTTGACCCGCCTGGTGAAGAAGGGCTTCCGCGTGGCGATCTGCGAGCAGGTTGAAGACCCCCGAAAAGCCAAAGGTCTGGTGCGTCGGGAGGTGGTCCGGGTGGTCTCACCCGGTACTTTCACCGAAGGGGGCTATCTCGACGCGCGCGAATCGGCATATCTGATCGCGTTGACGCCGTCCCCCTTCACGCCTCCCGCATCGACGCACCGTCAGTCTGGCGATCTGTCGCGTTCCGCGCCAAGCGACCCCGCACTTGTGATCGGCGCCGCGCTGCTGGATTTGTCTACTGGAGAGTTCCAGGCCGCCGAGTACCGCGGAACAGATGGTCTGCAGGCGCTCGCCGACGAAATGGCGGTGTTGCGGCCCCGCGAGATCGTGGTGCCCGACGACGTCGCGCTGGACGCACTCGTCCCGGCTTCTGCTCGTGCCGAGGCCAGCATCACCCGCGTCGACGCCTGGACGTTTGAATCCGATAGCGCCCGGCGTACGCTGCTGGGCCAGTTCCACACGCATTCGCTCGAAGGCTATGGGCTCGAGGATCGTCTCTACGCAGTTCGGGCGGCGGGCGGACTGGTGAAGTACCTGCAGGACACCCAGAAGGCGGAGCTCACGCATGTGCGCAGCGTCACCTTCCGCGAACAGGCCGATCGCCTCGCCGTAGACCCGCTGACAATCAAACATCTGGAGATCGTGGAGTCCTTCGGCGGCACCCGGGCCGGTTCCCTGCTGCACGAACTCGACCGATCGGTGACCCCGATGGGGGCCCGCCTGCTGAAGTCGTGGCTGCTGCGTCCTCTCGTATCGCTCGAACGGATTCGAGACCGGCTCGACGCCGTCGAGGACTTCGCCTTTCGCACCACCGAACGAGCCAAGCTTCGCGACACGTTGAAAGCGGTACACGACCTGGAGCGCCTGGTGGCCCGCGCGGCGCTTGGCACCGCCGGTCCCCGCGATCTGGTGGCGCTCAAGAATTCGCTGGGCGCCGTGCCCCGCCTGCGTCTGCTCCTCGATGGGTTTCAATCGCCGCTGGTCGGCAGCCTGACCGCCCAGCTGGACCCTGTGCCGGACGTGCGCGACGCCATCGAGCACACCATCCTCGACGAACCGCCCGCCATCGCGCGTGATGGCGGATGTGTCCGCGAGGGTGTCAATGCCGAACTCGATGATCTTCGTCACATGTCGCGATCGGGCAAGCAGGTGATCGCCGAGATGGAGGAGCAGGAACGGGCCCGCACCGGCATCGCGTCACTCAAGGTCCGCTACAACCGGGTCTTCGGCTACTACATCGAGATTTCGAAATCCCATCTGCACGCGGTGCCGGCCGACTACCAGCGCAAGCAGACGATTGCCGGCGGCGAGCGATTCGTGACGCCCGCCCTGAAGGACTACGAAGAAAAGGTGCTCGGCGCCGACGAGCGCATCCTGGATCTGGAACTCGGAATATTCAACGCGATCCGGGCCTCGGTCGCCGCCCAGGCGCCCCGCATTCAGGACACGGCGCGCGCCGTCGCCTCGCTGGACGTCCTGGCGGCTCTGGCGGACATCGCGGCGCTGCACAACTACGTCAAACCCCACGTCGATGACGGTGACGCCATTGTGATCGTCGACGGACGGCATCCTGTCGTCGAGCGGTATTGCCCGGACCCGTTTGTGCCGAACGACACGCACCTGGATGGCGCGGACCGGCAGTTGGTGATCCTGACCGGGCCGAACATGGGCGGCAAGTCGACCTACCTGCGACAGGTCGCGTTGATGTGTGTGATGGCGCAGGCCGGCTCGTTCGTGCCGGCGCGCGATGCCCGGATGGGTGTCGTCGATCGTGTGTTCGCTCGCGTGGGTGCGTCCGACAACATCGCGCGCGGTCAGTCCACCTTCATGGTGGAGATGCAGGAGACCGCCCACATTCTGCACACCGCGACGTCGCGAAGCCTGGTCATCCTGGACGAAATCGGACGAGGCACCTCCACCTTCGATGGGCTGAGCATTGCCTGGGCGGTGGCCGAGCACTTGGTGACCAACCGCCATGCACGGCCGAAAACGCTGTTCGCCACGCACTATCACGAGATGACCGACCTGGCCGACACTCATCCCGGCGTGGTCAACGCCCACGTAGCGGCAAAGGAATGGCGCGACGACATCGTGTTCCTGCGCAAGGTCGTGGCCGGGCGGGCCGACCGAAGCTACGGCATCCAGGTGGCACGTCTGGCCGGCTTGCCGGCAGCCGTCATCGCGCGCGCCCGCAGCATCCTGGATTCCCTCGAACAGGATGCGTTGGCTCGTGGTGGCCGGCCGGCCGTCTCGGCGGAGGGCTCCAACTCGCGGCTCCAACTGGGCCTGTTTGAAACGGCGAGTGCGAATGATGCCCTGGCCCGACGCCTGAAGGATATGGACGTGAATCGGCTGACACCGCTCGAGGCACTCACGCTGCTGGCCGATCTCAAGCGGGAGGTCGAGGACTGATGCCCCGTCAGGCTGCCTTAACAGCCCGTGGTGCAAGTCCGTCTGCATTCGACCGGCGCTGCATCCCGCCTGGCTGCGTTGCTCCTTCCTCAAATACTCCCGGTATTCTCGGTCGTCGCGCCTTGCCAGTCGGGCGCATCCCCGGTCTCGTCCCTCGGCAGGCTCGGGACGCCCTGAGCGGAGTCGAAGGGAGCCTGTCGAAGGGCGGTGCGACGA
>ERZ1292640.238-Hain-H43-02um-R1-238-length-44182-cov-7_pt1 | contig 44182 bp, 47 predicted proteins | sample MGYA00564404_ERZ1292640 | MGnify/ENA primary metagenome ERZ1292640 (study PRJEB36523, sample SAMEA6512636) | groundwater metagenome | collected 2019-01-08 | study: AquaDiva: Metagenomics assemblies of 32 groundwater samples | reverse complement strand
CTAATGTTAAAATCTTGGATTTACAATGAGTGAAGTTCGATGTGGTCATCTATACTTACTATGGCTAATCTTCTATTATTGTAAAGTGAAAGAACTGGTATGATTGCTTCTCTAAACTCTTTAGGCACATTACTTCCATATTCTGCTTCAATAATTTCGCCTTGGCTTGTGGTCGCATCTTGTGCTCTTTGCAGGACGCCTGCACCGGTTGAAGGACTTCGTGCACTACATAAACCTTGCAGTGCCTTAACTAAAAGGGAGAGTTCATCTTTACTTCTTACAGTAATACTGGCTGGAGAACCTAAGCCAGAATCTACAATACTCCATCCTGGTTTCTCATAAGTTGCACTCCAAGGAAGCGCCTGACCGGGCCTATAATCAATTTTTACTTTCATAATGAAAGAAATATCGGCTCGCTATTAATATTTTTCTAAGGCAAGCATTCATCAAATATGCTTCATAAATTTGATTATCCTGTCAACAACACCATTCGGGTTTAATTCAGTAGTGTCAATAAATAAATTATACAGTTTTTTATCCAGATAATCAACACTATAGTACTGCTGGTATCTTTTCTTCTCGCTCTTTTCCCTTTCCTGTATTTTTTTTACCATTTCATTCAGGTCCTTGCTTTGCTCATGCTCTCTTTTGTCTTTCAGGATTCTCTCAGCCCTTACTTTATCGTTGGTGTCAAGAAAAACCCTGACCTGCGCATTTGGAATAAAAAAAGCGGCCAGCCTGCCGTCAACCACAAAATTATCTTTTGTTTTTCCAAGCTCTTTCAGCCTTTTGTCCAGTTCCAGGTCAATTGAATTATCCTTTTCGGCCAGCTTGTTTAATTCCATCAGGCCGATCCCTTTGTCAGAAGCCATTGCCCTCATTAAGTCCCCTATAGAATAATGCCTTAACTTTAATTTTTCAGAAAGCAGTTTGGCAACTGTGCTTTTTCCCGAGCCGGCTTTTCCGGAAATTGTTACAATCATGCTAGGCTGATGTAGGAATTAGTATTTATAATTTTGTTTTTTGAAATATTTATGGCAACATTTTTAAATCATTATTTCTTTTATCGGATTATGAAGCAAAATCTCCTGGACAAGCTCAATATTTTTCTGCTCAAGAGAGGATTCACAATAAAAAATCTGACAAGGACCTGCTTTGACATTCTCGCAAGGAGAAACGAGCAGATACTTTTGATCAAGGTTCTTGAAGATGCAAATTCAATCACAAGGGAATATGCGGAAGAAATGATGTCAATTGCCTCTTACATAGAAGCTTCCCCTTTGATACTCGCCGAAAAAGCCGGAGATATGCTGGATGACAACGTTGTTTATTCAAGATTTGACATTTACACCCTTAACTACGGCACTTTCCTGAACTGCGTCAACAATAAATTTCCGTTCCTGAAAAGAAGCCAGGCGGGCCTGACTGCGTCTGTTGTCGGCAAAAAGCTGAAGGAGAAAAGGGAGGAGCTGGGATATTCCTTGAACTCCCTGTCAAAAAAAATTGGCGTCACGAGCAGGATGATCGTCAAATACGAGAATGAAAATTCTGAAATAACAATCAACCGCGCAAAAAAACTTTATGACCTTTTCGGCCACCAGGTTTTCAACGAAGTAAACATATTTTCACAGCAAAGCTCTCCGCACGGAAAATTTGAGACGGCAGTTTCAAAAAAATATGTTGAGCTGGGATTTGACGCAACTGATACAAAGAAGACCCCCTTTGACATCATTGCAAGGAAAGGCAGTGAAATAATCCTGACTGAAGTGAGCGACAAGGTAAATCCGCAGATGCAGTCCTTATCCAAATTATTGGAAGCGGACAATCTTGTCATTTTCAACAAAAAAAAGCCGAAAAATATTCCTTCGCTCACAAAAAAAGAATTTATGGAGTTTGAAGAGGCAAATGAGCTGGTGAAATTTCTGAAAGAGTTTTAGAAAAATTAAGAACGAGATTCTCAATCTTAAACTTAATTTGGTTTATAATTATCTTCTGGTCGTTTAGGGTTAATATGGGACAATTCCCAAGCTAATACTTTGTACATATCTTGATTACTTATGCCCGGTATGATTATCAGAGGAATAGTAGACACTTTTCCAGAAATTTCATCAAATGTTTCTAATTTTCCAGATAAAGAATATGGATGTCCAGCTTGATGTGCCTGTTGCATTAGTGCCGCTATCATCAGGTTAGCTCTTGCCTTTCTTAACATAACATTAGAGTCATACGCGCCAAATCTAGATTCTAAAGCATCATAGGCCGCTTCATACAATCTCCTAAGAGTTCCGCCTTCATAATCAGAAGCTAAATTATTTCTTAAAATTCTTCTTATCGCGACGTTGTGTGACACATCATTCCCTGAATCAGGTATCCTTTGCGAGTTATCCCCAACAGATTCATAAAACCTTTTGGAAGGGGGTACAGGAGTAGAGATTAATAAATCCACTAACTCTTGCCTATTCGGCAGAATCCCTTCTGTTAAGGGAGGGTGACTTTCCAAAGCGTCTACCAATAAAACTGCATTGACTCCATCCATATCCCAAGTGTAGCCATATCCTTTTTAAATCTTTCTAAAGTTACTTTTATAAAGTGATAACAAAATAAAATAAAAGTCAAATAGAAATCTTTATATATCATTATTTTTATTCTCATATAATAGGGTTGGTTAAGTAAAAAAGAGGTTGATTGAGATGGCTGAAGGGGATGATAGCTTTGTTTCATATAAGAATATTTCTGATTTAAAGAGGGAGCTGGAGACTATTCAGGACAGGAAAGATGTTTCTCCCAAAGAGCTTTACGAGGCTGTGCACAGGCTGGCAGACACGGTAAGCGGAATGCTTGAAGTGTTCGGCGCAGCAGCAGAACAAATGAAGCTGGAGGACAAAGGCTATGAGGCGGAAGCAAAAAAACACGAGAATATAATTTCAAAGCTCGATAAATTGATTGACCAAAATAAGACGATTGCAGAGGGAATGGTTGCAATAGTCGAGCTCGTGAAGGAAAAGCTCAGCTCAATGGAAAAGGAGGATTATTCGCCTGTAAAAGAAGATGCAGCTCCGATGTTTAAGCCCGAGCCCAAATCATTCTCAAAGCCGGAATGGAAGCCCGACACTTCAATGCAGAGGCCTCAGCCAATGGGTTCAGTGGCGCCGCCGTCATTCCAGCAGATGTCACAGCCGAATTTTCAAATGACACCTCAAATTTCTCCGCCGATGTCTCCGACTAATTTGGCGCCGCCAAGCACTGATTTTGGCATGCAGCTTCCTCCGATGCAGCCCGCCCCGATGCCGGACCTGGATTTTCCGGACGAGCCTTTTCCGCTGGATGATGACACTCAAAAGAAAAAAGGACTTTTCGGAATGTTCAAGAAGTAGGTCATTTTTTAGAATTTTTATAATTTTATTGGTCACGTTTGCACTTGATTGTTTCACATTACCGGGTGGGTGGAGGGCAACAGAAGGCACTTTTGGTGCAATTAACCATTCCCTCCCTGAAGAATTAAATTGAATCTCCACAATAAATAAAATTCAAAATGCAAAACACAAAAGCAATGGGGAATTTTGCAAGGCATGTTTTTCTGATAAGCAAAGTCCATTCGCAAAAGCAAAAAGCGGAGGATGAAGTGAAGGCTCACCTCGCTAAAATGAGGAAATCAATTATCAGGATGAGCCTCAGCTACAATGACATTGACAGGCTGAAAGATAAAATTAATATTTTAATCGACCTGGAAAGAAAATATTCAAAATTCTTTAGGCCGGAAGACAGCGAAATCAAGGATTTGAAAGATAGGATAGCCTTGCTTGAGGGGGAAATCCGAAACGAAAGGGAAGAAAAATACAGGATAGTGAGCGAGAACAACGAAAGAATGAAGGAGATGTCGGATTCCCTTGAGGCAGTTAAGCACAGAATGAGAATTCTTCACATGGACAAAGCCAAAAGGCAGCGAAAGCTGAGCATGCTGGAAAATAAAATAAACAAAAAAATAGACAGAGACGAATATTTTAATTCTTGATTACAGATAATTTTGAAAGAATTTTAAAATAATAAACTATTCAAAATTCTCTTAGAAAATTTTGTATTATTAATTTCTCAAAATTTTCTATAGATCCCTTGCCATAATTGTGTTCCTGCTGTTTGACTTGGCCCTTTTACACGCTTCTGCAACCAACTGCTGGTTCTTCTCTTCCAGGGCTTTGTAGAACTCTTCTGCAACGCTAAGCGATTTGCCGTCTATCTTCGCCAGTTCCTTTACCTGTGATTTAACAATTATTGATTTAGTCATAAATCAATACTTTTTATTATTCCTTAAATACTTTCTGTTTTGAATTTTATTCTTTAACCTATATTTTAGAGTAGCAATGGACACTGGACATCTTCACATGAGATTTATAAAGGAGTTTTAACTGCATCATCATCTAAAATAAAAAGAAAAAAGCCGCACAACCTGGCGGTACAGAAGCCTAAGAACCAGTATTATCAAAACACTTTGACTATATAAAACTTTTCATGCCGCGGTCGCATAATCTGGAAGTGCGGGAGCCTAAGAACCTCCTGTCTGAAAGGGCATCTGGGTTCAAATCCTTTGATGGATAACCTCATGGGTGAAAATCCCAGCCGCGGCGTTTTATTTTAATAGATAATTTAGTTTATTTCTGGAAAAATTCCAGTATTGCTACAATCATTGCATATAAACATTGGTGGAACAAATTTTTGATTAACTTGTAAAGCTGACATATCTTCTTCTACATTTGTGCTTTTGCATTTTGGACAAATTCTTTTTTTAACCATTGAACTTAATCATGCGTATACCAAAACTTTAATTTATCTTTGTCCTTTGAATCCAGTTTGCAGAATCCAAACCTGCTGAACTGAACAATATCCCCTATTTTTAAATTCTTAACCATTGGCTCTGCCAACCCTTTTGCAACTTTCTTGTCTGGCATCAGCACTTCCACCTTGATTAAATCTTTTTGCGCAGGCAACCAGTGGATTATTTTGTCGCCGTGTGATTTGTACTTTTCATATTCAACAGAATCAAAAATAAATTTATTCTTAACTTTTTTGAAATTCAGGCAATCCATCAATCTGACTAATTTTCCTTCCTTGAATTCCTTAAAATCTTTTTCAGCAACGTAAAATTTGTCTTTTGCCTTGAATTTTCTTACGCCCCTTTCTTTGGACTCAGGGTGCAATTTTAATTCAACATTCTGCTCTGGGGCATTTTCAACTTTGATTTCTTTTGGATTTTCAACAAAGAAATACCTGCTGCACTCCTTGTCAAGCAGCCTCCTGTTGTGCACAATCAAATCATCCCAGGTCAGGACAGATTCATTTTTAGTCAATCCCGTAGATAAAACAAAGTCTTTAATGGCTTCCGGCAAAAATCCTCTTCTCTTCAGGGCAACCAGAGTTGTCAGTGAAGGATCGTCCCATCCAATCAGCTGCTTTTTCTGGACTTTTTCTCTTATGATTCTTCCGGAGCTTTCAACCCCTTCCATGTTGAATCTTGCAAACTCGTAAATTTTAGTTTCAGGAAAGCCTGCAACTGTCTGTATCAGCCTCTGCAGCTCATTTCTCAGCTCGAATTCCTTGCTTCTCAGCCTGTGGGTTACGCCTTCAATTCCGTCCATTATTGCGTTTTCAAAATCATACATCGGCCATACCCTGTATTTTTTCTTGTGCCGTGGATGGGGCTCGTCAATAACCCTGAATATTGCAGGATCCCTTAGAGTAGAATTCGGGCTTTGCATGTGGCCCTTCAGCCTTAAAATCATTTTCCCGGCTTTTGCCGTGAACATCTCTTTCCATAACTCAAGATTTTTATCGGGCTGGTAATACCTGTGCTCGCACTCAATTCCAACCTTCCTCATCTCCTTAATCTGTTCCTGCTTGCATAGGCAGATATAAGCATGATTTTCCCTTATTATCTTTTCAGCATACTGGTACATTTCTTCCATGTGGTCCGACGCATGGTCAACTTTGTCTGGCTTAATCCCAAGCCATTCGTAATTGTCAAGGTGTATTTTGTAGAATTCTTCTTTTGCAAGCTCCGGATTTGTATCTTCAAATCTCAGGACAAATTTTCCGTTGTAATGTTTAGCCAATTCATAATTAACAATTATTGCTTTAGCGTGCCCGATATGAGGATATTTGCTCGGTTCCGGAGGAAAAGCGGTTACAACATTTTCTCCTTCTCTTATATCCAAAAATGCAAAAATATTTTTTTCTTCCGGCTTTTCTTTTTTCTCTAAAAGTTCAGGAGCTATTTCCTGCAGTTTCTTTTCCTGCTTCTCCAAGCCTAATTTATTTATTTCAGAAATTATTTTGACAACTTCCTTGCTTAATTCCTGCGCCTTTTCCTTTAGTTCAGGATTTTCTCCGAGAACTCTCCCTATGACTGCGCCAGGATTTGCTTTGCCTTTGTATTTGACTGCATTCTGAAGGGCATACTTTGTGACTGTTTGTTTTAGTGATGGATCCATATACAGATTGTTTATAGTTTGAATATTTAAAATATGCGATTTACGAGTAAAATCGAAAACTATTTAAACAACTTCCCGCAGGAAAACCTAATCACAAAGACTAAGGGGTATTTTTTATGGGCAGGAAAACTTCTACAATTCCGAAGGCAAGCGTTGCAAGAATTCTGATGAAAGCGGGAGCCAAAAGAGTTTCTTCTGGCGCGGTGGACACTTTTGCAGAGGTGCTTACAGACCTTGGAGTGAAGATTTCTTCCAGAGCATCGCAGATAGCAAAGCACGCCGGCAGAAAGACAGTACATGAAGGCGACGTAAGGCTGGCAGCAAAACACTAAGAATTCTAATCCATTTTTAAGAAAATCTTTTAAACAGCAGTGTTTATCCTTAGATTGATGGGCCGGTAGTTAAATCCGGAAACCTTTTGGGCAAGCCAAAAGCTTTACCAAAATTCGGGGCATAAAGCCCCAGTTGGAGAACATAACGCACCCATGGCATGGGTGAGGCTCCGGGATGCTAAAAAATCTATGATTTTTGGCACGGAAATTCAAATCCCGGCCGGTCCATTTTTTATATAGGGGATTTTGAAATATTACCAATTATCTGAAAATTATAAATTTTCAGATTTCGAAAACCGGATAGGTTTTCTCTATGTCAAAATTCTCTAAGAGAACTTTGAATGAAAATGCCAAAATAATGAATTATTCAAAGTTCCCTATAGAAATAATTTAAATATTCTGAAATACTGCGTGAATCCATGATAGGAATAATCTCAGACACTCACGAAAACGAAGAAGCAATTAAGAAAGCAGTTGCTTTATTCAAGGAGAAGAATGTTGATTTTGTTGTCCACTGCGGAGATATTGTAAGCCCCCCAATGCTTGAATATTTCAAGGAACTTAAAATGAAATTTGTTTATGGCAACAATGACGGGGAAAGAGCGGGCTTAAAAGAAATGTGCAAAAAGCTTGATTTTGACGAAATAAAAGACGAAATTGAATTCACGCATGACGGAAAAAAATTCTATGTTTATCACGGAACAAAATCAAAAATTCTCAATAACGCAATCCAAAGCAATAAATATGATTATGTCCTAACGGGGCACACTCACACGAAGCGGGACGATAAAATAGGAAAAACAAGGATTATAAATCCCGGAGCATTATTTCGGGTTTACCCGTATACTGTTGCCATGCTTGATGCCCAAGATGATAAATTAGAATTTTACCCAATCTAGGAAAATGGAAGACTGCATATTTTGCAAAATAATTGAAGGAAAAATTCCTTCTGCTAAAATTTATGAGGATGACAGGGTAATCTGTTTTCTGGACATAATGCCGGCAAATAAGGGGCACTGCCTTGTAATCCCAAAAAATCATTCAAAAGATTTGTCTGACATGAAGGATGAAGATGCGGAAGCGGCTATAAAAGTAGCCAAAAGGGTTTCAAAAGCCCTGTCTTTGAGCTTAGGCTGTCAGGGATTTAACCTGGTTATGAGCAATGGCCTGGAAGCCGGCCAGGTTGTGTTTCACTCTCACCTTCATATAGTTCCAAGGTTTAAAGATGACGGCCTGAAAATAAAATGGTCGCACACAAAATACAAAGATGGCGAGATGAAAGAATACGCCGAGAAGGTAAAGAAGTTTTTGTGAATTATTATTATTAGTAAGCTTTTTAAAAGCCCTATTATTCTTTTGACTCATGCCGAAGTAACTCAGCCTGGTAATATAACCTATTGGGCACTAGAGTGACACTCTCATAAGGAAACTTGGAAAGGTGTCTGTCGGGAGTTCAAATTGTGGCAAGCGAGCATGCTTGCCGCATGCAAGTCTCCCCTTCGGCATTTTAAAATCACAAATTTTTAATAATCTGAAATTATTGTTCTTTAAAGGTGATTTTCATGGAAATGAACACGCAGAATTTAAAACTGAAAATAAGAGACAAAGCCCCGGATTTCAGCTTGACGGCTGTTGATGGGAAAATTTACAGGCTTGCTGATTTCAAGAAGAAAGTTTTAGTGATCGTTTTCATGTGCAACCACTGCCCTTATGTTCAGGCTTATATTGAAAGAATAAAAGCAATGCAAAGTGAATTTGGAATAAAGGGGGTTCAGGTTGTCGGCATCAATTCAAACGACGAAGTTAATTATCCGGATGACAGCTTTGATAAGATGGTGGAAATGGGCAAAGCCAAAAAATTAAATTTTGCATATTTAAGGGACGAAGTCCAGGCTGCTGCATCCGCTTACGGCGCACAATGCACCCCGGAAGCATTTGTTTTTGACGGCGAGCGCAAGTTAAGATATCACGGAAGGATTGATGACAACTATAAGGATGAAAAGGCAGTCAATACCAATGACCTGAGAAACGCGGTCGATGCTGTAGTTCATGACAGGAAAGTCGGGATTGAATTAACGCCGGCAGTCGGATGCTCGATTAAGTGGAGATGAAAAATTTATTTTTTCAGGTTCTTCAGGCATTCTTCATAATTATATTTTAACGCTTCATTCTCCGGATTCTTCTTTAATTGCTCTTCAAGAATTTTCTTTGCGCTTTCAAATTTCCCCATAGACATATAAACCACAGCAAGGTTGTTTGCAGGTGAAGGGTTGTCGGAATTTAATTCCATGCTTTTCATGAAATTCTCAATAATTTTATTTTTATCATTCATCCTCATGTAGATTTTGGCTATTTCCGAAAATACAAGCTTGTAATGGGGGTCGATTTCTGCTGTCCTATTAAAAAATTTCAGAGCATTTGTCAAATCATTCCTGCCGAGATACATTCTCGCAGCCTGGTATGAATATCTTGGGCTATCAGGATGCTCCTCAATCTGGTGCAGTATCATCCTAGAATACATGTCAACTTTGCTGCTTATCAGTCCCCTCTCCTTTAGCGTCCCAAAGTGATGAATTATAATATCTTCCTTTCGGAATTCAAGCTTTTGCTCATTCATTGAATCCTCAACTAATTCATGCACCCTGTGCTTAAAATAGATGCCTAGCCTGTTCTTAAACAGGCGCGCAAGAAAATTTGAGATGTAAAAATAGTATTTCTTGACTTGCTCCAAATTTGATTTATTTTCATAAGCGCCTTCAAAGTAATTCTCCAGGTAAGATCTCTGCTCAAGCTGGAAGCCGGACATGTTGCCCTTGTGCTCAATTGCTTTTTTTATCTTTTCTGAGCCAGTCTCGTCAATAAACTCATCAGCATCCAAAACCAATATCCACTCCCCTGTTGCATGCTTCAGGCTTTCATTTCTCGCCTCAGAAAAATCGTCACCCCATTTGAAATCAAAAACTTTTGCTTTAAACTTTTTTGCTATTTCTTTTGTTTTGTCCGTGCTGCCAGTATCTACAATTATTATTTCATCGACAATACCTTTAACAGAATTAAGGCATTGCTCTAAATATTTCTCTTCGTTCTTTACTATCATGCATAAGGATATTGTTTGTTTTGGCATTTATGTATAGTTTTGGGAGAATATCAATTCCCTATTTTGGTTTTTAAGATACAATGTGTCTCCATTATTATTCCATATTGCTTTGCAAGGATAAAAAGGGCTGTTCCAGTATAATTCAGATGCTGAATCTGTGCCTGAGCCGCTGTATAAGCTAAACTCTTCTTGAACGCCTATAGTAAATGAAGGGAACACATAAGTGTGATCTTTGTCATCACTTATAATCCATTCGGTTAAATCACATGCGTAGTCGCAATTATTCCTGAATGTCACATATTCACCATTCAAAAAAGCAGCCTGGCATTCATTTCCTTCGGGATCGTAATGGAAGTTTGTTATTGAAAAACAAGTACTGCCGCATACATTTTGTGGCTGTGTTGTATTTTGAGTTTGATTTGTTTGCAGCGAAGAATTCAGGCATTGCCCGTTTTCGCACCCATAATCGCAAGTCGTAAAATAAATCCAGTCGTTGGCATTCTCATCACATTTTCTCAGCACATCCTTTCTGCAGCTGAAAGTGTTTGGACTGCAGAGCTGGGCACAAGTGTCATTCACGCATCCAGTGCTGCACTTTTCTGTTTCTCCGAATGAGCAATCAGCATTCCTGTAGATTCTCTCGAATTTGTTCAGGCATTTCCACCCTTCCGGGCATGATTGTACAGTTTTATTTTCTTTTGCCGCTTTATTTTTAGTTCCTTCTGTCGGTTTTGCCGTTTCACATTCGGAAGCGCATTCAGAATCCGAATAAGTTTTATCAATCCATTCTCCAGTTTTCAGGTCACATTCCATATATGCAAAGCCGCCGTCCCCGCAGCTTTCTTCGGTTTGGCAGCATCTTTCCTCGCAGAATTTATCATTTGGATATTTGCATGCCCTTAGAATTTCCGTTGCAATTGCCTGCCCTGTTATTGAGCTATCCTGGTATTCTTCTTCTGTTAAACTCTGGCTGCACGCTATCAATAATAAGATTGGGAAAACCAAATAACAAAAATTGTATTTTTTATTTGATATATTAAACACCCCTTTTGTGAAAAACGCCACCGCCCGGATTTGAACCGGGAAATCCTTGCGGAAAGCGGTTTTCGAGACCGCCGCACTACCGGGTTATGCGACAGTGGCATAAAATAATATTTTTTGGGCGAGTATTTAAAGTTTTAGAAGAACATTAAGCTAAGTATTCAAAACCCGGAGGTGGTCCAAAGTGAAGCTTAAGGTGGGGCGGATTAGATGAAATTAAATCTTGCTGCATATTGCCCTCTGGTTTTCCGAAAGTGAATGATTTTCCGTATATGTAAAAATCAACTTTGCTGGCATCTCTTTTGACCATCTCAATATCCAAATTAATGTATCGTGCATCGCACCCTCTGACTTTGGTTACTCTTGACGGGTCATATCCTTTCTGGGCAATTTCCCTTACAAAACTATCAAAAGCAACTGGATGCCCATCTTTTTCCTTCTCCCCCCATACTCCTGGAAAACTCAGCCTTTCAGCAATTTTTATTGTTTCTTCGTGAGGACTTACTTTTAGAAATGATGGTGTTATTCTATAATAAGTTCTGCCATCATACTCTATTTGTGCAATTCTATATCTTTTATCCTTGTTTGATTCCATTTCCTCGAGTGATGGCCAAACAACAGAGTCAATGCTTTGTAAATTTGTTTGCGGAGTTTGTGCAGCTGTTACCCCCTCCAAAGATTGAACTAATTGAGGTGGTTCTTTTGCCCTTAATCCTCCAAATAACTTTCTTAGAATACTTTCAGCCTTTTCCTTCACATTTAACACCGAACGAGCCGTAGCTTAAACTCAGGTTGAACTTCCTGCATAATAATTTCATTACTATCAAATTTTTCTCCGAAGGCTCATCTACTGTGCACTGCTTGAGGCCGGTGCTGTCCCAATTGGATTTTCCGTCTACTCCATTGCAGAAATCAATAAAAGTAGTGGGAATCTCAGCATTGAAGCTTTCTGTTGCATTCTTTATTTCTTCCTGTATTGCTTTCTTTTCCGGAGCGATTGTTATGTATGCCCAGAATACGCTTGTCAGCACAACACCTATAACTAAAGCTCCTGCGAAAATCCCCCATGCTTCAAGCTCTGAATAAGTTTTTGCCATTAGTAAGTAGGAATAAAATTGGGTTTATAAAGGTTTATGAAAGGAAAAAGTTAAGCCAGACTGCCAAAATTTTGCAGTCAGGCCTGCCATTTGCGTGTGTTTCACACGTTGCATAAATAAAGTTTATATACCAGATACATGATTGTGCTATCTATATAAAAAAGGTGATTAGAAATGATTAGGCAATGGCACGACATTAAGTTAGGGGAAGATGTTCCAAGAGAAGTGAATGTTCTTATCGAGATTTCTAAAGGCTCCAGCACCAAGTACGAGATTGACAAGGAGCACGGCCTTATGATGCTGGACAGGTTTGTATATTCAGCAGTTCATTATCCCGGAGATTACGGTTTTATACCCCAGACTTATGGCGGTGATGGTGATGCGCTGGACATACTGGTCTATACGAACGGCATTGTGCTGCCGCAGACGATTGCCCTGTTTAGGCCCATAGGCGTGATGAGAATGATAGACACCGGCGAGCGGGATGACAAAATAATAGGTGTTTATGTCAAAGACCCGAGATGCGCCAATATCAAGGACTTGAAAGATCTGCCTGAGCATACAACAAAAGAATACAGGGAATTTTTTGAAACATACAAAAACCTTGAAGGCAAGAAAGTAAAAGTTCTGGGATTCCTGACAAGAAGGGCTGCTTATAAACTAATAAGAGAAGGCATCAAGGCATATGAGAAAAAGTTCAAAAGAAAACACAGGAGATAAACTATTATTCTTGTTTTGTATCTGAATATACTTAGAAAAATAAAAAATGCTCCCGCCGAGCATCTATCCTTAGTCGCAATGCCCACCCTTTTCTATCTTATTTTTCTTTTTAGCTAAATTTGCAAGTATTTATTTTTAACACATAATTTGATTTTCCAGCAGATTATATTTTATTATTTAACTTATTTTACTACTATAAATACTTCCTATGTATAGCCTTGTTCCGGTATCTCAGCTAAATTGGATCATTTTTTGAATTTGCCTGCAAAACCCTTTATTTTTCCAAATATGCCGGGGTTATTTGGCTCAACAGTCACTTCAGGACTTTCTTCTCCTATTTCCTTTATTTTTTCTACCTTCGATCCATCCGGCGGCACTTTTTTTGCTTCATCTTGAAGTAAATTGAAATACTTGTCCAAATCCGGTATTTTTTGCGACAACATCTCAAATCCTTTCAGCAATTTATCTGTTTCTTCGAACTTTTTATTAAACTCTAGACCTAATTCTTTTTCCATTTTTTCAAATTTGCTGTTTATTAACTTGAGTATATTGCCAGCATAATTTTCAAAGTCGTCAAACTTAGATATAAGGTTTTCGACTTCCTTTTTATGTGCCAAATCCGAAATCTTAATTTTTATTGAATCAAACTCAGAGCTTATTTGCTTGAAGGATTTGTCAAGATCTTTAACAGTATCTCCAACCTTAACAAATTCGCTGGATTTTTTCTGCATTTCAGTAAATACCGTCTCAACCTTATCCGCATGCCTCTCGACAATTGCCTGCACTTTTTTTATATCCATAAGCTCTTTTTTTGCTTCTTCGTTTAAGCTTATGACTTGTTCCATACCCCTAAAAACATTCATTTTATTCTTGACTTCTTTAATTTCATTGACAACATTATTTATTGTGTTCTCCGTACTTTCCAGATTTGCCCGTAAAGCCTCAATCTTACCATCTGTTTTTCTCATCTCAATCATAAGCTTGTCTGGCTGCACCGTTTTTACAATGTCAATTGCTTGCGTAGCTTTTGCCTCTAGGTGCTGAGCAGCTTTGTCCCTGTCGATTAGCATGCTCCTTAACTCACCAATTTGCTGGTTTATCATAGAAAAACGCTCTGTAGAAGTTTTTTGTAATTCATAGAATGTACTAAACTGTGCTTTCAGCTTTTCGACATCAGCAGTTAGCATTCCAACCGAAACATCACTACTTTCTGGTGTTTTTTCGCTGTGCGGCGATGATGCAACCGGAACTATCAAATTACCTTCTTCGTCTAGCTCGGCTTCCGCTGGCTTTGGTTCTTCTTCCTTATTTTTTTTCTTGAAAAACATCATAGCAAATCACTTCATGGGGATATTATAAAGAATTTTGAAAAATTCATTATTTTTCCCATTTACTTGAACCGAGTTCAAGTTCCCAAAAATGCAATGCATTTTTTAGGACATTCAAAACTCCCTATAATCCTCCTTTTTCTACATTGTCTATTTCAGCTATAGCATCATTTAAAAGTTTAGCTATTTTTTGCACATCCTTGAAATCTTTTGTTACTTCAAGCATCTTGATTTTTGAGGGTATGGCCATAATCTTAAGCTCTGCGATTTTAGTATCCATTCCCTTTTTCCTGCATTGGCTAATTTTATCCTTGATTTGATTTAACTCCTGTTTTAAATTTTCTACAGTTAAATCTATGCCTTCGGCCATTTTATTTTACATTACTTAAATTTTTTTGTATTTCAATGCATTTCGCCAGTATCTTTGATTTGATTTCCTTGGGCGCGCTCTTATAAATATTCTGTATTTCGTGGTATAGGTTGCCCGCTTTCTCTTTTTCATTTTTTGCAATCAGATTCTTTGTTTGGATATACAATTTCTCGAACGACATTTCCAAATTATTGTTTTGGTCATCATCAGGGTCAATCATTTTGTTGGATGATGCTTCAAAGCTTTCTTTTTTTTCTTTAGAGCTTGTGTCTTCCATTTCAGTACCCTCTTTTTGCTCTCCGTTTTTGCTCTCTTCTGCTAATTTATCTTTGCTTATGTATTTCTTCCTTTCCTGCGTTGCTAATTCCCACTCCCCTTCCAACTCCCCTTCCGATATATATTTTATTTCTCTTTTTTTGGGTTTTTTTCCAAGTTTTTCCCACTGGGATTTTATCCTTGGTTTTAGGCCGTCTAAATATATATTGACCATATTGAAATTGCCGGATTTTACCTTATCTTGCGAGAGCTTTAATTCCAGCTTTAAGTCAAATATATCAATACCTTCATTTTCTAATTGCTCAAGCTGGTAGCTCAAATCTTCTATTATCTCATTATAGTTGTTGTATTTCTCTAATTCCTCTTCGCTTATACTTTGAATGCTGTGCATCGGCGGCCTAAAACTCACGAAATACGGCTTACCTTTGTTGTTGGAAGAGTTTTGTATAACTCCAGTGCCTACAGCAGCTTTGACAACTGACTGCAGTATCTTATCGCCATATTTCTCCTTAATCCTGTTGAGGTCGCCCTCATCCCTTGTTCTTAGCATTATCTCCGTATTGATGTTTGCAAGTACTTCTTGAGGGAAATCACTTAGCACCTGGCTTATCAATACCAAGCCGACTCCCCACTTTCTGAATTCTCTGGCTGCTCTTTCTATCTGCACAAAAACCTGGCCGGAGCCGCCAAATTTTGGCAATAAAGCGTGTATTCCGTCATATACCATCAAGTACTTTAATTCTCGGCTTTCGGGCAGATTTGCATGGAAAACCTCCCTTATTGTATTTGCCACAAATAACTCTATGTCCTTTATTTCAAGCTTATTAGTTACGAATATGTTTATTTCTCCCGGTTTCATGAATTTCTTGAATTCTATTAATTCCCGCGCATTTGTAACTTGACGCACATTTCCATTGAATGCCCGTGCATCTGTCCTTCTTAGGTCATATCCTTTGTACATGCTTAGCAATCTCTTATCTTCCAGTTTTCTCAGAAATCCTGTCCATTGGGCAGTTGGATCAAAGACTATTACTGCCACGCCCTTTAGCAAAGCTTCTTCCACTAAAATCTGTGCAGCCAGGCTTTTTCCGGAGCCGCTTGAGCCAGCCACTAATGTATGAACTTGGAATGTGTCAAGGTCAAAATAGGTTTTATTACTCGTTTCTGCGATATGCCCTATATATACTGATCTTGGGCCTGGCTGCGGCAATTGTGAATAATCTAACTCTATCTGATACCTTCTTTTTTCTTCTTTTCTTTTTTTGTAAACTAATGTTGAAAAAGTCCCTAGCGAAAGTGTAAGAATTAAAGCAGCCAAAATCCATGCGGGAATAATCCCGAATAAAGCGTATTTGTAGATTGGTTCAACTACCGTAAATATTGTAGATTGTTCTGCTGTCAAATCAAGAAAATCCGCTTTTACTTTCAACGCATAATCTCCTACAGGCAAATCGCTGGGAACTTGGAAACTTTTTAATAAAGAAAATGAAGTATACATCACAATCTCTTCCTTTTCCAGAAACGTGCTCTTGTTATTATTAATGCCTTGCAAACTGTAAGATAATGCAACTTTATATTTCTCTTCACTCAATAAATTTTGCAAGTCAACTGTATATTTGAATATGTCGCCTGCTGCTACCCTTTTGTCCTGAGAAGAAATCTTTATAACTAGAGCTTCAACTGATAACCTGTCTTTTTCAAGTACTAATACGTAAATTGGAATTTGCTCGTTTATATCGCCAGTTATGGCAAGGAAACCATCATATACTCCGGGCTCAACGTTTCCAAGTAAGGTAACCATAACTTCCCCACTGGAACCAGCATCTATAACAAGTCTTTCCTTATCAATCCTTGCAATTTTCTTGACGTCTCCTTCTATTGAAAACTTTAAGTCCATTGATTGTGTTTTATAGTTGGAAATATCTATAGGAACACCAATAAAGTTACCTACTTTCAATTTTCTCAATATTTTCTTGACAGATATCTCGTAATCAACTACACGTGTAGGCTGCTCTAATTGTGACTGAATGCCTGTGCCTGCGCCGCTTCCAGCGCCTTGACCGGCGCCTTGACCGGCGCCTTGACCGGCGCCGCTTCCAGCGCCTAAGCCAGCCTCTGTTGTGGTTATCATTGTTATGTTATGCTCTGTTGTTGCACTTTCTGTGACATTTATCACAGCTACATAGTTATTGAAACCAGATCTTGTAGCAACTAGATTATGAGTTCCTGCTAACACTTGGCCTAAAAAGTATCCGCCGCTGGAGTTGCTTGAATTTGATTTTCCGGCAACGCTTACTGCAACATCGCTAATCAAAGTTCCTGAAGATGTTTTTACTAATCCCTTTACTGAACCATTACCTACTCCTACAGCCACGGAAATAGGACTCATGCTAAAATTCAGTATCGTTATGTTATTTGCTAATATATCTACTTCTCTTGCGTAAGCATTATAACCGCTTTTTGTTGCAACTAGATTGGTTGTGCCTTGCAAAGCTGTTATGTTATAAAATCCAGAGCTATTTGTTGCGTTTGACACTCCAGCTACAGTTACAATAACATTTGCCAGGCTAAGGTTGGTTGAGTTGTCTGTTACAAATCCTTGTATAGTTCCATTGTTAAGCAGTGTTCCATTTTGGGTTTGAGCCACTGCACTAATTGCAGCTGTCATATTAATTATAAAGCTTAAATTTTGGCTGTCCCTTATTGAAAAATTGCCGACAAAATTGCTGTAGCCGCTTTTAACGGCAGCTATTACATGCGTTCCCTCTGGTATCAAAATAGAATAGTTTCCGGTTGCATTTGATTGTGCAGTCAGTCCGGCAATGCTAATAGTAACATTGGCAATTGTAGCGTTAGTTGAGTTGTCTTTTACGTAGCCAGATATTGTAGCGTTTGCACCCAAAAATCCAAAGAATTTCGCAAGTGTCATGTTTTGTTTTGTTTCTTCGCCAATTGTCGTATTTATTACGCTTATATTGGTAACATATCCGGACTTAATTGCTATTATATGGTATGTCACCCCCCCAGGAGCCGTGAAATTGAAAAACCCATTAGAATCTGTTAGAGAAACATTGCCGCCCGCGCTGACTGTTGCATCTGAAATTGGAAGTGTGCTATTTGATTCAAATACAAAACCACTTATTACTGAATCTCCGATTTGTCCTGAACCGAAGCCGGCTGGGCAGTTGTCATTTGGATCTGCAAAAAAATACCATGTTGCTGAATTATTTTTTACAGGCAGCAGTGCCTGATAGTCAATAAGTGTACCTTTAAAACTTCTTTTGGAGGCAGCAAAAACTTTGATGACCAGAACAAGCTTGCCGCTTGAATTAAGTATACCGGTAAAAAACAGCGTATTGTTTGGAGCATCATTAACATTGGTATACACAGAAGGAATGCCAGATATATTTGTTGTGCCAAGCAATATTGATTCATTATAAGTAAAAGTATTATTTGCTCTTTCTTTGGTATTATTGCTTAAATTCAGCAAATCCCGGTCAATCATATCAGTATTTCCGGCAATAACATTCGAGAAATTTATTGTGATATTATTGCTTGCATACATTTCATTAACGGCTTTTGTTGGGTCCATGCACTCAAATACAAAAGTCTCTGCTGAAATTGCCCCAGAAGTCGCAGCTATAGTTTGTGTTTCATCGAATCCCTCCTGTGAAAAAACAAGGCCAAAAATACCTGCCCAATAGGAGGTTATTTCTCTATGATCTATTGCTACAGTAGTAATGTAACCCGCTTGTGCAGGAATTTGAGTGCCGGCAAACCCTATAAATTTTTTAACCATAACCAAACCAATAATAGCTCCACCTAATAATACGATTAGTAATATGACGTACATAAATTTGTAGTCAAAGATTTTTTTCTTGCTATTCATTTTTCTCTTCCTTAGTTTTCTCTCTAATCTTTTCCATAATCATATATTCAAACCCATGGCTTCTGTTTGCGAACACTTTTTCGGCTATTTTTTGGTCTAGCCAATCGAGCAATTCCTTATCCAGAGTAATTGTTAGTCTTTCTTTCATCTTCCAACTGCATTTTTTTCTTGATTAAATATTCAAATCCATGGCTTCTGTTTGCGAACACTTTTTCGGCTATTTTTTGGTCTAGCCAATTAAGAAATTCTTTATCCAAGTTTATGGTAATTCGTTCTTTCATATTATTACTACATACTTAATCATATTAAATCATATATAAATGTTTCGTTTTTGTAATTAGTATAGAAAAATGTATATTAATTACATATAAATACATATTGAGTATGCAATTAAATAATTAATTAAATACAAAATTATTTAAGTTTAGTAAAGATTAAATTGATATATATATATAATACGACTCACATTCCATTTTTGTTATGAACCAGAAAATCAATAGATTATTAATTCTTTTTTTGCTAATTTTCTCAATTATTACTTAGCATTTTTTACTGGTATGCTAACCGGGTGTTATCGATTCCCAATAGAATAAATAGGAAAATTACTCCGTTTATTATTAAATTACCTGAAAAATTCTTGACTAAACAACAGAGTTCACTCCATGCTTTCCACTTACGCACGTAAAAATTTCTGATTTTATGATTTATCTAATAAAATGCCTTAAATTCTTCCACTTCTAAGCCGCTTTTTGTAAACTTTAGGCTATTCATGCCCGGAATTATGTCGCAGCCTCTCATTTTTTTAACAGATAATGTTCTGCTTACATTCTTGCTTGTGTCATGCAGCTGTAAGAATATAACGCCATCGCAGACATACTCTGAGACCCCGTCTCTGGTCAATGTCGCTGAGCCATCAGTATCAGTCAAAAACAAGGTTGTGGCGTTTATGTCACCAATCCTGTCTATAAACAAATATGTAAACTGTGAAATATCTTCAAAAGGGGTGTAGCCCGCCGTCTTCAGGATTTTTTTCTTTATTGTTCCTGTTGGATCAGGCTGGTTGTGCAATGGGAGATTGAACATCTTTGCATTTATAGACAATGCAGACAGCGAATCAATGACAATTCTTTTCGCATTTATCTTCTTAGCTTTTTCTGTTATTGCATCAACGAGCATAAATCCGCGCTGGTCTATCGGAACTTTCATGAATTCTATTTTTCTTTCTTTCAAAAACTGCTCTAAACTCCACCCAAACTGGCTGGCATAATACAGCAATTTTTCTGTTTTATCTTCAACGCTTACAAATAATCCATTTTCATTCTCTTCTTTTATTCCTTTATACAGGAACTGCAGCCCAAAAATAGTCTTCCCTGTGCCGGGAGCACCGCATATTAATACGGAATGCCCATCAAGAAATCCGCCGCCAATAAGTGCGTCAAGTCCCCTTATACCACTTTTTATTTTTTTCATTCAATCACCCAACATCATTTGTGCTTTTGTTTTTTATTTAAACTTTTTTTAAGTTAAAATTATGACTATAACACAATAGTATCGGGATAAACTTCAATCCCATGTTCTGTAATCTTCATTGAGCATATCTTTGACTCGTGCTTTGTACCCCTCATTTTAAATACCTCTACAGCTCTAAAGCGCAATCCTTTTGGCTCTCTTTCGTTGTAAAATAATATAATTGCATCAGCCATAAAACCCATAACCGAGGAATTATACTGATCTGGATGATTATCCTCTTCGGCAACAACAACAGTCGTGCAATCCCACTCCTTAATCATGTCAAATAATGCTACAAGCATTTTTCTTTTTTCTGACTCACTTTCGAACAGCGAAGTGTATGCTGACAGCGAATCAATCACTATTCTTTTTGCTTCCACTTCCTTTATCGAGTTTTCAATTTCTTTGCTCCTTTCCTTGACTATTTTTGCTATCCTCTCAGGACTATACTTTAAGAATATGAATCTTCCCTGCTCCTCAACCTTCTTCAAGTCCCATCCAAATACCAGCATGTGCTTATAAAACCTTTCTTTGACCTCCTCAAATGATATGTAAATGCCGGTTTCGTTATTATGCAGTATACCCTCAGCCAAAAACTGGGTAGCAAAAATGCTCTTTCCGCTGCCTCCTCCTCCTTGAACTAAAACAGCGCTATTTTTCTCAAAACCCCCGTCTGTTAATTTATCCAGCCCTTTTATTCCCGTAGTAATCCTCTCTTCTTTGTTCATTTTTTGTTGTATTGCGAAATCAATAAAATGCTTTATATTCCTCAACTTCTAGTCCTGATTCAGTAAATTTCAAGCTATTCAGTCCTGGAACTATGCTTGTGCCTCTCATCTTCTTGACAGCAATCGTCCTGTTTACAATTTTGCTGGCATCATTAAGCTGGAGTTGTATGACCCCATCGCATACAAATTCAGATACGCCATCTTTTGTTAACTCGCTGGAGCCATGCGGGGAATCTGTTATGAAGATGCAGGTTATTCCAAGTTCTTCTATTAAATTTATAAAGTGATATACGAATTGCGTAATATCTTCAAATGCCAGATAAACCGCAGACAAAGAATCCACAACCAGCCTTTTTGCATTAATTTCCTGCACTTTCTGCCTGACAGAATCAACTATATCAAATTTTCTTTTGTCTGGGGGAACTCTAAGAAATTGTATTTTGCCATCCTTTTCGAGTTTGTCTATATCCTTCCAGCCGAATTCTTTGGAATAATCTTTTAATTTACTTGGATTTTCCTCTATGCTTACATACAAGCCATTCTCGTTAAAATTCTTTGCACCCTTATACAAAAATTGCAGCCCAAATATGGTTTTACCAGTGCCAGGCGCTCCGCATAAAAGTATAGAATGACCTCTTGGAAAGCCGCCATTTACGAGAGCATCCAATCCGTTTATTCCAGATTTGACCCTTTCCATTTTTAGTTTATCAGCTCGTCTATAGTTTTTTCCAGCTCTTTTTCTTCTTTTCTTGTTGCAAAACTATAAGGCAAAACACCCACAATCAAAGCCAGAAATCCAGTTAAAACAAGTATATTAAGCTGCATAACAGTAACCATTTTGTTTACCAAACCTACAACAGCAACTGCCAAAAATACAAAAAATAGTATTATTCCTTTATTCAATATGAGAAGTGATTTTTCTCTATGCAGCTTAAGTTTTTCTATTCTGAGCATTATTATTTGTTTTTCCGCTTCTGATAGCTTCCTTTTCGGGATGTACCTAAAATCTTGTTGAGTATCCATTTTCTTCTAAATGCTGCTGGATTACTTATTAATAAACCTATTGATTTTGCGGTAAAGTCAAGTTAAGTGGGAAAATTCAAAGCCAACAATGGCGCTGGTCGGATAGGGGATGCTCCCTACAGGATGTCCGACGGGGAACGAAGTGACGACAGCTGCCATTATTGTTGGCTTAGTGTGTGTAAAATAAAAACACACTTAACTTGGAATTGCCTGATTTTGCGCTTCAAGCTTTTTTAAAATCTCTATCATCTCTTTTCTTGTCTTTATTGCCTTTATTTTTTCAGCTGCTTCCTTATCGATATTTGCCAGCCAATCACTGAAATCATTTCTCTGCTCGTTAACATGAGCTATGAATGTTTTATCGTCTATTGCCTGAAGCGCGTCTAACATTTCTTTTTTCTTTGCTATTACAATTCCATTTTTTAGCGTGAGAACTCCATGTTCCTCTAAACCAGATTTAGGAGCCGATTTCTGATGATCTTCGAATTTTTTTCTCGCTTCTTTGGCTCGTTCCAGCTCTTCTTTTAATTCTGATTCTGTAACCAGTTTTAATCTCCTTTTTTCAGGCTGTTTGCCTAATTTATCCCAATTGGATTTTATCCTTGGAGTAAGCCCTTCAAGATATATATTAACCATATTGAAGCTCCCTGACTTTACCTTATCAAGGGCCATCTTAACCTCGAGCTTTAGATCAAATATATCCACTCCAGATTTTTCAAGCTGCTCAAGCTGGTAGTCTAAATCTTCTATAACTTCATTGTATTTGTTGTAATTATCCAATTCCTCGTCGCTTAAGCGCGCATGCTCGTGCAGCAGCGGCTTAAAAGATACGAAATAAGGATTGCCTTTATTATATGCTGCGTTTTCCATCATGCCTGTGCCGGTTGCAGATTTAAGCAATGACTGAAGCATGTAAGAGCCATACTTGTTCTTTATCCTCTCGAGGTCTCCTTGATCTCTGGTTCTCATTTGTATTTCTGTGTTTATATTGGCTTTTGTCTCTCCTACAAAATCTGTCAAAACTTGGCTTATTAGTATCAAGCCGACTCCCCACTTTCTGAATTCTCTGGCTGCTCTTTCTATCTGTATGAAACCTTGCCCTGAGCCGCCAAATTTTGGCAATAATCTGTGAACTTCATCAAAAATTATGAGAAGTTTTAACTGGCTGCTTTCAGGAAGGTTTGCATGAAATACTTCCCTTACGGTATTTGCAACAAGTATATCAATATCTTCAGGATCTAATTTGCTCACTGAAAAAATGTTTATTTCCCCGGGCTTAATAAATTTTTTAATATCTATAATCTCCCTTGCATTCATAATCTGCCTTATATTTCCATTGAAAGCCCTTGCATCAGTCTTCTTAAGGCCAAATTTTGGATAGAGGGCAAACATTCTTTTATCAGCATTCTTTCTTAAGAAGCCCGTCCATTGGGCAGTGGGATCAAAGACTATCACAGCCGTTCCTTTAATTAAAGCTTCCTCGACCAGAACCTCAGCTGATACTGTCTTGCCGCCGCCTGTGGAGCCGGCAACTAGTGTATGCGTCTGCAATTGGTCTATGTCAAAATAAGTTTTTTTGTTTGTTTCCGGTATCATACCTATATACGCTGATCTTGGGCCTGGCTGGGGCAACAGGCTATATTCAACTTTTGCAACATATCGCTTATTTTTAGCCTTCCTCTTCTTATAGATAAAAAAGGATAATAATCCGGTTATAACAAATATTCCTGAGAACAATGCCCATCTAATGGGCAGTATGCCCAATAACTCATAGTCAAGAATTGGCTCTACTACCCTAAAGCGTTTGCTGGATGACGATGACAAGCCAAGATACTCTGCCTTTACGTTTATCACATATTCTCCCGGTCTGATAAAATCAGGCATGGCAAATTCCTTCACTAGGGAAAAAGCAGTGGATAGCTGCACATCATCCGTTTCCGTAAAAAATGATTTTTCAAATTTATAAGTTGATTGGTCTTCCAATCTGTCTATGCTTGAAGATAATGTAACATTATATGTTCTGTCGGTTATGAGATTTTGCAGGCTTATCTTATACTTAAAGATGTCCCCTATTTTTGCTTTTTCGGTTATGGGTTCTATTTCAATCAGTAATGCTTCTACAGGAATTGTGTCTAAGCTAGTTACAGTTATGTTAATTGGTATTCTTTCTTCAATTGTTCCTGAAACAGTAAAATGCCCTGTAAGCGTGGTTATATTTTCTCCGAATACAGTTAGCTTTATCTGCTCAGCAGCCCCAGGCTCTATAGCAGCGCCATTTTTATCTAATGCCGCAACTTTAATCAAATCGCCTTCAATGCCAAATCTTAAGGATAATTGAGTAGTGCCGTCATTTGTTATTTTGATTGGAACTTCAACGAAATCTCCTAGTTTTACTCTTTTAGTTATTTGCTCAGGCTCAATTTTAACGCTGGTTTGGGCGAAAGCATGGAGGTCTATACTGAGTATAAAGAATAAGGATATTATTACTACGAGCTCTATTAATTTATTATTTTGCACTTCTTTTATTGATTTCATATAATTAATTTGAGTTCATTGCACTATAAAGTTCCAAACATTTCTTTGAAACTTCAGCCTTGTAATTCTTAGGTATTACCCTATACAAAGATTGTATTTGAGAATAAATTGCAAATGCCGCCTGCTTATTATTTGCCTTTATGCAGTTATTTGCCTTTTCTGCCAGCTGATTAATGTATAATCTATTAATTCTATTTATCAATTCTATAACAGAATCCTTAATCATATCTTTTTTCTTTTTATCAAGATTATTAAATTTAATATTAACCTCTTTGTATATCAAGGAAGATTTTTCATAATTATTATTATTAACTTCAACTAGGGCCGAATCTATCAGCTGTTTGGTTTCATTTAATTCCTTCCCATTAAATGCGTACTTAAATTTACCAGAGCTTCCAAACTGGTAATGCAAAAACACAAGCAGCAGGATTATCATAACGGCAAACTCGATAATTAATCTTGCATTCAATGTTTTAACTAAATTTCCCGGAATCTGGTCAAATACAGAAAATCCTGTCAGTAAGTTTCCGCTTTCGGATTTCAAGTTTTTGCTTAACAACACAGATTTTATTTCCTCGGTGCTCTCTAGGCTCACTTTTTTTTCCACGTAGAAAGAATAATCTTTTATCTTTGATAGGTCAATCTTAATAACAGGGTCATTATCAACAACCTCATAATCAAACAATAATTTAAGCTCGGTTAAATTTTTTGCAATGCCCTTTGGTATAACTTCAAAATAGACTAAATCTTTAAAGTCTTTATCAAAGTTGACTATTTTTTGTATAAGGGTTATTGTATTTTTATTTCCAGATATGTACTCAACGTCGATTATTTTGGCTTTTGTTGTAACACTAATCAAAGACTGCAACTTAAAGTTTTGCTGCACTAGGTCGTTCAAATTGTTTTTGCTTAATTTGGCATTTGTGGAATTAGCCAGTATTTGAAGCGCATTATTTATATCCTCCTTGTTGGGATACTTAACAAATTCATTTTTATCAATTACTTTTATAGTTTTTGGAGTAGTATCCTTCAAAATTTTTATTCTATTGAGGATATTTTTTGTTTCTTCCTCTAATTCGGTGTCATTTAGTTTTCTCCATTGTAGGCTGTGTAAGTCTCTGTTAGCCCTCTGTACGGCTATTACTGCTTTATCTAAATTGTTCTTTAATTGCAGCGCTTCTGCAGCTTCTTTGTTTTCTGCATTTAAGCTGCCAATCTCCGACATAATTTCACTTATTTGAGACAGTATATCTTCAGAATTCTTATCTTCCTCATTTAAATCGATAGAAAGCTGATTTTCTATTAAAGATGCGTCAACTGTAAACGAGTATATTTCACTATAATTCGAATTGCTTCCAGCGTCTATGCAGCCTATTTTCCACTCGTATGTTGTATTTTTCAATCCGCTGATAGTAAATGAGTTCTCTGCATTGCTTTGCAGATTTGAATCAACGCCAGATATTTTCCACTCGCTTGAATTCATTTTTGTGTATAATGTACAGCTTAAGAGGGATTTGTCTAAGGCTCTATACACAAAGGAAATTATGCCATTGGAAATTGTTGATTTGTCTGTCGGACTAATGAGCTGTATTATCGGAGGCAAATTGTCATCTTCTATCAAGACGACTTCGAGCAATGAATTGCCATTTATTTCTGTTTTATTTGAAAATTGTGCATAGCCGGGTTTTTTGACCATCAACCTGTAAAACCCAGCTATGTTTGAATAATCAGCAGTCCCTGAACCAGTTGTATTTCTGATTTCGTCCTCAAGCCAGATTTCTGCATTTTGGATAGCAGAAGAAGTAGAGTTATCCCTAACTATCACTGTAACATTATACACTTTTTTAACATAAATTGTCTCTAAATCGGTTTGGTTCCACTTTGAGTCGCTTACAGTCAGATTTACGGTATAGGTTCCATTTGATGCATATGTGAAAACTTGGCTATCGCTGGTGCTGTCTATAACGCCATCATTTTGGAAATCCCATTTATAAGAAACTGCACTATTATTGCCTGATACGCTTGAGGCAAAGAATACGGGATTTCCTTCCTTTATTGTTGTTGCGTTAGGCATAATTGTAACAGCAATAGGGCTCGCCACTGGAGGCAATATTTCAAATGTCCTGTTTATATATTGAGTTATGTTCAAATAGTACAGAGTAGCATTGATTGTATAATTTCCTGCATTGCTAGTGTTTGAAATTATTCTTGTTTCAGCAACAGGTGCGCCGCTGAATACAGGAATGAAAGTGTGCCTATAAGCAACTAAGTCTTGCCGTATTATTGTCAAATTGACTGTGGAATTTGCTCGTGCTATAACAGTTACAAAGACATTATCCGTCAGATTATAAGATTCCCTATCAGTCGCAACACTGAAATTTATGCAAGTTCCGCACCCCCCGCCACAATCAACTCCAGTTTCATCCCCATTTTGCAATGCATCTGAACAAGAAGGCTGTTGAAAGAGTGTAAAATTGAAGCTAAAATAGTTCAAATTGCCATTATTATGGAAATCTGAAGCATTAATTGTCAGGTTGTTTACCCCGCCCGAGAATGTTATATTCATAATTTTGTATTTATTTGCGCCTAGGTCGATTGGATTTGAGAAATTATTGTTGTTTATTTTATAGCTTAAAGTAGAGTATTCGCTGGAATTAAAGCTGGCAGAAATCAACCCGCTCGTTCCGCTGAATGCCGTATTGTTTGTTATATTTAATAAAACATTAGGTGCCGCTGTATCATTAACCCAAAAAGAATAATTTATAATGGCTTTATTTCCGAAAATGTCCCGTATATTAATTGAAATATTATGCGCACCATTTTCCAAGATTCCGTAATTTATACTGCCATTAAGCAAGCCGCTGAACGATGCTTCATTGCCTAAATTAATAAATGGTTTTGCATCCAGGGAATAATTTGCATTTACAGTCTCATTTATTGTAAAATTTAGGTATATATTTTCTCCGCTTTGCAGAACGCTTGAGTTTTCAGGGCTTTTTATTGTAAGATTTGCCGTTCTGTTGTCTAATCCAAGGATTATGGAAGAGAAATGAGGCACATAGATTATCAATGAGCTTAGATTTTTAACATAGCATTCAACGCCCTTAAAACCATTAATGCATTCTTGCGCATATCTGCAAGAGCCGATTTTGTCGTCCGGGCAGTATATTACAACATTGAAAACGTCAGATATGTTAAATTTGACAGTGCCATAGTAGTTTTTATCGGATATGAAATCGTCAACTCCCTGAACGGAGACGATTGCCTTGGTATCCATGCCATATTGCTTCAGCGAATCTTCTAAACCTATATTCTCTGTTTTTATCTTGATGTTTTTGCTGCTGTCCCAGTCTGCATTTGATGCGTTGAAATCGTTCAAAGATACTATTATTTCGTTATTTACATTTTGCCTGGACAAGCGGCTGGTTGAATTATCATTCACCTTACTATGAGCAACACTAAACACCATACTGGCGTTCTTGCCTTGGCTCAATTCTCTTAATTCATTACCATATTTGTCTTTTAAGTCTATTTTTTTGATTTGTGTATTATTTCTTCTTATCTTATCAACACTTCTCAGCGCTTCTTCCATGCTAATGTTTTTAACTGAGCCAATGCTTTCTTCAAACCTCGCTGTTAAACTGCTCCATCGCGAGTAATATATTTCTGAATAAGGCCTTTCTCTGCTTAAGTTATAGTCAACATATATAACTTGGGCACTTATAATATTATTTTCAGAAGCATCGTGCATACCATATGTTAAATATAAAGGGGTACTCCAATTTTCCCTTGTTGAGTCAAGACTTACGAACCCGCAGCATTTTTGGCTGCCATAACAAATTGCAGTTAAGCTGTTTTTTTCTATTGAATATATTTCCCATCTGGCGCAAAGCTTATCCTCATAAACATCCCAATTAAACTTTGCATCAGCAACAAAATCTATAACCCCGTTTATTTTTTCTATGCCATCATTATCTTTATCGTAATTTATATCATCACCATATTTTAAATTCAAAAAGATTGTTTTATTTTTGCTATGCAAGCCAGAATTGACATTGTCTAAGTCAAAAATAACATCTTGCTGGTTTAGCTCCAAATTATCTATGCTCAGATAAATTCCTTTTTCATTCTGATATGCCTTAACTGCTAAAGCAAAAATTAACCAGAAGCATAATATAAGTATAAGTAGAATGATATGAAACATTAATTTTTTTTCACTTTGTTTATTACCGGCTTTATTCATTTATCCAATCACCCTTTTTTAATTGCGATTTAATCTTGTCAAGCTCTTTAGAGACCTCTTCATGAATTCTTTTGACGCTTTTTTGCCTTATCTCCCGTTCTATGCCTTCTCTCAATTTTTTTATCTCAAAAAGCTCAGGATTAGCGTGGAAACTCCACTTTTTTCTTATAATGCCCCTCACTTCTTCGCTTAAATCCAAGAAATGTTGAGTTTTAGCTAATTCCTTAAGTCTAGAAACTAAAGATTTAGGCATTCTAACACTGACCATGACATCATGCACTGTTATCAACTCCGGTATTGTCTTTAAACTGTGCTATATGTTCTCTACAGAATTCCCTTATAGCCTCGGATCTGCTGTTGTATATTCCTTTCTCTACTAAGGAATCAAGCCATTGAACTATCTCAGATGGCAATCTTACGTTAAGTATCTCTATGTCATTCATTTGTAATCTTTTAGTAAGATGTTTGTATGATAATATACTTACTTCTAAGTCTTATATAAATCTTTCGTTTTTATTCACCGACTAGTAAGTTATTGGTAAGCTATATGTAATCTGTTGGTAATCTTATAGTAATTTATTCAAAGAACAAAATTCCACTTATTCTATGGTAAGTGGTTTAAGTGCAAGCGAACATAGCATGGAATTTTGTGCGCTCAAATATTGGAAATCGGTCAAATGGTGGGTGAGTTCATGTTGCTTGTGAGGCTCGTGAATTTGAGTGTGAGCTTGCGAACACTCTCATAAATAAGTGACTCACTCACATTTCACAAAAAAACCACACCATGGTTAAAATAAGCAAACGTGCCATCTATTTGGATGGGTGTTTTTGACAGAAAAAAAGCGCAGTAAAACTTTCATTCTGGCACTTTTTTGCCATTAAACTCTGTTATATCGCCCTTGCTGTTCAACTTTATAACTAAATCATTCTTCTTAGTGCTATTATCCAGCTCTGCAAATATGTGAACGATAACAACCCAGTTTTTATTTTCCTGATGACTATTAACGCTGCTAACATTATATTGAGGCAGATTTAATGTTGAATTCTCTACCTTAGCAAAAAATTTTACATTTTGATTTACAAACTCCAATGCTTTTGCTTCTGCCTGGGTTTGAGTAATGCCGCTGCAGCCACTGATTAATACAGCAGAGACCACTAGAAAAGCCATCAAAATTGATGTTATTCTTGATTTCATTTTCTTCCAAGCAATTTAATTTTATCCTTTATTTTAGAAAAAAATGTCGCCTTTGTAACAGTATTATCCTGTATAAATTTCTCCATTAATTTGCTGTATTTTTCCATAATCTTACTCAGCTTTTCTTCGTATTTTCTTTCAGCTTCTTCATGCAATTTATTTTTTTCTATTTCAGAAAGGTACTCGTCCATACATTTCTGCTTCTGCTCTTCATACCAGTTATTGATTTCTTCTTCATCCATTCTCAACCACAATAACATATGCAAGAATTGCAATTACTTTCATTTTTAGTGAAATCGGTTCTTCTAAATTTATAATTAAGAGATTGGCATTGTGAGTTGCATCTTACTTTACAGGCATTTTCGTCTTCAACAGTGTGGGAGAGCAAGTTAATGAATTTTCCGCACTTATCTTCTATTTTAAATGATATATTGTTTTTGGTGTAGCCGTCTATTGTAAAAAGAAGCAATAATACAGCAGCCAAAACAACAATCAGCACAAGTTTTAAGTTTTTCACTAAAACACCTTTATAAAATTTTGCTTTGTCGTCCATCATTTTGCACTTTTAGGTTCATAAGTTAAAATTTTACTGACGTGCGGGTGGCCTTCCGCAAGCAGTTTGAATCCATTATTAAGTCCGTTTTTAAATATTTCTTGCTCCTTTAAATAGTAATTAGATGTGTTGACTACGGCCAATATTGTAATCACCAATCCCATCAAAATAGTGGTTGTAATAAGATTCTTAGAAATTCCAAGATCAATTAGATCGCCATAAGACACCAAAAATCCGAAACCAAACAGCAAATAAGCCACGCCTTTTGTGAATTGGCTCCCAGTCAGCATAAATATCAAAGCAACTGCTATAGTTGCTGCAAGGCCCGCTAATGTCAGCGCCGTATTATTATAATAAACATCGCATCTAATCTCTGTATGCGGAGCTATTATGTCATAAATCACAGCTTTAAACTGATTACAGCCATAATACTGGGCCAGATAAGCATGACCAAGCTCATGTACAGAAATAGTACTTATAAAAATGAACGCGCTTATTGAAGTAATAAATATTAAAAACTTGATTAAGACGGCAGTGTATGATAAAAACAAATTAGGTTTTTTTCGTTTTGGGCTTTCTTTTATTACTCCTATTTTTTTAATATCGAGATAAATCAATAAGAATACAAAAAACATCAAAGTCGTAGGTAAAAACCAATACAACTTATAGGATATTTTTCCTAGATAGATAAGGGCGGAGAGGAATATGGAGATTATCGCATAGGACAGGCCTGAGTAGCCAGCTAATCTTAAATAGAAATTTGAGAATAAAACTAAGTCAAGAAAAACTAAAATCATAAGCAAATAAGAGATGCCCACGGTAATTATAAAAAACGCCTTAAAACTATAGTTAATGGCAAAAATAGTAGTTATAAAAAGAACAAGCAAGTAAATTAATTTCTTGTTATTTGTAAGTTTATATACAATGTATAATATTAGCATGGCGCTTAAAACAGTTAAAATCATGCTCATAAGAATAAAATCCTTATCATTAGGCTCTAGTACATTAAAAACCCAGAAGAAATTTAAGGAAGACATTAACAGATAGAAAATTCCAATTACCCCCAGGATAGTTCCAATCTTATACAAAATTTCTCCCTTTTTTAAAAAAAAGTAATAGACATAAAAAGATACCAATGAAACTGCCAAATATGCCGCAGCATTCAAAAAAACTATTACATTCATTGTTTCCCTTTTTTAACATTTAAAACTATTAAGCAGGTTAATATAAGTTAGCTTATTTTGCTCGAAATGCGAAGACTCGCTCACAACCACAAGTATAATTTCGTTATCATCGCATAAAATCCCGGAAACCAGCGAATCAGCATTTTTGTCATTAAAATTTATTCCATAAGTATACCATGTTTCATTATTGAAGTTTTCCAATTTGACAACGCTAAAAACTTTTTTAACATCTTCTTCTTTCAAATTCGAAATATTATCATCATTATAGAAATCCCTCAATGCTTGCAACCTTCCTGCTGCCAGTGTATCTTTCACTTTTGGTTTGCTCACCATAAATAATATGGTATTTTTCCTGTTGTCTAATAATGCCCACCTGTCCGGCAAATCTTTAGTAATCTCTTCCATTCCGCTTGGATACTCAAAAGAAAACCCATAATTTTCGCTCCTGAATATGAGTTTCTGGCTAATGCTGCCGGTATCATCTGTGGGCTTATTCCCGCATCCGGCAATCAAAGTTATCAGAAACAGAGCAATAATTCCTGCAACAAAACTAAAGATTCTCATCAATGCGTAAGTTCCGTTATTGCTTATAAATCTTTTGCCGTATTAAGTTAAAGTCGCATCAATAGCCCCAAAGATTATTGTGCCGTTGCAGACGCCGCTTGCGCCTAATGGCACCTGAAGTTTCCAAAATGAAGAGTTGCTGCTATTTCCAAAACTGCGGTCATTTGTTCTTTGGGGTATTGTTAAATTAAATATCTGCCTTGTCTGGTTTGTAAGATTATACATTTCACCAAATGCCAAGTTATTGCCGGGATAAAATCTTTGATTGCCAAATGTTATGTTTGTGCCTGATTCGCATATCATTGTTACGTTCTGCCCGATGCTTTCATTATCTCCGCCATAACCTCTTAGAGTAACATTTATTGGGATATTGCCCCCATTCGTGATATTTTGCCTTATATAATTAGATGTTTGCGATACAGACATATTTCCATAATCTAGAACAGGATTTTCAACATTTATGCCCACAACTTCATTCAGGTTAAAAAAACTGGAGTTCCTATTGCTTGATAATCCTCCGCTGTCATTGACTGTCATATTGCACTGCCAGTTAGCCGAATTAGCATAATATTGAACAGGAAATTGGCACAAGCAGCTTGCGTTTTGATTGTTTGTTCCGGGAATAGAAGTGCAATTGCCGCAAGTCGAGTTTGTGTAATGGGTATTATTATCATCAAGCGCATTTGAAGCAACTGAAATGTCATAAAGTGTAGCTGTTACATTTTTAATATCCAGGAAACCATTAATATCGAATACCGAACCATTGCATATTACTGCTGTTACTGTGTTAGCGGTAAGATCTATATTTCTTTGCGCATCCAGAGGAGAGTCAATTTTAACCTCATATAAAGTTGGCTCAGTATTAGATACGTTAACTCTTGCTATAACAGTTTGATTAGTAACATTAAGCCCCATCACACTGTTTGTTATCAAAGAAACTCCTGAAAAAAGTGTGATTGCCAACAGAATACCAACTAATAAATATGCTGTAAGTTGCAAGATTTTTTTTTTAATTTTTATTATCATGTATAGTTATTTTAATATCATGATTATTTCAGAACCTTGATTTATCCAGTAGTTATTGCACCTTGGGTTAATGCAGACTAGTAAGGTACTATCTCTATTCTCTCTCGTGTGTAATTTTTGGCTACATACTTTGCAGTTTCCTTCCTTAACTACCATTTTTTACTGACGTAATAACTGTTTTTTCTTTTTTTGGCATTTTTGTTTAGCCTTGAAAGCCGATTAAATGCAACCTCTTCCATGAATTTGATGTAGCTTGGCTCAAGATTTGGATATTAAATCATTTTCACTTTTTTTAATCAAAAATTAAGGCAAAGAATTTTGGCCTTAGAACATCTTTCTTCATTTCGAGGTGTTTTAGGATGTTTTCTGCCAAAATTCCAGCCAGGTTTTGATTATTATATTTAGGCTACCTCCTTCTAGTTTCATTTACTGCTTTAGCCTTATGTCAGCTCTACGAAAAAGTAATAGCTAGTTGCCTGTACGCTATCACCATTCTCACCAACTAACATCTCAAAGTCTAGACTGCTTCCTGAAAAGCCGGTTTGGTCCTGCTCAAGCAACGCTACATATATCACTCTTTCAGCTGACTGATTTTCGAACAATATTGTCTCGTTGAATTTGGTTCCAGTCCAAGCATCGCTGACATACAAAGATGCTATTGGACATCCATCTCCTGCTAATATAGTTTTACTGCCGGCACTAAATGAACCGCTGTAAGTAAGATTAAATGTTTCATTCACACCGTCTCTATCTGTTTGTGCTGCTCCTATAGAACTCTCTAGCCCACCCAAAGTGACGTTTTGCGAGGCATCAGTAAAGTTAAAGCATTCAACATTAGCCCATGTAGGCGTTGTGGTGTGGTTTACTGCATAAATCTCACCTCGAGGGCTTGCTATTTGCCAATTGTATAATGTATTATTAGTTGCATCATCTAGTGTTATCACCCCTGATACATTTCCATAGTAGCCCTGCCACCTGCTTGTCAGCCTTGTTGAGTTGATGTTCAATGCAGTCACGTTGCCTGCTTGAGCCTGAACTCCTATTCCTGTTGTTGCATCTATACCTGTTGTTCTTCTGTCAGCAGGACTTTGTACTTGAACCGTTCCAGGTCCCACCGGATCTGCAAATACCGTATAACTTAGTAAAACCAAACCAATTATCGCTACAATTACGCTTAACACTTTCATTTTCGTTTACCCTCCTGCACTTTATTTTTTGAGATCAAATAAAAAGAGAGGAATTTTGGCCTTAGAACATCTTTCTTCATTTCGAGGTGTTTTAGGATGTTTTCTGCCAAAATTCCAACTCTTCAATAAATTGCAAACATTTTATACAGGCACTAATTTCTTTGAAAAAATTTTATTGCGGTCATGAATTATAGCCAAATCAATAATCGAAAATAAGGGCTTTTTACCGTGTTTCAAATAACTTTCAGCTTCTTCTATCGAAAAAACTTCCACATTTATTGATTTATTTTTTTCAGCAATTTTCATGATTTCGTCTCTCTTGTTTGATACTATAATTACAATTTTGGAAGATTTATTAACAGCAATAGCATCTATATTTGCAAGATAAGGCTCAATCTTCCAGCATAGGTACTCAAGCTGCGGGTGCAAATCCGGATTTTCTAAAAACCAGATTTTCAAAATAATTTTGTGATGATCTTGCACCTTTAGAAGTTTCTTATCCGCAAAACCATTCATTGCCGGAATCAAGTAAGCATAATCTTCTGTCAGGGAAAATAAAGTTCTTGGCTTGCCTTTGTCCCTATTTTTTATTTTTTCCTTTTTGACAAGATTTGCCGCTTCCAGCAGCCTCATTTGCTGGCTTATATTAGCAGTACTTGTATTAAGTTTTTCAGCAAGCTGAATTGGGCTGTACTTATTCTCTGAAAGGCATTTTAGAATGTTCCACTTTTGGTCTGAAAATAACAATTCTAGTTCCATTTTAGTTGAATATACATTATCTATTGTTTCCAATCTCAGTATACAAAAACATACACCAATTTGCTATAACCTAACTTATATTTAAATGTTTCGTTTTCTACTGTATTATTGTAATTTTTAAACTAAAATAATTAAAGAGAAAATTAAGTATTGACATAATTATAGAGTAAAATTTTTTAATAATGAACTTTTTTCATTTGTAAATGGAGTTAAAGAGAACTTTAGCGTAGAGAAAACCCATTGGGTTTTTGAAATTTCGAAAATCATAGATTTTCGAGACTAGCAAATCTCTGATTTGCTTTGTTTAAAAATTAGTAATTTTTAAATAATTGATAATATTTTAAAATTCCCTATAGAAATCTATAAAAGAGCAGGAATTGGCATCTGCAAAGATGGGGCTATACTCACGGACAAAAATAATTAGACAATTGTTGTCCGTTCGTAATATATCAAAAATTTTATATAGAATTTTCGAACACTCGCATGTCGAAAATGTTTCACTTCTGACGAATCTCTGATTTTTGACAAGCAAAAGGCATAATTATGCCTAAGAACTTGTGTATTTTGCTATACCAACAGCAATTTTTATGTTTTGGTAAAAACGAAGAAATAAAAACTACAAAAAACTTAATGGCTTTTTTCTTCCTTCCTTTTTCGTCTTTTCCATATAATCAAAATGACTAACAAAATTATCACTAAAAGTAATGAATAGAATAAGTAATCAATACTCTTCACTATCAGCTCGAAAGTGCCCTCAATCACTTTTACTAAAGTGCCCTCTCTTTCCCCATAATAAGCCCGTACCTTTATTTTTTCATTGTCTGCCAAGTCCTCTTCTTGCAAATTATCAACTTTTATTATCAAGTTCTTTTTGCTGCCGCTGTTTAAAAATGACGGATTATCCAGCCCAAAAGTTGATTTCTCTCCGGCAATCAGGATGTCAATAATTTCGGCATCAACATAGCAGTCAACCTTCCCAGTATTCTCAACAGCAATATAGAATTGCTTATTTCCCTTGTTGAACATAGTTTCTTTGATTTCAACTTGGCATTCGTCTAAAACTCTTACAGTCTGCACTTGCATACTCTTTCTTATTTCCTTCTCAAGAGAGCCTTTTGATTCGCCGTAAATAATAAAAATGTCCACGCCTATATCGCCATCAGGCATTGTCTCTACGTCATAAGTCAGTGTTTTTGTCTCCTTTCCATCAATAAAATTTACCCCTATATCTCCCATAGTTTGTTTTGCGCCGTCGGAGGCGGTCAAAGAGTAAGTTCCTATGAAATAAACCGCCTGAGCTTCTGTATTTTTAACAGTCACTTCCAGCTTGTTTGTTGCTTTATTATATTTTATAGATTCTACCTCTAAATTCAAATTGGATGTTGGCAGATAAAACATGTCTAATGCTTCGACCTGTGAAATTGCCCCCTGCGGCGCTCTTGCGCCTTGGGCAAATTTAACGAAAACGCTAATGCCGATTTGCCTTCTTATGAAAGTTGCTGTGCCAACCAGCTCATTTCCTATTAATACGCCAACTTCAATATCACTGCTTTTTATATAATCTCTAACAGCATCAGGAACATTGTTAGTCCCAATAAAGATAACCGGCTCTGCACCGGACATTATCTCATGCTCAATAAACTCCCCATTTGTTAGGACTGCCTGTTTAGAATGCTTTATCTCCTGATACTTCTTTACTATCTCTATGTTATTAAGAAATCTGTCGCCCTCTTTATTTATTATCTCAGGATTATACTTAGAAAGTGTATTTTTAACTTCTCTGTCCAAGTTCCCGTAAAGCAAAATCTTGTTTACCTTCCTTCCACTTAGAAATTTATCAACATCTTTGATATTATCTTTATCAGCAAATAATACATAATACTTTGCAGTAACTGTATAAGGGGCAACTGAAATCGCATTATACCCATAAGAGTCATCAATTATTATGAAATTAGTTATCTCCCCTAACTTCTTTGCAAGCTCCAAATTTGCATTATCATAAGCAAATTCCTCTGCTGTATACCCCTTGCTTTCCAAAAGATTTTTGTATCCAACTACATAAGGGACTTTTTTTGAACTAATTGCCCATATGTGGCTGTATTTTGGTATTTGGTTAAGTATAAGGGTTGCATGCCTATCGCTAACTAAAAAGCTGGCTTGCTTGCCCACTAAGTTTCCGTAAAGTATTACTGAATAAACATCCCTCCAGTCTTCTGAGTTTGATAGAATCCTGTCCGGTTCAGCTGCGATTACCGATTGCAGCAAAAATATCAAAAATAAAAACAAAATTGAGATTTTTTTTGTGCGGCTCATCTTTAGCGTAACCTTTTTAATTGTTTGACAATAAACTTTAATAAAATTACCTGGATTTCCAGCCTGCTTTGCACTTTTGATATTTCGTCTGCTAACTTTTTCTGCTTAAAAATATCCCTGAGCCAATTACTGAAATCATTTCTTTGCGGGTTTACATGATGATAAAGTACTTCATCCGGTATTTTATCCAAATCATCTGCTAAACCCAAAATATTTTTTATGCTTTTACCATTAATCAACTTAAAATAGAACTCTGGTTTTGTATCGGATAGCCTTAATGTCCTTTTATAACTGCCTTTTTTCCTAACCCTGATTTTTCCGCCTTTTTTTTTCATTTGACCGCCAGCAATTTAAATTGAAAGCAATATAAACCTTTCGATTAGTCATGAAATTTTACCATAATCTATTATATTTTTATTTAATGATATCTTTTACCAATTCAATCATTCTTTTCAGAACTGCCACTTGAGCCATGTTTTTGTTTTTTGCTATGGCTAAATCGTCTGCAAGCTTTTCGTCCCCTAAAACCTCCCTTACCCAATTGCCAAAGTCATTTTTTTCGTCAGTTACGTGATGCCTAAAAACACCTTCATCCATCTCATCCAAACTGCCATTAAGGTCATTTAAATTTCTTAATATTCCCCCATTAGCCAGCTTAAAGCCGCACTCTTCTTCACAATCAAAAACTAAATTTTTAATAACCATTTTTACCACCTTTTATTTGACATTTAAATTTGCTGGATAATCTTTAGAGAACTTTAAATAATCCCTTATTTTTGCCATTTACTTGAAAATCCAAGATTTTCAAGTTCCCAAAAATTGCATTGCAATTTTTTAGGACATTCAAAGTTCTCTTAGAGAATTTTGACAAAAAGGATATATTTCAAAATTCTCTTTACTTAATTAATGTATTTAGCTGATTAATCCTTTTGTTAACTCTGCTTAATAGGTGCTCTTTAGATTTTGTTTTTGCTATTTCATCAGCAAGCTTTTTGTCGCCAATTACATCATTAACCCAATTCTTAAAATCATTTTTTTCATTATTTACATAATATCCAAATGTTTCTTCACTAATATCAGCCAACGCTGATGACAGTTCCTGTAAATTTCTTAATACTCCCCCATTATTTAACCAAAAGACTTTGTCCTCCGGCACGTTACTCAAAATATTTTTTGCATCTTCTTTGCTTGTTCTAGACATTTTTATCAGCCTCCGCATTTTGTTAATAACTCATTATAAATATTTATGCATTTTCCGGCTGGCTCGTCCCAATTAAATTTTCTCACTTCCAATGAGCCATGCTCTTTCAAGCTTTGATGCAGTGCTTTATACCTAAGCGCGGCTATTATCTTATCCGCTATATCGTCTATATTCCAAAAATCTGCTGTTAAGCAATGTTGTATCACTTCTGAAACGCCGCTTTGCTTTGATATTAATATAGGAGTGCCATTTCTCATTGCTTCCAAAGCTGTTATTCCAAATGGCTCAGAAACAGACGGCATAACATATAAATCAGCCATTTTATATGCTCTATCGACGTCCTCGCCTTGTAAAAAACCTGCAAATAAAACCTTGTCTGCAATTCCAAGCTCAGCAGCTTTCTCTATAATGAATGGTTCCATGTCGCCCGAGCCGGCTATAATAAATTTAATATCAGGTTCATATTCTAGAGCTTTTTTTGCTGCATACAAGAAATAATCAGGTCCTTTTTGAAGGGTTATCCTGCCTAAGAACAAAACAATTTTATCGTATCTTTTAATTTCAAAATTCTCGTTACCATCGCAGTCTTTAAGCTCTACAGCGTTATGAACCACATGAACCTTATCTGGATTTATGCCATAATGCCGTAAAATCTTATTTTTTGTGAAATTGCTTACTGCTATAACTGCGTCAGCAGCTTCCATGCCCTCTTTTTCCGTGTCATACACATACTGGTTTATGCAGCTGCCCCCTGTTCTGTCAAATTCTGTAGAATGGATGTGGACAATTAAGGGCTTATTCTTTAATCTTTTTGCATTAATTCCTGCTTTGAAAGTCATCCAATCATGGCAGTGTATTATATCAAAATTCTCTTCTAAAGCTATTCTTTTTGCTTCTTCTGAATATCTATACACTTCATCAAATAAAGAATCACCATAAATCTGCGGTTGAATTTTATCTTTTATTTTATAGTAGCTTTGAGAAGTTAAGTAAGGGCTTAAAATAGATTTTATTGATTTGATTTTAACATTTGTGGATATTATGTTTATAAAACCAGACTCTGATGTATTAAGTGAGCATGGCAAAACAAAAGTTATATCAACATTCTGTTTGCTCAAGCTTTTTGTTAAACCATAGCAAGCTGTTCCTAAGCCGCCGCTGCTATACGGAGGAAATTCCCATCCAAACATAAGAACTTTCATTTATATGTTCCTTTTTATTTCAAACATCAATATCCACCCCAAGTTGCCCCAAATTCAATTTTGAACTTAAAGTCATTAAAAACTTTTGTTTTAACTTATGAGGGGCATCTAATAAAAATTGACAAGTATGACGCTATTGCATAACCCTTATTTGAGCTTCTTTTTCCAGAAGCTTCACTCGTAAATTCAATAAAAAATGTCAAAAATGGCTAATTGTGCAACAGCGTCAGTATAGGAAACTTTGAAACGTCGGAAATCGTCAAAAATAAATTATAAATTGTTGCAATCTATAATATTCAAAATTCTCTATGTTTTACCCACCCTTTATACAAAAACGTAATATTTATATATTAGTTTATATCTAGTTCATTTTGGGGTGGTAAGGTGGTTATTTTGGTTAATCAGTATAATCTGCCTGGTAATATATATGATATAATTTTCGCGACTTCACAGCAAAAAATAGTAGGAAAAGTCCTGATTAATTGTTTTAAAGAGAACAACAGTGAGATGAGTAAAACAGAGATGTCCTTGTTCGCTACAAAACTTCACGAGGGTGAACTTATAACGCAAATTGATGAAGAGCCTTATAAGGGCAAAACAGTCAAACTATCCTATAACAAAAGGCAGTTTTATGATAGAATATTGACTCCCCTGAGAGCCATGGGCATTATTGATTATGACCTCTACAAGAGGACTTATAAGTTATCTGAGAATTTCAATAAATTAATGATTAGGATAGGGCTTATATGGATTAGGGAAATTAGAAAACATGAGCTCCAGTTTAAAGTAAAAACAGCAGAGATGTAACTCAGCATTATTATTCAGATTGTGTATGCTAAAATTTTGTTTTCTCTTTGAATATTTTGCGCATTATAAATAGGATGGTTACAATTATAGTGGCATAAATCAACAGTGGCAACAGGGTAAGATTAGTTTTCTTTTCTTCTTCCGGCGGAGTATTTACGTTTAGCACAGTGCCTTTTTCAAAAGTCAATTTTTTATTGTAGATTACCCTGCCTGTAAGCACGTATCTTCCCGGCGCTTCGGGCTGAAAGAATAGGTCAAAGTCAGATGTTTGGCCTGCTGGCACAATTATCTCTTCTGTTTCTATAAGTTTAACGACTCTGTCATCAAGTTTTATCACGCCCTTGAATTTTGCTGATACAGATCTTTTTCCTGAATTTTCGAATTTCGCTTTTATTTGTATCGTTTCATTGGTGTATGCCCATGGCTTGTTAATAATCTCTTTTAAATCTCCTTTATCAACAATACCTCCCTTCTCAACAACACTAAAAGTTGAAAAGCTGCTTACTTTGCATTCCTCAACCCCCATATTCACCCAGTATTGGCCTTCTTTTAGATTATTGGGAATTGTTCCATGTATTATTTTTTGAGTTGTAGGCAGCACTTCATCACCAGCAAATTTCCGGCTAAGAAGTAAATTTTCCTGCGGCTGGTCCCATATATCCAGTGCAAGAGTTGGCTTTAGCCTAACATTGCCATCATTAATCATGGTAAAATCAAACTCAAAGGGAAAACCAACTTCAGCATCATTAAAGTTGAACCCCCCAGCCCGGCAATTTATAATTTCTTTACCGCCAACTTCAATATTAACCAGCAAAGTCACTGCGGTTTTGATCACTGCGCCAGCCCTTCCAGGTACGCCTCCAATGCCTTCAGTAATAAATTCTATACTGCCAGAATAATTGCCTAATCTTACATCAGGCGGGGGCTGTATTATTATTTTTAGCTTGTAAGGGCTGCCTCTCGATAAATTAAAAGTTGTAGAATTCGGCTCAAACCTTAACCAATCCTTTATATCTCCACTAACACGATAGGAGGCAAATAACTCCTCTTCACCGCCGGTGCTAATTGTGACGGCTCTTTCAGAATAGCCACCTCTAAGCACATTCTCAAATTTAACCCGGCCTGGGCTTATCCCTATGCTGACTGCATTGGCATAAGGCGCGAATAATGAAAACATTGCCATTAAAATTACAAATCCAAATAATTTTTTATAGTTCATCATGGCGTTTTTTCTCAAATTTTTTAAAATCTATCACGAAAAACAGCACTATCATAATGATAGCTGCTATCTCTAAAGACAGTTTAAAAATAACCTTTTTATTGCTTATGCATGAATGATTAGTGATATCCTGAAAAAAGGAACAATTTAGGGGTTTGCAGGTGTGATTAAAAATACTTTCGTTATTAAGACAATTTAATTTAATACAGGCATGATTTTTCGCATACTCTTCCTGCTTGCAATCCATCATTTTGCATGTGTGATTTGCAAAGTACTCACTATCGCTGCAGTTCAATTCCCTGCATGTATGGTTGAAAGCGAACTCGTTAAGATCGCAATTTATTTTTATGCATGTTTTATTAAAAATAAACTCGTCAAAAGCGCAGCTTAAAGCGTTGCAGGAATTATTGTAGATATATTCATCAAAGTTACAGGCTAAATTTTGGCATGTATTATTCAAGCATGTCTCATTAAATTCGCATTGCCCGGAACTGCAGCACTCATAATCCCTGCATCTATGGTCTTGGATATACTGGCAATTTTTGCAGTTGAGTTTAACGCAGCTATTAAAGTTGCAAAATTCCTCTTTCCTGCAATTATCGTTGGAAATGCATTCGTACACCAGCATTGTTTCATTGACATAATAGCAGTGGGTAGTTTCATATTTATTTTCCTGGGCTATTATATAGCTGTCTGTGATAGTTGCAGTAAAACAGGGATAATAAATCAAAAGGTTATTGCCATAACTAGCTTTTGGAAGCTTGCCTGTTATGTTTACAAGAACCTTTTTATTGGCTCCTACTGTAATCAAGTTGCCTCTTTTATCGCTGTTCGGGTAAAAAGGAATATCAAGAAAAGCAAACAAACTCTTATTTATGGAGTCAAATAATCCAATTCTTATAAATTCGATTTCTTGTGTTCCAGCATTAAGCAGTGTGACATGCCATGTTGCATTTTGTCCGCTGATGCAAGTATCGTATAAGCAGTTGTAAGTTATGTTGTAAAAATATGCATTTGTTATTTTCGAGGTTGCAGCTGAAAATAACAGCATCAGCAAGATTATAAAGAATGTGCTTACTATTTTGTTTCGTTTCATTTTACGCCGCTTGTCAAACCATGGGTATAGCCCCAAACAATAAAGTTCCGTTGCATATGCCTGCTCTTAGAGGAGGCACTTGCAGTTTCCAAAAAGTTAAATTTGAATCATTCCCAAAACTTAGATCGTTGGTTCTCTGGGGAAGAGTTAAATTTATTGTTTGAGTATCATTATTAAGCTTTGTCATTTGTGTAAAATCTGTCCCATTTACAGCAGAAAACCTTTGATTTGCATTTGATATATTGCTGCTTTCGCATACCATTGACAAATTTAAATAAGCCAAGCCCTCACTGGGTGCAAAACCCCTTACAGTCGTATTAATTGGCATATTTCCAACATTTCTGATTGTGACATTAAAATCACCTGAGACATTTGTCGCCTTTAAGTTTCCATAATCAATTATTGCAGGGCTTACATCAATTGCCATTAATTCATTTATAGAAGTTGAAATATTAAAAAATGCAGTTACATTGCTAAAATCCACGGCGCTGACATTACATTGCCATTCACCATTATTGGCATAATATGCAACCTTAAATCCGCATGAGTAATTAGCCTCAAATGTATTTGAACTTACATTTGTGCAGCTAGTGTTTGTATAGTGGTTGTTATTATCATCAGGAGCATAATGGCCAATCGAACTCTGATAGAGTGTAGCATTTAGATTTCTTATATCTGCTACAGTATTATTTTCATTCACAGTGGCATTACATTCGACACTTAAATTGTCGCCAGCTGCCAAATCAATTGGTGAAACTATTGCTATTCTTGTTATTACTGGTGCTAGATTTCGTATTGTAATATTCCGAAGTATGTAAAAATCCAATTTATCAAGTTTTATGCCATCTAACTCGCAATATGCTCTAACGGTGATATTAGAACTGCCTTCGTGTAATCCAGTTAGGCTCCAGTTAGTAACTTTAGAATTTCCAAACGGAATATTCCCCAATGCATGTGTAAGATTTTCCCCGGAGGTTACATTTATAGTCTGGTCATCGGAAAAACTTACTGTAGCATTGCAGCCTATTCCATCATTTCCAAGCATGGTTATATTTGCCGTTACATTAAAATTTATCAATTTGTTTACTACGCTGTTATTTAGAGATTCGATTATAGTAACATTTGCCTCGCTTGCTCTTGTCGTATTCAAAACAACATCAACATTAGTTGTTGTAGATGCTAAATAAGAACTATTTTGCCCATAAT
>ERZ1292640.236-Hain-H43-02um-R1-236-length-44257-cov-7_pt1 | contig 44257 bp, 39 predicted proteins | sample MGYA00564404_ERZ1292640 | MGnify/ENA primary metagenome ERZ1292640 (study PRJEB36523, sample SAMEA6512636) | groundwater metagenome | collected 2019-01-08 | study: AquaDiva: Metagenomics assemblies of 32 groundwater samples | reverse complement strand
GTGGGCGCCTCGACGTGCGCGTCGGGGAGCCAGGTGTGGAACGGGAACATCGGCACCTTGATCGCGAACGCCACCGCGAACGCCAGGAACAGCCAGACCTGCGTGGCCGGCGCGATCGGCAGCGCGTAGAAGGCGTCGAGGTCGAACGTGGCGACCCCGGTGGTCGTCTTCTGCAGAAAGTAGAGCCACAAGATCGCGACCAGCATGAGCACGCTGCCGGCCATGGTGTAAAGGAAGAACTTGATCGCCGCGTAGATGCGGCGCTCGCCGCCCCACGCCCCGATGACCAGGTACATCGGGATGAGCATGGCCTCCCAGAACACGTAGAACAGCAGCAGGTCGAGCGACAGGAACGTGCCGAGCATGCCGCTCTCGAGCGCCAGCAGCAGCGCGTAGAACTCGCGCGTGCGCTGCGACACCGCGGTCCATGCCCCCAGCACCGCGACCACCGTCATGAGCGTGGTGAGCAGCACGAGCAGCATGCTGATGCCGTCCACGCCGAGCGCATAGCGCGCGCCGAGCGCCGGGAGCCAGTCGTGCCGCTCCACGAACTGCCAGCCGGGCTGCCCGGGGACGACCCGCCACCACAACGGCACGGAGAACGCGAACTCGGCGAGCGCCACGGTCGTCGCCCAGCGCCGGATCGCGCGGCCGGCGCCCGCCGGCATGAGCACGAGCAGCACGGCGCCCATGAGCGGGAAGAACACCAGCCAGGACAGCCAGGGGAAGTTCACGGCGTCAGTGCCTCAGGAAGTGAAGGAGGAGCGCCACCACGCCGAGCGTGAAGAACAGCGCGTAGGTGCCCACGAAGCCGGTCTGGAACAGGCGCAGCACTGCGGAGCAGCCCTCGAACACGTGGCCCACGCCGTTCACCGCGCCGTCCACGACCTTCGTGTCCCAGAAGCGCCAGAACGACTGGGCCGCCCCATGGACGAAGCGCACCGCGGTCGCGTCGTAGAGCTCGTCCACCCAGTACTTGTTGAGCAGCGTGCGGTGCAGGCCGGCCAGGCGCTCGCGCAGGCGCGTCGCGGCGTCCGGATCCTGGAGGTACACGCGGAACGCCAGCCCGATGCCGGCCAGCGCCACCACCACCGAGAGCGCGATGAGGCCCCACTCGGTCGCCACGGAGACCGCGTGGTGCGGGGCCGCCCCGTGCGCCCCGCCGGCGAACACCGGCGCGAGCCAGCGGGCGAAGGAGTGCCCGCCCTCCTGCATCGGCGGTCCGACGAGCCCGCCCACCACCGAGAGCGCCGCCAGCACCGCGAGCGGCACGATCATCGAGGGCGGCGACTCGTGCAGGTGGTGCTCGGCCTCGTGCGAGAGGCGTGGCTTGCCGCGGAAGGCCAGGATGTACAGCCGGAACATGTAGAACGCGGTCATCACCGCGCCGGCCAGCCCGAGGATCCACACCGCGACATTGCCGCTCGCGAACGCGCTCGAGAGGATCTCGTCCTTGCTGAAGAAGCCGGCGAGCGGCGGGATGCCGGCGATCGCGAGGGTCGCGACCAGCATGGTGCCGTGGGTCCAGGGCAGTCGCGGCGCGAGGCCGCCCATCTTCCTCAGGTCCTGCTCGTTCGAGAGGGCGTGGATCACCGAGCCCGCGCCGAGGAAGAGCAGCGCCTTGAAGAACGCGTGCGTCATCAGGTGGAAGATGCCGGCGGTGAACGCGCCCACGCCGCACGCCATGAACATGTACCCGAGCTGGCTCACGGTCGAGTAGGCGAGCACGCGCTTGATGTCGTTCTGGGCGAGACCGATCGAGGCCGCGAACACCGCGGTGGCCGCGCCGACCCACGCCACGGTCTGGAGCGAGACCGGCGCGAGCTGGAACAGCACGTGGGTGCGCGCCACCATGTAAACGCCGGCCGTCACCATGGTCGCGGCGTGGATGAGCGCGGAGACCGGGGTCGGACCCTCCATCGCGTCCGGGAGCCAGGTGTAGAGCGGGAGCTGCGCGCTCTTGCCGATAGCGCCCAGGAACAGCAGCAGCGTGGCGGTGGTGATCACCGTCGAGCCCACCGCGAACACGTGCGGGGCCACCGCGAACAGCCGCGTGTATTCGAGGCTTCCGCCCCACGTGAACAGGATGAGCATGCCGAGGATGAAGCCGAAGTCGCCGATGCGGTTGACGATGAACGCCTTCTTCCCCGCCTCGGCCGCCGAGGGCCGTGTGTACCAGAACCCGATGAGCAGGTAGGAGCACAGGCCCACGCCCTCCCAGCCCACGAACATGAGCAGGAAGTTGTCCGCCATCACGAGCGTGAGCATCGCGAACATGAACAGGTTCAGGTACAGGAAGAACCGGCGGAACGAGGCGTCGTGCGCCATGTACCCGGTCGAGTAGACGTGGATGAGGAACCCCACGCCGGTCACCACCAGCGCCATCACCGCCGAGAGCGGGTCGAGCAGGAACGAGACGTCCACCGAGAGGTCGCCCACGCGCATCCAGGTGTAGACCGTGTCGGTGACCGTGCGCTGCGCCTCGGGGAGCGCGGCGAGCCGGAGCACCGCGCGCAGCGCGACCAGGAACGCCAGCCCCACGGCGCTGCACGCGAGCCAGCCGATCCCCTTCCTGCCCAGGCGGCCGCCCACGAGCAGGTTGAGCAGCACCGCCGCGAGCGGCAGCGCCGGGATCAGCCACAGCATCGGAGCGTTCGAATCGGCCAAGGCGGCCTAGCCTTTCAGCAGGTTGATCTCGTCCACGAACACGGTCTCGCGCAGACGGAACATGTTGACGATGATCGCGAGCCCGACCGCCACCTCGGCGGCGGCCACGGCCATCACGAAGAACACGAACACCTGCCCGTCGAGCGACTGCATGTCGCGCGAGAACGCCACGAACGCGAGGTTCGCCGCGTTCAGCATCAGCTCGATGGACATGAAGATGACGAGCGCGTTGCGGCGCACCAGCACGCCGATGACACCGATGACGAACAGCACGGCGCTCAGAGCGAGCGACCAGGAGAGCGGGATCACGCGTCCTCCTGCGACGGGGCGCCGGGCGCGGTGCCCGGCGGCAGGTCGGCGGCGGGCCCGGGCGCGCGGCGGCCCTTGGCGATGACGACCACCCCGACCATCGCGACCAGCAGGAGCATCGAGGTGACCTCGAACGGGAACAGGTAGCGCGAGTAGAGCAGGAGGCCGATCGCCTGCGTGTTGCCCATCGGCGGGCCCGGCGGCGCCGCGGGCCCTGCGACCCACGGGTGCCGGAACAGCGCGACCCCGGCGGCCAGCAGCGCGATCCCCATCAGCCAGCCCACGCCGCGGCGCAGCGCGATCTGCACGCCGGTCTCGATGTCCCTGCCCAGGTTCAGGTACATGATGACGAACAGGAACAGCACCATGATCGCGCCGGCGTAGACGATGACCTGCACCATGCCGATGAACTCGGCGTGCAGGACCAGGTAGATGCCGGCGAGCGAGCAGAACGTCACGACCAGGAACAACGCGCTCGTGACCGGGTTCCGGTGCAGGATGACGCTCAGCGCCGACACCACGGCGATCGCGGCGAAGACGGCGAACAGCGCGGGGGCGATCATCGGTTCTCCAGCCAGTGGATCACAGTGCCGGTGGCCAGGATGTTCACGAGCGCGACCGGCAGCAGCACCTTCCAGCCCAGGTTCATGAGCTGATCGTAGCGCAGGCGCGGGTAGGTCCAGCGCACCCAGATGAAGAAGAACAGGAGCACGCCGAGCTTGAGGAAGAACCACAGGAACTTGAGCGAGTCCGGCAGCCACGGCCCGTTCCAGCCCCCGAGGAAGAGCGTGATCGCGATCGAGGAGATGGTGATGACGTTCATGAACTCGCCCAGGAAGAACATCCCCCATTTCATGCTCGAGTACTCGGTGTGGAAGCCCGCCACCAGCTCGGCCTCGGCCTCGGGCAGGTCGAAGGGCGCGCGGTTGGTCTCCGCGAACGCCGCGATCATGAAGACCACGAACGCGACCGGCTGGTACGCGGCGAACCACACGTGCTCCTGCGCCCTGACGATGTCCACGAGCGAGAGCGACCCGGCGATGAGCAGCACGCCGACGGTCGAGAGCCCCAGCGCCAGCTCGTAGGAGATCATCTGCGCCGAGGAGCGCAGGCCCCCGAGCAGCGCGTACTTGTTGTTCGACGACCAGCCACCCAGCGTGATCGCGTACACGCCCAGGCTCGACATGGCGAGGAACAGCAGCAGGCCCACGTTGACGTCGGTGACCGTGAAGTTCGGGCCGACCGGCACCACCGAGAAGCTCACGAGCGCCGGGATCACCGCGAGGACGGGCGCCACGTGGAAGATGATCTTGTTCGCCGCGTCGGGGATGAACTCCTCCTTGAAGAACAGCTTGAGGATGTCCGCGACCGGCTGGAGCAGCCCGAGCGGCCCCACCCGGTTCGGGCCGGTGCGCGCCTGCATGTGGCCGGCGATCTTGCGCTCGACGAAGATCAGGTACGACACCACCCCGAGCATCGCCGTGAGGATGACGACGCACTTGACGAGGGCCCAGAACGCGAACTGGATGTCGGGGTTGTCGAGGATGGCGGCCATCCCGCGCTACGCTCCCACGCTGGCGGTGACTCCGGCCCTGCGGGCCTTCACGCGAAGCCCCGCGCCCGAGGGGGCGCCGAGCCGGTTGACCTGGACTTCGGGGTACGCGTACGGCACGAACACGGCGCCGGGCGGGACGCTGTCGTCCACCGCCGCGGGGAGCGTGAGGCTGCCGGCGGGCCCCTCGAGCACGACCGCGTCGCCCTCCGCGAGGCCCAGCCGCTGGAGCTCGCCCGCTCCGAAGAAGGCGCGCGCTCCCTTCGCCAGCCTCTGCAGCAGCTCGACGCGGTGCGAGAGGCTCCCCTGCTGGAACAGCACCCCGCCCGAGAGCAGCCACAGGCCTTCGGCCGGTGCCCCGGCGCCAGGCTGCGCGTCGGCCACGGGCGTGAGCGAGCCGGCGACCGCCGGCGCTCCGGCGCTGGCCCAGCGGGGACCGAGCGGGAGCATGGTGCCCCAGCCGGTGCCGCGGTAGGGCGGCACGAGCCGCGCGATCTCGCGGTAGACGTCCTCGGCGCCGCGGTACGACCAGCCCGCTCCCAGCGCGCGCGCCACCGCCTGGAAGGTCTCCCAGTCGGGCCGCGCGCCCTTGAGCGGCGAGAGCGCCCGCGCGGTGCGCTGGAGCCGGCGCTCGCAGTTCACGACCACGCCTTCCTTCTCGGCGAAGGAGACGGCCGGGAACACCACGTGCGCCGCGCGGGCGGTCTCGGTGAGGAACAGCTCGCTCACCACCACCAGCTCCACGCTGGCGAGGGCCTTCTCGGCGAGCGCGCGGTCGGGCGCGCTCCTGAGCCAGTTGTCGCTCGCGATCCACAGCGCCCGGATGCGTCCCTCGGCCGCGGCCTTCAGGATCTCGGGCGCCGTCATCCCCGGCGCGGCGGAGAGCGTGACCCCCCACTGCTTCTCGAGCGGCGCGCGCGCCGCCGCGTCGGCCGGGCTCAGGTAGCCCGGCAGCCGGTCGGGGACGAGCCCCATGTCGAGGGCGCCCTGCGTGCCGTTCTGGGTGCCCACGGCCATCACCGCGGAGCGCTCGGCGGTGAGCGCACCGGTGAGCCAGGCGAGGTTTTCGACCGCCTGCAGCAGGGCCGCGGCCTGCGGATGCTCGACCAGCGCGCGGCCGAACACGATGGCCTTGCGCGGCGCCTCGCGCAGGCGCCTGGCCGCCGCGGCGATCGCCGCGGGCGCGATCCCGGTCGCCCGCTCCACCTTCTCGGGCGTCCACGCCGCGAGCGCCTGGCGGAGCGCCGGCAGCCCGGCCGCCACCTCGGGCGGCATCCCCTGCGGTTCGCCCAGGTCGAGCGCGGCGCGCGCCAGGGCGTTCAGGAGCGCGAGCTCGCTGCCGGGCTTCAGGCCCAGCCACTCGCCGCGGAACTTCGGGCGGGCGAGCTTGACGCGGCGGGGATGCGCGACGGTGAGGTGCACGTCCTTCTGGTGCTGGCCGCGGATCAGCACCGCCTGCGCGAACGGGCCCTCGCCCTGCAGGTCGTCGCCCAGCACCAGCACCTCGCCCGCGCTCCCCAGCTCCTCGAGCGAGAGCGCCGGGCGCCCGCCGCCGGTGGCCTTGAGGATCGCATCACCGGGGAGCGGCGCGGTGAGCCGGGTGCGCGCATCCACGTGGTTGGTGCCGAGCGTGCGCGCGAGCTTCTGGAACAGGTACTGCTCCTCCACGTTCAGCTTCTCGCCGCCCAGGAACGCGATGCTGCCCGGTCCGTGCTGGGCCGCGATCTCCCTGAGCCGCGACGCCGTGAAGGCCACGGCCTCGTCGAAGCCGGCGGGCGCGAGCTCCCCGCCCAGCCGGAGCAGCGGCGCGGCGAGGCGCTCGGCACCGTTCACGAACGCGTAGCCGAAGCGGCCGCGCACGCACAGGTACTCCTGGTTCACGCCGCGGTGCTCGGTGCCGCGCGCACGCAGGATCTCGGTGCCGCGCACGCCGAGCCGCACCGAGCAGCCGTTCGAGCACCACGGGCAGATCGTGATGTGCTGGCGCAGGTCCCAGGGACGCGCCTTGAAGCGGTACGGCAGCGCGGTGAGCGCGCCCACCGGGCACACCTCGACGCAGTTGCCGCACTGCTCGCACTCGAGCGGCTGGCGGTCGAAGGACGAGATCTCGGTGCGCACGCCGCGCTGGTGCGCGGTGAGCGCGTCCTCGCCCATGATCTCGTCGCAGTAGCGCACGCACCGCATGCACACGATGCAGCGGTTCGCCTCCTTCTTGACGACGGGTCCGAGGTCTTCGGAGACGAACGTGCGTTTGGCCTCGTCCATGCGCGAGAAGTCGCGGCCGAACGCGAACGCCAGGTCCTGGAGCTGGCACTCGCCGCCTTCGTCGCACACCGGGCAGTCGAGCGGGTGATTGACGAGCAGGAACTCCATCACGCCCTTGCGCGCCTTGACGGCGCCGGGCGACTCGGTCGCCACCACCATGCCGTCCGCGACGGTGGTCGTGCAGGCGGTCTGCGGCTTGGGCATCCAGGCGATCTCGGGGCTCCCGTCGGCGCCGAGGACCGGCGAGCCATCCCGGTTGCGCTTCGGCATCCCGACCTCGACCACGCAGATGCGGCACGCGCCGAGCGGCGGGAGCCTGGGGTGCGAGCAGAAGACCGGGATGTGCACCTCGGCCGCGCGCGCGGCGTCGGTGACGAGCGTGCCCGGCGGCACGGCGATGGCGCGGCCATTGATGGTGACCTTCACCTGCTTCGCGGTCACGCCGTCACCTCCACGGCCGACGGCGCGGAGCGCAGGGCGTCCAGCTCCTCGCGCCTGCGGTTCACCCGGCAACGCCGGTGCGTCACGTGGTACTCGAACTCCTCGCGGAAGTGCCTGATCGCGCCCATCACGGGCATCGCGGCGCCGTCGCCGAGCGGACAGAACGACTTGCCGAGGATGTTGTCCGCGACCTCGTCGAGCAGGTCGATGTCGGAGCTGCGGCCCCGGCCGCGCTCGAGGCGCTCGAACACCTCGGCCATCCAGTAGGTGCCCTCGCGGCATGGCGTGCACTTGCCGCACGACTCGTGGCGGTAGAAGCGCGTGATGTTCCACAGCGCGTCCACGATGCACGTCCGGTCGTCGATGACGATGACGCCGCCCGAGCCGAGGTAGGTGCCGGCGGCGTTCAGCGACTCGAAGTCGAGCGGCGTGTCGAGGAGCGACGCGGGCAGCGGCGGCACGGAGGAGCCGCCGGGGATCACCGCCTTGACCTTGAATCCGTCGCGCATGCCGCCGCAATGCTCGTTCAGCAGGGTCGAGAGCGGCACGCCGAGCGGCAGCTCGTAGTTGCCGGGGCGCCTCACCGGGCCCGAGACGCTGAAGATCTTCGTGCCGGGGCTCTTCTCGGTGCCCCACTGGCGGTACCAGGCGGCGCCGTTCGCGAGGATGCCCGGGACGTTCATCAGGGTCTCGACGTTGTTCACGATGGTCGGGCAGCGGTAGAGCCCCTCGACCGCCGGGAACGGCGGCTTGAGCCGCGGCTGGCCGCGGTAGCCCTCGAGCGACGAGAGCAGCGCGGTCTCCTCGCCGCAGATGTAGGCGCCCGCGCCCAGGTGGGTGTAGAGGTCGAGGCGGAAGCCCGTGCCGGCGACGCTCGGGCCCAGCAGGCCCGCCTCGTACGCCTCGGCGATCGCCCGGTCGAGGATGCGCTGGATCCAGGCGAATTCGCCGCGCAGGTAGACGTAGCCCACGTTCGCGCCGATCGCCCGGGCCGCGAGGATCATCCCCTCGATCAGCAGGTGCGGATCCTTCTCGATCAGCTCGCGGTCCTTGAAGGTGCCGGGCTCGCTCTCGTCGGCGTTGCACACCAGGTACTTCGGCTTCGGCGTGTCCTTCGGGACGAAGCTCCACTTGAGCCCGGTCGGGAAGCCGGCGCCGCCACGGCCGCGCAGGCCCGAGGCCTTCACGACCTCGATGCAGTCGTCCGGCGACATCTTCGCCAGCACCTCGGCCAGCGCCTCGTAGCCGCCCAGCCCGCGGTAGACCTCGAGGCCCGCGAGCCCGGGCGTGTCGATGTCCTTGAACAGCAGCGGGCCGCGGCTCACTTCAGCCTCTCCAGGATGCGGTCCACCGCGGCCTCGTCGAGGTTCTCGTAGTAGTCCTCGTTCACCTGCATGCACGGTCCGTTGCCGCACGCCGCGAGGCACTCGACCTTGCGCAGCGTGAAGCGGCCGTCGGGCGTGGTCTCGCCGTGCTCGATGCCGAGCCGGCGGCGCAGGTGCTCGTAGAGCCGGTCGGCGCCCACGAGCGAGCACGAGACCGTCATGCACAGCTGGAGGTGATGCCGGCCCACCGGCTGCAGGTTGAACATCGTGTAGAAGGTGGCGATGCCGAACACCTCGGGCTCCGGCAGCTCGACGGTGCGCGCGACCAGGCGCAGCGCCCCGGGCGGGATCCAGCCCCAGGTGCGCTGGGCGATCCACAGGGCCGGGAGGACCGCCGAGCGCCGGTTCGGGTAGTGCGTGAGCGCTTCCTCGACCTGCTTCCGCGCGGCCTCGGGCCACTCGAGCGGCCGGGTCTCCAGCGCCACCGTCACCGGCGCGTGGCTCATCGGTCGATCTCCCCGAGCACGATGTCGAGGCTCCCGATCGCCGTGATGACGTCGGCCACGAGCCGTCCATGGACCATGGTCGAGAGGCTCTGCAGGTTGACGAAGGACGGCGAGCGCACCTTCATGCGCCACGGCCGGGGCGTGCCGTCCGAGACGAAGTAGAAACCCAGCTCGCCCTTCGGCGCCTCGATGGCGTGGTAGGCCTCGCCCTTCGGCGGGAAGAACCCGTGCGCCACGATCTTGAAGTGGTGGATGAGGGCCTCCATCGAGGTCTTCACCTCCTCCTTCGGCGGCAGCACGTACTTGTAGTCGCGAAGCCGGTAGTCGCCGGGCCCGATCTCCTCGACGCGCCGGATGGCCTGGTCCGCGATGCGCGTGGCCTGGCGCATCTCCTCGACCCGCACCTGGTAGCGGTCGAACGCGTCGCCGCTCGCGCCCACCGGGATCTCGAAATCGTAGGTGTCGTAGCCGGAGTAGGGCTGCGCCTTGCGCAGGTCCCACTTCACGCCGGAGCCGCGCAGCATCGGCCCGGTGGCGCCGAGCGCGATGGCGTCCCGCGCGGAGAGCGGGGCCACGCCCTTCGTGCGCGCGAGCCAGATCGGGTTCTTCGTGAGCAACGCCTCGTACTCGTCGATGTGCGCCGGCATCTCGTCCACGAACTTGCGCGCCCGCTCGAGCAGCCCCGCCGGGATGTCCGAGGCGAGGCCGCCGACCCGGAAGTACGAGGCCGTGAGCCGCGCGCCGCACACCTGGTCGTACATCGCCAGGATCTTCTCGCGCTCGCGGAAGCAGTAGAAGAACACCGTCATCGCGCCGATGTCGAGCGCGTGGGTGCCGAGCCACACGCAGTGCGCGGCGACGCGGGTCAGCTCGGTGAGCAGCACGCGGATCGCCTGGACTCGCGGCGGCGGCTCGATCCCGACCAGCTTCTCGACCGCGAGGCAGAAGGCCAGATTGTTCGACATAGGTGCCAGGTAGTCCATCCGGTCGGTCTGCGGGATGGACTGCGTGTACGTCTTGTACTCCGCCTGCTTCTCCATGCCGGTGTGCAGGTAGCCCATGATCGGCCTCGCCGCCAGCACGGTCTCGCCGTCCAGCTCGAGCGCCACGCGCAGCACCCCGTGGGTCGAGGGGTGCTGCGGCCCCATGTTGAGGGTCATGGTCTCACTGCGCACGGTATCTCACCTTCCGGGGCTTGAGCTTCGTGAGCCGGGGCGCGGGCTTCACGCGCTGCGGCGTGTTGTGGGTGAACGCCACCTCCTCGTAGCCGAGCGGCGAGTCCTTCCGCAGCGGCCAGCCCACCCAGTCCTCGGGCAGCAGGATGCGCCGGAGGTCGGAGTGCCCCGTGAACTCGATCCCGTAGAAGTCCCAGGTCTCGCGCTCGTGCCAGTCCGCGGTCGGCCACACGCCGGTCACCGTGGGCACGCGCGGGTTCTCCTCGCCCACCTGGACCTTGAGGTTCAGGCGGAAGGCGCGCGAGAGCGACAGCAGCCCGTAGACCACCTCGAAGCGCGGCTCGCGCGGCAGCCAGTCCACGCCCGCGATCCACGAGAGCATGGCGAAGTCGAGCTCGGGATCGTCGCGCAGGAAGGCGCACACCTCGACCAGCGACTCGGCCGGGACGTGGAGCGTGAAGTCGCGCACCGCCTCGCCGGCCTGGCGGCGGAAAGCCACCGCTGGAAAGCGCTCGCGCAGGCGCTCGGCGACGCGCTCGGGGGCGAGAGCCGTCATGCGGCTCCCTTCTTCCTGCGGGGGCGCGGCGCCGGGCCCAGCTCGATGCGCGAGGAGAGGATCTTCTCCTGGAGCTTCATGATGCCGTGGATGAGCGCCTCGGGGCGCGGCGGGCAGCCCGGGACGTAGACGTCCACCGGCACGATCTTGTCCACGCCCTGCACGATCGCGTAGTTGTTGAACACGCCGCCGCACGAGGCGCAGGCACCCATCGCGATGACCCACTTCGGGTCCGGCATCTGGTCGTAGAGCAGGCGCACCACCGGCGCCATCTTGAGGCTCACGCGCCCGGCGACGATCATGAGGTCCGCCTGGCGCGGCGAGGGCCTCATGACCTCGGCGCCGAAGCGCGAGAGGTCGTAGCCCGGACCAAGCGTGGCCATCATCTCGATGGCGCAGCACGCCAGGCCGAACCCGAGCGGCCAGATCGAGTTCGCGCGCGACCAGTTCACCATGCTCTCGACGGTGGTGAAGAGCACCCCGCGCTCGAGCTCCTCGCGGAACGCATCCTGCTCCGTCCGCGGCACCACCAGGTCCGGAGCCGGCGGCGCCTCACGGGCCGGCTGCGCGAGCGTTCGGAACGGGTTCTCGATCTTCTTCTCGGTCACGATGAGACCTCTCGGGCATCGCGGGAGGCGGCGCCTACTCCCACTCCAGCGCCCGCTTCTTCAGCAGGTACACGTACCCGATGAACAGGATCACGATGAACAGCGCCATCTCGACCAGCCCGTAGAGCCCGAGCTGGCGGAACGTCACGGCCCAGGGGTAGAGGAACACCGCCTCGATGTCGAACAGGATGAACAGCACGGCGACCAGGTAGAACTTGATCGCCACGCGCTGGCGCGCGTTGCCGACCGGCACCACCCCGCACTCGTACGCGCTGTTCTTCACGGCGTTCCTGCGGAGCGGCACGATGAGGCTGGACAGGGCGATCGTGCCCGCGGCGAACCCGAACGCCACGAGCAGGAACAGCAGGACCGGGATGTACTCCCTCATGCCTCGCTCCACCCCCGGGGACGGCGTCCCCTTCCCTGTGGATCCGGCCGCGGCGTCCGCGCCGCCCGGAGCCCGTCAACCCCGCGGCCGCGCACGCTTCAGACGTGCGCGTTGAGCTGCTTCACGGCCTCGGTGAGCGCCGGGACCACCTCAAAGAGGTCGCCCACCACCCCGTAGTCGGCCACCTTGAAGATGGGTGCCTCGGGGTCCTTGTTGATCGCCACGATGCAACGCGACGACGACATGCCGGCGAGGTGCTGGATCGCGCCCGAGATGCCTACGGCGACGTAGAGCTTGGGCGAGACCGTCTTGCCGGTCTGACCCACCTGCTCGGAGTGCGGGCGCCACCCCGCATCCACCGCCGCGCGCGAGGCGCCGACGGCGGCGCCCAGCGCTTCCGCCAGCTCCTCGATGAGCTTGAAGTTCTGCGGCTCCTTGAGCCCCCGGCCCCCCGAGACGATGACGTCGGCCTCGGTGAGGTCCACCTTGCCGCCCGCGGCCGCCGCCATGCGCACGACCTTCGCCCGCGCGGCCACCGGGTCGAAGCTCGTGGCGAGCGGCTCGACCGCCGCGGCGCGGCCGGACGGCGCTGCGGGCGCGAACACCTTGGGACGGAGCGACGCGAGCGCGGGGCTCCGCGGAAACGCCGCCTTCTGGATCGCCTTGCCCGCGAAGACCGGGCGCGTCGCGATCAGGCGGCCGCCATCCGCGGCCAGGGCGGTGCAATCGGTGGCGAGACCCACACCGAGCCGTGCCGCCACGCGCGGCGCGAGGTCCCGGCCCATGGCCGAGGCGCCGAAGAGCACGACCTGCGGCTTCAACGCCTCGATCGCCGCCACCACGGCCTGCGTGTAGCCGGAGGCGTCGTAGCACGCGAACGCCTCATGGGTGGCGAGCAGCACCCTCTCGGCGCCGGCGTCGCCGAGCGCGGCGAGCCCCGGGTCCGAGGCGGCGGGACAGATCCCCGCGACCGGACCGCCGAGGACGGCGGCGAGCCGGGTCGCCTCGCCGAGGACCTCGCGCACGATGGACCGGACCCGACCGTCGCGCTGCTCGACGAAGACCAGGATGCTCATGCTCGCCCCCCTGCCCTTAGATGGCCCTGGCCTCTTCGCGTAGCAGCCGCACCAGCTCGGAGACCGCCTCGACACCCTGGCCCACCACCTTGCCCGCGCCCCGCGGAGGCGGCAGCTCGAGCGCCACGACCTCGAGGGCGGGCTCGCCGAGCCGGGCGGGCTTCTCCTCGATGGGCTTCCGCTTCGCCGCCATGATGCCCTTGAGCGAGGCGTAACGCGGCTCGGCCAGGCCCTTCTCCGCCGTGAGCACCGCCGGGAGGGCCACCTCGACCACCTCGCGTCCTCCCTCGACCTCGCGTTCGGCGGTGACCCTGCCGCCCTCGAGCGTGAACGATGCCACCATCGTCACGCACGGGAGGTCGAGCCGTTCGGCCACCATCGGGCCGACCTGGGCCTGGTCGTCGTCCACCGCCTGCTTGCCGAACCAGACGAGCTCGGCCCCGGCGCCCCGCAGCTCCTCGGCGAGGGCGCAGGCGACCGAAAGGGGGTCGGGAGCGATCCTCTCGGTCTTCAGGTGGATCGCGCGGTCGGCGCCCATCGCGAGCGCGTTGCGCAGCGTGGTCTGGACACCCGGGCCGCCCACGGAGACCGCGACGACCTCGCCCGAGCCCTGCTGCTCGCGGATGCGCAGCGCCTGCTCGAGCGCGATCTCGTCGTAGGGGTTGGCGACCCAGGTCACGCCGGTCGGGTCCAGGTTCCTGCCGTCCGCCGCCACCCGGACACGGGTCTCCGTGTCCGCCACCTGCTTGATGCAGACCACCTGGATCACGATCGCACCTCGGTCCTCTCCGACCAGCCGGAGCCCGCCTTGCGCCAACTCTCACAAAGCGTTCCGGCCACGCGTGTCGCCGCGAGCCATGCGAGGGGGAACTTCGGCGCGGCAGTTTCCTCTGGAACGCGGGGAGGTGTCAAGGTTGCGGGAGTGCGCCGGTGGAATGCCTACCGAAGTACACCGGGCGGGCCCGGTCGCCGTCCCCGCTCGGGTGCGCGCGATGCCCTGACGACGCCCATGTTCTTGACGCTGCGAGATTGCCTGTGTCACTCTTTCGCGGATTGGAAGCACCAAACGGGCTCGTGTCGGCCCCCGGGGGATCGCCGGCGGCCACGTCGATGCGCAGCACACGAGTTCCGCAACCGGGCTCGGCGGCACGGTGATATCGCGGAGAATCTTCGGAATCTGCGGCATCCCCGACACGCGGGCCCCGTTGATGCCAGTCCCGATGCGCCGGACGCGGGGCGGGCGGCGGGCCGGAGCGCCATCGAGGTCTGACATGTCATCCACGAATCAGGGCCGCACCCACGCAGGGAATGACCGGCGCCGACCGCGTCGGAGGATCCCATGAGCAACATCGTAGACATCGGGGAGCTCGGGCGCAGGATCCGCAAGCTCCGCCTCGAGCGCCGCATGACGCTCAAGCAGGTCGAGCTGGCGTGCGGGCTCTCGGCCACGCACCTCTCCGAGGTCGAGCGCGGACGCACCTCGCCCACGATCGGCGCGCTGGTGCGGATCGCGCGCGCGCTCCGGAAGGACGCGTCCTACTTCATCGAGGCCGAGGAGCGCTCGGACGTCGCTCACCAGACGCGCGAGCAGGTGAGCCCGTTCAGCGTCGGCGCCGGGGTCACCGCCGAGCTACTCACGCCCGGCGTGCCCGGCAGCCGCATCTTCGCCTACCGTCTGATCCTCGACCCGTCGCCGGCGGGCGGGCTGTCGCTCGCGGCCCAGGAGCTGCCCGGCGACGCGCTGTACCTGGTGCGCCAGGGCGCGCTCGAGACCGACATCGGGGGGCTCAAGACGACGCTCTCCGCCGGTGACGCCCTGCAGGCTTCGGTCGGCCGCGCACATCACATCCGGCCGCTCGACGGCCGGAGCGCGGAGGTCATCGCGGTGTTGACCTGCCCGCTCGAGTCCGGAGCGTGACCTTCCTTCCCTGAGACCCCCGATGACCCCCGAGAACCTCACCCCCGTCGAGATCGAAACTCCAGCCGCGCCGTGCCTGTGCCCGCGCGACCTGTCCGCCTCGGAGCTGGGCCGCCGCATCAAGATGATGCGCGTCTCGCGCGGCCTGACGCTCAAGGACCTCGAGGAGCGCGGCGGCATCTCCGCCACCCACGTCTCCGAGATCGAGCGCGGCAAAGCCTCGCCCACCGTGGGCGCGCTCGGGCGCATCGCCCGCGCGCTGGGCATGAGGCCCGCGACCCTGGTCGAGCCGCACGTGCTGCCCGAGATCACGGTGACGCGCGCGGAGGAGCGCCCCATGCTGCGCATGCAGCTGGGCGCGGCCACGCTCGAGCCGGTCACCGAGCCGGTGCAGGACGCCGCCCTGGGCGCGCAGTTCATCACGCTCCCGATCGGGCGCGGCCCCGCCTTCACGCACCGGCACGAGGGCGAGGAGTGGGTGACCGTGATGTCCGGCGTCGCGGAGATCCGCGTGGAAGGCGAGGCCTTCGTGCTGCGCGAGGGCGACTCGCTCCACTTCCGCGCGCACCGGCCGCACTCCTACGCGAACCTGGCGTCGAACCCCGCCGTGCTGCTGGTCGCGGCCCGGCCGCGCCAGACCCTTTAAGTCAGCGCGTCGTTCCACCGCGGGCCGCGAGGCCGGCGAGTGTCTCTCCGGCGGGCGCCAGACCCTCCAGCCGCTTCAGCCGATCAGGACGTCGTTCCGCCCGCGGGCCGCGAGGTCCGCGGGCGTCTCGCCCGCACGCGCGCGCACGAGCCGCCCGCGCGAGGCCACCAGCTCGGCGAGCCGGCCGCGCCCGTTGTAGTTCGAGGCCATCGCCGCGCCGTAGGCGCCGACGTCGCGGATCGCGACCAGGTCCCCGGGCTCGAGCGGCGGCAGCATCGCGTCCTCCGCGAACACGTCGGCGCTCTCGCACACCGGGCCCACCACCGTGGCGGGCGCGCTCGCCCCGGCGCGCGGCGAGAGCGGCTCGATGGCGTGGCGCGCGTGGTAGAGCGCCGGGCGGAGCAGGTCGTTCATCCCGGCGGCCAGCACCACGAAGCGCCGTCCGTCGCGCCGCTTGACCCACAGCACCTCGGCCACCAGCACCCCCGCCGGTCCCGCCAGCCAGCGCCCGGGCTCCAGCACCCAGGCGAGCCCGCGCCCGGCGACGCGCTCCGCCAGGCGGCGCGCCCATGATTCGAGTGGGAACTCGACCCCGCCGCCGTAGTCGATGCCGAAGCCGCCGCCCAGGTTGACGAGCCCGAGCGGCGCGCCGCGCCGCGCCGACTCGTCCGCCATCCCGAGCGCCACCTCGAGCGCCCGCTCGAGCGGCGCGGGCTCCGTGAGCTGCGAGCCCACGTGGAGGTGGATCCCGTCGAGCGCCAGGTGCGGCCAGCGCGCGCGAGCCGCCCACGCCGCGAGCGCCTCCTCCGGGCTCACGCCGAACTTGGCCTCCTCCCCGCCGGTCGCCACGTAGCGGTGGCCCGGGGTCTCGATCCCGGGATTGACGCGGAGCGCCACCCGCAGCGGGCGCGCGTGCGCGGCCGCGGCGCGCTCGAGCAGGTCGAGCTCCGCCACGTGGTCGGCGTTCACCGAGTGCACGCCCTGCCGCGCCGCCCAGCCCGCCTCCTCGGGCGTGCGTCCGTTGCCGTTGAGCACCCGCATCTCCGCCGCGCAGCCGCAGGCCGCCGCCAGCTCGAGCTCGCCGAGCGAGCCGGCTTCGGCGCCGACGCCCGCGCCGCGCAGGCGCTCCAGCACCGCGGGGAGCCCGTTGGCCTTGAGCGCGAACGCGGTGAGCGGGTCGAGCGCGGCGAAGGCAGCGCGGAAGCGACGCCCGCGCGCCTCGAGCGCGTCGAGGTCGTAGACGTAGCAGGCGTGGCACCCGGGCTCGAGCACCCGCAGCGCGGCGAACGCGCGCTCGAGCGCGACGCCGCCCGCCGCGGGCGTCCCGCTCACGCCGCGTCCCCGGTGCGAGCGCGCGCCGCGAGCAGCGACTCGGCTCGGGCGCGATCCTCGGGGGTGTTGAAGTTGAAGAAGCTCTCGACCCCGCCCTCGAGCCGCGCCAGCTCGGCGTCGCCCACCAGCAGCGGCTCGAGCGCCAGCACCGCCACGGTGACGGCGCGCTCGCCCGCCGCGAGCCGCTCCGCCAGCGCTGCCGCCGCGCGCGGCGCGTAGGCGGCGGCCAGCGGCTGCGGGATCCCGCCGGGCGCGGGCACCGCCGCGGCGTGGTCGCCGAGCCGGTCGGCGAGCGAGCGCAGCAGCGCGGGACGCAGCAGCGGGAAGTCCACGCCCAGCACCAGCGCGCGCGCGAACGGCCGCGCCGCCAGCCCGGCCACCACGCCCGAGAGCGGCCCCTCGATGCCGGTCACGTCGTCGGCGCGCGCCTCGGGGGGCACCGGCAGGTGCAGCCCGGCGGGCGCGGCGACCACGATCTCGTCGCAGGCCGCGCGGAGCGTCTCGAGCGCGCGCTCGAGCAGGGTGCGCCCGCCGACGCGCGCCAGCGCCTTGGGCATGCCGAGGCTCAGGCGCGCGCCGCGCCCATCCGCCACCAGCACGCCGAGGGTCCCCGCCACCTCAGTACCCTGCCCGCTTGTCCACGACGTTCTCGAGCGTCGCGCCGGCCATGAACGCGTGCAGGTTCCGCGCGAACTGCTCGACCGCGCGCTCCCAGTAGCGGGGCCCCAGGCCCGAGATGTGCGGGGTGAGGATGACCTGCGGCATCCTCCACAGCGGGCTCGCGGCCGGCAGCGGCTCGTCCCGGAACACGTCGAGCGCCGCGCCCGCGAGCCGGCCCTCCTCGAGCGCGTCCAGCATCGCCTCCTCGTCCACCAGCGCGCCGCGCCCGAGGTTCACCAGCACCGCGCCCTGCTTCATGTGCGCGAGCTCGCGCCGCCCGATCAGCCCTTCGGTCTCGGGCGTGAGCGCCGGGGCCAGCACCAGCCAGTCGGAGCGCGCGAGCAGCTCGGGCAGCCGCTCGACCGGCCACTGCGCGTGCGCCGGCGCCGGGTCGTCCGCCGGGTGCCTGCGCACCGCGATGACGTAGAGCCCGAGCGCCGCGGCCCGCTCAGCGACCGCGACGCCGACCGCGCCGAAGCCGACCAGGCCGAGCGTGGCGCCGGTCAGCTCGACGAACGGCGGTGGATCCTGCCACAGGCCGCTCTGGTCCCAGCGCCGCGCGTTCTGGAGGTCGCGCGCCAGATGCAGCTTGCGCGCGAAGGCGAGCATCACGCCCAGCGCGTGCTCGGCCATCGAGACCGCGTGCAGGCCGCGCCCGTTGGTGAGCACGACGTCGCTCCCGACCAGCGCCGGGAAGAGCAGCGGCGTCACCCCCGCCGCGCTGACGTGGATCCAGCGCAGCCGCTTCGCGGCCGCGAAATTGTGGGGGCGCACCACCCAGCCGTACACAACGTCGGCCTCGGGCAGGAGCGCTTCCGCCTCCGCGCGCGTGCGCGGCGACTCGAAGCGCACGCCGGGGAAGCGCTTCGCGAGGTCGTCGATCAGCGGGCGGGGCAGGTTCCAGACCCCGTCCTCGTGGCGGTTGAACTCCAGCACCGTGAGGCTCTTCACGGCGGCGCATGGTGCCACAGCGCCCGCGGCCGCGCGAGCGGGACCTCGCCGGGAACGATCCGGGAACGATTCGCCGGGGACGATTCGCCGGGAACGATTCGCTTGCGTCGCCCGGGCGGGGTGGCTAGTCTCCCCCGGACCTTTCCGCTCACCCGTTCCAGGAGGTTCCGCTCCACCCATGTCCGCGCGCGCCGCCACGTCCGTCCTGCTGCTGTCCGCCGCCCTCGCCGCCATCTCCTCCCTCCCCGTCTCCGCCGGCCCGTGGATCCCCGCGCCGGGCGAGCACTACAGCGCGATGCAGGGCAGCGTGTTCACCGCCGACAGCCGGTACGACGGCGCCGGCACCCGGGTGCCGCTGGGCGGCTCCCGGGAGGAGCGCGCGCTGCTCTCCTACAACGAGCTGGGCTGGAAGAAGAAGATGAGTGTCGTGCTCGCGACCCCCGCGACGAGCATCACGGACCGCGGCGGCATCGGCGCCACCGAGCGCACCAGCACCGGGCTCGCGAACCTCCAGTTCGGGCTGCGCTACGCGCTCGCGCAGGGTGCGACCGCGGCGGCCGTCCAGCTCGACTGGGACGCGCCGCTCGGCTACGACCGCGTCGCTTCGCTGCTGGGTGACGGGCTCCAGCAGCTGACCGCCTCGCTCCAGGTGGGCACGGCGATCGCGAAGCGCGGGTTCGTGGAGGCCGGCGCGGGCTACGGCTACCGGTTCCTCTCCGTGACGCAGAACGGCAAGACCGAGGAAGCGAAGCAGGACTGGGCCACCGTCGTCACGGCCTCGGCCGACCTCGGGCTGTGGCTCACGAAGAGCGTGCTGCTGGGCGGCCGTTACGGCGGCACGATCACAGCCAGCCACGGCGACCTGTTCCCGAAGCGGGATCTGCACCTCGCGGGCCCGGTGCTGCTCTACCGGGTGGACGAGCGCATGGACCTGATGGCCGGCTCGTGGTCTACGGCCGCCGGGAAGACCACGCTCCACTACGACCAGGTCTACGTGGCCGTGGCGTTCAAGCAGACCCGGCTCGACCGGCTGCAGGGCTTCCTCGGCGGCACGCGCAACCCCTGACGCAGGGTGCCGGCCCTCGAGCCCGCCCCACGGGTCCCGGGAGAGACGAACCATCGGTGACCTGAGAGGACGCCTGCTCCCCTACCTCGCCCGCTATCGGCGCGGCCTGGCGTGGGGGTTCCTGTGCGTCGCGCTCACCGACCTGATCTCGCTCACCCAGCCGCAGGTGCTGCGGCTCACGGTGGACGACCTCTACCGCGGCGTCACCGCCGAGAAGCTCGGACGCTACGCCATCATCCTGATCGGCATCGCGGTGGTGGCGGGCGCGTTCAAGTACTGGATGCGCCAGGCCGTGATCGGCATCTCCCGCCACGTCGAGTACGACCTCAGGAACGACCTGTTCGGGCATCTCCAGCGCCTGCCGGTCTCCTACTTCCAGCGCGAGCGCACCGGCGAGATCATGTCGCGCGCCACGAACGACCTCGCGGCCGTGCGCATGATGCTGGGCCCGGGGATCATGTACTTCGCAAACACCTCGGTGGTCGCGATGGTGTCGCTCGCGTTCATGCTGGCGATCAGCCCGCGGCTCACGCTCTACGCCCTGCTCCCGCTGCCGCTCGTCTCGCTCTCGGTCTGGTATTTCGGCGCCCGCATCCACCGCCGCTTCGAGGAGATCCAGGCGCGCTTCGCCGCGATCTCGGCGCGCGTCCAGGAGAACCTGGCGGGCGTGCGCGTGGTGCGCGCGTTCGCGCGCGAGCCCCAGGAGCTCGACGACTTCCGCGCGCTCAACCACGAATACCTGGCGCAGAACGCCACGCTCATCCGCACCTCGGGGCTGTTCTACCCCACGCTGGCGTTCCTCTCCGGGCTCGCGGCGCTGCTCGCGCTCTACCTCGGCGGCCGCGAGGTGGTCCGGGGGCGCATCACGCTCGGCCAGTTCGTGGCGTTCACGGTCTACGTCGGCATGCTCAACTGGCCGATGGTGGCGCTGGGGTGGGTGATCAACCTGTTCCAGCGCGGCATGGCCTCGTGGGGGCGGATCGTCGAGGTCCTGGACGAGCCCGCGACCTCCGTTCCCCCGGCGGCCGCGCGACCGGCGCGCGCGCGCGGGGCGGTCGAGTTCCGCGGGCTCACCTTCACCTACCCGGGGGCCGGGCGGCCCGCGCTGCGCGACGTGTCGTTCACGGTGCCGGCCGGCAGCACCCTGGCGCTGGTGGGACGCACCGGGTCCGGCAAGAGCACGCTGCTCGCGCTGCTCACGCGCGCCTTCGACCCGCCGCCGGGCGCCGTGTACCTCGACGGCGTGGACGTGCTCGACCATGAGCTCCACGCGCTGCGCGCGCAGATCTCCGCGGCCCCGCAGGACACCTTCCTGTTCTCGGCCACCGTGGCCGAGAACATCGCCTACGGCGTCGAGCGTGCCGCGCCCGCGGAGGTCGAGCGCGCGGCGCGCGTGGCGCGGCTCGACGGCGACGTGCGGGCGTTCCCGCACGGCTACGACACGCTGGTCGGCGAGCGCGGCATCACACTCTCCGGCGGGCAGAAGCAGCGCACCGCGATCGCCCGCGCGGTGCTGCGCGACGCGCCGGTGCTGCTGCTCGACGACTGCCTCTCGAGCGTGGACACGCAGACCGAGGAGGCGATCCTGCACGGGCTGCGCGCCGAGATGGAGGGCCGCACCACGCTCATCGTGTCCCACCGCGTGAGCACCGTGCGCGACGCGGACGCCATCGTGGTGCTGGACGACGGCGCGGTGGTGGAGCGCGGCACCCACGAGAGCCTGCTCGCGGCCGGCGGCGCCTACGCCGAGCTGTACCGCCGCCAGCAGCTCGAAGAGGAGCTCGAAGCCTCGTGAGCGCGGACGACGAGATCCTCGGCCGCGGCTACAACCACCGCCTGATGCGGCGGCTGCTCGGGTACCTGCGCCCCTACCGCGCGCAGGTGGCGCTCGCGGGGCTGGTCGTGCTGCTCGACGCGCTCGTGCAGCTCGCCGGGCCGTTCCTCACCATGGAGGCGATCGACCACGGCATCCGCCATCGCGACCTCGGCCACCTCGACCGCGTCGCGGTGCTCTACCTCGCCGTGCTGCTGGCGGGCTTCGGGCTCGGCTACCTCCACAACCAGATCATGCAGCGGGTCGGCCAGCACGTGATGATGGACCTGCGGACCGCGCTGTTCCGCCACCTCCAGCGCCTGCCGCTCGCCTTCTACGACCGCAACCCGGTCGGCCGGCTCATGACGCGGGTCACCAACGACGTGGACGTCCTGAACGAGCTGCTCGCCGCGGGCGTGGTCGCGATGCTCGGCGACGTGTTCACGCTCGCCGGGATCCTGATCGCGATGTGGCGGCTCAACGCCGAGCTGCTCGGCGTGGCGTTCTCGGTGCTCCCCCTCATCTTCATCGTGTCGCTCACGTTCCGCGCGCGCGTGCGCCGCTCGTTCCGCGACGTGCGCACACGGCTCGCGCGCATGAACGCGTTCCTCAACGAGAACCTGACCGGCATGGGCACGGTCCAGCTCCTCAACCGCCAGGCGCGCAACCACGAGGCGTTCCGCCGCATCAACGCCGGCCACCGCGACGCGAACCTCGAGGCGGTGTTCTACCACGCGGTGGTCGACCCGGTGCTCGCGCTCGTGGGCGCGCTCGCCGTGTCGCTCATCGTGTGGTACGGCGGCCGCCAGGTCATGTGGACCGGGATCACGCTCGGCACGCTGGTCGCGTTCATCCAGTACACCCAGCGCTTCTTCCGGCCCATCACGGACCTGAGCGAGAAGTACAGCATCGTCCAGCAGGCGATGGCCTCCTCCGAGCGCATCTTCGACCTGCTCGACACCCCCGCCGACCCGGCCGCGGGTGCGCTCGCGGACGGCGACGTGGCCGCGGCGCGCGCGCCGGTGGGCCGCATCGAGTTCGAGGGCGTCTGGTTCGCCTACCAGGGCGAGGACTGGGTGCTCCGGGATGTCTCGCTGGCGGTCGCGCCCGGGGAGAAGGTCGCGCTGGTCGGCGCCACCGGCTCGGGCAAGACCACGCTCGTGAGCCTGCTGCTGGGCTTCTATCGGCCGCAGCGCGGCGTCATCCGCGTGGACGGCCTGCCCCTCGGCGACTGGGACGTGCGCGCGCTGCGCCGGCACGTGGGGCTGGTGCTCCAGGACGCCTTCCTCTTCTCGGGGACCATCGCCGGGAACCTCTCCCTCGGCGACGCCGCGCTGCCGCGCGAGACGCTCGAGCGCGCGGCGCGCGAGGTCCACGCCCACCGCTTCATCGAGCGCCTGCCGGGCGGATACGACGCCGAGGTGCGCGAGCGCGGCGCGACGCTCTCGGCCGGCGAGCGCCAGCTGCTCGCTTTCGCCCGCGCGCTGGCGCGCGACCCCCGCCTGCTGGTGCTGGACGAGGCCACCTCCTCGGTGGATACCCACACCGAGGTCCTCATCCAGGACGCGCTCCGGCGCCTCATGCGGGGTCGGACGTCGCTGGTCATCGCCCACCGGCTTTCCACCATCCAGGACGTGGACCGGATCGTGGTCCTCCACCACGGGCAGGTCCGCGAGGTCGGGACCCACGCCGAGCTGCTCGCCCGCGACGGCATCTACGCCCGGCTCTACGAGCTGCAGTATCTCGGCGAGCGGTCCCTGCGGGCCCGTTTTCCGGCGGACCCGGGCGGGGCCGGGGACATCCAAACCTCCCGTCGCTGACCCTTGGCCGGACCGGAGGCCGCCACGGGTCGGACGGCGGACGGCGTGGCCGGTCATCCGGGCCTTCCGGCGTTGACACCGGCAGGACGGGGTCCTAGCCTCCCTGAACACCGCACGTATTCCCTCCCACCCCACAGGAGGCCGGGCATGCAACTTGGTAAGAAGATTCGGGATCTGCGGTTGCGCCGGGGCCTGACGGTCCAGCAGCTCGCCGCCGCGAGCAGGCTGTCCAAGGGCTTCATCAGCCAGGTCGAGAACGACCGGACCTCACCCTCCCTCTCCACCCTTCGCGACCTGGCGTCCGCGTTGCAGACGTCGGTGGCCTACCTGGTCGTCGAGGAAGAGCAGATGCCCAGCGTGGTCCGCGCGGGCGAACGCCCGCGGATGCACGTCGGGGGGAACGCGTCGAAGGTCGAGGTGCTCTCGGCGCAGCCCAAGCGCAACCTCGAGCTCCTCCTGGCGGAGCTCCCGCCGGGCCTCACCGCCGGCGACAAGGGGCACTACCACCACGGCGAGGAGTGCCTGCTCTGCCTCGAGGGACGGGTGAGCGTGGTCTGCGGCGATCACCACCTGGTCCTCGAGACCGGAGACTCGTGCCACTACGATGGGCGGGTGCCGCACGCTATCGAGAACGTCGGGCCGGTCACGGCGCGCGTCATCATCGCGATCACGCCGGCGGCGTTCGAGCCCATCATCCGGGTGCGCGAGTCGCGTCCGGAGGTGAATGGCCCTACTCTGAAGGTCGGATCGCTCGCCTGACGGAGACCCCTCTGCACGTTGTGCGTCCACGGCGGCTCGTCCGGGCCGCCGTTCGCGTTGGAGGGCCATGGGGCCGCTGCGCAGCACGCTCGACGACTACCGCGAGGCGCTGAGCCTGTTCTCGCGCCCGGCGCGCCGCTTCCTGCTCGGGACCTTCCTCGTCTGGGGCGCGCACGGGATCTCGTCCGTGCTGTTCAACCTCTACCTGGTCGAAGGGCGCTTCCCGGTCTCGTTCGTCGGGCAGACCATCTCCATGAACGGGCTGGGGCTCGCGCTCATGGCGCTGCCGGCCGGGGTGCTCGCCGACCGCTGGGGGCGCCGGCGCTGCCTCATCCTGGGCGCGCTGCTGGAGGGCGCGGCGACGCTGGTGCGCGTCACCGTGCTGTCGCCCGCCGCCATCCTCGGCGCCTCGTTCGCGATCGGCGCCGGGCAGTCGCTCTACGCCATCGCCGCCGCGCCCTTCATCGCCGAGCACTCGACCCCGCGCGAGCGCACCTACCTGTTCTCGGCCTTCTTCGCGGTCGAGCTGCTGGCGGGCGTGGCGGGGAGCATCTTCGGCGGCTGGATGCCGCCCGCGCTGCGCGCGCTGCCGGCGGGCTTCGCGCCCTCGCTGCTGGCGAGCTACCGCGCGACGCTGGTGGCGGCCGCCCTGTTCGCCGCGGCGGGGGCGCTGCCGATGGCGATGCTGCGCGGCTTCCGCGAGAGCGCGGTGGCGCCCGAGGCCGCCGACGCCGACCGCGCGGCGAGCCGCAAGCTGTGGCCCATCGCGCTGAACGCCCTGCTCATCGGCATGGGCGCCGGGCTCGTCATCCCGTTCATGAACCTCTACTTCGCGCGGCGCTTCCAGTGCTCGAGCGGACAGATCGGCCTGTTCTTCTCGGTGGCCCAGGTCGCGACCGCCGCGGCGACCCTGCTCGGCCCCGCGCTGGCGCGACGCTTCGGGCGGCTCAGGACCGCCACCGCCTCCGAGCTGCTCTCGCTGCCGTTCCTGGTCACGCTCGGCGCCGAAAGGCGGCTCGACGTCGCGGTGGGCGCGTTCTGGCTGCGGGCCGTGCTCATGCAGGCCAGCACCCCGCTCGTCAACGCCTTCATCATGGAGTCGCTGCCCGTCAGGCTGCGCGCGCGCTCGGCCAGCCTCAGCAACACCGTATGGAACGCGGGCTGGGCGGCGAGCGCCACCCTGAGCGGCTGGGTCATCCAGCGCTTCGGCTACGACGTCCCGTTCTACGTGACGGCGGTGCTCTACGCCACCGCCGCCATCACCTTCTACCTGAGCTTCCGCGGGAGCCCCGAGGGCGGCAGCCTGCCCCCGCTCTCCGAGGAGGCCCGCGGAGTGCGCGGCGAGGGACCGGGAACCGAGTAGCGACGAAGTCGTGATGAAGCCCGGACTGTGACGCAGCCCGGTGACGTAGACACCGGTGACGTAGCCCTTGCGCTGCCCGCGGCCGGGAGGCTAGCTTGGGCGCGGAAGGCCCGGCACGACGCCGGGTCCCCGCGGGAGGGAACCCATGAAGCGACTCCTCATCATCATCCTGCTCGCCGCGGCGGCGTGGTACGGGTACAGGCACTACCCCGAGCTGCTGGACCGCCGGCCGGGGCACGACGCCGTCATCGAGAACCTCACCGGGCGCGAGATGCAGCGCGTGCGCCTCACGGTGGACGGCAGGACCTACGTGAAGGAGACCATCGCGGACGAGTCGTCCGCCGTGATCCCCTTCAGGGTCGAGCACGACGCCACGTTCAGGCTCGACTGGGGGAACAGCGACGGCACCGAGCACCGCTGGGCCGGCGGCGCGGTCCCGACGGGGCCGATGCTCCAGCGCCACACCCTGGCCGTGGACGGCGACAACTCCGTCCTCTACCGGGCCGAGAACAAAATCCTGCCCGCGAAGTAGCGGGAGCGCCTACTCCGGCTGGTCGAGGTAGAGCTCCTTCTCGTCGGGGCTGTAGCCGAGCAGCTCGGTGTAGCGGCCCCAGTCGATCACCGTCTTCAGGACGGCCTCGGAGTCCTCCGCGGGGAGCTGGAGGGCGAAGATCTCCAGGAACGCGTCCTCGTGCTCGCGCTGGTGCTCGACGCGGTGGAGCGCCTCGACCACGGTGCGGAACAGCGGCAGCCTCTTGATCTGCTGCTTGAGGAGCTTCTTGCGCGCGTTCACCTTCGCCCGCAGCAGCTCCTTCCCCGTCGCGGTGAGCACCACGTCGGCGCCCGGCGTGACCACCAGGTCGAGCATCTCGGCGGCCTTCAGGACCATCAGGATCTCGCCGAACTCGAAGTTCACGTCGCGCGCGAGGCGGAAGACGTCGTAGCGGCCGCCGGCGTCGTCGAGAACCTCGAGGAGCCCGATGATGCGGGAGATGCTGACGTGGGGGATGGGATCGATGGCCATGGTGCGCGAACCCGGGCTAGGCGACCGCGCTGGTGCGCCGCTCCGCGGCCTCGGCGGCGAGACCCTGGCGCCTGATCTTCCCGGTCGTGGTCTTGGGGAACTCCTGCCTGCGCACGATCACGCGCTTGACCCGCTTGTAGGGCGCCAGCAGCTGGCAGCGGGTCTCGACCTCGCGGCGCAGCACCTCCTCGGCGAAGGCGTCGTCGAACGCGCGGCTCTGGCTCCTCGCCAGCGCCTCGAGCGCCTGGAAGTCGGGGAACACGTGGGCGTGGACCTCCTCGCGCTCGCCGCGCGGGTCGCGCCCGCCGACCACCACCGCTTCGAGGATATAGGGGCAGTTGCCGAGGTGGATCTCGACCTCTTCGGGATAGATCTTCTTGCCCGCGGCGGTGGCGATCATGTTCTTGAGCCGCCCGGTGATCTTCACGCGCCCGTCGGTCGTGATGCGCCCGAGGTCGCCGGTGAAGAACCAGCCGTCGCGCAGCACCTCGGCGGTGGCCTGCGGGTTGCCGAAGTAGCCGAGCATCACGTTGGGCCCGCGCACCACGATCTCGCCGTTCCCCTCGGCATCGGGCTGGTCGATGCGCACCTCGACGCCGGCGAGCGGCCAGCCCACCGCGCCGGGGCGCGGATGGTCGGGTCGGTTGGCGGCCACCACCGGCGCGCACTCGGTGAGGCCGTAGCCCTCGAGCACCGGCCAGCCCAGGTCGATGAAGCCCCAGAACACCTCGTCCGGGAGGGCGGCCGCGCCCGAGATGAACATGCGCAGCCTGCCCATCCCCGACTTCTCGCGCAGCGGCCTGAGCAGGCGCTTCCCGAGCCGCGCGCCGGTGGTCCAGCGCGCGAGCCGGGTGATCCCGAGCAGCGCGCGGGCGGGCAGGCGGCGGGGAAGCGGCGCCTCGGCGATGCCGCGGTGGATGGCGGCGAGCAGCTTCTCGTAGAGCAGTGGCACGCCCAGGATGAGAGTCGCCCCCGAGCTGCGCATGTCCTCTCGCAGCTCGTTCGACTTGAGCCCGCGCGCGTACGCCACGCTCGCGCCCACCCTCAGCGGGCACAGGAAGCCGCCGGTGGACTCGAACGTGTGGTGGAGCGGGAGCACCGAGAGCAGGCGGTCGGCGGGCCCGAACTCGAAGGTGCGCGCCACGCCCTCGACGTTGTAGAGCAGGTTGGCGTGGGAGAGCATCACGCCCTTGGCCTGTCCGGTGGTGCCCGACGTGAAGAGCAGCACCGCGAGGTCGGCGGGGCTCGCGCGGTCGGGGCGCGGCCGCTCGTCCGGGTTGCGCTCCTGCGCCGCGGGCCACGAGGGCAGGTCCTCGGCGGCGTCGAGCGAGACGAGCTTGAGGCCGGGCTGCCGCATCGCGCGCACCTGCTCCACGACCGCGCGCTGCCGCGCGCTCACGATGCAGTGGGTCGCTCCCGCGGTGGCGAGGATCTCGCCCACCTCCTGCGCCTTGAGCAGCGCGTCGAGCGGTACCACGACGGCGCCGGCCTCGAGCGCGGCCAGGTAGGCGAGTCCCCACTCGGGGCGGTTCTCGCTCTGGAGCGCCACGCGGTCGCCGGGCTTCACCCCCGCGCTCTCGAGCAGGGCGGTGAAGGCGTGCATGCGGCGCGCCGCCTCCGCGAACGTGGTCTCCTCCCACCCGGAGGCCGTCCAGCGCAGCAGGAACGGCGACTCTCCGTACTGGCGCGCGGCGAAATCGGCGAGCTGGGGGAGAAGGCGGACGACGGGAGCGGGCGCCGACGTCGGACGCGGGGCTGGTCGCACCGCAGGACACTAGCACCCGTGTCAGAAAGGGGTCAAGAACCGGACTCGCTCCCGGGGGCTCGGAATCCGCAGCCGGCGCGCGGCCCCCGGAGGGGTCGGGCGCTCACGGCCTGCGCCGCGCCACCACCAGGTGCGCCAGCACCTCCCGCGGACTGGAGAAGATCCGGTCCATGATCTCCGCCAGCACCTGGACCACGACGTAGAGCGCGCGCACCGGGAGCTCGGTGAGCACGCGCGTGGGGCCGCGATTGATGCGGTTGAGCGCCGCGATGGTCGAGAGCCCCACGCGCGCCCACAGTCCGCCGATCGGGAGGAACTCCACGGGCTCGAAGCCGGCGCGCTCGAGCAGCCACGCCGCGCCGTAGCGGGTGAAGCGGAAGTAGTCGTGCGGCTCGTCGTGGAGCGGCGCCATCTGCGTGAACTCGAGCAGGAGCGTGCCGCCGGGCCTGAGCACCCGCCGCCCCTCCTCGAGCATGCGCAGCGGCTCGGGAAGATACGTGAGCATCGAGAGCCCGAGCACCGTGTCCACCGAGCCGTCCCGGAACGGCAGCTGCTCGGCGCGCGCGTAGGCGTCGGGCGCCGTGCCGCCCAGGAAGCGCGAGGCCGCGAGGTCGGTGCCGAGGTAGCGCTCGACGCGCCCCTCGAAGACGCGCGCGAAGGGCCTCGAGCCGCAGCCCACGTCGAGCAGCACGCCGCGCGCATGGACGCGCGCCTGCTCGAGCGCACGGATGATCTTGTGGTTCGCGAGCCAGTTGAACTTCCACACCGACCACCTGCCGGTCGGCGTGCGCGCCAGAGAGTCCATCACGCCGCTCATCCGCGCCTCCACTCGACCATCGCCGCGCCCCGCTCGAGGCGCACCGCCACGTCGCTCCCTTCGAGCACGACGCTCGCCCCGGCGCTGCTCGCGCCCGTCACGCCCGCGGGCGCCGGGAAGCGCACGGTCGCCGATGCGCCGGCCGAGCGCACCAGCGCGCCGCGAGTCCCGACCGGGCGCACCGACCAGCCGCGCTCGAGGAGCTGGCGCACCTCGGCGTCGGTGAGGAACGCGGCGCCGTCCGCCGCGAGCCGCGCGAGCAGGTCGCGCAGCGCCGCGCGCCCCGCCTCGGACCAGGGAGCGTCGAGGTGCGCGTAGTTCAGGCGGTGCGTGCTCACGATCGCCGGCTGTCCGCGCCGCCACGCCGCGCGCACGGCGCGGTGCGCCACGGCGGCGCCGAGCGGAGCGTCGCTCGACGCGCTCCCGCGCGGCTCGAAGGCGTGGCGCGGCGGCAGATAGAAGCGCGCGCCCACCCGGAGCGGCCAGCGGTGGCGGTGGATCAGGCGCCGGAGCCGCGGCAGCGGCCCCACGCGCTCGGCATGGCCCTGGAGGGTGGTGACCCCGAGCCGCCCGGCGTCGTCCTCGAGCCGCTCGTCCCAGCGGTAGTCGGGCGGGCAGAGCGACGATGGCGCGCGGCCGAACCGGCTCGTGAAGCGCTCGACCGCGGTCGCGATGCCGCGCGTGCGCTGATCGGCGGGCTCGGTCGGGTCGAACTCCCCGCTCGCCTCGACGGCGCCACACACCAGGCACTGGTGCTCGAAGGCCGCGCGCGCGTCGGCGTCGCCGCGGCGCAGCGCGGAGAGCCATGCGTGCGCGGGCAGGTGGTGGAGACCGTGCAGCTCCGGCCACCACGCGCCGGCTTCGATCGCCTGCTCGACCTGCGCCCACAACCCCGGCCGCTGCCAACGCGAGGGCGTCTCGGGCAGGAAGACCAGCGGGAGCGCGTCGCACTCGAAGCGCGGTGCGGCGAGCCTGGCGTAGTCGGGAGCCGCCATCACGGTGTTGGCCTGCGCCACCGGCGCGACGCCGTCGCCGCCGCGGAACTCGAGCAGGGTGTCGGCGAGCGCGCGCACGTCGGCCGCGCTCTCGAGGGTGGAGCGTCCGTAGATCCGCCCCGCCGGGCTGCGGAACGCGCGCATGCCGGCGAGCGCGCGGTGCGCGTCCTCGTCCGCCGACCAGGCGCACAGGCCCCAGTCGTCGCTTTCGAGCACCACCGCCTTCAGGCGGCCCCAGTCGAGGTTCACGCGCGGCTCCCGATCATGGAAGGAGCGGCACTATAGCACGGCCCCCGCGTGCCCAGATGCTCCTTGCGCGAGGATGTCGCGCGCGACCAGAATGTCCGGCGATGGCACCGACGCCCACCGCACGGGAGAGCCGCCCATGAGCCGCGCCTGCCTGCTGTCGCTGACGGTGATCGCGCTTTCCAGCTGCGTGCGCGCGCCGCAGGACCCCGCGCGCGAGCGGCCCAGCGCGTTCTGCGAGACGATCCGCGGACAGAACGCGGGCATGCTCGCGGAGCGCGCGCTCGGCAAGACCAGTTTCAATGGCTGGAGCTCGAACGGCGCGCGCGACGACCATCGCGAAGGCCGCGCGTGGGTCGTGCACTACGAGTCGGAGACCGACCTGAACGTGGTGACCGGCGAGCCCGAGGCCGTGGTCCCGGCGCTGCGCCGCGCCGTGGACAGCCTGGTCGCAGTCCATCACGCCGACGTGACTGAGCGGGCCGCGGGACGCGACCACTTCTCGCTGGCGTACGAGGCCGGGAAGCGCGCCGGCACGCTGGACGTGCGCGGCTGGCCCGGGGAGCCCTCGGAGAAGCGCGCCGGGAACTACCGCGTGCGCCTCACCCTCGACGAGCGGCCCGCCGCCGCCGGCTCGCGTGCGACCTCGCGCTGACCGTCGCGCCGCGCTCGCGGTGCTGCTGTGCGCCGCGTGCTTCTGGGTGCTGGATCTCGGCGTGCTGCGCGCGGGGACGCCCGACCCGCTCGACGATACCTGGGAGTACGGCGTGGCCGCGCGGCACCTGCTCGCCGGCGAGGGCTTCCGCACCGGCGTGATCCACCCGCCGCTCTGGACGCTGCGCGACGCGCATCTCTCGGTGCCCGTGCTGGTCCACGGGCCCCTGCTGCCGCTGATCCTGGCGCCGCTGCTGGCGCTGTTCGGCCCGGGCGCGCTCGACCGGATCGCGATGCTCGCCGCGCTGTTCGCGACGCTGGCCGCGCTCTTCACGTTCCGTCTCGGCCGGCGCCACTTCGGCGAGCCGGTGGGGATCGCGGCCGCCGCCCTCTTCACGCTCGCGCCGCTCACGCTGCGCGCGGTCCACCACGACGTCTCGCTGGCGCTCGGCGCCGCGCTCTTCATGCTCGCGCTCGACCTGCTCGCGCGCGAGCGGCCGCGCGCGCTCGCCGGCGGGCTCGCCCTCGGCTCGGCGTGCCTCACCCGGCCCGAGATGCTCGTGGCCGCGCCGGTGCTCGCCGTGCTCGCGGGCCGCGCGGGCCTGCGCGCGTTCGTACCGGGCGTGGTCGCGGTCGTGGCGCCGTGGTGCTGGCACGGCTTCCGCGCCACCGGCTCGCCCTTCTTCAACCTCTCGGGCTACCTCGCGGCCGGCTACTCCGTGCGCTGGCCGGGGCTCACCATCCTGCGCGACTTCGATCTCCCTCCCGCGCGCTGGCCCGAGACGCTCGCCGCGGCGCTGCCCTCGCTCCCCACCAAGTGGCTCGACAACCTGCCGCACGTCCTGAAGCGTGCGCTGCTCGTCCCGACCGGAGCGACCGGGTGGCTCGCGGCGGGCGGAGCGATCGCCGGGCTCGCTTCGGCCACCGGCCGCCGCGCGACCGCGGTGGCCCTGGCCTGCACGCTCATCCCGCTCGCCGTCATGACCGCGACGCTCTACGACTCGCGCTACCTCACGCCCTTCCTGCCGCTGTGGGCGCTCGCGGCGGCGACCGGGACGAGCGCGATCGCGCGCCGCGCCCCGCCGTGGGGGCGGCGTCCGCGCGCCTGGATCGGGTTCCTGCTCCTGCTCGTGCTGCCATCCATCGCGCCCGCGCTGAGTGACGCGGCGCGTGAATCCCGGGCGCTCGCGACGCGGCTCGCGGCCGAGCGCGCGGCGCTGCGCGACCATTCGGGCGGCGGTCTCATGTTCTCCGACACCCCCGACTTCGTGGCGTGGACCACGGGGCGGCCCACCGTGTGGCTCACGCGCGCGGAGCACGACCGGCTGCCGGCGGCCGCCACGGCGGACCGCCCCGCGCGCGGCGGCCCCGGCGACACGTGGTTCCACGATCCGCGCGGCACGGACGCTCCGGGACACTGAGCGGGAGCCGCGAGCCGCGGGCGGTGGTAGACTTCCCGCGCACACGACCGTGGCGCGCGGCCCCGACCCTGCGTTCCCCTCGAGCTTCGACATGCGCCTCCGCCTCCCTCTCGCCCTCGCCCTCGCCCTGGCGGTGACGCCCGCTCCGCCCGCGCACGGTCACCCGGCGCCCGACGCGCGCTCGATCCCCATCGAGACGTTGCGCCCGCTCGGGCTCGAGACCGCGCGCGCCGAGGCCGGGCCCGGCAGCGTGTGCGGCACGCGAATCGAGTCGGCAGCGGAGGCGCTGCTCCGCCACCTCGAGCGCGCGGACCTCTCCCCCGCGCCCTCGCCGCTCTCGACCGACACGCTCGGCATCGCCGTGCTCGAGGACGACGGCACGTTCTTCTTCCTCGACAAGAACAACAACCCGAACCTCGACCTGGCGTCGGTCACGCGCGCCTTCTACGGCACGCACGGCGACGACTACGACTTCCTCGCCATCTACCTGGCGAGCGGGCTCTCCGCCTGGCTCGGCTCGCCCACGGCGCTCGCCGCTGCCTACGTGATCCGCAACACCACGCAGGGCATCGGGCTCGATCCCTACGACCTCGGCCCCGGCTTCGGCAGCCCCGCCCGCCTCGAGACCATCCTCTCGATGAACGGGCTGGCGAAGTACCCGGCCGACCCGGACTCGAACATCGGCGGCGACACCTTCAGCACGCTCGACGTGCTGGCGCACGAGTTCGGCCACCGCTGGCTCGCCTACACCTTCGTGGACTCGGCGGGGAACACCTCGCCGGCACTGCTCGGGCGCGACTGGCAGCACTGGAACTTCTTCCTCGACGCCGACTCCTCGCTCGAGGAGGGCTGCAACTGGGCGAGGATCGGGCCCGACTCGTTCCGCACCGACGGGGTATCGGCCGGCTTCGGCGCGCTCGACCTCTACCTGATGGGCCTGCGCACCCGGGCCGAGACGGACTCGTTCTTCGTGGTGAACGACCCGACGTCGTTCGATCCGCCCGGGACCTACGTGCCGTACACTTCGCCGTTCGTCGGCCTCGGCTGCCGCGGGCGCGCGACCTGGTGGCACGTCTCGGACATCGAGGCCGTGCACGGCCCGCGCGTCCCGGATGCGAGCGTGGCGCCGCACGTCTTCCGCGTGGCGTTCGTGCTCGTGACCGCGCGCGACAGCGCGGCGAGCGCGGCCGATCTCGCCAAGCTCGGGAACTTCCGCGCCCGCTTCGGACCCTACTTCGCGGCCGCCACGCAGGGCTTCGGCGCCGTGGACCTCTCGCTCGCCTCGCAGGCCGGCCGCGTCCACATCGCGCACGCGCCCCTTCACGACACCGAGGACGCGCTCTCGCCGCGCCCGGTCGGCGCGCGCGTGACCATCGCGCAGGGTGGCATCCGCATCGCGGTGGACCCGTCGTCGGCGCGCGCGTTCTGGCGCCCGGTCGGCGCCGGCCCGTTCACCGCGATCCCGCTCGGCCCCGCGGGGGCCGACTCGTTCGCCGGCACGCTGCCCGCGCTCCCATCGGGCGGGCCGGCCGAGTACTACCTCTACGCCGCGAGCGACTCCGCGGGCATCGAGGCGTTCGACCCACCCGCGGGGCCTGCCGCGCCGCACGCCTACGCCGTCGGTCCCGACCTCACGCCGCCCGTGATCGCTCACGTGCCGGTCCACCGCCAGGGAGCGGGCCGCCTGCCGCAGACCCTGATCGCGCGCGTCACCGACAACCTGGGCGTGGACTCGGTGTGGGTCGAGGTCGCGGTGGACGGCGGGCCGCCCTCGAGCGTGGCGTGCACCCCCGCCGGCCGCGACTCCTTCGCCGCCGCGATCGGGGCAGGCGTCCTGCCCGGGCAGCGCGTCGCCTCCCGCTTCGCCGCGCGCGACCGCGCCGCCGCGCACAACCTCGCGACCTCGAACCCCGCGTACGACACGCTCGCCGTCGAGCTCGACTGGACCGACGACTTCGAGAACGGCCCCGCCGGCTGGACCCACAGCCTCTACTGGTACTCGTACCGCGACGCCTGGCACCTGACGCAGGAGGCGTCGTCGCCCTCCGGCGGTACCGCGTGGAAGTGCGGCGCCGATGCGCCGCTCCCCTACCCGCCGCACCTGGACGCCAACCTCTACACGCCGGTGCTCTCGGGGATCGTCTCCGGCACGACGCTCGGCTTCGACCAGCGCTACGAGCTCGAGGAGGCGGGCGGCGTGTGGGCGTGGGACGGCGCGCGGCTCGAGATCTCGGTGAACGGCGGCGCGTACCAGGTGCTCACGCCGCAGGGCGGCTACCCGCGCGCGTTCTATTCGAACTCGAACCCGTTCCAGCGCGGCACGCCGTGCTGGAGCGGCAGCTCGGGCGGCTGGCACGCCGTGAGCGCGGACCTCTCGCCCTACGCGCCGGGGCCGGTGCGCATCCGCTTCCGCATGCTGGCCGACAGCTTCCTCGGCCTCGACGGCTGGCTCGTGGACAAGGTGCGCGTCACCTCGCCCGGCGGCGCGCTCGACGTGCCGCTCCTCACGGCCGGCTCCAGCATCGGCCGCGCATGGCCCAACCCCGCGCGCGACGCGCTGCGGCTGAGCCTGGTGCTCCCGCGCGCCGCGGAGGTCGAGTGGTCGCTCTACGACGTGGCCGGGAGGCGCGTGGCGATGCTGTGGAAGGGGAACGCGACGCCCGGGGCCTCGGAGCTGCGAACCGCGCTGCCGCGGCTCGGCGCGGGGCTCTACTTCGCCAGGCTCACGCTCGACGGGCGGGAGGCGGCGTCCCAGCGGATCGCCATCATCCGCTGATCCGCTACTCGTAGCGCAGCGCGTCCACGGGATCGAGGCCGGCGGCGCGACGGGCGGGGTAGAATCCGAAGAACACGCCGACCATCGAGGCGAACCCGAACGCGAGCAGCACCGCGCCCGGGTTCACCATGGTCGGCCAGTGCGCGAGCTGCGACACCGCGCGCGCGGCCAGCGCCCCGAGCGCCACGCCGAGCGCGCCGCCCGCGAGCGAGAGGAACGCCGACTCGAACAGGAACTGGAGCAGGATGTCGCGTCGCCGCGCGCCGATGGCGCGGCGGATGCCGATCTCGCGGGTGCGCTCGGTCACCGAGACCAGCATGATGTTCATGATGCCGATGCCGCCCACCAGCAGCGACACGGCGGCGACGCTGGCGAGCAGCAGCGTCATGACCTTCGACGTGGCTTCGGCGGCGCTCGCGATCTCGAGCTGGGTGCGGATGAAGAAGTCGTCGTTGTCGCCGGGCTTGATCCGGTGGCGCTGGCGCAGCAGATCGGTGATCTGGTCCACCGCGGTCAGGGTGGTCCGCTCGCTGGTCGCGGAGGCCACGATCCAGTGGACGTGCGTGATCCCGAGCAGCTTCCGCTGCGCGGTCGTGAGCGGGACGATGACGACGTCGTCCAGGTCGCCCATGCCGCCGCTGCTGCCCTTCGAGGCCAGCACGCCCACCACGCGGAACGGGATCTCCTTGATGCGGATGATCGCGCCGACGGGGTTCGCATCGCCGAAGAGCTGGGTCTTCACGCTCTGCCCGAGCACGCACACCTTCGCCGCGCCGCGCACGTCGGAGTCGGTGATGAACACCCCCTCCTCGGCGGGCCACTGGCGCGCGATCGAGAAGTCCGCGGTGGTGCCGTTGACCTGCGTGTTCCAGTTCTGGTTGCCGTAGACCAGCTGGGCGAAGGTGCGGACGCCGGGCGCCACCGCGTCCATCGCCGTGCACTCGCGCTTGATCGCGACCGCGTCGTCGGGGGTCAGGGTCCTGTTGCCCCCCATCATCCCGTGCACGCCGCCCGCCGTGACGGTGCCCGGGATGACCATCAGCACGTTCGAGCCCATCAGCCGGATCTGCGCCTGCACCGCGGCGCGCGCTCCCTGGCCGATCGCGAGCGTGGCGATCACCGCGGCCACGCCGATCACGATGCCGAGCACGGTGAGCGCCGAGCGCATGCGGTTGCGCGTGAGCGCCTGGAGCCCCATCGGCACGAACATGCCGAAGTTCACCGGCGGCCCCCGCCACCCATGCCGCCGCGGCCCATCATGGGGCCGCCCATGCCGGGCGGGGGCGTCATCGCCGTCCCGCGCGCGGCGAGCTCGAGGCCGGTGATCACCAGGTCGCCGGGCTCGAGGTCGCCGCCGACCACTTCGACGTACGCGCCGTCCGTGAGGCCGGTCGTGACCGCGACGCCCACCGGCCTGCCGCCGCGCAGCACGTAGACCGTGCCCGGCCTGGGCGGGGGCAGGTCGCCGTCCGCGTGTCCGCCGGCGGAGGCGCCGGTGCCGGGGCGCATCCCTCCACCCTGCGTGCTCTCGCCGCGCATCGCGCGCTGGCGCTCGCGCGTTTCGCCCCCGCCCGCGCCGGGAGGCATCGCGGCCGCTTCACCGCCCGCCGCACCCGGACGCATCACGCGGCGCTCCTCACCCGCCGCGCCCGCCGGGCGTGCGGCATCCTTCGTCCGCGCCCGCGTCGAATCAGGCGCCCCGCCGGCCTCGCCTCCGCGCACGGCGCCCGGCGCGCCCGCCATCGCCACCGCTTCGCGTGTGCCGCTCGCCGCCTGCGTGCCGGGAGGTCTTCCGCCGCCGGCCTTCCCGCGCCCGGTCTCGGACGGGCGGAACCGGAGCGCCGCGGCCGGGATCCTGAGCACGTCGTCGTGCCTGGCGACCAGCACCACGACGTTCGCCGTCATGCCGGGCCGCAGCCGGAGGTCCGGGTTCTGCGTGGCGATCACGGTGGTGTAGGTGACGACGCCCTGCTCGACGATGGGCTCGAGCCGCACCATCTCGACCTGGCCCCGGAAGGCACGGTCGGGGAACGCGTCCACGGTGAACGTCACCGGGAGCCCGGGCCGCACCACGCCGATGTCGGCCTCGTCGATGCGGGTCTCGACCTGCATCTGGGTGAGATCGTTCGCGATCACGAACAGCTTCGGCGCCTGCAGGCTCGCCGCCACGGTCTGGCCGCGGTCGATGTTGCGCGAGATGACGACGCCGTCGATCGGCGCCCGGATCACCGTGTGCTCGAGGTCCACCTGCGCCGCATCGAGCTGCGCGCGCGCCGCCTTGAGGTCGGCCTGGCGCTGCTGCACGGTGACCTCGGCGGTCTCGATGTCGGCCTGCGAGATGTAGTCCTGCGCCACCAGCTCGCGCGCGCGGCGGAGCGCGCGCTGCGCGTCCTGGAGCGCTGCCTCGGCGCGTGCGACCGCCGCCTCGTTCTGCACGACGCGCGCTCGGAACGACGACGGCTCCAGCTCGCACAGCACCTGCCCGGCGCGCACGCGCGAGTTGTAGTCGGCGGCCAGCCTGCTCACCGTGCCGCTCACCTGGCTGCCGACCTCGACCTGCACGACCGGGCGCACCGTCCCGGTCGCGGAGACGGTCAACTCGATGGTGCCGCGCGCGGCCTGGTCGGTGCGGTACTTCGGCGCCTCGCCACTCCCCCGCGCCTTCCACATCCAGAAGAGGGCCACGAGGACCACGGCCAGGACGGCCACGACGAGCCAGCGGGTGCGGTTCAAAGCTCCTCCTCGGGAATCTGCGTGCGGCCCGGTCCGGGCCGGCATCGTCCGGTCGGGTCGGGCGTCAGCACGGGGATACTAGCGGAGGCGGCGCGTGCGCCGCCACGACGCGGGACGAGCGCGCCCGGGACGGGGACGAGCGCGCGCCCGGGCCTGGTGCGCGCTCCCCGGCAGGCGCCGGGTGCGTGCCCGCCCTCCCGCTGCTAGGATGCGCCGCGCACGGAGAGTCCCTTGAACGAACGCGCCGCCCATCGCATGCGACGGATCGCCCGGGTGCTCTGGGTGATCCTCCTGCTCAACCTCGTCGTCGCGCTGGCCAAGCTGTTCTACGGCCTGCGCACCGGCGCGGTGGCGCTGTCCGCGGACGGCGCGCACTCCCTGCTCGACGCCTCGGGGAACGTCATCGCGCTCATCGGCATCGCCGTGGCGCGCCGCCCGCCCGACGCCAACCACCCCTACGGCCACCGCAAGTACGAGACCTTCGCCGCGCTCGGGGTGGCGGCGCTGCTGTTCTTCGGCTGCTGGGAGATCGGATCGGCCGCGTTCGACCGCCTGCTCCACCCCCGCCCGCCGCACCTCTCGATGGACGTGTTCGTCACCCTGGCGCTGACGCTCGTCATCAACGTCCTCGTGGTCGTGGTCGAGCGGCGCGAGGGCCTCCGGCTCCAGAGCGAGCTGCTGCTCGCCGACGCGGCACACACGCACAGCGACGTGTTCGCCACGCTGCTCGTGTTCGCGAGCTTCGCCGGCACGCACTTCCGCATCCCGCTCACCGACGTGGCCGCGGCGGTCGTCATCATGGGGCTCATCCTTCACGCCGGGTTCCGGATCGTGAAGGGCACGCTCTCGACGCTCTCCGACGAGCGCCGCATCCCGCCCGACGAGATCGAGGCGGTCGCGCTCGCGGAGCAGGGAGTGCTCGAGGCGCACAACGTGCGCACGCGCGGGCCCAACGACGACATCCACCTCGATCTCCACATCCTGGTGGACCCGGCGATGGCGATCGGCGCCGCGCACGCGATCGGCCATCGCGTGGAGCGCCGCCTGCGGGAGCGCTGGCCGGGGCTCACCGACGTGGTGGTGCACGTGGAGCCCGGCGTGGAGAGCGAGCGCGCCCACGTGCGCGAGGGCGGCGGGCTCAAGGCCGAGGGCTGACCGGGATCCGGCGCGGCCGGCACCGCGGCGCGGGCGGCTGGCGGCGGGTGGCGCGGCCGCCGCGCACTTCAAGTGACGCATGAAGTCCCGCCCCGTTCAGGCCGTCGGGAGCGCCCGAAGCAGCGCCTCCGCCAGCGCGCGCAACCGCCTGTCGAAGAAGTGGGTCGCGCCTTCCACCTTCAGCAGCGTCTTCGGCTCCGCCCACGACGGGAACTCCCGCTCGAGCGCCTCGAGCGGACAGACATCGTCGCGCGTCCCCTGGAGCACCAGCTTCGGCACGGGCGAGGCACGGAGGGCCTCGAAGCTCGCGGTCGCGACCGGGGGCGCGACCAGGATCAGCCGCGCGACATCCGGCTCGCTTGCCCCGAGCCCCGCGGCGATCCACGAGCCGAACGAGAAGCCGGCCGCCCACAGCGGCGTGCCCGGGTGCCGCTCGCGCAGCCAGTCGAGCGCGATGCGCGCGTCGTCCAGCTCGCCCATGCCGCGGTCGAAGCGACCCGCGCTCCTCCCCACGCCGCGGAAGTTGAAGCGCAGCGCGGCGCCGCGCGCGTCGTGGAGCACCGAGGCCACGCGATGCACGACCTTGTTGTGAAGCGTGCCGCCGTAGAGCGGATGCGGGTGGCAGACCAGCGCGGCGAAGGCGGGGGCGCCGGAGTCGCACTCCTGCAGCACGGCCTCGAGCGGGCCCGCCGGGCCGTTCAGCTCGAGGTGGACGAGACGCGTGGCGCCGGGGCAGCTCATCCGCTACGGGCGGTCTTGAAGCGCGCGCGCAGGCGCTCGGCGATCCCCAGGTCGAGCGTGGCGAAGTTGAGCCCGCTGCCGTCGCCGAGCGCGAGCAGGCAGCCGCTGTTGATCATCCACTCCTCGAGGCCGAGCGGCGTGCCGTCTGCGAAATTCACGTGGTCGCTCGTGATGCGCCCGGGGAACGACTCGAATTCGTCGTCCCATTCCGAGCTCAGGTAGAGCTCGTCGAAGCCGTTGAACATCCCGATCGAGCACATCTGGTCCAGCTCGCCGGGCAGCAGCAGCAGCACGCCGCGGTGCTGCGCCACGCGGATGCCCTCGGCGCGCAGCCGGCGGCGCACCGCGGGCCACTCGGCCGGGCGCTCGGCGTTGTCGAGCACCGGGATGGCCGAGAGCTCGAAGTGGGGCACGAGGTCCACGCCCGCGTCCAGGACGTCGGCCACCGTGGCGATCAGGCAACCGTGATGCAGTCGCTCGCTCACGCGGGCATTCTAGGCTCGGACCGAACCGGCCACAAACGCCGCGCCGCCCGCGGAGGCGCTCAGCGGGCGCCGCGCGAGCGGATCGTGAGCACCGGGCAGCGCACCAGGTGGCGCAGCCCCGAGGTGGTCGCGCCGTGGAACAGGTCGCCGAGCAGGCGGTGACCGTGCGAGCCGGTGATGAGCAGCTCGATCCCCGCCGCTTCGACCATGCGCGCAAGCTCCTTCTTCACCTCGCCGTGGCCGAGCATCACGGTCGTGCCCAGGCCGAGCGCGCGGAACTCCTCGGCCAGCGACTCGAGCGTGGCCTCGTCCTCGCGGCTCTCCTCGTCGAGCGACTCGGGACCGAGGAAGCGGCTGGCGGCGCTCTCGGCGACGTGGAGCAGCACGAGCTGCGCCTCGGCCGGCAGCGGCAGGGCGCGCACGTGCGTGATGACCGCGCGGTCGGCCGGCCCGAGCTCGAGCGCGAGAGCGACGCGGCGCGGGCCGGTCGCCGCGATGGCGCGGCGCGCGGCGTGCGCGGGGATCTCGCCGGGATGCGGCGCGGGCGCCATCTCGGGAGCGTGGCGCACCAGCGCAGGCAGCACGCGCTGCAGCAGCGGGGAGAGCACGAGGTAGGCGAGCAGGAGCGCCAGCGCAGCGACCGGCGGCAGCACGAGCGCGCGGAGCCACCAGGCGTCCGGCGCCGCCGCGAACCACCGCCCCACCTCCTGCACCGCCAGGTTCGCGTTGAGCCCCACGATGAGCGCGGTCACCACCACGGCCGCCGCGATCACCCACGGGGGGTTCACGAGCTCTCCCATGCGGCGGCGGTCGCTGGTGAAGACGACGAGCGGCACCACCGCGAACGCGAGCTGCAGGCTCAACACCACCTGCGAGAGCACCAGCAGCTCGTCCACCGCGCCCGGGCCCCGGAGCCCGAGGACCAGCACGGCGGGCACGATGGCGAGCCCGCGGCTGATGAGCCGGCGCAGCCACGGGCGGATGCGGAGGCGCAGGAAGCCCTCCATCACGATCTGCCCGGCGAGCGTGCCGGTGATCGTGCTCGACTGCCCGGAACACAGCAGCGCCACCGCGAACAGCGTCGCGGCGAGCCCGCTGCCGAGCAGCGGCGCGAGCAGCCGGTGCGCGTCCTCGAGCCGCGCCACGTCCTGGTGCCCGCTCGAGTGGAACGCGGCCGCGGCCAGCACCAGGATCGCGGCGTTCACGAAGAAGGCCGCGTTCAGGGCCACCGCCGAGTCCACCAGGTTCATGCGCGCGGCCTCGCGCTTGCCCGCGACGGTCTTCCCCACGCGCCGGCTCTGCACCAGCGCGCTGTGGAGGTAGAGGTTATGCGGCATCACGGTGGCGCCGAGGATGCCCATCGCGATGTAGAGCGAGTCGTGCCGGAGCCCCAGCACCGACCAGCCGCCGGCCGGGTCGCGCGCCAGCAGGCTCGGGCGGCCGTCGTCGCCGCGCGGGAGGAGGCCTCGCAGGATGTCGCCGAGCCCGGGCTTCGACAGCACCATCTCCATCGCGAAGCACGCACCGATGGTGGCGACCAGCATGATGATGAACGCCTCCATGCGCCGCATCCCGAGGCGCGAGAGGCCGAGCAGGATCAGCACGTCCAGAGCGGTGATGATCACGCCCCACAGCAGCGGGATGCCGAACAGGAGCTTGAGGCCGATCGCCGCGCCCAGCACCTCGGCGAGGTCGCAGGCCACGATCGCCACCTCGCACAGCGCCCACAGCGGGATCACCAGCGGGCGCGGGTAGTAGTCGCGGCAGGCCTGCGCGAGGTCCTTGCCGGTCACCACCCCGAGGCGCGCCGCCAGGGTCTGCAGCAGCACCGCCATGAGGTTGCTCATGAGCAGCACCCAGACCAGCTGGTAGCCGAAGCGCGCCCCGCCGGCGAGGTCGGTGGCCCAGTTGCCCGGGTCCATGTAGCCCACGCTCACCAGGTACGCGGGCCCCGCGAACGCGAACAGGCGGCGCAGCCAGCTCCCGTTCGCCGGCACGGCGACCGAGCCGTGCACCTCGGGCAGCGAGCGGGTCTCAGCCTCGGGCGCCATGACTCTCCACGCGCGCGGGCTGGACCAGCACGCCGTCCAGCCCCTCGCTGCCGGTCACCACGCGGCGCCCGGCCACTTCGAGCTCGAACACGTCCTCGAGCGCGCGCACCTCGCGCACCCGCACGTCGGCACCCGGGACCAGGCCCACCTCCTTCCAGCGCGCCATGCGCCGGCCGTCGGCGTCGCGGATCTCGCGCACCGTGGCGCGCGCGCCGCGCGGCAGCGCGGCGAGCGGCGTGAGCGCGCGGCGCGCCAGGCGGCCTTTCGCGTCGGGGATGAGATGTCCGTGCGGGTCCTCGCCGGGGTGGCCCATCAGCCGGTCGATGGCCGCCAGCACGCGGTCGCTGATGTGGTGCTCGAGCACCTCGGCGTCGTCGTGCACCTCGGTCCAGTCGAGCCCCAGCACCTTCACCAGGAAGGTCTCGAGGATGCGGTGGCGCCGCACCATGCCGAGCGCCGCGCGCCGCCCGCGCGCCGTCAGCCGCGCCCCGGCGCGCGGCGCGTGCGAGACCAGCCGCTCCTCGGCGAGCCGCGCGAGCATGTTCGTGACCGAGGGCGCCGAGACCCCGAGCTGCGCGGCCAGCCGCGAGGTGGGCACCGCCTCGCCGGCGGGCGCGAGCGCGAAGAGCGCCTTGAGGTAGTCCTGGCGCGAGCGGGTGAGCGGAGGCATGGCATGCGTTAGCCTCGGCTAATTGGGTTCTTCGGTCAAGCTAAATCCCGCGCCTCCGGCGCGGTCGGTTTGCCGAGCCCGCGGCGCTTCGGCTAACCTCCCGCGTCCTTCCATCCGACATCGGGAGATCACCATGCCCCAGATGACCATGGTGCAGGCCATCCAGGACGCGCTGCGCATCGCGCTGCGCGAGGATCCGCGCGTGGTGGTGCTCGGCGAGGACGTCGGCAAGGCCGGCGGCGTGTTCCGCGTCACCGAGGGGTTGCAGGCCGAGTTCGGCGCGGAGCGCGTCACCGACACGCCGCTCGCCGAGAACGGCATCGTGGGCGGCGCGATCGGGATGGCGCTCTACGGCCTGAGGCCGGTGGCCGAGATCCAGTTCGTGGACTTCATCTACCCGGCCTTCGACCAGATCGTCTCCGAGCTGGCGAAGATGCGCTGGCGCTCGGCCGGCCAGTACTCCTGCCCGGTCGTGGTGCGGGCGCCCTACGGCGGCGGCATCAAGGGCGGGCTCTACCACTCGCAGAGCCCCGAGGCCTACTTCTGCCACACCGCCGGGCTCACGGTGGTGATCCCCTCCACCCCCGCCGACGCGAAAGGCCTGCTGCTCTCGGCGCTCGCCGGCGACGACCCTGTGTTCTTCCTCGAGCCCAAGCGGCTCTACCGCACCATCAAGGAGGAGGTGCCCGAGGGCCGCACCGCCGTGCCGCTCGGCAGCGCACGCGTGGCGCGCGAGGGCACGGACTGCGCGGTGATCTGCTACGGCGCCATGGTGCCGGTCGGGCTCGAGGCCGCGCGCGCGGCGGAGCAGCGGGGCTGGTCGGTCGAGGTGCTGGACCTGAGGACGCTGCTGCCGCTCGACTCCGAGGCGCTGCTCGCGAGCGTGCGCAAGTGCGGGCGCGTCGTCATCCTCCACGAGGCGCCGCGCACCTGCGGCTACGGCGCCGAGCTGGCCGCGCTCATCGCCGAGCAGGCGCTCACCGACCTGCAGGCGCCGGTGCTGCGCGTGACCGGCTACGACACTCCCTTTCCCTACACGCTCGAGCACTCCTACCTGCCCGATCCCCCGCGCGTCCTGCGCGCCGTCGAGCACGTCATGAGCTACTGAGGCCCGCGATGCCCTACGAGGTGAAGCTCCCCGACATCGGCGAGGGGATCGCCGAAGGCGAGATCGTGCGCTGGCTGGTGAAGCCGGGCGACCGGGTGCGCGAGGACCAGCCGCTGGTCGAGGTGATGACCGACAAGGCGAGCGTCGAGATCCCCGCGCCGCGCACCGGGACCATCGCCGCGCTGCTGGCCGAGGAGGGCCAGATGGTGCCGGTGGGAAGCGTGATCGTGACCATCGCGGTCGAAGCCAAGGTGGCGGGCGCCGCGCCCGCACCGGTCTCCGCGCCCGCGGCGCAGGCCACGCCGTCCGCACCCGCCGCGGGCGCAGCACCGGCCGCGAGCGCCGCGCCCGCGGCGTCGGCAGCGCCCGCCGGCGCGTCGCGCGCGTCGGCCCGGTCCGGCTTGTCCGCGTCCGTCGCCA
>ERZ1292640.235-Hain-H43-02um-R1-235-length-44271-cov-10_pt1 | contig 44271 bp, 50 predicted proteins | sample MGYA00564404_ERZ1292640 | MGnify/ENA primary metagenome ERZ1292640 (study PRJEB36523, sample SAMEA6512636) | groundwater metagenome | collected 2019-01-08 | study: AquaDiva: Metagenomics assemblies of 32 groundwater samples | reverse complement strand
ACCTCCGACCTCCGGTTTAGGAAACCGCTGCTCTATCCGGCTGAGCTACGGGGACATCGCCAATGTTTATCGGTACTCGACACACTTCCTAGGGTGGGTCCGCATCTAGCCTAGGTGCAGCATAGGTGCGGACGGCTTTTTACTCGATTTCAAGGTTAACACAACGCCCTTCGGGGCTGTACCCTTCCCCTGCTCATGGGCGTCAACCCACGGGGCATCGATGCTCCTCCTAACGGAGGCCGTCGATGCGTATGCTTTCTAAGAAGATGCTGAAGGAGCTGGTTCTCTACTCTTCGGCACATATCCAGCGTCTCGAAGACGCTGGCACGTTTCCGAAGCGCGTGCGCCTAGGCAACGGGCCACGTTCACGAGTTGGTTGGGTAGAGCAGGAAGTACTGGACTGGCTACAGACGCGTATAGATCAGAGGCACACCACAAGCCCCCGCTGACCGGGGATTGAGGCTCGGGTCCAACCGAGCCTCTTTCCGTTTGAGACGGGGGAAACGGTCTAGGGACACTGTTTCCCTACACCATTCCGCAAATGCGACGAGAGAAACCCTTACCGTCCAACATTTCCGCACACCGTTCGTCGGGCTTTCAGCCACGACCTCAATCCAAATATCCTCTCTCATACTTCGTTCGGAACGCTGACGCGCCACCTCCCACGGTTCAAGGACAACAGGTGTCCTTTCACACATGGTCGGGGTTTGTATCGAGGTCGTGGCCTCATCTTCGCTACCGCTCAGGGCCACCGACGAACGGTGTGCGGCACCATTCCGTGTCTAAAGGACACGGCACAACACTTCTCCCGTAACACTTGACTGTTGCGTGGTAGAATTGCCTCAGAGTTCTTTCGTTCCCGTTCGTGTTTCACCTTCGGCACCCGACAACCAGAAGCGACACTGCACATTGGCGCGGAGTTGACTTCGGGGCTGGTGCCGAACGTTGTACATGAAAAACCGCCTCATCATCGGCGCAGGCAACAAGCTACCGCTCCTACAACATTTCATACAATCCGACTTCCCTTCGGGCGTTACCGTTATTGATCCCACAGGAACTCTTGCCGAAGCGGTAGCTGACAGCATACCCGAGCAGTACGAGACAGACGTCTTCTACTTCGACCCTTCAGATACGAAGAACGTCGCGTCCTTTAATGTCTTTTCTGCTGTCCCTAAGCCCCACCACAATAAACTTGTAGAAGATCTCTTCGCATTCTTCGATGTGGTCTCTAGCGCAGGGCAAGACACACTGACACGACGCAACGGTAACTCAGTACTTAAGAACGTGCTCACCATTCTTCTCGACAATGAGAACGTGTCCTTTCTCAGTGTCCTTGAATTTCTATCCGACAAGAACTTTAGAAATGCGTGCTTGCGCAAGTGCGACAACCCGATGGCACTGCGCAACTGGCAAGCTATCGAAGAATGGGACAAGACTATCCGCACAAGCGCATATTCTTATGTCGATACATTGGTGGGAGACATGCTCCTCTCTTCCGTCATGTACCGAACACTTCAACGCCCGCCCAGCACCTTCTCTACCACGAAGACCACCATCCTTATCGCCAACTTGTCGAGACAAAAAATAGGCGACAGCACTTCCAAGTTGCTCGGTACGCTTCTCATCTCTCGCGCCAAGACACCCGTCTACATCAACGACTTTGGCTTCTTCGCATCCGACTACCTTGCGTCCCTGTTCTCACAAGGAGGCTACACAGTCGCAATACAGTTTCTCTCTGAGTTACCCAAGACTGTTGAGCAGACCGTTCTTGGCTTCCCCGAGAAGTACGTCTACCGGACGACACTAGATGATGCAGACAAGCTAAAGTTCGGAGTTGGTGTATCGAACCCTTCCATTCTGGTTGACCTTTCCCCAGAAGAATTCCTTCCGAAAGTTGAGCTAGATCCGCCACTAGCAAGTAAGCGTTTTAAGGCCGTAAGGAAACGCTCAATTGCATGTCATACCCGCCCCCATACGCTTGCAAAGACGAGGAAGCCTCAGCACCGCAAGAAAGACTGGTAGCTCTTGACTCTTTAACGCACGGTATATGAGACTTCCCGCAACTACTGGGGGAGTGTGCAAATGAAGATCGATACACGCATCGACGAAAGCACATCGGGGCTTGTCTTCAAGAAGACGACCTACAAGCTGGTGCTCATTGTGCAGTTCAGCGAGGAAGAAAAGGCGCAGATTATCAAGCACGGCTTCAACAAAGACCCAAAGAGAATACTTGTTAGTGGAATCCATGGACGCGCCACAGGCTCGGGTGAGATTTGGGTAAGTTCGCTTATGGATGGTCGTGGAGAGACGTTTGATTTTGAAGACATGGTTGAAGCAAAGCATGTTCAATCCCTCGCTATATCCGCTCTCAAAGACCTTAAAGGAATCCTCACTTCTTCATCGGATAGTGGTTCGCAATCCATAGAACTCTGATGGCAAAAAAGAAGGCGGTTGCGCTCTTTGCTGTTGTAGGAGAGCGGACATCGGGTGCCGAAGGTCCGATTAGCTTTCTTCTCGCCTGCCTCTTTGCCGTCCCGCTCCTCATAGGCGCGTGTATCTTCTTCCCGTTCTATTGGGTGTACTTGCTCCTGCAACCCAGCCAGGAAGAACAAGACCGCGCTCGTACAGAAGGGCTTGTTGAGAAAGCGCAAGAAGCTCTGGCTGCCTTACCTGTACAAACGCAATCGCAAGTATTCTCTGACATCTTTGACCGCATAACCTTCTCCCAGGACGGCGAGACACTGCCTGCCGCGCCAATCGTTAGGGCAATGAAAAGCGTTGCCGAAATGCTCTACATGCTCAACGACGTTTCTGATCCTGTTGAGATGCCTGTTCTCACTGATGGCGTAGAAGGTGGTCGCGCCAGGGACAAGCTCCGTACTCGCCTAGAGCGCATTAAGCCTGAGAACATAGAGCTGGCGAAGAATACGATAGCAGACGCGCTTAGTGCCTATGTTGCGTATCTGCCACCGACCGTCTTCTACACCATCGAGGAAGCACGACGGTTAGATCGTGAGAGTAAGGAGGGTCGGCAGCTTTTCTTCGACTTGTTGCTCGTGGATATGTTGCCCAGTCCTGGGGCTCAGGTCATGGCAATGCAGGCACCCTTCTACAGGGACAATCTCGACGACACTGGCCTGTTCGTTACCGAGCGCTGGCACCACTGGTGCGCCATGTACCATATGTCTGGGAAAGACGCGCCGCTTGTGCCCGAGAAGGTTCGACCGAAACTTACCAATCCCACGGAACACAAGGGTACGCCTCGTGAGATCGTTAGCGGGTACCTGAACAACTCGTCGTTACTTCCCCTATTTGACGTTCGCATCCCGTTCACCATCCCGCATGTCTCTCGGTTCGAGCACCACTGGATCATCTCTCCTCCGGGCACCGGCAAGAGTACGACGCTATCGGCGCTGATCCTTCAAGATCTCGACCTTGTGGCGAAGAACGAAGCCAGTGTCATTGTCATGGAGAGTAACCGCGATCTCATCAAGAGCATCGAGGGACTGAAGCGGTTTGCCCCAGGTGGCGACTTGGAGGGGCGACTTGTTGTCATCGACGTAGAGGACGTGGACTATCCCATAGCGATCAACCTCTTCGACGTTGGCCTGCACGAGATCAACCAGGCATCGCCACGAGACAAGGAAGCGCTGCTTAATTCCGCTGTTGCTATGCTCGACTATGTCTTTCGGGCGCTCTTAGGAGCGGAGCTGACATCCAGGCAAAGCACTCTCTTCAACTTCACTATTCAGCTTCTCATTCACATACCAGAAGCTACCCTCGACACCCTCATTGATCTCATGCAGCCGAAAGGACTTGAGAAGTACGCGCAGTACGTGAAGCTCCTCGACCGAGACAGTCGCCAATTCTTTGAGCTGAAATTTAACAGTAAGGAATTTGAGCAAACGAAGAACCAGGTCACAGATCGCATCTTCGCAATCAAGCGAATCCGGTCCCTTGCTCGTATGTTCTCAGCCCCAAAGACAAAGCTGGATCTCTTCAAGGAGATGGGACAAGGCAAGGTCATTCTCATCAACGCGGCCAAGTCTCTACTTCAGGAAGATGGCGTGGAGGTGTTTGGCAGGTTCTTCCTCGCCTCGATATTGCTGGCGGCCGAGAAGCGTCAGCTACTTTCCAAGTCCGACCGTATGCCGACATTCGTCTACATCGATGAATGTCACGACATCATAAAGCGTGATGAGAAGATACCCATTTTGTTGGACCAAGCTCGCAAGTTTCGCGTCGCCATGATCTTGGCACACCAACGTCTTGACCAGTTGCAGGTACCAGTTCTCAACGCTCTCTACGGCTCGACCGCGATCAAGTTTGCGGCACAGGTCTCAGATTCCAATGCATCTGCACTCGCTCGCAATATGGGCACCACGCCTGAGTTCATCATGAGCCAACCCCCCTTCTCTTACGCGGTGTCCGTACGCGGTCGTACGAAGACCGCTATCTCACTTAAAATCCCCGATTTGGACCTCAACAAGTCGGAGCGAATGACGCAGAGTGAGAGCCGACAAGTTCGCGATGATATGCGTCACAAGTATGCAAATCGTCGGAGTGATATGGAGCAAGCGGAGTTGCCCGCGCCTACGGTGATGCCGAAGACTGATTCATCGGGTAACGAAGTAAAGTCTTCGCCTAACTGGTAGTCATTCACTGCGAACTCGGAGCGACGAATGCCGATGCCCTGGTCCGACCTAGAACTCAAAAAGCTTCTGTTTGCCGAGTATGACGGCTTCGCCAACAAGACCTGGAAAAATCTAGAGAAGTATTCGCGGTTCATTGCGGATGGTCGCGGTGACGCCGATTACGATGCCAGGAAGCAGCTCTTCCTCTGGTTCTGCGCGATATATATTGACGTGAAAGCACACGATAGAGTTGAGGTGACACTTTCTGGAGGCATTCCCAAAAGTCCTGCCGTAACGCAGTGGCGAACCGGCCTTACCGTCAATGTCGTGAATCCACCGCTGGGTACTGAACGTTGGATTTTCGAAGTAACGCCGGAGAATGTCGGTAAACTTCTTGCCCTTGCTGCGGCTATGCGATCAATCACCTCGCGTGGCGCTCCTCGATACGCTGAGAAGGCCTACAAGTATGTAGTTCCCCGCACCGCGACTTCGTTGGAGCGGTTGCACGGCGTGCTTCACGGACACTGGAGTAGTCAGAACTAGTCGCTATCCACACCGGCATCAAGACAGGGGATACGGCGTGGTACGATTGCGGGAATGGCAACACTCATTGAAAATAGTTTCATTGCTCAGACCACGCCATAGCGCCTCACCGTTTACCGCCGTTCCCTATACCGCTCGTTTTCATTACCAGCTCTTTGAGTATCAATCACATGTATGGAGCAAGCCACTAAGAGAAGCAGTCGTTGGGACTACCCACTTCCGCCACCTTTCAAGGGGGCGTTGAACGAGCGACAACTCCGTGTGCTCCTCACGCTCAGCGAGTTCTCTTTCCTGCGTAGCACGTGGCTCTTCGCCTTCGATGGCAAGAAGTGCCACAAGCGTTTCCTCGATCTACTCACCTATCTCACCAAGAAGACGGGACTGATTGAGAAGCCACGAGGCTCACAGGACAGCTTCCAGGCACGGTACGCTCCTGACATCTACTCACTCGCCAAGCGTGGGCGCGAGTACCTCGTCCAGCATGGCTACTCAGCACCACGAGACGACCTAAAGACTAATCTGCTAGCGCACAATCTGCTCGCGTTCGACATTCTGGCCGACATTAAGCTCACCTGCCTAGACACACCGGGTCTCCGCTACATCTCAAAGGAAGAGATGTTGTCTCGGGCACCTGAGAAGACGCAGAAGCTCAAGAGCCCCTTCACGCTTGAAGTTGAGATCGAGCACGTCTTCGACGACAAGCACACCGAGCGCACCATGACGCACTACGTCGCTGATGGTTGGTTTGGTATCGAGTATACGCACAGTGATGCCAGCAAGTCCTATCGCTTCTTCTGCCTTGAAGTGAACCATCAGACGAACGTGCGTGCCAACAACCTCAAAGACGCTTCGCACCTACGCAAGATGCTCTCTATCAAAGAGCTTCGTAGGCAGAAGATCTTCGCAACGCACTTCGGCATCACTGCTCCTGTCATTTGCCTCTTTGTTCAGACAGATGGGAGCAAGACCCACAACAGCATGGAGCTTCTGAGGGAAGAGACGCGCGGTGCAGGTGTGCCGTACATCGCCTTTAAGACCATGCAGACGTTCCAACAGTGCCGTGTTGCGCCACTACCAGATGGCAAGACGCTCACCGTGCCGTGGACGCGTGTTGGATACGACCCACTTCACATAGATCAACCGTAGAGGAGGCAACGATGGACTTGGAAGCAACACTGGCGAGGGTGAAGACTCTGACAGAGCAGCGCGAGCAGATCGACGCGGAGCTGATTGCAATACTTGGTGGTGGCGTAGTACCGACTAAGCGCGCACCACCAAAGTGCAAAAAGTGTGGTGTCGAGGGGCATCGGTCAAATGCCTGCCCGCAGGCGTGATAGAATAGTAAAAATGAAAACCTTCTTCTATGAAATAGCGTGGCTGTGGTTCGGTGAGCAATGGCGCTTACGTCGATGGATTAGAAGTAGGTACTAAAGGGAAAGGGCGCTCAGTTACGAGCGCCCTTTTCTATTGTCCATATTCGTCCTGATTTGAACAGGTTAAGTGGCGACTAGTCCACTATTGCTCGGAAATGAACTGTTCGGCACGCTTCAGCACCAGGACTGCATTCATGATGTCCCCATGCCCGAGCTGGTCGGTATCCTTCCACTCGTCGCCGTCCTTGTAGGACTTCGTAAGCTTGACGTTGAAATGACTGTCATTCTGCCAGATCGTGGCAGTGACGAACCCGACGCGGAACTTTCCGGCGGGCTTGTTGCCTTGTGCCATAGACACTCCTCTCCCGCGAATGTTGTGAAGTGCGGGTGGGGAAATCGTCTCTTGCTTCTTATGACTCGGTAGGCAGCAACTCCCCCAAGTCCGACCGATCAGCGCCTATGCGTTTGCTGTCTCACATAGGACTACTTGACGACTAGACCGCCTTATCATTCCCCCACTCACACTCCACTCGCTGAAGTGCCAATCGAGAGAGCCATCGCAACGCCTCCGGTTCAATGGTCAGCGTACGATGGTTCGACCCACTCTCTCTTGAACAGCACTCCAACGAACTTCTGCCTCCAGTTTACCGCATCCACAGAAGCACCTTGTGCGGAGGTGTGGATAGCGAAGTGGATGGTACAATTGAGAGCAGTCTAGTTCTTAGGAGGGCTGCAATGGCTTCATCATTTTTGGACTTCGCCGCCCTCAAACAGGCGGTGTCTATTGAGGCTGTGGCCGAGTGGCTTCAGCTCGACCTCAAGAAGCAATCCAACGGTCAACTTCGTGGATGCTGTGTGATGCATGGCGGAAGCAACGACCGCGAGCTGGTCATCACGCCTAGCAAGGGATTGTTCTTTTGCTTTGGCCCATGTGGTGGTGGCGATCTCATCAAGCTAACTGCCCAGGTGCTCAAGGTCGGCACCAAGGAAGCGGCGCAAAAGATCGCGGATCACTTCAACTTCGGGAACAGTACTAGTAAGGAACAAGTACCTGTACCTAGTCACCGTACAAGTTCCACCTCTATCACAAAAGAGGAACTTCCGACAGATGGAAGCAGTCCCCAGGCTAACGGACTCAAACCACTCGATCATTTGACTACGGACCATCCCGCCATTGAGGCTCTAGGACTATCTGTGGCGGTCTGTACAGCCCTAGGCATCGGTTACGCTCAGAAGGGTGTCATGCGGGGCCGTGTGGCCTTCCCACTCAGGCTCCCAGATGGAACGCTTGTGGGATACCAGGGGCTCGCTACGTCCCCGGATCAGGCACCGCTGCTGCTGTTCCCGAAAAATCTCGACGAGAAGATGTCGGCACCCGCTGTGGCGAAGGAAGCACCGAAGCAATCGGCCGACGAGATGCGAAAGCTCTTTCGCGTAGTCGGGTAGTTCATCTCCAACTTGCCTCCCAGAAATGGGGGGCTTCTCTTTTTGCGTGGTACAATTAAGGAAGGATCGTCCCAGCCATTGAGTACTTATTCCGAGTGCTCTTAGCCGGGAGGACCACATGTCCCTTGTCCTACATGCCGGTGCTAGTCCGGTAGACTACGATGGTCTTAGGACCCTCGAAACACCACCTGCAACAGCGACACATGTCCCGATCCCGCACTTCCGGGTCGTGGACCTCATCGCGCATGCGCTCGCGTACTACGGCCACACCGTCACCGAGCAACACTTCGGGCTCACCCCAGACGGTATGCGCTTCTTCGGCGTCCTGTCGCTCAAGAGTGAGTACACTGGCTACAGCGATATGGTCGGCTTACGCAATTCGCATGATCGCAAGTTCCCGGTCGGCGTATCGTTCGGCTCGCGCACCTTCGTCTGCGATAATCTTGCGTTCAGTGGCGATCACGTCATTAAACGCAAGCACACGCTCAACTTGAAGCGCGACTTGCCAGGATTGATTGGAGAAATTATCGAACCTCTCGCCATTCAGCGTGAGGCGCAACATCGCCAGCTTGAGCACTACAAGGCAACACCGCTGACCGACCAGCGGGCAGACCAGGCCATCATGCAGATGTACCGCCACAACGTGATCGGCGTGCAGAAGATTGCTGACGTGTTGAATCAATGGGAAGAGCCCGAATGTGACTGGGGACCGAAGACTGGTTGGCGTCTCTTCAATGCCACCACCTTCGCGCTCACCGGCCGCGTCTCGGAGAGTCCGAAGACGACTGCGAACCTCCACAAGGTAATCGACGCAACGTGCGAACTGGTTGCGTGACCGTCCCCCAGAAGAAGAGTGCTCGGGCGATTGTCCCCACCTTGGCTCCCGCAATAGCGCGGGGGCTTTTTCTATGGCTCTGTTGAGCCACGCATGCGCTCGCTATTTGACAGAAGCTTCGCGCCGTTGTGTGCATGGGCGCAGGCATTGACGAAACCCAACGTCGGGTTATCCTTACAGCATGCAACAGAGCAACAAGAACACAGCCGCCGTTGCGCTCCGTTCCATTCCATCAAGCAAACGAAAGGAAGCTTCCCGAGAGAATGGGAAGAAGGGCGGTCGACCCAAAAAGAAGAAGCTATCAACCAAACACTAATTCTATGAAAAATATCAAATCGGCACTTGCGGCAGTTCTTGGTCTCTCAATGTTCGTCGTTCCTATGGTCTCTATCGCAGATGAAATTGATCGCTCAGGGGGTGGACCAGACCTAACACAACTTCAGATGTCTTGGGGTCTCAGAGCGGTCGATACACCTCAGTTCGCAATCGGGGCATCGGTCACGGACAAGTTCGGCAATACCTACACATGTCCTTGGTACATCCCGAAGTCGTTCGGTGGGTGCTACGATCTCACTAAGACGCAGTATTACCTCTCACAAGTGCACGGCTTCTTGAACATCAAGTAGTCGTTGCTATCCACACAGAGAGGCCCCCACATCGGGGGCTTTTTTGTTGGCGTGATAAGCTGTAGCTATGAACGCACTCACCAAACTGTTCTCACGCGGACCTAACCGCCATCAGCGCCGCGCCCAGGCACAGCGCGTACGCACTGCACCGGCGCGTGAGCGTATGGCTGCAATGCTTCGGAACCGCACCGACCAGGCACGCATTCGTAGATTCGCAGTTCGTCGTAAGGCCGCTCTGACTCATGCACGTGCAGTACTACGCCGCAGTCCTACGAAGCGAAGTCTGCTCAGTCGCGTGTTGGCAGTGTTGGCATAGAAGCAGCGGGTGGGAGGTACGGTGTCTCACTAGCCTCATAAGCTAGACCAAGCAGGCTCGATACCTGCACCCGCAACAAGTGAAAATCACCCTCACAGGCGAACCTAAGTCTACCCAACACATCTACCATTCAGCGTGTAGAGGCGGTTTTGCAAAGGTCTACATGACGAAGGAAGGCAAAACGCTGAAGGAGGCGTACCAGTGGGAGGCGAAGGCCCAGTACGTTCAGGGATGTTATGACCAACCACGCAGCGAGCCACTAGAAGTCACCGTCCGCTTCTTCTTTGGTACGAAGCGCCGCGCAGACTTGGACAATTTCAATAAGCTATGGGCTGATGCGCTCACCGGCATCGTCTACCAAGACGACAGCCAGATCGCGGTGCTTCACCTCATCAGAGACTATGACAAAGCGCGCCCGAGGATTGAGGTGACTGTAGTGGTAGCTAAGGAATGATTCCAAGCCAGCGTAGTAGTGCCTGGATCGCTACATTGGCGACTTGGCTTGCTGTCATTCCCGCGAAGCGATTTGCCACTTTCTTTAGCGCTTCCAGTCCATGGATTTTCACGTAAGCGACAGACGTGGTTGTGCCTGTCTTAAACTTGGCGGACAGGAGCTTCAGGTTATCTAGTACAAAATTGCGTTCTTCTGGATGCTGGTCGGCGTATCCGTTGTTCTTTTCTACTTCCTCAATTGTCTTATCAACCGCCGCCTCTGCTTCCAGTAACGCTTTATTGGATCGCTCGATGGGAATAGGTGCCCAATCTGCTTCAGGATTTTCGAAGTCTGCTTGGGTAAGGCCAAGTTGTCTGTAGGTCTGGTTTACACGCGAGAGAGCCGACCGAAGCCACCTATCACTGTCGCTCGACGCTTCGCTTTTGAACGTGGGACTGGCTTTATTTGCCCTCTGTTCATCCATGTACGCCTCATGCCCTTCGCCCGCCTTGTATTGCGGAGGGCCGAAGTCATCGAGTAGCGCTTCGATAGCGTCTGTTTTGGACAACCTCTCGATTGCGTATTGCAACAAGGGGACATTCTCTATGTAGCAATGAAAATCTGACGGATCATTCGGGTCGCTATTTACCGTATAGAAGTCTTGAAGAGCTTCCTCTGACAGATAGCCCTTCTTGCGTCGAAGCGCGTCTAGAACAGCCAGTTCATAGTACGCTGGCGCAGTTCTCAGGAAATCGGCCTTGTCCATTTCATCCCCTCAATCGGGCCGAGCATAGCGCGCAGACCTACAAAGGGGAACGGGACTCCCAGCGTTACAAACGCCTTTGCATTGGTAGCCTGTGTCTATGACAGGAGAAGTCCTCGACACCTTTGTTGATGAAGTGAACGGCGGGGCCTCTATCGGCTCCACTCTCAAGTTTCAGCTCATCAACCTCTACAAGGCGCTCATAGAACAGCGTCGTCCGTGGATGGTGCTTCGCTACACCGACACCTCGAAAACCGTCACCACTGCGAGTACGTGGCAGACAGCTATCGACCTCTCCACGATCGCTCGCCTTAATCGCTTCTATGGCGGCTTTCCCATACGCTTGTTCGATGGCAACAACCGCATAGAACGCTACCGCCAGGTACCTATCGAAGAGCGCTTGTACCACAAGGATGTGCCCAACACGTTCTGCTACGACGAGGCTAACAAGACGCTGTATCTCAATGGCACTGTGGCCTTCGCTGGTACGCTTTACATTAGCCATATCAAGGACAGCCCGGATCTCACCAGTGATGTAAGCTCATCGTGGGTGTTTCCGTCGTGGTCGCATGCACTCTTGGGCTTCGGTGCAGTCGGCATCCATAAGGGCGGGATAGACTTTGATGACATCAACGCTCGTATGAGCCCTGAGAACCGAGCGCAAGCGGAACAGCTCTTTCAGATGTTGGAGAAGCAAGACGATGCGAAGCAACTCGCTTCAATTGAGACGTATGACCCAACAGGAAGTGATGGAGGTTATCGGACGGGCGCTATCGATATGAACGGCTAATGAGAATACCTGACTACACAGTCTCATCGTTCAAAGGTCTCAACACATTCGTCAAAGACACGAAGGCTCTCAAGCCTGGCATCGCCACACAGAGTAAGAACTGGCTAACGGCAAAGTTCGGCGATCACATTGAGCTTAGACGAGGCAGTGCACTTCTTGGTGCTACACGAGCAACAGGCGCAGGCAAAGTCACTGGCTTAGGTGTTGGTGTCGACTACCTCGGTAACGAAGTCGCTTTCTACTCCCACAATCGCAAGGTCAAGTACTACGACGCTACTCTTGACGACACAGTCGAAGTGCTTAGTCGCGCTGGTGCTTCAGACATCCTCTATGCAGCAGCAGATGGGGAAGATTGCTGGTTCTCTCCGTACCAGAACCTTGGCGGTTCCAACATGTACGTTGGTGCTCCTCACACAAGCGTTTGGAAGATCCCAGTAGCCAATCCAGGAAGTGCCGTAGACCAACTAGTTGACAACTTCCGCTTTGGATTTCTTCGTTTCGGGCAAGGTAGGTCTTTTGCAGGCAGGCGCTACGGCACCACAGCAGGCAATCAAGACCTTTCTGGTATGTATCTCTCAGACATCGACCATGCGCTGTTATCGGGTTTTACCCAGGTCACAGGCGAATCATATGGTACTGGCGATGGTTCGACGACGACGTTCACACACACTCTCGCAACGCTCTCGGGTACCGCTAAGACCGCGATGTACGTTGCTGTTACCGATGGTGTTGAGACGTTCAACGACAATCGCGATGGCACGCTCACTGGAAGTGCTGGGGGCACCGGCACGGTCAACTACGCAACTGGTGCAGTATCAGTGACCTTCGCGGTGGCACCACTCAATCTCGCAGCTATCACCTGTAGCTACTACGTTGAGCTTGCAACGACAGATGGGCCTCTCGATTTCGACACCAGCTCTACTGGTGCAGGCAAGGCAAAGATATTCCGCCAGGACGACAGTGGGCCATTCATGGCTGCGTTGTCGTTTCTTGATGTGAACTACTGCTTCCACTTGCTGAAGACGTATGCACTCACCACCACAATCGACGATACGCAGGCGACCAACCTGCCATATCGCAACATCGGTGTACCGTACCCTCGTGCGGTCAAGGAGACACCGGATGGAATCCTTGTAGTAGACACATCCAACCCGAATGAGCCGAAGATACGCAGATTGGAGATCGGCAGAAATACCAACAACCTCACGATTGTCCCTACTGCGATCTCAGACGCTCTCTACCTATCAGGCTACGATTTCAGCAAGGCAGTAGCTTTCCGCTGGGGCGACTACGAGATTGCGTGTTGTGGCGAGTACGTGAATGGCGTGGCGAAGGGCTACAACTCCGTCATGCTCGTGCGCAACGTGGTTTCCGGCGCGTGGGACGTGCTCGACTATCGAGCATCTTGCCTTGCCATTCTCGACGGTGCTCTCATTGCGGGGGATGCCATCTCAAACAACGTCTACACGCTGTTCTCAGGCTTCGACGATGATGAGAGCGCTATAGACAACTACTGGCAGGACGGACAGCTCAACCTTGGCACAGACAATCTCAAGGTGGCACACTACCAGCGCGTCCAGGGCCTCATTCAGAAGGACCAGACTATTGCCGTGTACAACATCCTCGACGATGGGACGCCAGTGTGGGTCTTCAACATCGAAGGTGATGGCTCATACGTCGACCAGGGTATCAATACGACAATCGGCAGTACTACTCTTGGCTCAAAGGTAATTGGTGGCGGCGGGGAAGAGACCGCGCATCCATTCGACGTGACCTTCCCAATCCACACCGACCGCTTTCAATACATCAGTACCGGCTTCAGAGCGCTTGGCATTGGTCACGCGGCTATCAACGCCAACACCTACAAGGACATCAGGGATAAGGGCGCAAGAAGTTTGCCGGTTAAGACGGTCTAGTCGTCCAAATGGTACATGAGCCTTACCAGTGGCAGTTGGTGCTTCACCTCTCCACTAACATTGCTCGCTTCGAACGCCTTCAAAAGCTTGAGTGCGTACTGACGCTGCTTCATGCCATCCACCTTGTCATAGATCGTACCGAGGCACGTTACCGCCATGACTGGCTTTGCCGTGGCACGATCTCCGCCGAAGCACTTTTCAAATCCAATCTGTGCCACACCAATAGCTTCAGTCAGCTCTGCTTGTGTCGATTTGCGATGCTTCTTGTGAAACTCCTTCCAAAAGGAAAAAGCTCGACTAAAGCCTCGGCCCAATTTCTTGCGTCGGCCGCGTAGTAGTTCATGGACTACGGTAATCATTGGCACTCCCTAGCGTTACAAACGCCCCCGCTGTTCTAGCATGTCGGTATGACTGCGAAAACCGAACGTGCTCTGTGGCTTGGTGCACTCGCTTTTTTCCTCATTCTCGACATAGGCTTGGTAGCTGGTCTCTTCGGTCTCTTTGACCGCAATCAGCAAGGCTTCGGCACTGCTCTCCCCCAAGGTCCAGCAGTATTTGAGACTTCGCTTCAGGACCGCATCAGCTCTACCGACACTTCGCTTACGCTCGTATCCGGCACCGTACGCGGCAGTACTGCGCTATCCGGCTACAACTGCTTCACCATCGACGAAGGACGTACCGATATGGAGTACGTCTGTGGGACTGTCTCAGGCACTGCGGTATCGAGTCTTGAACGCGGGATAGACCCAGTAACCGCAACTACTACCAACTCGACTGTCAAGTTCGCCCACCGCAAGGGCGCAAACGTCAAGGTGACGGACTTCCCTCTCATCCAGCGCCTCAGACACCAGAACAATGGAAACGACACCTTTCCAAATCCGCTTACCTACGCGAGCCACCCTTGCTCAGTATCGAGTGCGTCTACGACCATTTGCGATAAGAATTACAGCGACAATCTCGTTTCGGTTGGTGCATCTCCGGGCTCAAACTCAGTTGCGGGTATTTTCCTTACTGCCACAGGCGCCCAAGCTGGTTCTTCTACACCGACCGGCGATTACAATGCGGTCACGTACAACTATGTGCTCCCGGCTTCGATAGCAACAGACACACCAAATAGCGCAACACGTGCGTCTCGTGTGCTCCTAAGTGATCTCACTGGGTATCTTAAACAGGGATGGCTCAATCTAACCGAGGCATTCACATGGGCTGGTGCGCAGACATGGAACGCGCAGACAAACGTCTTCACCCACACATCACCACGCGTAGGCATTGGCACCTCAACACCATACGCACCCTTGTCTGTCGTCGGTCAGATCGTTGGCTCTTACTTCACGGCTACATCTACCACAGCAACATCTACCCTTCCGTCGTTGCAAGTCACCGGATCTGCCACGACCACCAATCTCACCGTTTCGGGAACGTGCTTCAACTGCGCGACTAACGGGTATACGCAAACCACCGGTACCTTTGATCTCAACGGCGGTTCCCCTTCAACAGGTTCCGGCTCAGTAGCTTGCGCGGCAGGCAAGAAAGTAGTCGGAGGCGGTTACAGTGGAGTGCAGGTGATAGGTGGCACCCTACTTTCGCAAGTCGATAGCTACCCATCCGACAGCACGCATTGGGCTGTTGCAGTGAGAAGTGTCAACGGCAGCACTGCGACGATCACTATGTACGCCATCTGCGTGAACCAATAATTTATGGCAAAATACAAAGGAACAGACGGCTCAGTCATTGAAGTAGGAGATGCTTCAAACAATCAAGACCTCGTAAGAGGCAGGACGCTTGTTCCAGACACCACGGCACTTTCTGGAGCTATTCCTACAGCCAATCCAAACAACCAAACACCAGGAGGTTTTGGACTACCAAACACAAATGCTCCTGTTGTGTCTCCTATTCAGCGCACAATTGATCCCGCAGCCGACGCGGCGACGACTTTTCTAGACCGACCATTTGTACAGCCTGAGACCGCTTCGCAGATCGCAGATCGTAAGCGCAAAGAAGCACAAGGCTTCATTGATGCGACTGAGGCGAAGTACCAATCAGACAAAGCTATAAAGGAGCGCACCGGCCGGGAGCGACTGTCGATGGACAACGCAGTCTCAGTCCTCTCCGGTCTTACAGGCTCGACCGTTGCTACTAACAATCGCAAGACGGTGCTGGATGCGAATGACAAAGAGATGCAGGCACTCAACAACGAGAAAATGTTGACCCTTCAGAAGCTCTACATGGATATTTCCAAAGATGCGGAGACTGAGGCACGTACACAGTTGCAGGACGCCACAACGAACGCTGAGGCGATTGTTACGCGTCGCAAGGAAGTAGCAACCAAGGCTATCGAAACCATCACCAATATGGCGAAGGGTGGACTAGTCGACTTCGAAAGCTTCAAGAACAGTCCAGCGAACGCTCAGGTTTATCAGCACGCTCTTGATGCCTATGGAGGCTCTGAGGACGCTCTACGCTCTGCGTTTGTGCTCAATCGACCGAAGGAACAGATCATCGGCACACCGACTCGTATCGGCAACAAGTACGTCCAGGCGTACAGCAATCCGATCACTGGCAAGGTTTCTTATGAAACAATCGACATGCCGGTTGATCTCCCAACCGAATACAAGAATTTCCAGAAGCTAGGCGACAACCTCGTGGCTATTCCTGACGGCTGGGATGGCGATACGAGCAAGCTGAAGACTATTGCGGGCGAGCCGAGCACCATGGAGCGTCTACAGCGCCGAAGCCTCCAGCTCGACATCGACAAGAAGCAGCAAGAGGTAAACGCAAATGCTGGTGCGCCCGCTAAGGCGGCCGACCAAAAAGCTCAGGCTCTTTCCCTCGCCAAGGAGTTGCGTGGCCTAGATGAAAACGGACTTCCAAAAAAGGTGGTCGGAAAAAGTAGTGCCGTGGGTGCGAGCGCTGCGAAGTTTCTCCCGTTTGGTCAATCACTCGGTCTCCAGGGTGACCGCAGTGCCTTCGAAGCGAAGGTAGATACGCTCAAATCTAATCTCACTCTTGATAATCTTAAGCTTCTCAAGGGTGCGATGTCCGACAAAGACCTTCTCTTCCTCAACAGTATTGGCTCTTCACTAAACACCAACATGAGCCAGACGGCCTTTGATGCTGAGCTGGACAAGATAATCACTAAACTTGGTGGTGCATCCGCACCCGCTACCTCCGACCTTCAGACTGGAGAAATCTTGGTCAAGGACAAGGCGACCGGGCAGTTAGGAGCAATCCCCGAGGGAGAATTTGATAACACGCTCTATGAGCGACAGTAGCTATGCCATTTCGACCACTCACATCTACAGCGCCAGCGCCCGGCCCGACGCCGGGTTTTCGGCCTATCGGACAACCTCCAGCCGCACCCGGCATTGTTGACCGTTTCAACGCTGGAATAGAGGACGCCAGAGCCAATCGCGCCGGGGAAATCACCCGTGCAGCAGACGCCAACGCCTCAGGAGAGCAAGGCAAGTTCCGCTCGCTCTTCCAGATAGGCGGTCAGCTAGTCGGCAGTGCCATTGACCCAATAGTGGAGGGTGTGAAAGCTGTCGCTCCCGCCGTTTTGAAGACCGACAAAATCAAAAAGGACCTCGGCACACTCTTCAAACCAGTTGCAAAGAGCATTGACAAGCTAGGCGGTACCAAGTTCTTCCGTGAGGCAGCCGACGCAAGCCCCGAACTTCCCATCGAGCGTGACCTCAAGGCTGTAGTTGAATACCTCAACCTTGCTCCCGGTCCGAAGGTGGCGGGTGGCATCAATCGCGTGTTGCCGAAAGCGATAGACGCGGGCGTCGATACTGTTGCGAAGCTCACAGCGAGGAGCGAACAGCAAATCGAGAGTGCCATCGTTAAGAAGTTTGAAAAGGGAGTGAAGCCACTCCTGCCGGGCAAGACTACTCCAGCAAAGCTAGACCGTTATCGCGACGACGTTGTCACTGCTGTAAAGGTCATCAAAGAAAACAAACCCAATCTATCCTTCACGGACGATGTTGAAGGGGTGGTGACGGGCCAGGACCCAAGATCACTTCAACATCTTGCCGAGGCAGTGGAGCAGACAAAGAAGGCCGTCTTCACAAAGTACGACGGACTGGCGAAGACCGCAGGAGAAGCTGGCGTTGCGGTGGACATGAAGCCGATAGCGTCGGAGCTTCAAACCGTTATAGGCAATCGAGCCCTTGCCATCACCAACCCCCGAGCAATTCAGTATGCGGAGAGCTTGTCCGAGCGTCTCACCGCCGCTGGCAAGCTAGATGCTTCGACGGCCCAAGAGGTCATACAAAATTACAACAAGTCTTTGGAAGCGTTCTATCGCAACCCTTCTTACGACACCGCTTCCCAGGCAGCGATTGATGCGATGGTAGCCAATCGTATGAGGACGGCTCTTGATGATGGTATTTCCGGGCTGACAGGGGAGCAGTACGCAGTGCTGAAGGCTCAGTATGGTGCGCTCAAGTCCATCGAGAAGGACGTAATAAAAGCCTCACTACGTGACGCACGCAAAGGCGTCAAAGGATTGATCGATTTCAGCGACATTTTCTCGGGCGGTCAGGTGGTGAACGGAATCCTCACGCTCAATCCAGCACAAATTGCCTCGGGCCTCACACAAAAAGGCATCGCAGAGTTTTACAAATACCTCAATAATCCCAATCGAGCGATTGAGCAGATGTTCAAGGCAGCGGATAGCTTACCGAGCGTTGGGAAGCTCAAGTAGCTTCCAGATGACCAGGGCCCCTAGGCCAAGGGCTAATCCAGCTAAGAGTGTCATTCACGAATCGTACCATGCATTCGAAAATGCGCTAGGTCAGACGCACACCGCGCTTATCGACCTTCTTCCTCACCTTGCTCAGTTCTGCGAGCGCTAAGAAGATCAGCTTCTCATTCGCACCCTTCTGCTTCTTCAGTCTTGGGTCGTCTGGTGCACGGCGTAGTCCGATATCGGCGTCCTTCAGATCGCGCCTCAAGATGCTAATGGACCGCTCCAACGCCTTGATGCGTTGAGCGTCGGACATGTCGTTGTCGTTTGCTTTCACTGCGCTATCCACACGTTTGTAACTTGCCGACACATAGAAGATGTCGTGCCGTGGTATCCTTAGTTCATTATCATTTCATCTTACAATCGATGATCCAAGTAGCATCATTCGCCCTACCGGGTGAGCAAGACAAAGCCAACGAGTTCCTCGCAACGCATAAGCCTGAGGGCACCATCAACTTTAATAAGGACACCATCGTCGTCTTTTATGACAACGGCAAAGTGTCAGTTGAGCATCAAGTGGCTGACATAAATGAGCTAATAGAATCTGCAAAAAAGGTTCGCTTCCAGCAGGAAGTAGCGCTCTTCATGCTCAAACGTGACATCGCAGACAAGAAGCCAGGTTCAAATCAATGGCAAGAGTTCAATAGTGCCATCATGCAAACAGAAGCCAAGATTGATGACCAGGATGCCAAGATAAGCTTTTGTAAAGAGCGAATTGCCGAGTTGGAAGGTTCATTATCGAAATAGCCATGTCCAGAGGCGCACACACACGCCCACCCATCATCACCCCTCAGCAGAAACGTGCGGTAGAGCTGTTCAAGCAGAACATGCTTTCAGGTGGTACCAAAACCATCAAGGACATCTTGCTTGAGGCAGGATACGCAAAAACCAGTGCTGACCAGCAACACAACGCTATGTCGGGCATCAAGCCTCTTCTTCAGCCGTTCATTGATCGCATGACGGCACATAGAGAAGAGGTTCTCAAGAAGATGGAAGAGAAGATCGACTCGGCGCATTACGCTGATCTTACTCGCTCCGTCGACGTCCTCACTAAGAACATTCAGCTCCTCAGTGGCAAGTCGACTGGAAATCTCACCATCACTGATGAGCGCCGTGCAGAATTGGACGAACTAATCGAACACTAAAATGGACAACACTATTATTGGGATGACGGTACTACGCGCCGCGGATGATCACATTGTTCTTAGCCGTGACACGACGTGCACGTTAGAGGCCTGCAAAGCAGACAAATCCGAACCTCATGCTGAACTGGTCACACTAAAGGTCAAAGGTGGATCAATACAATTGGCTACGATCCATTCACCTATGTCACTGGCGGATATTCCAACTGCCATGATGGAGGCATACCTAAAACAGATGCGCTAGTTTCTCGCTGACTAATCATGAATGACACTAACAAAGGAGAAAATTGATCTTCTTACGTCCGCATCACGTGACGAACGCGCCTACATGTGCGCGAAGTCCTTTACGCTCTTTAAATACTACTACTTCACGAAGTATTTCACCTACAAAGCTGCGCCGTACCATGAGGACTTTGATCAGGATGTAGAGGATTTGGTCTACGGCGTCATCAAAGACGTTGCGTGGCTTGCGTACCGTGAATCTACCAAGACTTCCCACGCTAAGATGGCTCTCGCGTGGCTCATTGCCCGCAAGCAGATCATCGACATGCTCCGCAAGCAGGGAGAGAACGTCGACCACTGGGGCGAGCGCCTCTACATCAACGTCGACTCGTATGACAAGAGCAACGCTGAGAGCTTGCTGTTCGACGTAGTGACTGAACTTCAGACGAACCCGGAGCTGATTGCCGACTACGGGCACCTCTACAACGCTCCCAGGACCAAGGAAGAGGCCACGGTTAAGCGTGTCTCCAACTTCGTCACCAACAACGGCATCCGTGTTGAGGCCCATACCGCCCTTACCCCTATGCGCGGTCGCCTCTTCCAGAACCACCGCCCCGACTTCGTGCTTAGAGACGATCTCGAGAACGCCATCACAGCCGAGAGCCCAGCCGTCACCGAGAAGATCGTTCGGCTCCTCGACGAGGCAAAGGGCGGTATGGCCGGGCATGGGGCATCTCTGACGGTGGGCAACTTCATCATCGAGAACGGTGTCATGGGGTACATCCGCCGTTCCGTAGATGGTGCCGGAGGGCGGGTCCGCTTCATCCCCATAGTCGACCGGGCAGGCGTCATTTCCTGGCCCGCCAAGTACGTTAAAACGGATGCAGAAGCCCTTGAGGCTAATTTGGCTATCTCGGACCCAACCAGGCGAAAAATCAGCCTAGAAGCCAAAAAAAGGGAGCTAAACGCGGGTGGGAGGCGGGTCTACGAGGTGGAAATGCTCCTCGACCCCGTGGCAGCGGGCTCCCCGTTCTTCGACCGGGCCATTATTGAGCGCCTCATAGCGCAATGTGCTGACCCACTTGAGAACAAGGCTGAATTTCTCATTTGGAAGCCATACGACCCATCCCACGCCTACGGCATTGGAGCGGACACCGGGAAGGGCAACGGGGGCGACCACAGCACCTCTGTCCTCATAGATTTCAATACTATCCCAGCTAGGCAGGTTGGTTCGTACGCGAACAATCTCATCCCGGCCGACCAGTTTGCACACGAGCTGAAGCGCCAGGGCGACATGTTCGGCACGTGCCTCATTGGGCCTGAGAAAAACAGCGAGAGCGGAGGCTCCTGCCTCACGACGCTCAAGATGATCTACCCCGTGGACTGGATATATCGCCAAGTCCCCACCGACCGTCTCACCGACAAGCCTCTTGGAAGTGGAGAGCTGGGGTGGGAGACGAACACAGCCACCAAGTACACCATCCTCAACGACCTCAGGACGGCGATAGAGGATGGGCACCTTGTCATTAACGACCTACGCATCCTGCTTGAGTGCAAGAGCTTCACGCACACCGACGCGGACGACCTAGGACGCACTCGCCAAGGTCATTTCACCAACCATTTCGATCTCCTTATGGCGTGCGCTATCGCATGGGCAATGAGGAAGTACGCCCGCGTCAAGGAAGTGAAGACCGATTACCAGCAACCGGAGTACGAACGCACTGGCCTCAATGAATGATGACAACTTCTATGAGAACACTTTTGAAAAGATTAAGCGCTACAAGCGTCATGGGCCACACCGTGCCAAGGCACAGCGGTTCAGGCTCCCCCGTTGCAACGGCAAGATGTCATACAAGACACAGGAACGTGCCGAAGAGCAGAGATCGGCTCGCCTCAGAAGCAATGACCTTGTTCTCTACATCTATCGTTGCCCTCACTGCTTCTACTGGCATCTCACCAGTCAGCCTCAACGCAAAAAGCAATGACTGACACCACTGGACAGAAACCGCCTGTGCGCGAGTGGGCTAACTGCCCCAAGTGTGGCTGGCACTACAAGCAAGCAGTGCTCGATCAGTGTCCGATGTGCCGTCATGCGTGGCGTGTGCCTGTGAGCTTCCAACAGCCCGATTACGAGCCACCAACACTCTAATGTCTCTGCACTTTATCAACATCAGGTGCGATGAATGCGACAAGCTCTTTGCCATACGTAGACCTACTCAGACTTACCTCATCCCTAAGATCGTAGGCTTGGTGAAGTGCCCGCTATGCCACCCTGAGATGCTTAAGGATGTTTGTGCTGCGTGCCGACTTCCTTTCGGGCTGTTTCCAAAACCAAAAGGACGCGGGGGTATTCGCAATGAGATGTGCTTCACTTGTTATCAACGGGTGCGTCGCGCTTCCTAGCGTTACAACGGAGCCCTCCTTGCTAGCCTTGCATCATGGCAGACCAAGACCTCGAAGAAGGCGTTTCTCCTGACGCATCCAATCCACTCGCAGAGCGTGCCCTACAACGAGCCCTCAAGGCCGTTGATGCGTGTAACAAGTTCAAAGCACCTCGCCTCGCGCAGATAGCAAAGTACCGCAATCTCTATGCAGGCAAAGTAGCCAAGAAGTTTCGCCAACCGTTCAACGTGGTGCTACCGATCTTCTCAGGTGGTATGGACACGCTCGCGTCCGACTTCAACGATGATCTTTCAGTCGATATCAGTGAGACAGAGCCAGCAGACTACCTAGCTGTCCGCAAGATTGACGCGCTTTGGAACCAGGAAACTGGCTCCGTCGCTCCTAACGCCAAATTTCCATACAAGACACGCACCGACCGCTTCAATGCGTTGTTCTCTGGTCGTGGTTTCATGATGAACTACGGTGTCTCTGACCCGAAGTACAAGAACGTCTTCGAAGTGTTCGAGCTAGAGGATGCAATTTTTCAACCTCAAGGTGGAGGCCAGTGGGCTCTCCATCTCATTTCTGGTCGCGACAATGTCATCAAATCAAGCGACGACCTGAAGAATGGTCCATACGACCAGAATCAGGTGAAGAAGCTCTTGGTGAAAGCAAAGAAGACTGACTACTTCCCCGAAAACGCAGACGACAGTCAGAAGCTTGCTTTGGCTAAGTACCGAGCAATGAATCTGTCCCCAGAAGCAGCCGACTATGTCGGAGAGACGCTTTTCAAGATGGCAGAGGTACGCCTCACCATGAACGGCAAGCGGTACTATCTCCTATTCTCCCCTTGGTATCAGGAGTGGGTTAGCTTCAAGCCCTTTAGTGAAGTCTTCAGCGCCGATATCGATGCTTGGGTTTCTTGGGCAACACACGAAGACAATAAGAACTTTCTCAGCAAGAGCTACGCTGATGACATGTATGGCATCGCAGACGCCGTACACACTCTTTTCAACCAGGAACTAGGCAACCGCGAGAAACGCAACTTCAATCCTCGCGCCTATGACCGTGAGATGTTCCCCGACGTAGCAAAGCTCGACGCCGCTCAGTACCGCCCAGACGCCTTGGTTCCATTCGATAGCAAGGGTGGCACTCGTAAAGTGTCGGATGGTCTCTTCAGCTTTGAGACACCAGAATTGCGAGGAACTGTTGACCTCATCAACTGGATGAATGAGACGACAGGAAGAAGCATTGGTGTCACCGATCTCTCTCAAGGTGGCGTGCAGAATGTGTCTAAGAAGGCGACCGTCGTCTTTGCCGAACAGCAAAACATCAGCAAGCGCCTTCTCTTGCGCTCTTCGCCATACACTGAAGCTATGGGCGAGATTGCCAAGATATTCGTTCAGTCTGCGAAAGATCACCTTCCAGCAAAAATGGCGATCAAGCGCCTCGGCATCGAAGGGGAGAACTGGGAACCTGTCATTCGCCGTGTTGACCTCGACCTGTATGGCGACATCGACATCAAGATAACCTCTTCATCGGTTGAAATGCGCAACAACCAACTCAAGAAGCAGGCACGCAAAGAGGCACTCGACAGCATATCGCTCGACCCCAATCAGGCTTCTCAGATCAACCCGCGCTGGATTGTTGAAGAGAAGCTTCGTTCCATTGCAGAGTTTGACGACGCTGAAATTGCGATTGCCATGGACACTAAGAACTATGGCAACAAGGAAGAAGTGGCGTACGCCCACAAGGGCATCCAGGCCATTCTCAATGGCGAGAGAGCCGATCAGTTCTACGGTGCTACCACTCTCTTTATGCAGATCATTCTCGACTATGCCGTGAACAATCGCGTCTCACTTGGAGACCGCAAGTACAACGCTCTCATCGACTACCAGATGGCGCATGCGTCAATCGTTCAAGAGAACATGGACAGGAAGGCTGTCAATGACGCTGTGCAGGCAGACGCGCTCAATCCTGCGCCAACTGAGAGCGCTCCAGCGCCGACACAAGACACAGCAAGCCCCCTTTCACAGGTTCGTAAGGTTGCCTCTTCAATGGCATGAGCACACCAACACCAGATATCAACGAGACATTCGCAAAGCTTCGCCAAATCTACCCTGACGACGTGGAGCAGATTGAAGCCGAGCAGGAGCGCGTATCCAAGCTCCTGAAATTGCAGGAGTATGCTGAGCAGGAGACTACCAAAGAGTTGATACGGCTCTGTCGTGCCGACATCATCTTTTCACGTATGACCATCGCCACCGACCGCACACTGGACGACAAGGCGCGGGCCGAGTTGTGGGCTATCGTGGATGCCCGCCAATGGTTCTTGCAGATGGTTGTGAAGGACTTCGCAGGCGAGCTAGCCTCGATCCAGGCACAGCTTGAAGCAGACCTTCAGGTGTAAGCGTTACAAATTTCGATGGTGCGCTAGCCTTACACCATTAGCCCTTATTCATCATTGATTCATCATGGCAAAAAAGAAGACACCAGTAGCGGTCACAACAGAAGAGGTAGCGCCACCAGAAAGTACTGGCAGTGCTCCCGCTATAGAGACGGCGACTGAAGCAGCGCCCACCTCAAAACCTTCGAAGGCAACTGATCCCATCACGGTCAAGTTCCGTGATGGAGTGGGTGAAGCAACCGAGCGTACTTTCTCTCAGGAGGTGCACGGCGAAGGCTTCGCGGCACTCGCTGAAGAGTTCAAAGTCACAAACGCATCCAAGCTCATTGCGTAGCTTTAGGGTCCGCACTTCGGTGTGGACCTTCTAAGCGCCACAACGACGCTTCCCGCTCTCAGCGGCATTATCTGGGATAGCTTGCAAGCGAGCGATTAACACTTGTTCCCCGGCGGGGGTTGTCTCACGCATATCATGTCCGATGAACAACATTTTCCAGATGGTACGGTAGTGCCAGGAACTACCGAGGTACCCGAGTCACCTGCTCCTGAAGTGGAAACACCTGAGGAGGGCAAAGAACCCGAAACTCCTGCTGAAGAGCCTAGGACTGAGGAGCCCGCTCCTGAGACCCCAGCCCAGCCGGACGAACCATTACCAAAGAAACGGTCTATCTACGACGACCTCAAGGACAAGAAGCAAGAAGCACGCGAAGCATCCGAGCGCGCAGAAGCCGAGAAGGCCCGCGCCGATGCAGCCGAAGCTGAACTTGCTAAGCTTCGAGGAAAACCGCCAGAGGCAACAGTCACTCCCGAGAAGAAGGACGAACCAATCGACGAATTGGACGCCTTCGCAAAGGAGCAAGACATGGACCCTGTGGCGCTCAAACGCCTTACCGAGATTCTCGCCTCGCGCATCCCAGCATCACAGCTCTCCCCAGAGGAGAAGCAGACCCTTGCAGACCTCACAGCCTTCAAGGCAGATGCAGATGCTAGGGAAGCCCGCCGTGCTGAGGACGACGCTATTCTTGCAACCGCACCAACGGTCAAAGAACAGCTCGCCATCACCGACGACAAGGAACTTTCCACCGTCATGGCGGAAATCACTCGCCTCGCTCACACACAGAAGTATGCCGACAAAGAAATCGACTACATCGTGTTCAGAGAGAGGGAGGCACTTGCAAAGCTCGTCTCTCCCAAGAAAGCTTCATTTGAAGCTGGAGGGGATCAAGGCGACGCTCCTGCCGACACTGATGTTGACTTCTCAAAGGGAGGTCTAACACCAGAACAAGCTCAACGAGGAGCTTCGGGACGCACAGCAAGCGCTCTTGAAATCAAGAAGGCTAAGTAGTTCGTAGATAGGGCATAACAATTTTACTACTGTGTCCTATACACCCAAATACCAGACGACTTGGACGAAAGAGTACCAAAAGTCGAATTGGACCCAGCCGGTATATCCGGTCATCGCTGATCTTCAATTCAGCGCAGGTCTATCAATAGGCGACACCGTCAAACGACGCTATCGCTCAAATCCAATCTTCACCAACGACCTCAGTGCAGACGGTTCGTACTCGGTACAGAACTACACTGAAGCAGAAGAGAGCTTCACCATCTCCAAGCAGAAGGAAGCTTCTGTTCAGATTCCAAAGCCCGCTATTCTCCACACCGACATCGATACGCAGAAGAGCTACGGAAAGCAGCTTTCCAATGCTCTCTACAATCAGATCGACGCCGATGTTCTTAACATTGCTCGCGCAGGTGCCGGTTACACCATCTCAGATGGTGACTTTGGCGGAACCGCGAACAACGGCATCACCGCTTCCATTTCGAACATCGCGGACATTCCACTTATTGCCATCGAAAAATTCCGTGGCGCGAGTGTTGTGTACGATCTTAACAAGAAGTTCGGCAAACTCGCGTACGAAGAGTACGACGGTATGCTTACCTGGATCGTTCCACCGCAGATCATGACCATCATCGATAAGTACTTGATGGCTCGCGGCACTGCATTGGGCGACCAAGTTGTTGTGAATGGTTACAAGGGTATCTTTGGGAACTTCAACCTCTTCATCAACAACAACCTGCCGTTCACCACTCGCCTCGCTCTCTCGGTCAACCCTACAGACGGTGACACCATCACCATTAAGGGCGTGACCATTACGTTCAAAACGACAGTTGATGCAGGTACAACCGCAGGCCAGGTCAAGATTGCGTCAACCGCAGCTCTCACCGTCACCAACCTTGTTGCCTTCCTCAATGCACCTACGACCACAGTCGCAGACGCAACGAACGCCGGTTACAACGGCTTCGGTGCAGCTAACACGGTCTCTGAAGGTGGCTACACCATCCTCAAGTCTCGTGCGATCCAAGGCCTCAGTGCCACTGACGGAACGACCTATGTCGACATCCTCATGAAGGGTACCGGCAAGGTTACGGTTTCAAGCTCATTCACTTCAGCTTCAAACCTCTTCACCTCAGCACTTCAGATCGTCCACTCTCTCTTCATCATCGGGAAGAACGTATCTCTTGCGGTTCGCCAAGATCCAGAAATCTATGAGAACCCAGTCTCAGGCAAAGTCGCTCGCGATTACGTCATGTGGACTGTGTACGACGGTAATGTGTTCCGCGACCAAGCTCGCGCAATCATTGACCTCCTCATCAACGTCTCTGCGACCAGCTTCGCTACGTTCACCAACGTAAAAGCCTAACCTAACCCTATGACCCAGAAACAAACTTACGGCCTTACGGCCCTGGGACTTGTCGGAGTAGGAGTGCTCCTCGCGATAGCTCTCATGTTCGGTCCACGCGTGTTCGGTGCTTCGATCAACGAGTACAAGTCGGGCGTCTGGCAGTTCGGTAACGGGATCTACGTCGGACTGACCCAAGAGCTTTCTATCGACAACGCAGGCAACATCATCACAAGCGGTACGCTTGCGGTGACTGGTGCGATAACGGGAAGTGGCGCACTAACGTCCGGCCTCTTTACTCAAGGAGGTGGTGTTACCGCGACATCAACGACCGCTGCTGTTGGAACACTTCAGACGGCCGACATCGATACTGAAAATGTTATCGACTTCACGGTCAACGTGGCGGATGTGACACTCACTCTTGCCGCTTCGACCACGCCGATCTGTCCTTCAACTGTCGGGCAGATGCGCTCGATATTCATTCGAAATGCATCGACTACAGCCAGTGCTGACATCACCATTGCGGGCGGAACAGGCGTCCTTCTTAAGAAGGCAACCTCGACTGCAACAATCTACGGAGATACTGACGGAGGCAACTACGCTCGTCTCGACATCACGAAGAAGTCGAACACAGACTGCGAAGCACTCCTCAATATCTTCATGGACTAGTTCCCTTAGTAGCCTTCTTGGCTCCTAGCGTGTCTCTCTCAGGAGGGACACGCGGTGGAGCCCAGAACCAACACCACTATGTCAAACAAGCTAAAACTTTCAGTCCTAGCGCTCCTTGTAGCCGTCGCTCTTGGTGGTGTCGGTATCTGGGATCACTACAAGCAGACGTTCGGCAACATAGCTGACTTTGCACCACCATGTGCAACAGAAGACGCAACCACCACTTTGCGCTTCCTTCGTCCAGGTGCAGGCACCACAACGCTCACTTGTCCAATCGGTGCAACTCAGCGCCTTCAGGACAACACTGCGATACTGCATTTCATCGCAATAGCAACGAGCACAACTGTTGCAGAACCGAAGCTACTTGCGCGCGTCGAAGGTTCCAGAAACAACGTTGATTGGTACCCAATCGCCATTCCTACGGTCATCGGTGGCACCATCGCGACAACGACCCCGTACACGACGAATCCGTACAACAACCTGTCGTTCAATATCTCTACCTCAACAACTCCTGCCGGAGATTTCGGCGGAACAGGCACAGCGACACGCATTCACTACTCGCTCGTCATTCCGGCAACGGAGCCATATGAGCGTGTGATCTTCTCTTCGCCTACTGGCGGTGGAGTAGTCGGACTATGGGCTGAGATGTACGGCAAATTGCCTCAATAGCCTATGGACGCGTCGCTGCTCAGCATTCTTCCAAATCTCTCAATAGGCGTGATAGCTGTCGGTTCTCTCGTCTATGTCACCATCGACTTTCGTAAAGCGATGGATGCCCGCGCCGTCTCTCACGAAAAATCCATGAAGGAGCGCGAAGATGCTCTGCGCCAGGTTGAGAAGGAGGTTCGAACCGAGCTTATTGGTGCTCTTCAGAATGCAACTACCGTCATATCTGAGAACGGGAAGATCATGGAGCGCGTAGTACGCCACCTCGATAAGCACTAGATCAGCGTTACAAACGCCCCTGCTTGCGTACCCTTGAGGTATGCAGGTTGCTCCTAGTCAAATCTCTCCAAGTGAAGCGTTTGATGTGTGGTATTTCATCAAAAACCACACCGACAGCACCACCTACTACATCCGTGCTCTCGTATATGACGTGAAGACCGGAGAGGTGCTCGCAACAGTCAATCTCGACCAGTCTCCCACCAACTCTCGTCTCTTCATCAAGACGCTTCAGGCTCCTGCCGATCCAGTTGGGTATGGGCGCAACATCGTGGCTATCGCCACGGTCTATACTGATAGCGGGTACACGACGAAGTCCCAGGACTACGAGGAACAGGAGCAGTACTTCCTCATCAAGACAGCGCCGGTTGTCTTAGGTGGTGGAGGAGGAGGCATCGACTTACGAGCACTCAAGGAATTTATCGAGGAGACACTCGACAAGAAGCTCAAAGCGATCCCGAAGCCAAAAGACTTCCCAAATATGCCGTTTGGTGAGGTTCTGATTGCAATCGGTGCCATTCAGCGTGACATCGATCGCGTCCCGAAAGATGCTACCGACCTTGCGCCTGTCAATACCGCTCTAGAGGCACTGAAAGCCCAAATTAGCGATTTGCCAGAACCTGAGAAGGTAGACCTATCTCATCTCGCAACGAGCATCAGAGAGGTTCTCAACGAGCTACAGACCCTTCGCAGAGACAACTCACACGCCGCATCTTCCATGCTTGCCACTATGCAACGCTCAATGGGCGATATTGCAGGAGGTATCTCAGACAAGATCCTCAGTCTCACCGAAAAAGCTCTGAAGGACCTTATGGGACGCCAGAAGCTTGTCATCCCACTTGATGCACTCATTAAAGATAGAGAAAACCCGACCGAGGAGACCTCATCCAAAGAAGAATTTGACGTGAAACATTTAATGTAATGCGACTATTTATCATCGGCACAGTGATCGCTTTATTCATGGGGCCTTTGACAGTGCATGCGCAGGGCATCAGCCAGCTCGACCAGTGGAAGTCGACAACGACCCCCTACAGCGCACTGACGACGCTAATCGATGGCAAGAACCTCTATCTTCCTCGCTCCAACGCCACAACCAGTACCCAAACAGCAAACCGCTTTTGTCTTACCGCAGATACCTGCATCACCACATGGCCTTCTAGTGGCTTGAGCTTCAGCTATCCGTTTCCTTCAAACGCTACTACGACCGCACTCACCTTCACCAACGGTGCATCTGTAGCGAAGCTCACGAACCTCACCAGCAATGGCTTTGTGAAGACCTCGGGTGGCGATGGCACAATAAACATCGACACCGCGACATATCTCACCAGTGCGCTGACTTCGCTAAACGGTCTCACCGGGGCTACTCAGACCTTTGCGACGACATCTACGGCGGGAGGATTTGGTTTCTCGTCGGTAGGTACTACCCACACCCTCAACATACCGACCGCTTCCGCAACTACCGTTTTAGGCCTTCTCTCATCGACCGACTGGACGACGTTCAACAACAAATCCGGCTTCAGCTATCTTTTTCCGAACAACGCCACCACGACGCTGCTTACTTTCTCAGGTGGTGCTTCAACGACCGCCTTCTCTTCCAACACCCTTGCGGTGGGGCAGACAGCAACAACGACCATCACTTCAGCGGGCTTTGTCGGCGTCGGCTCTTCATCGCCATGGGCAAAGCTCTCGGTCACTGGCACTAATACAAGTAGTGCAACGGCAGGCTTTGTGATTGCCGATAGCGCAAATGCTCCAAAGGCTATTTTTACCAATGGTGGTCAACTCCTTATGGGAACCACGACCAACTATGGTCTTGCTATTCCTATGCAAATTGGAGGCGCAGTTGGTGGTGGCGCATGGATACGCATGTGCCGTGAAGATGGATCATTCTTCTGTACCTTTTGGAACTCTGGAAATGGCGCATTTAATCAGGTTCAAACTGGTACTGGCTTTTTTACTGTATCTAACGGTGCCACTTTCAGTGGAGGTAGCTTCTCTGGTGGCACACAAGTTATAGCGATTCGCGGGAACACACTTCTTGTCGGTACCTCAACCAACAACAGCACCACAGGCGGTCATCTCGGCATTTGGGGGACTAACGGTTTCAGCAACTACTTCTCCGTCACTGACCCTTCAGTTGGAAACAGTTACTTTGGCGATGTCTTCCAGATAACAAGTGCTGGCAGGGTTGGCGTAGGCACCACCACACCATACGCACAACTCTCTGTCGCAACACCAAGCGGCGCAACAGGTAGCCTCACAACCCTCTTTGCAATTGCTTCTTCAACGGCATCAGCAACCACAACGCTCTTTGCGGTCAATAACAAAGGCTACGTTGGAATAGGAACAACCACACCGAGAGCCATGCTTGAGATAGTTGATAACGGAACTATCGCAAGTGATGGAACAACTGCGGTAATGACAGTGCATGCCGCAAGTGCTTCTCCATATCTCGGTGCATTCTTCAACGACGCTTACTCTAGGACAGTTCCACTCCTGCAATACTTTGGTTGGACGAATGCTGCAACCAATGTGTCAGGTATTCTTGGTGGCGACTTTGAAATGGGTAATGCGGCAGCAAACAAACTTGTCTTTTACACAAACGGGTACGCAAGCCCTCGTATGTCCATCACAGGCACAGGACTTGTCGGCATCGGAACTACATCTCCAACCCAGGCTCTCTTGACGGTTGCAACGCCAAATGGTGCGACGGGTTCGCTTTCGAATCTCTTCCGCATCGCATCATCAACTCCAACAGCGACGACAACGTTATTCAATATCGACAACAAAGGTCAGGTATCTAACACGTCTGCTGGTGTGACTGGTTTACTCGCTCCATTCAAAGAAGGTGGTTATCTGCTTGCGTCTTCAACAATGGGTACAGGCACCACGACCAAGAAGTTTTCAGGTTGGTCTGCCGCCACCACCTATACCAAGTTCGGTTGCACATCATCAGGCAGTGGGACATTCGTTGCTGTACTTGGAGACAGCAACTCATCCACCACGCCCGTTGTTTCTGGGACCTCTCTCACGACCACTTTCACCACCATGTCCTCAAACAACGCCTTCACCGCAGGAGAAGCGGTCTGGATAGCGTACGGCTCAGTGTCAGGCACCGTGGTCGACCCTTCGTGCTCTTATCAGCGAACCGTTGATGCACAATGATGAAAAAATTGCTTAGCATCATTGGAATAGTAGGAGTGTTTTTTATGTTCACTCCTACAAAGTACGCCTACGCAACTGCAAATCCTTTTGATAATGCCACTACAAACAATACTTATTCGTTCACGTATAGTGGTGGAGCAAGCGCAACCGTAGCTGTCGTATACTTACAAACAGATGGCACGAGTTGCAGTGTCACCTATGGTGGAGTGACTATGAAACAAGAGGTGTCTTCCAACTTTGGTGGAAGCACAAATTACATTGGGTACTACCTCGCAGGAATTGCTGGAGGTAGTCAGACGATAGCCAGTTCTTGTTCGGGTAGGTCGTTTTCCAATACATATGTAGTGACCTACACAGGTGGTCCTTATTCAGATTGGGCTGAGAGTGTTGGTTCAGCCTCTAAACCTAATGGTGTTGGCACAACACTCAACATCCCTCTTACGACTGTTGCAGACAATGTTATCGGAACATCTTTTGCAACAAACGGTGGCGTCGCCTTTATTGCGGCATCAGGTATGACTTTCCGTGCATCTTATACTATCGCCGCGATTATTGAAGACAACACCAACCTATTTACTCCCGCAGGGACGCTCAACATGGCGTGGGATAATAACGGCAACACTACCAACATCGAGGGGATAGCAATTGGTATTGCGCTTTCGACGAGCACGCCCGCAGTGGCTTCATTTTTAGACCAATGGATAACGTGGGAAGAATAATAATATGACAATACAAACAATCAGCATCGCCGTTCTGTGCATCCCAGGCGTTTTGTTCCTTGCTGCATTTATTTGGGGAATTCTGGTCGTGGCTTATTCAATGATTACAGGCTCTACGGCAGGTGCCACACTTTCCAACGACTAATATGCAAAATTCAGGACTAACAGGACTTCGCTTCGACCTCAGAGACCGCTTCTTTTCCCATTCCAAGCTGTTCGGCGCACCAGACCCTTCGCAACTCCCAAAGCAGGGATTAGGTCGTAGACCTCTCTTCGGTATCAAGAATCAGGGCTTCACATCCTTCTGCCCTTGGTTCTCCACCTCAGCAGGTCGTGAGTATCAGGAACAAGTGGAACTCTCACCAGAAGCCCAGGCACTTCTTGGTTCCAAGATTGCTACCTACTCCATCATAGGTGGCGCAGATGCAAGAGACGCCCTTCGCACCCTCACCAAGTACGGCAGTGTGGAGAATGCAAAAGCTCCTCCGTCCATTTTCAACTACTCGCCAGAGCAACTTGCCAATCCCGCTAACTTCTCCCCCACGCTTGAAGCAGAAGGCAAGAAGCACATTGCCCAAGCCTTCTTCACTGTAGATGGAGAGTTTGACGCCTTCGACAACATCCGCAACGCGCTTGCACTCGGGCAGGCAGAGAACCAGGTCATCTATGTAGCGGGACGCTGGTACTCATCGTGGAACAACAACGGACAGCGCGCGGTCATACGCGACTGCACCGGCAATACCTCGCTTCACATGTACATCTTCATCGACTGGACTGATGTAGATGGTGAAGACGTATTGGTGCTTCAAAACAGCTACGGCACGGCAACTGGCGACCAGGGTTTGCAGTATCTCTCACGGGAAGCGGTAAACGCCTCATTTGCATACAACAACATTTTTGAAAGGTTGTTCGGTCCTCGCCTCGGGGCATTCATCGTCCGCGATATGCCACAAGAAGTGAAAGAGGAAATCAAAAGCACCACGTACTACGCGGTCATGGACGCAATCATGAAGCTGGTCCAAGCCTTCTCGACCAGCACTCCTGCTGTTGTGGTGCCTTCTCCCGCTCCCGCACCTGTGTCACTTCCACCAACCACTCCCGTCATCGAGACGAACCAACAGAAGCTCTACCGCGTCGCGTACTCGCTCCTCTCGCCAGTTCAGGATGCTTCCCCCCTAGATGAAGCACCAGACGAGCTAGGGTGCGTTGATAGCGTATGGCAGATCGTGCTGAAGGCTACTGGCCTTAGGCTCACCACACCGAAGACGCTTTCAACAGCCGTCCTCTTAGCTAGCATCAAGAAGGACCCGCGCTTCAAGCGCATGTCCCTTGGTCTCGGGGAAGCACAGCCAGGCGATCTCATCATTTGTGCCACGGGTCAGGGCGACACCAAGATCATGCCACACGGTCATGTCGGTATCGTCGGCAAGACCCACATCATGTCCAACAACTCTTCAAACGGCATGTGGGAAGCCAACTACACGAAGGACGCGTGGTACCGATACTTCGCAATCAAAGGGAAGTACCCAATTGAGGTGTTCCGCATCCTTGGCTAGTTGTGCCTAGCACTTCCCGCCCCAGCGTCTACATTTCAAAGAACGCTTAAGGGACGGGTGGTGGTGGGAAGAACCCGCCTCTTATCAGCTCACTCACTTTTATGAGCAGCAAATTTCTAAAGCTCAATGGTTCTGACTTCGTGAAGGGTCTTGTTATAGCGGTTTTCGGCGCAGTCTTCGTAGCACTCGCTCAAGCGTTTAATCTCCCAGGCTTCGACTACGCCACGTTCGATTGGACGCTCGTAGGCCAAGTGGCGATCAGTGCAGCTCTCTCCTACCTCGGTAAAAATCTGCTCACTGACAGGAACGGCTCGTTCATGGGCGTGCTCTAGAACACACCCCCGCAGCTAAAAAGGAGCCTCAGTGGGCTCCTTTTTGCTATCCCAGCAATTCCTTTTGCAGCTCCTCCCGGGTTGGGATCGCTCCACCCGTCAAGATCATCATGAGGACATCTCGCATCAGGTTTAGAGTCGCCACAACGTCATCTGAATTATGCGTCGGCAATCCATGAACCGCAGCAGATCTCTTATCGTACAGTTCCGCGATTCGCTTCTGCCTCTTAGCTCGTTCAGGTCCGTATTTTTCCAAGTAAGAAGCCATGTACGAGGACACCCGAAATCTCAGTTCGCTACGGTCGCCGAGAAATAGCGCCTCGAAAGCAGCCCATAGTGAAACAAGAATTAGCGCCGTATTTTGCTGATATTGAGAGCTGTTTAACGCATCGAGCGCCAGCTTAAACTCTGCACTTTCCTTCCAAAGTTTGTACGCAACAGGTGCGTATGACTTCACATATGCAGCGCCGATTTCATTCAACGACCCACCTTCAACGCCATAGGGATGGAGGCGCTCCTGCACCTGCATGGGAATGAGTTGAAATGTCTCATCATAGCTTTCGACAAAGTCCGCCAACGAACGGGTTGATGTCACTATCATTGTCGTGGCCGGATTACTCCAAAGACGCAACACACTTGCGTATACGTGGCATCGTTCTAGATCACCCATTTGGGCATCCTTCACACGCAATTCTGCAATGATGTCGTGGCCCCCTCCACCCTGGACGGCTCGCCAAGGTGCCGGGTGTGGTTGGCCTGCAAGCGCGGGTTTGAAAGCCATAACAATGGGCATCATCAAATGAGCGTACGTCTTTCGAATGACAATGCGCTCACCCAGATCAAATTCATCTTGGTCGAGTGGCAAGCCTGCTAACCCAACGTACAGCTCGGTCATGTCATCTCCCCCAGCTCTACAAGTATCCTAGCTCCTCTTTTGTGTGCACGCGAATATCCAGGTCGGCACACGTCGCTAGATCGTATTCAATAAGCTCTGCCATCTCGTCTTTTGGCATCGAGGCACGTTCAGCGACGGAACGACGAACCGCGAACGTCCTGTTGCGTAGCGTCACCATCTTCTCACCGAACACAGCACGCATCACGAAATCGTGGAGTTCTTCTGTTGTGTAGCCGGTGTGGTCAGACAGTAGACCAAGCAGTGCGAAGTGGTAGTTGAGCTGAGACTGCGAACGCGCCAGCTTCTTCTTGCTGAAACTGACCGCGACTTCATCGCCCACATTCATGCGGTTGATGCAGATCTGCATGTGGTCGGGAGACTTTGGCAGAAAGCGCTTGCGACCTTCGTTGAAGACGATTGATCCGAGGATAGTGAATAGCTCTTTTTTAGCCATTCACCCAATTGTATCACTTATTCTTTTCGCGATTTGGCTTCTCCACACCACGGGTCGCCAAGCTCACACATTTTTTGGCGAGATCCAATTCGTAATCTCGGGCGATCTTCAAGTTCGCCGCAACTACTGCCCAGTCGGAGTGAACCATGCGCCCATGCTCGGTAGTAGCTGGCAGGATGACAAGTCCAAGCTTGTCACCGTAGATGCCGTCGATTACGGCCCACTCTTTGAATAGTTCAGCTCTGTCATCAGGTTCAAGTGAACCCGTATCCTGTTCCGATGCTTGGTCCCGAACAGATCGAATAGTGATGGCATGCGTTTCAAGCTCTGGCGGTACTGGTGAGGATTTAATGGTAAGTTCCTCCAAGGCGCTCGCCTTTCTGGTCACACTGTTTAGGAACACCGACATCGTATCTGCCATCAGCATGCAGGAGACAGCGAATTGCAGACGGCGCAGGTGCTCTTGTCGCTCGGCGAGCACGCTCCTGGTTGAGGCTAAATCTTCCTCCGTTTTTTTCTTTTCACCGTCGAGCGCGCGGTTACCCAACTGCAATTGAGCATTTACTTCCCGCAAGTTGAGATTTTCAAAATATGGAACCGCTTTGCTTAATCCGTAGAAGGCAAGGCCAAGCGTCCCGAGAGTGCCAATTGCGGAAATCCACTGAGCAAGATTTCCGAACACGGTTGGATTAGGAGGCCATTTCATCGGAAGAGCATACAGCAGGACCCACTTGACTCCCCTCTCAGATGTTCTTTATTTGTTCTTGTGATGCCATACAACCTCCACTCCCTCGCGGGATCGAGCCAGCCCCTCTGCGTCATATGCAAAATGTGCGGGCATCGCTCGACCGTTCCAGGCGAACGGCTGGGCGCTCATAGTGGCAACATGCAGGAGATATGGAGGCTGAGACTTGTGTGCTCCAAGTGCCAGAGCCACTCGTTTGACGCCTACGTCATGGCGACGGAGAAGCACACCGCCGACTTCATTGCGGGTGCCGACTTGGAGCAGTACGCGGGGTTGAAGGCGTAACGTCCATAAGCTGGCCCGAAAGGCATGATAGGCTTCGATTCCTCATGCTCGAATACTTCTCAATCAGCTTCCTCTACACGCTCCTCAAAGACGGGTGGAAGGTATTCCGTGGACATAAGCGACGTCTCAAGCCTGAGCAGATCCTAGAGCTGCGTCTGAAGTGGAAGAAGGAGATCGTCCCTATCTTGTGGGAGCGATCCCAGAAGAAGCTCGGACTCGACGTGATCGTCCGCGACATGAAGAGGCTCAACGAGTACCCGAGCAGCACGGAGCCGAACCGCAAGGGCATCTCTGCGTGGTTCAAGGTCGGGCTTTCCTCGACTTATCACAACGGCATCGAGGTTAATCTTGGCTGGCACGGCTTGGTCAAAGACGCGGACGGTTGGCGTCTGCCCAAGACCGGCGAGCCGTCAAACACCGTCGCACTGGTTGCCACCATTCCCTACGAACGCATCGAGCGCATCGACTGGTCCGGCGATGATTTCTATGGCGAGAGCCAGGTCTACGTTCACTTCGAAGGGGCGAAAGGAATGCCTTACGACGACTTCTTCTATGCGACGCTTGAGCAAAACCCAGGTGGTCCCCGGTTTTACCTGAAGGTGGCCGACGAAGCGGCAGTCAGAAAGAACAGCGAGAAGGCGGGAACTCAGCGGAAAAAGAGATCTAGGCCGCTGCGCGAGCGTCTGGGACTCAAGCCCAAGCCTGACCCAGAGGACTAGGCACGTCCTACAATATGCATTGTGCGACGTTTACTCGTGTATCTTGATGGTGAAACCCTTTTCTTGCAGCGCCCAGATGCGTTTGCCGTAGTCGCGAATTTCCTGCTCGGTCATGATAATGTCGTGACGCTCAGCTTCCTCGCTGTGCATGAGGCGGCCAGTGCGCTGTAGCTGCTGCTGACGCGAGCCATAGAGGAAGTCCACTTCGATAATCTGTTCCAGGTCTTTGACTGACACACCCACGTCACCTACGCGCGACATTGCCACGACGTTGTTTTCTTTGATGACTGTGAGGCGGTCGCTGGTCTCCCCATGAATGTAGGGAACATCAAACGTGCGCCCAATCTCCTTTCCGAGGTCGATGGAGTCACAGAAGATCATCGTGCGCTTCTTGGGGTTAAGCAGCTCGCGTAGCTTGCGGAGCTTTGCTTCCTTACCGCTGCGGACGACATGAACATGGATAGGGTGGTATGACCTGCCTGTTTCCTTCATGTATTCCTGCCAATTCAACCCGATTGGAAAGCCGGTAAGCGCGATCACATACGATTCGCGCCCATCTTCGCGGTGCGGAGACGCGGACAGGCCGATGCGGTACTTCGTTTTGAGAAATGCCAGGCGAGAGAAGGTGTCTGCCGGTAGATACTGGCATTCATCGAAGGCGGTCAGTGCGTACTGCGTGTCCTCCCATAGCCGTCGATTAGAGCTGTAGGTGAAAATGTCTATCTCATGCCTGCGCTCGGGAATGTTCTGACTGATGTATTCGTGCCACTGCTCTTTCAGCGTAATGGTCGGAACGAAGAGTGCCTTGCGACCTTTCACAATGTCGAAAAGGTGCATGGTGATGAATGACTTGCCTGCGCCGGTCGGGTGGAACGCACCGATGGCGCCAGTCCGCAGAAACTCAGCCTTCGCAGGCAGTTGATGTGGCTTGAGGACGATCTTGCCGGATGGCTCTCGCAGATCAGCCTTATCGACCGGCTGCGCCTTGAATGGCAGGCAGCCGCTCTTCACCATTTCTACAATTACGTCGAACTCGCAGCCCTTCTTGATCGTGGCTTGCGTGTCACCAATCTTACCTTCACTCAGATATGGCCTTAGGGCCTTCACCACTTCGGCACGTTGGTCGCGCTCGTACGAGATTACGTTGCCTTCTACGGTCGCGTTGAAGCCGTGCTTGAAATCAATCTCAGAAAGTAGCTCGGCAGGCGCATCGCCCAGCCAAGCCGAATACTGGTCGAACGAGTAGATGTAATAGCTCTCGGTTTCCTTCCAGAGCCAGCCGACGGCAAAGTTTTTGATGAATTTGGGGACGGCAACAAGAATCTTGTGCCGCCCTTGCGGGATGATGACGTAGGGCTTTTTGAAAAACTTGAGCAGCGCATCGCTGTCAATCTTGTCGCCAATCTTTACATCGAGGGCGCTAACGACCTGGCGCTGTTGTTTCTCTTCGACCTTCCGCTCGCGCTCGATTTTTTCAAGCTTGTTCCTGGCATCCGCTACAGTGCGCTCGATCTCGTCGAGTTCACGGAGCCGTGCATTTACGTTGTCCATATCCTTTCGTTAGTGGTTACGTCGCACAACACAGATTGTGAGACACTAATTTATAATTTGAACCTGCCGTGCGTCTGGTATCGACGCCCACACCTCATCAACACTCATCGGCTTGTTCGCGCGATACCACGCATGGCCTTTCCTGTAGGTCACTTCCAATTCGCCTTCGTTCTCTAGCTCACGCAGACGACGACTCACGTTGCTTGGCGTGTACGTCGTCTTCTCAGTGGCGATGCGCTGGATGTCGCCGGATGCATGAAAGCCAGGATTGTTTTGGAAGTAGCGAAGCAGTCTCGATTTGAGGGAGAGGTCGCTCATATCAGTGTTTGCTGCACCGGCTTCTTTGCCTTCTTCAGTTCGACCTCGAAGCACTTGGCGTATCCGAAGCCTGTAGAATGCGCCTCACAGCAATCGCCTTCCAACTTGTACAAACGACCAAGCTTCTGCCTTGCGTTGCCGTTGCCCAGGTAGGGCTTGATGCGGACAGCGAAAACGATGGGGCTGTATGGCCTAAAATTGCCCTTAGCGCGTTCTTCGTTGATTTGGGTACGCATACGTTCGCATACGTCTTCACGTTCGCTACGGGCCTTTATTTGGGCTTTGCGGTAGTCAAATGGGACATGGCTGATGCGGACTGGATTACTTTCTTCGCTCATACCTCTCTTGCTTTAACTCGTAAGTACTGCGCGACCTTAAGCCCTTGCTTCTTCGCCTTCGCTTCGTAGAGCTTGAACGTCTCCTCATCGAGACCGACCAAATGTCGCTTTCGCCGTTTCCGTTTGTTGTTTGGTTCTCTCATTGTGTAAGCCATTGGCTAGCCCTGTAGCTCCCGACCATTCCTAGCCCCAGGACATTCCCTCTCTCCCCCTCCCGACGAATGCCACCCGAAGCAAATGCGCTTGTGATGCTCTGTGTCCTCTCTCCTTTGCTGTTGAGCTAAAGAGCTAGTCCTAAGAGTATTCGATATAGCGACTGCCGATCATTTCGACTGTCGCCATTCGTGCGGTATGGAGTTTTCAAGGGCGAGCCAAATTTGTATAGCGCTGTACATCGCAGGCGCTTCAGTGTGATGCACTGAGAGGTGAAGCGGAAACGGTACTCCTGCCGTGGCCTTTGGACTTGTTTCGCGCTCTGGCTTCACCTCTCAAAGTACCACTCACATAAAACAGAAACCGCCAGGCGTTACGGCGCATGGCGGTTTCTATCCGCGAAGCTCCGTAATGCTTCACACAAAAATTCTTCACTAAGTGAAACACACATCCGACTTCACGCAATCTTTAGGGTGTGGATAACGCTTCGTCTGCTTGACGTTGCTCTTCCAGTTTCTGTCGCCCCCAGGCCGTCTCATTTAAGAAGTATTCCTTGAGCTGCTCGCTCTTGTTCAATGTGATTACTCTGTATTGCTTGTCCCGAGCGACACGAGCAGAGAGCTTTCGACCAAAGAGATCGAAGAGTAGTTCATTCTGCATCTCGCGTTGAAAATCGCCTATGTATGCATCTAAGATTGATAGCTTGTGCTCCAATTCATTGCCAAAGACATCAAGCTGGGTGATTGCCTCATCCGAGGGTGTGTTGAAAATGGTGCCCTCGTCACGCAACTCAAATGGCAACAAGGCGAGCGCTGCATTGAAGAATTCGTGATAGGCCAAGCCTACGTCTTCAACAGCAGCATTGATGCCATAACTAAACACATCCAATCGCGGATCAATAATCATCCACTTTTCTACGAACGCCACGAGGTCCATTGACTTACTTGCGAGCGTTGTGTGCTTTTCAATAAGATCCTTTGCGCGTGACTTGGGTGTGAGCGCTACTCTCTCACTCTTCTTGTTGGCGGCGTATGCTCTAAGCTCATCAAAGACGTATCGAGCCCTGACGGATAGCGCCACTCTTGCATCATTTGCTTTAAGGCAAATCTTATCGAATTCCGCGTAGACATCTTTTTTTAGTTTCATCGCTTCGTTGTGCTTGTTTGCTTCGATGGTATTGACCGCTTGTGTCCGCAATTGCCAGAAGATGACGAACACACCACCTACTGCGGCAACGACTGTAAATAGTCCGCTTACGACCGATGCTTGAACTTGCGCTGGCATGGACGACCAGCATGAGACAATGGCAAGCAACACCAAAACCAGTGCGATCAGACACTGTCTGATACGCTTTTTTGTAAAGACGTTTTCCATTGCCTTGGTCCTCGCTACTTCACGAAGGGTAATAGAAAAAGCGCCCCCGGAGGAGCGCTTGTTTCTTAAATGAATCGTTTACGCCTTCACTTCGAAAGGATCACCACCTTCGAACATCTTCTCTAGGTCGATTGTTCGGCCTTCCATAGCGGCTACGGCATCGCCAGGAACCATGGTGTGAGGTGATGGCATTGTCTGGTACTTGGTCTCTAGCCCTGACCCTGTACGAGAGACGGTGATGTCATAGCCAGTCGGATTACCCCACTTGGTGTTATCGACAAGGGCTTTGATGGCTTCCATGACACCCTTCTGTGTGAGCTGAAGAATTTGTGGCTGCTTCTGCTCGTAGTTCCAAACAAGGAACGCCCAGAAGTGCTTGATCCTCTCTGGCTTGCCGTCGTCGCCAGTGCGGATGTCCGCTGGGATTGCGCCAAATGCAGTTCTTGATCGGACTGCTTTTCCTTCGTTATTCCAGTACTCGTACCCAACAATTGCTGAGCTGAGCACTCGGAAGGTGTTCTCGCCATCCTTGAACTTGAAGTAGTTGGAGTTGGACGGAATCTTGTAATCTTCACTCGGAAAGAACGGTGAATTTGTATCCATAAATTTCTAGTGAACTAATAAGCGAACGCGTCTACCTGATTCCCATGGTCAGCCTCGGTATAGTCCAGGCTGTACCCGAAATCATTCTCCAAACGCTTCCATGCCCAATTGCCCGGCTTTGCATTATGCTCAAGCATCCGTAAGCGGTTGAACGTAGCTCTACGGAAATCTGCCGACTTGTCCTTCATAGAGAATACAATTGCTTCGGCTTGATCCAAGGAGAGCAACCCATCCGCCTGTACCTTCGCCTGTAGCTCTTCCATCAGGAGGTCGCGTGTGGCGTACCCTTCTGGGAAGAAGCCGGTCATACAGCCGTGCTGTTAGCTTTCGGCACCATCACCCATGCCTTACCATTCCACTTGTGCGTGTTCTCATTCGCTAAAGGAACACTGAGATTGCACCCATTGCACACGCCCATTGCCAGCACGTTCTCCCAATGGTTCTTCTCGGGACAGACTTTCGGTATCTCAATTCTGTTTGTAACTTTCATACGCGTTGTTCCACTCACCCCCGTTCACTCACCCTCTTGCAAGTGGTGTTCTCCTGTGAACAGGGGTGGGTAGATGCAAGAGATTAAGCGCTGAAGCCTTGTGCGCTTGAGGCAAGTGCTAGTGCGGTAAGCAGAAGCCCGTACGACACGCAACCAGCACCGACTACTAATTTGAGAAGCGCGAGACCGACACTCGACTTCTTTTCGCTACCGAACCGAACGTGTGTGCTTCGCAAGAACGAAGCATCTGATACGTCGTACATATGTTTTCAGTGAGCTGATAAATCTGCCTCGACCTCACTAAGAATACCACGTGAGGAATGGGGATACGGGCGGGGTGTGGACAACGGATTGAGCAGGCTGTTGAGGTGCTTCTCCCACTTCTCAACCGCCTCTTTCATCTCCGGCAAGTAAGCATATTGGTCATAGATTGCTTCCACTTCGCTCTTAGCTGAGATGTGATTGAGCAGTGCCTCCTTGATATGTGGAGGCACACCAAGCTTTGCGATGTTGGTCGAGAATGTTCTACGCAGGTCGTGGAGCGCGTAGGGCTCCACGTTCTTAAGCGTAGCATCGAGTGCTTTCTTGCACTTGGAGAAGCCTGAGAACGGCTTTCCCTTTCCGCCTACAGCGGGGAACAGCAGACCCTTGCAGTCCACTTCTTCCAACAGCCCCAGCGCTACGGGACCGAGTGGTACAACATGCCCGCGCGAGTTCTTCGCGAAGCCGGGCGGCAGAGCGAACTGACTTTCCTCAGTATTCAGCCACGTTGACTGCATTCCTGCGATCTCACCGCGACGCTGGCCGGTCAAGATCAGCAGTTGAACGATGGTCCCGAACGGGTAGCCGTGCGCTTCAGCGCCCCGGTACACTTCTACCAGTTCCGTATCGGACAGCACACGCTTACGCTTCCCAGCCTTAGGGACATCAACTCCCTCAAGCGGATTGTGCTTAAGGAAGCGACGGCGGACACACCACCTAAAGAAGGTTCCGGCCACGACAAGCGCGTGTCTGTGTTCGGATCTCGTCTTAACCAGCTTGTCCGTAATGGCTGTTACTGTTTCAAAGCCAATGTCCGCTAGACGTACACTGCCGAGCTTCTTTGAGAAGTGCCTGCGGAAGATTGCCTTGTAGTCGTGAACTGTACGGGGCTTTAGCTCAGGGTACTTCTGCTGTTCAAAGATCGTAAGAGCTGCCGAGAACGTGATGCTCTTGGGCTTACTGTGCCCAAGTGTCTGTTCGGCCAGGAGCCTCTTAGCTTCGACCCTAGCCTCAGCAAGAGTGATGATCCCGACGCGTCCAATCGACTTTCTCTGCCGATTGCTAGCTTTCCCAGTGAACAGGAAAAAGGACCGTGTGCCACCGTGGCTCACGCGCACACCGAAGCCCGGCAGTGCGCCATCAAAGTAGTCTCTTTGGCCTGTTGTAGGAGCTTTGAGAGAACGGATAGCGAGATCAGTTAGGTTCAACATAGGTGCATCACTCCCCCGCGTAGTGGCGGTGCATGGTGTTGACCTAGGAAGAACCGAATACCGAAAATTACAATTCCACTCAGGGACTTACGGTCACTAAGAGGCGTAGCGAGCAACTACGAGCAACGGTCAATTTCTGTTTAGGAAACCGCTGCTCTATCCGGCTGAGCTACGGGGACGTGGGGGTTTTCTAGCTTATCTCCACAGCGTTTGGGACTCTTGTTTGGGACATCGTTCC
>ERZ1292640.233-Hain-H43-02um-R1-233-length-44484-cov-20_pt1 | contig 44484 bp, 15 predicted proteins | sample MGYA00564404_ERZ1292640 | MGnify/ENA primary metagenome ERZ1292640 (study PRJEB36523, sample SAMEA6512636) | groundwater metagenome | collected 2019-01-08 | study: AquaDiva: Metagenomics assemblies of 32 groundwater samples | reverse complement strand
ATGTCGCCCCGACGAAGCCCCGGGCTTTAGCCCGGGGAGAGGAGTCCGGTTCACTCTTGTCCCTGCAACAGATGGGTTTCTCGGGGCGTTCGCCCTAGACAATGGGGTTGGACGGTGGTGGCATGACGCGCAGGCTCCGGTTGTTACCGCGCCGACGCTGGCCACGATAGCCGGAGAACGACGGGCCTACGTGGGCGTCGCCGACGGAACTGTGCACTGCGTTCGGGTGTCGGACGGGACCACGATCTGGACGGCCAGCACGGAAGCCGCGGTCTGGGCGGCGCCGACCGTGGACGAATCCCGTGGCCGCGTTTACGTCGCCTCCTACGACCAGCGCCTGTACGCGCTGGATGCTTCGACAGGCAATGTCATCTGGGCGACGGACCCTCAAGTCATTCGGCTGGGCCCGATGCGGGCGGCCGTGTCATTGCGCGGTACCCGGCTGTACATACCCACGCTCGAGCATGGGCTGGTCGTGGTGGATGATCCGGTAGGGGGGGCCGGGCCGGCAGAGGGGTGGCGGGATGAAACCACTGGAAGGCACACAGCGTCGGCGGCCGTCGTGGACCACCCCGGCGAGCTCACCTCCATATTCGTTGGGAACGACCGCGGGGAAGTGCAGAGGATTGACGATGCGATCGGTAACGGGTGGCCGTTGTGGACGCATGGTGTCAGCACCCGGGCCATCAACGCGTCGATCACATACGCGGACGGCAAGGTCATCGTCGCCACGGAAGCCGGGGCGGTCATCGCGTTGAACCCGGATTCTGGTCAGCCGATCGATTCGATGAATGCACAGGCCGGCGGCGGGATCGACGCGCCTCTCGCTGTCGCCCGCGGCCACGTCTTCGTGCTGGATGCACTGGGGTATCTGTCCGTATTCGGCAACACGCTCGAGCCTCCAACGGGGCTGACCGCGGTGGCGGTTGGTCCCCTACAGGTGGCGTTGGGTTGGGCGCCGGTCATCCTTCAACCCTCGAACCAGTCCGTCTCCGGATATCAGGTCTACCGTGCTCCGTCTTCGGACGCCGGGCTTGTCTCGATTGGATACGTCAACGGGCAGACGCTCAATGAGGCGAGCCAGTTGGTGGCAACATCGAACTTCGTCGATTCATCTCTCACCGCTCCCGGCACGTATTACTACGCCGTGACCTCGATGCAGGACCTTTCTGGGACGCCGCCGGGTCTCGAAGAGAGCACCTACTCCGATGCCGCATACGCGGTCGTGGCCCTGCCCCCCGCTCCGCCGACGATCACGGGTGTAGTTGCGGAAGCCCGCGACGGACTGGTGCGGCTGAGCTGGAACGTGCAACCGGGCGAATTGCCGGTGACCTCCGTGTCGATACGGAGGGAAGGACCCGGCGTCATCGTCTCCTGGCGGACGTTGAGCGGCAGCCCGGAGTCATTCGAGGACCTTCGGGTGGAAAACGGAATCCGCTACGGATACACCTTGCAGGCGGCCGATCAGACCGGCGTGAACGGACCGCTTTCCGCCGAAGCCTCCGCGACGCCGATGACTGTGGATTGGCCCATGTTCCAGCGGGACGGGTTGCACGGGGCGTGCGATCCGGGGCTCGATCTCTCACCGCCTCTGGGGGAACGCTGGCGGGCACCGTTGGCGTCCGCGGCCTACGGCTCGGGTGGGGGCAGTGCCGCCGTCGTGGGAGGCAGGGTCTTCATCTGCGGGATGGACGGGGACGTTCGCGCATACGACAGCCAGACGGGGGCGACGCTGTGGGTCCAAAGCGGGTACCCGTGGGTGGGCAACACCCCGGCGGTATTCGGCGGGCGGGTCTACGTGACCCACGGACACGGGCTCACGGTATTTGATGCCGAGTCGGGAGAGGTGGAATGGACGCTGACGGGGACCGTGGCGGGGACGTGGGGGGCCAACGACGTCGGCATAGGCCAGGAATCCTCCCCGATAATCTACCGGGGGATCCTGTACGTGGGCATGATCCGGCAGAACCAGTTCCAGCTCGTCGCGGTCGACGTGGACCCCGTTTCGCCGCGGTACCGACAAGTCATCTGGTCGGTTCGGTACACCAAGTACGTGAAGACCTCGCCGGGCGCGGCGGGGGGGAAGGTGTACATGGCGTCGGGAGGCGGAACCATCCAGGCGCTCGACGCGCTGACGGGAGCCACGATTTGGACCGGGACGGTTGGATCCGTTGCCTCGACGGAGGCGATAAGCCTGTCCGTGGTCCCGCCGATGGTCTTTGTCGTGGGTGAGAACGGATATCTCTACGCCTTCGATGCGGAACTGGGGGGTACACCGTGGAGCACCAACGTGGCGGGAGCATACAGCTCTCCGGCGGTTTCGGGAGTGACGATCTTCGTCTCCTCTTCCTTCCAGAGCGCCGTGTTCGCCCTGAATCCTGTAGCGCGTAGCATCGTGTGGGCGAAGAATTCCTTCACGATCACGGGTGCCGGGCTGACGCAGAGCGGACCGCTGGTGGCGGCGGAACGAGTGCACGTCTACTCGACGAACGGACAGGTCTTCACGCTGGACGGAAGGCTGGGGGACAAGCAGGACGTATTGACGCTTCCGGGGACTCCGCTGATCCCCGCCCATCTCGCGGGGGGCGCGGACCATCTATATCTCGTGAGCACGGCGGGGTACCTGATCGCGGTGACCTCGGTGCCTCCCGCGCCGGAGGGTCTGTCCATCCTGTGGAACGGGAATGCTCTGACGCTTTCCTGGGTGGCACCGGTGGCGAACCGGTTCCCGGTAGCCGGTTACCGGGTGTTTCGCAGCACGGTGAGGGGAGAAAGAGGTGTCCAGATCGCGGATCTTGCGGGGGCGGCGATCACGAGCTGCTCCGACATCGCCCCGGCGTCAGGCGTCTCGTATTTCTACAGCGTCGTCGCGCTCGACAGCCGGGGCGTCATGGGCCGGGTCAGCGCGCAGGCGTGGACCGGGATATTCCCGCCTCCAATCTTCGTGGTGCAGATCACGGGGACGAATCCGAGCGCGGGCTTTTGTGCCGGCACCCCGATTCAGGTGATCGGCGCCGCAACTTCATCGTTCTTCAGCTATTACACGCTGGAAGTGGACCAGGGCAACGGCTACGTGCCGATGAGCGCGTCGCAGCTCGTCAATGGCGGAACCGTACCGGTCGTGACGCCGTGGATGTTGGGCTACGTGATCATCACAAGGGTCGGATACCCGGCGAAGGTGCGCCTCACGGTGTACGACGCCTCAGGCCAGACGGCAACGAGCGAGTGGACGATCTACGTTCCGCCAGCCAACCTGGTTGCGTCGATCACGTGGCCGGTCACGGGCACGAACTTGTACGCATTCCCCTGCGGGGTCCCGGGCAGCGTGCCCCTCTACGGCGTGGCGTCAGGGGACATGATGTCCGGCTACACGATCCAGACGCTACGTGCCTGGGATCAAGCCGTCCTCGAGACGCACTACACTCAGTCCTCGGGAACCGTGGGCTATCTGGGGACCGCGTATCTGCCGGGTTGTGACACCTACCTGATCCGGCTAAACGCTATCCATCCTTGCGGCGGTACCCGGACGTATGAAATCCGGGTTCAACGGAGCCCGTTCACGCTGGCGCTGAACCTGGTTCGCTCGTTCTCCACCCGGGGGCGGGATTCGGGAGAGCACCGGTTGCCCATGGACGTGACCGTGGACAAGGAGGGGTACGTCTGGGTCGTGGACACGCAGAACAAGAGGGTGCAGAAGTACACGGCACTGGGCCAGCTCCTCTTCGAGATCGGGGGGCAGGCGACGGGCCGGGCATCCGGCGTGACTTTCGCGGAGCCCGTGGCGGCGGCGGTGAACCGGGCTAACGAGCTTCTCGTGCTGGACCGCCTCACGGGCGAGATCCGGCTGTTGGACGAGAATGGCGTGCCCCTCGGGGCGTTCGGCGGCCAGGGGAAGTCGGCTGGCGAGTTCCTGCATCCGGAGGGGCTTGCCGTGGACGCGGATGGCCGCATCTACGTGGCGGACACGCTGAACGACCGGGTTCAGGTTCTGTCGGCTGACGGTGCCCCGCTGTTCGCCTTTGGGGCGGCTGGAAGCGACCCCGGTCTGTTCCGCCATCCGACCGGCGTAAGCGTGGATCCCGACAATGGCCGCATCCTCGTGACGGACTCGGAGAACGACCGGGTGCAGATCTTCACTCCCGATGGGGTGTTCATCAGCGCCTTTGGGAGCGAGGGTAGCGCGCCCAACGCCTACAATCATCCGTTCGAGGCAATCGTCGGCCACGACCGGAACCTCTTCATCACGGACGTGCAGAACAACCGGGCGTCGTGGCGGACCCTCCTGGGGGAGCAGAGCGACCTGATCACGCTGATCCCGCCGGACGACTCGGAGGGCCGGTTCTTCAAGCATCCCCACGGGCTCGCGCTCAGCCCAGCCGAATCCGAGCTCTACATCGCGGACACGGGGAACAACCGGATCGTGTCGATCAAGATCAAGGCCGTCGCCGACACGACGCCGCCGAGGGCGGTGATCCTCTCGCCGGCATCCGGCGAGGCGGTCGGAGGCGCCATCGCGATCCGGGGCATAGCCGCCGATGCGTTCTTCGCCCGCTACGAGCTCGAGGTCGGGCCGGGATACGAGCCCGAGACGTTCCACCGGATCGCGTTGTCGGCGACGCCGGTCTGGGACGAGGCGCTCGGAGTCTGGGAGGCGTCCGGGCTCGCGCCCGGGGTCTACACGCTACGTCTGACGGTGGCGGACCAGGCGGGTAACACGTCGAGGGCCTCGGTGGCGGTGACGGTCGGGGGTGGGAATCCCCTCATCGTCTCTGCTGCCACGTTGCCGTCATCCTTCATGCCCGACCGGGCCGGTCCCCAGATCGCCTATCGGCTTGCGACGGCTTCCTCGGTGATCGTCATGGTCCTTCCGCCGAAGTCGAATCATCCCCTGTGGATGGCCGAGGCTCCTGCCAACGGCTTCGGAGGGATGGCCGGGGCGAACACGATGGCGTGGAACGGAAGGGACGATCGGGGTCAGCCGGTGGCTCCGGGGTCGTACGTCGTGGTGCTGGTCGCGCGCGCGGGAGATCTCGTCGAGCGCCGGACTTTACCTCTTCAGGCCGTGCTTTCGTCCGAGGCACGAGCCGCTTCACTGGCCGGTCCGGGCGGTGGGCAGGGGCCGTCGCGCCCGGCGGGGGTGGCCGCGGCCTCCGGGTCATCGGCCGCCGCTGGGGCGATCACCGGGCAGTCCGGCGCCTCCACGGCTTCAGCCCCGCCTGACGTCACCGGTGATGCGCACGACAACGGGTGGCATAACGGCAACAATCCCAACGGGTTCACGATCGACCATCCCGACAACAGCAAGGGGCAGGGCAACAACCACCACTAGGTCGGGCGGGTCCTAGAGCGCGTCTCCCGGGTTCAGCCTTCGTCCCGCCACGAACGCGTCCATGGTCATCGGTCCCTTGCCTTCGGGTTGGACCCGCCGGAGCCACAACCCGCCCGGCCGGCACGCGACGAGCCACGCGCCCTGCGGGTCGCGCTCGACAAGGGTGCCGGGCGCGGCGGAGGCGAACCCGGGCAGAGCTTCGAGCACCTTGACCCGCTCATTGCGGACGGACATCCACGCTCCCGGGGCGGGGGCCAGCGCCCGAACCAGCCGGTCGAGCTCGTCGGCGGGCCGGTCCCAGCGCAGCTCGCGCTCTACGGGGGCGAACACGCCGGCGTAGGTCGCGGCCGCCTCGTCCTGTTCCATAACGGTGACGTTACCGTCGGCGACTTGTCCCAGGACGCGGACGAGCAGGGCGGCGCCGACCGCGGCCAGCCGCGCCTCGAGCTGCCCCCGCGTCTCGTGGGGTCCCACGGGCGTCCGCTCGGAGGCCGCCACGGGCCCCGCGTCCATCTTCGCCACGAGCCGCATGATCGAGACGCCGGCCTCGGGGTCCCCGGCCCAGACGGTCCGGTGGACGGGCGCCGGGCCGCGCCAGCGGGGGAGCAGGGACGGATGTACGTTCCACGCGCCGCGGGGGGCCACGGCTACGAGGGCGTCCGGGATCAGGTGGCCGTAGGCCACGACCACGAGGGCGTCGGGGGACAGCCCCGCCAGCTCCTCGCGGAACCCGGGAGTCCGCGGGCTCTCCGGCTGGAGGACTCGGAGGCCGAGGTCACGGGCTGTGGCGGCCAGGGGGGGGGGCTCGTGCGGGGGGTGGCCGCGGCCGCGCGGCCGGTCGGGAGGCGTGACGACCGCGCAGACGTCGAACCCGGCGCGGGGGAGGGCGTGCAGCGCGGGCAGGGCGAATGCGGGCGTGCCGAAAAACGCAACCCGCATCAAGTGGACGCGGGCTCCCGCTTAGCGAGCCTCCGGTACCGGGCCTTGAGCTTGGGCAGTTGGAACCACATCGCGATGCGCTTGAGGATAGGCAGCCGGTCCACGAGCAGGATGCCGTCGAGGTGGTCCAGCTCGTGCTGGAGGGCGCGGGAGAGCAGGCCGGTCGCCTCGTATGCGACCGGATTACCGCCCAAGTCCTGGCCCTCGATCCGGACCTCCATCGCGCGCGTGATCTCGACCCGGAGGCCGGGGAACGAGAGGCACCCCTCCTCGTCGGTCCACGCACCGGAGCGGTGGGTGATGACGGGATTCACGATCGCGAAGGCGTCCACCTCGTGCTCGCCGGCGGAGGGGTCGACGGTCAGGATTCGCTCCAGGACTCCGACCTGGTTGCCCGCCAGCCCCACGCCGCGGGCGTTGCGCATCACGCCGATCATGTCCGCGGCCAGCGTCTTCAGGTCGGCGTCGAACCGCTCCACCCGTCGCGCTTTCCGGCGCAGGGCGGGGTCCCCGTAAAGCACCAGGTTATGCATGATTCCACTATACCCGTATAATGAAACTCCTAATCCGATGGCAATTCTCCACGAAGCCACCAAAGAGGTTATCTGCAAGGTGGTCTACCACGGCACGGGAATGTGCGGGAAGACCACGAGCCTCATGTATCTCAACCACCACCTGCCGCCGAGCCAGCGGGGCAAGTTCATCTCGCTCGAAACGCCGACCGAGCGGACCCTGTACTTCGACTTCCTCCCGGTCATCACGGAGGCCCGCGGGTACAAATTCCGGTACCTGTGCTTCACGACGCCGGGCCAGGACTACTACGAGGCGAGCCGGAAGCTGGTGCTCAAGGGCGTCGACGGCCTCGTCTACGTCATCGACTCCCAGCGCGAGCGCATGCACGAGAACATGACCGCCCTGTCCCTGCTCGAGAAGAACCTGAACGAGATGGGCCAGCGCCCCGACCTCCTGCCCACCGTGATCCAGTACAACAAGCGGGACCTGCCCAGCGCGATCCCGCTCGACGAGGCGGAGAAGAAGTTCAACTCCAAGCACCTGCTCTCCTTCCCGGCCGTGGCCCGCACGGGCCAGGGCGTCTACGAGACCTTCCTGACGATCGCGAAGATGGCGCTCACGAAGCTCACGAGCGCCGACGGCGAGAGCCGGATGGGGGACCTCTTCAAGACGACGGTCATCGCGCAGGAGGACGCCACCCGGTTCCGGACCCAGCTCGCGAAGCTCAACGAGGAGGGCGGGCTCACCGGCTCCATGCTCGTCGACGAGTCCAGCGGCCTGCTCTCCTCGCAAGGCGAGATCCCGGCCAAGGACTTCGAGACCCTCGGGGCGCTGCTCGCCTGCAACTTCACGGCGGCGCAGGAGCTCGCCTACAACATGTCCGGCCAGGGGTTCACGGGCATCGTTCAGAAGTCGGCCAAGCGCACGCTCATGGCCACGCGCGTGGACAAGCGCCGGTTCCTCGTGTGCCTCCACGACGGCCGGGCCGACCCGCGCCGGCTCAAGGACGCCGTCCTCTACGCGCGCGGCACGATCTCGGCCGCGCTCCTCCAGGTGGACCAGATGTCGCCGTCGCGGCTCGCGCGGTTCGGCGAGCTTTTCACCTCGGTTTCCCGCCTCGCCGTGGCCGGGATGGGGGCCGTCTAGATGCCCCCGACGCCGGGCGGGCCGGGCACCGACACCAACGTCGCGTTCGTCCTGACGCAGACCCAGCGCATGCAGGTCGCGCGGGCGCTGGACGGGATCGTCGAGGGCCTGCCCCAGAGCTCGTCCGTCCTCATCGACCGCGCGGGGCGCATCGTCGAGATCGCGCGCAAGCCCTTCGGCGTGAACCTGCCCGCCATCTCGGCGCTCGCCGCCGGGTGTTTCGCGACCACGCACGAGCTGGCGGCCGCGATGGGGGAGGACGAGTACTCGCTGCTCTTCCAGCACGAGAACGACCAGCAGGTCTACATCTGGCCCGTAGCCAACCGCGCGCTCCTCGTCGTCCTCCTCAAGTCCGCGCAGGCGAACCTCGTGGAGTCGCTCGAGGGACGGCTCAACGGGACCGTGGGGTCGGACCTCGTCCGGGCGGTCAAGGAGGCGCAGGAGCCGCCGAAGACGGTGCCGCCGCCCAAGATCGCGCCACCCGAGATTCCGCAGGAGCTTCGGCACCGCACCCGGGCGCTGACGGCGCTCATCATGGACCTCCAGACGAAGCGGCCCGAGGAGTTCACGCGGGAGGTCAACACCGGACTGCTCCAGGCCCGCGAGGCGCTCGTCCAGGCCCTGAGCAAGCGCGACTGGCGGAAGGCGTGGGAACTATGCGAGGGCACGCGGCAATGGCTCCTCATGCAGATGCACCTCTCGCAGGCCCAGGACGTGGGCGAGGTTCTTATCCGCGTCTACCGCGAGATCTTCGGGTACATGAACCAGACCCTGCGCGCGAGCGCGTCGCCCGACCGCCTCCGGATCATCTACCAGTCCTTCTTCCGCTTCCTGTCCCGGCAGTTTCCGCGGGTCCTGACCTCCGACCGGTTCCTGAGCCCCGACGGCGTGGACGTGCAGGGGCTTTGGGAGGGCGCGCACGCGGCCACGCACGATTCCGTCCAGCTCTCGACCGAGTTCGTGAAGGCGATGGATGCCCTCGTGCGGGAGCTCCTGCGCGTGATCTACCTCATCAAGGGCAACGAGGGGCGCGAGGAGGCGGTCAAGCAGGCGACCGAAATCCTGAAGAAGTACCACCTCGAGCTCCTGCCGTTCGGGCTGGACTCCGCCGTCGGGCGCGACTGGACGCTGATCCCGAGCCAGAATTGACGGGGACAGTCTTTCGATTCTCCTGGAGAATCGAAAGACTGTCCCCGGGAGTTACTTCCGGACGAACGCCCCCGACCCCGCCCAGCTCTCGGGCAGATTCCACACCGGCGTCCAGTTGAAGTACGTGCCTTCCCCCGCATCCCGGTCGAAGTCGTAGAGGTTGGCACAGACGCGCAGGGCCGTCCACGGCCTGTCCGGTCCTTCCTGGAGGGACTCCACGGGGAACGCGATCTCGGCCGAGTAGCCGTCTCCGCTCCAGACGCACGCGGCCTGGAAACCTTTGGGCATCCATTCGGCGCCCCAGATGACCGAGTCCTTCGCCCGTTTCGCCGGGCTCAGGAAGCAGTAGGCCCACTTGGACGGCGCCGCCGGTGTCCAGTCCCGGGCGGGCCACGCCTGGATGCCGACGTTCACGCCGTCCTGGTCCCATGGATTGACCCTCGGGACCGACACCATCGAGTCGTCGGTCATGCGCACGGCGGCGTAGACGAACTTGTCGTCGTAGCGGATGGCGAACCGGAACGAGCCGTCCCGCGGCCCCTGCCAGAGACCCGCAGCCGGATGCCCGGCGGGCGCGAGGCAAGCCTGCGGCAGGTCGCCCCACTCGTCGAGCCTTCCATCGACGACGACGGGCTGCGGGGCGCGCGCGGCGGGGGCGGGCTGCACGACCACGATGGCACCATCTCCCGAGAACGCGCGCTCCTTGCGTCCCTCCGGCGTGGCGCCGATCCGCCACCGGTACGGGATCCGGGGCAGGCCCGCCACGGCCACGGGGGCTGGCGCCTTCAGGACGGCCTCGATGAACCCGGTCGTCCCCGGCGCGACGACCGAACGCTCCGGGGCCTTCGCGACGGCGAACGGTCCCGTCGCGCCCAGGTCCACGGTGACGACCATCGGCAGCGCGGACTCGTTCCGGGCGGACCACTTCATCGCGATCGTGTCCAACTGGCCGGCTTCGGTGACCAGCGCCGTCTCCTGCACGGGAGGGTGCAGTTGCCGGTCCAGGTCGCGCTCCGCGGGCACGACCACGTCCTCGTCCACGACGCCGCTCAGGAGGATATTCGCGATCCGGGGTTCCCCCGCGGGGACCGTGACCATGACGAACTGGTCGAACTCGCCGATGGAGGCGTTGTCCGGGTTGATCCCGCCGCCGGTCACGCCGAGCATGAAGTACTTCATTCCATTGCGCACGTACTTCGTGTATTGGTGGGTGTGGCCGGCGAAAACCGTGTACTTCATCCCCGTGAGCGCGGCCTCGATCTTCCTGAAGTTCCCCTGGTCCTGGGCCACCCACATGGGCTTGTGCTGGAATATGAAGGTCCACCGGGCTTCCCGGTTCTTCGCGATCGCGTCGGCGAAATAGGCGGTCTGGGAGTCCCCGATCTGCCACTCCTTGCCGTCTTCGGTGCAGATGACGAGAAAGAGGAGATCCCGGTAGCGGAAATGGTAGTAGGTGCGTCCGAACCGCTTCTTCCACAGTTCGGCCTGGATCGCGTTCCTGATGTCGTGGTTCCCGACCGTGTAGAAGAAGGGAGCCTCGAGTTTGGCGATCTCGGCCTGGACTTCGTCCCAGTCCCGGTTCAGGAAGCTCCGGTCCTCGGAATACCCGGTGATGAAATCGCCGATGGACATCACGAACTGGGGCTGCAGGAGGTTGATCTTGGCGATGGCGTCCGGGAATATCCCCGGCCGGTTCCCCCCGTTGCGGTCCGACAGGATAGCGAACCGGACGGGCCCGGCGTCGTTCCGGATGTCGAGGCTCGTCCACGGGTTCGGCGGCGTCCCAGCCTCGATAACGAGCCCGCCGTCCGCGGCCGGGGCAGTTCCTGCCGCCAGCATGAGCATCCCTGCGATGTACCCGAGGATGAGTCCCTGCTTCATCATGCCACCTCGCTCCGATGTCATTCCGCGAGGCCCATTCTACCAGCAGAGGGGACACGCGTTCGGTGATCCCGAGGAACCGAACGGGTGTCCCCTAAGACATCACGTTAAGGGGATCGGGGTCGACGTGGAGACGGACCTTGGACGAGACGGGCCACCGGGCGAACTCCGCGAGGGCGGCATGGGCCGCCTCCCGCAGGGCGGCCATGTTCTGTCCGCGCAGGACCAGGTGCTGGCGGTGGCGCTTGGCGACGACAGCGGGGGTGCAGGGCGCGGGGCCGAGCAGCACCGCCTTGGGCGGCAGATGCCGGCACAGGCACTCGGTCAGCCGTTTCGCGGCCTCGCCGGCCAGCGACAAGGTGCCCGCCGCGAGTCGGAACCGGATGATCCGCCCGTAGGGCGGGTAGTGAAGCGCCTTCCGTAGCGCGGACTCGGCCCCGTACATCTCCCAGTAATCGTGATCCGCGGCGGCCCGGATCACGGGATGGTCGGGCGAGTACGTTTGGATGATGACCCGGCCCTGCACCGCCCGGCGGCCCGCGCGGCCGGCGACCTGGGTCAGGAGTTGGAACGTGCGCTCGGCGGCCCGGAAGTCCGGCATGTCGAGCGAGGCGTCGGCGAGGATGACGCCGACGAGCGTAAGACGCGGAAAGTCGAGGCCCTTGGCGATCATCTGGGTCCCGATCAGGATGTCGCTCGACGCGAACAACTCGAGGAGCTCGCCGTGCGCCTCGCGACGCCGGGTCGTGTCCTGGTCCATGCGCACGAGCCGGGCTTCGGGGATGAGGTCGCGCACCGCCGATTCCACGCGTTCGGTGCCCAGCCCGACGGCGCGCAGGGCCCCCCCCGCGCAGGTCGGGCACTGGCGGGGCACGGCGACGGCCGTGTTGCACCAGTGGCACAGGAGTCTCCCCTCGGCCGCGTGCAGGACGAGGTTCGTCGAGCACCGGGCGCACCGCGGCACGTGGCCGCACGAGGTGCACAGCAGGACCGGGGCGAACCCGCGGCGGTTCAGGAACAGGAGGGCCTGCTCGCCCCGGGCCACGGTCTCCTCCAGGGCCCGGGCCAGCGGCGCGCTCAGGGCCTGCGTCGACGCGACCCCCTTCATCGAGACGAGCTCGACCCGCGGGAGCGGCGTGCCGTCCACGCGCTCGGGAAGCTCGAGGAGGGTCATCCGGCCGGCCTTCGCCTGCGCCGCGACCTCGAGCGAGGGCGTGGCGGAGCCGAGGACGACCGGGCACGACGCCAGTTTCGCGCGCTCGAGCGCGCAGTCCCGGGCGTGGTAGAGGGGCGCGGTCTCCTCCTGCTTGTATGCGGGCTCGTGCTCCTCGTCCACGACGATGAGGCCCAGCGCCGTCACGGGCGCGAAGACCGCGGACCGCGCGCCCACGACGATCCGGGGGCCGCGCCGGGCCTCGTCGAGGGCCTTGCCCCGGTCGGCGCCCGTGAGCCGGCTGTGGAGGACGACGACTTTGATGCCGAACCGGGCCCGGAACCACGCCACGATCTGGATCGCGAGCGAGATTTCGGGAACGAGCACGATCGTGCTCCGGCCCGCCTCGAGGACGAGCCCGGCCGCGCGCAGGTAGACCTCGGTCTTTCCGCTCCCCGTGATGCCGTGGAGGAGGAACGACTCGAACCGGCGGGTGGCCACGGCGGTGGCGATGGCCCGCAGGGCGGCGTCCTGGGCGGGGTTGAGCGTCCGGGGAACCTCCAGCGACCCCGGCGCGGGTTCCGGCAGGACCGCAGGCGCCGCCCTTTCCCTCTTATAGATATGGCGCGCTGCCTCGGGCCACGCAGTCCTGAGGACGGCCCCCCGAGGGGCCAGGTAGTACTCGCCGACCCAGTGCAGGAACCGCATGGCGGCCTCGTCGTAGTAGGGGGCCTCGTCGAGCACCCGGGTCACGGGCTTGATCGACATCCCCTCCGGGGCCCGGTCGGAAAGCGCGGTGACCAGGGCGATGACCCGGGAGCCGCGGACGGGGACTTCGACCCGGACACCGGGCCGCACGGTACCGGCCAGCGCGTCCGGAATCCCGTACGTCAGCTCATGGTCGATGGCCTGCGGGAGCAGGACGGAGGCGTACCGCGGCATGGGGGGCGGAGCCGTCAGGCTTTCGCGGAGAGGAGGCGGCGGAGGTTTTCGAGGTCCCGGGCGGCGCATTCGACCGGCGGCAGGCGCCACTCCTCCTGCTCGATGATCATCCACTCGGTGGCTGGATCGCCCGTCACGAGCGGGAGGAGGCGCGCCCAAGGGACGTCGCCCTCGCCGATGAACGCGTCGCCCTTCTTCGGGGACCATTCCTTGAGGTGCACGGTGACGGCGCGCCCGGGCCAGCGGGCCAGTTCCGCCACGGGATCGCCGCCGGAGGAGAGGCAGTTGGCCGTGTCGAGCTGGAGTATGACATCCGGGCTCGTGGCCGCCCCGAAGATGTCCCAGGGCATCTCGCCGTTCAGGACCTGGAACTCGTTCGCGTGGGCGTGGAATCCGACCCGGAGCCCGTGCGGCTTCGCCTTTGCCGCCAGCTCGGTGAACACCGCCGCGGTCTTCTGCCACGCCGCCTTCGAGCCCCGGCGCTCCTCGTCGAGCCACGGCACGATCAGGTACCGGTTTCCGAGCGCGAGGTTGAACTCGACCGTGCGCGGGAACTCGTCGCCGAGGAGGGTGTCTAGCCCGGTGTGGGTGCCGCAGCACCGGAGACCAAGGTCGTCCTGGAGCGCCCTAAGCGCCTTCGCGTCCCGGCCGTGGTACCCGGCGTACTCGACGCCGTCGTACCCGGCCTTCGCGAGCCCCGCGAGCGTGCGGCCCAAGTCCCTGGCGCAGTCGTCGCGGACGGAGTAGAGCTGGATGCCGACGGGGATCCGCTGGCGTCCGGGCGCGACGGCGCGCAGGCATCCGGCCAGGGGGGCCAGCACCGCCGCGGCGACGGTGGATGCCGCGACCGCCGCAAACTCGCGCCGACCGATCCGGCGCGCGGTCACGCCGGCCCCGCCTTCTCCTTCGCGAGCCGCTTCTCGAGGAGCTGGAAATCCTCCTCGATCACCTTCTTGAAGGAGCCCGCGCGCAGGCCGGCCGAGGGGTGATAGGTCGCGAGCAGGTCCGAATCCTTCCACCGGAGCCAGCGGCCCCGCAGGCGCCCGATCGGCTGGGCCGTCTGCAGCAGCGACTGCGCGGCGAAGGTGCCGAGCGCGACCAGGATCCGCGGGGCGATGATCCGGAGCTGCTCGTAGAGGTGGAGCTCGCAGGCCTCGATCTCGGGCAGCTCGGGTTTCCGGTTGCCGGGCGGCCGGCACTTGATCACGTTGCAGATGAAGACGTCGTCGCGGGAGACGCCGATGCCGGCGAGGAGCTCGTTCAGCAGGCGGCCGGCCGCGCCGACGAACGGGAGCCCCTGCTTGTCCTCCTGTTCGCCCGGGGCTTCCCCGACGAACACGATTCGGGCATCCGAGTGCCCCGTGCCGAAGACGAAATGCTGGCGGCCCTTGCAGAGCCCGCATGACTCACAGCCCTTGATGCGCCCGTAGAGCTCGAGCAGGGCCTTGCCCCGGTCGGAGCCGTTCGGGTTCAGGATCCCGGACTCGTGCCGCTCGACGGCGGGGCGTCCGCCGCCCGGGCGGGCGGTCATGGGCCGGGGGAGCGGCATCGCCGTCCGCAGGGCGGGCGCCGGGTACGCGGGACGCGGGATCGGGGCGGCGGCGCGAAGAACGCCCTGGGGTGGGGCCGGGGTCCGGAGGCCGGGGCGGGCGACCGCGGGAGGCACGACGGGCAACGGCGCCGTGGTGCGAAAGAGCACGTCGTCCCGCTCCTCCCACCGGGATCGCAGGAACCGCCGCAGGGACGCGATGGCGTCATCGAGGTCCCGGTTCCGCGAGGGTTCGGCCATGGGTCGACCCGATTACACCAGACGCGGTGTGGCCACCGCAACCGCGCGGCAGGAGCCGCGTTGGGCGGCAGGGCCGCCCTTGCGCGGCAGGAGCCGCGTTGGGCGGCAGGGCCGCCCTTGCGCGGCAGGAGCCGCGTTGGGCGGCGGGGCCGCCCTTGCGCGGCAGGAGCCGCGTTGGGCGGCGGGGCCGCCCCCCCAGGGGGCGCGATCAGAGATCCGGCCAGGTGAACAGCGGGACAGGGCGACGGGAGGGGCGGAGCCACCCGGGCGAATCCGGCCGCGCGACCTCCTCCTCGGTGGGGAAGAGGAGCCGGTCGCGCTTCACCCGCCAGTCGAGCCACGCCAGGGTCAGCGCGAACCGGTGCTCGAAGGCCACCCCGCCCACGGGGCTGCGGGCGAAGGCGTAGTCGAGCCGCACGCCGTACCATTTTCCAACGACCGCGCGCGCGCCGAACCCGGTGGCGAACAGGCCGTCCCGCAGTCCCGCCCGGAAGGTGAAGGCGGGGTGGATATCCCATTCCACGCCGCCCGAGACGTGCCGGGCGTCGTCCGAGGGGCTGTCCGCCTGGAGGACCACGAGGACGGGGTTGAGGTCGACGGCGGCGCCGAGGACGAGCGACCGGTCGAGATTGTCGGATCCTCCCGCGACCGCGGAGCCGGTCGTGTGCCACCCGAAGCTCGTGCCCGGCAGGTCGCGGGCGACGAGCGCGGCGGAGACGCGCGGCCACGGGCGGTACAGCAGCCCGCCGTCCGCGCTGAACCCGCTCGCGAAGAGGTATCCGACGGATTCCTGGAGGTAGCGGAACGAGGCGCCCACGTCGAGCGCGGGGAACAGGCGGGCGCCGAGGGCGCCCGTGTAGACCTGGGCGGAGGCCTGCTCGACGCTTCCGGGGGTCAGGGTGTTGGCCTGCCGGAACTCGACCTCGCCGAGGTTGCGCGAGAAGATCGCGACGCCGACCACGAGCTCGGGGGTCACCCAGCCCGCCACCGCGGCATGGAGCTCGGATTCCCCGCCGGGCAGGAACCCGGTGTGGAACAGCCCCATCGCGGCGGGGTCCAGGGTCGCGAGCCCGGCGGGGTTGGCGACCGCCGCTGTCGCTTCGGCGTCGATGGCCGCGGTCCCGCCGCCGAGCGCGGGGGCCCGGGCGCCCAGGGGGAGTCTCGCGAAGGCGGCGGACGAGCGCGAGGGGTCTTCCGCGCGCGCTGCCGCGGCGGCCCACGCGCAGACCAGGATGGCAGCCACGGCGCGCCTCATCGGGGCCGGTCCCCCGGCCGGTCCGCCAGCGCGGCGGCCTCGCCGTTCCCGGGATCCCGGTCGAGCGCGCGCCGGGCGCACGCGGCGGCCCGCGCCCGCTGGCCGGCCCGGTCGAGCGCGCGCGCCGCCTTGAGCCAGCGGGGCGCCGAGCCTTCATCCAGCCCGGCCGCGATCTCGAAGGCGTTGGCGGCCATCCCGGGGCGCTTCGTGGCGGCGAAGAGGTCGCCGAGCCGGTCGTGGATCTCGGCGTTGTCCCCCGCGCACCGCATCGCCCGTCCCAGCGCGCGTTCCGCGGCGGCGGGGTCCCCGAGCCGGCGGTCCGCTTCGGCGAGGCGGGTCCACAGCCCCGCCAGCCCCGGCGCGGCGTCGAGGGCCGCCTGCCAGGCGGCCTTCGCCTCGCGCACCCGGCCGGCGGCGAGCAGGGCGTCCCCGGGCCTGGTCAGCTCGACGAGCCCGGGAGGCTCGTCCAGCCCGATGACCCGCGCGACGCCGGGCCGGCGGGAGAGCCTTACTTCCCTCGCGTCGCGGCCGGGCCGCGCGCAACGCCGCCAGAGCTCCAGGTAGTTGTCGCTGGAAGCCGGCGTCCACGCCGGCGGGGGAAGGCACGGGGCTTCCGTCCGGATCGCGCCGATGCCGAGGGCGGCGAGCCGCTGGCGCAGTTCGACGACGTCCCGGGACCTCGAGGCGAGGTCGCGCAGGGTCGCGGCCTCGCGCGGCAGGACCAGCGCCCGGGCGGGCAGGAGGACGCGGCGGAAACTCCAGGCACCGGCGGCCGCCGCGAGGCAGAGCGCGATCAGCGCGCGACGACGATGCGCTTTACGCACGTGGTTGATCCCACCCTGATGCGGGCGACGTAAACGCCGTTGGCGAGCTGGCGTCCCTTCGTATCGTTCCCGTCCCAGCGCAGGGGCGAGTTGTAGTAGAGGTCGAGGCCGGAGGTCTCGGCGGCCGAGAGCGCCTTCGTCCAGACCAGGGTTCCCGTGACGTCCCGGATCTCGATCGAGATCGGCTGGCCGGCGCCGGCCGGGATCACGAACGTCGTGTGCCGCTGGAGCAGGGGCGAGAACGGGTTCGGGTACACCCACGCGGGGGTCCCGGTCGCGGGCGGCGGCGCCGCCTGGCCCGTGAGCGCGCGGTACATGTTGATCCGGCCGTAGCCGTAACCCGGCGTCCAGCCCGTAACTCCGCCGGCCGGGTCGGCGGTCTGCTCGATCAGGCTCACGATCGAATCGGGCGTGCCGGCGGGATTCACGCCGAGCAGCACCGCGGCGAGCCCCGAAACCATGGGGGCCGCGAACGAGGTTCCGGCCTCGGTTCCCCACCCGGCGGGGAAGGCGAAGTTGTCGCATACTTGCGAAGTCAGGATGGCGACGGTCATGTCGTAATCGGAGTTACACGACGAGACCCCCGTCCCGCCGGGGGCGACGACGTCCATGGCGGTTCCCCGGTTCGAGTAGGCCGTGAGCTGGTCATTGCGGTCCGTCGCGCCGACACCGAGCACGTGGGGGTAGCCCGCCGGGAAGGACGTGTTGGTGGTGCCCTCGTTGCCCGTGGCGGCGACGAGGACGCAGCCGAGCGACCAGGCCTGCTGCATCGTGGCCGCACCGGAGGACGTGCCGGGGTCGCAAACAAGAGTGACGGGGTCGCAGGAGCCCAGGCTCATGTTGATCACGCGGGCCCCGTGGCGCGCGGCCCAGAGGACGCCCTTGTCGATGTCGAACTCGGTGCCTTGGCCGGTCGCGTCGAGCACTTTGACCGCCATGAGCATGGCGTCCCAGGCGACGCCCGTGATCCCGGCCTTGTTGTTCGAGGCGGCCGCGGCCACCGACGCGACGCCGGTCCCGTGTCCGTTGTCGTCCTCGGGCGCGCTGCCGGGCGAGAGGATGTTGGTCCCGGTCACGAGCTTGCCCGCGAAGTCCGGGTGGGCCGACTGGATTCCCGTGTCCACGATCGCGATCGTGATCGCGGCGGAGCCCGTGGATCCCGGGATGCTGGACCCCCAGCACTGGGACGCGCTGATCCGGTCGAGCGACCACTGGATGGGAAAGTACGTGTCGGTGGGGAAGCCCTTGGCCCGGAGCACTAGATTCGGCTCCGCGTAAAGGACGTTGGGGTTCCGCCCGAGCCGGTCGATCGCGGCCTCGACGGTCTGTCCCGGAGGGAGCTTGACCCGCCGCACCATGATTTCGGGCAGGCGGTCCGTTTCCCGCGCGCCCAATCCGTCCAGCGTCCGGCGGGCGTCGGCCTCCGCGACACCCGGAGCGAACCGCACCAGGATTTCGTCCGCCACGTGCCGCGCCCCGGCTGGGGGAGCCACGGCCAGCAGGAAGGCCAGCCCCAGATATGACAACAGCCGAGGGGGGGTCTCGAACCCCCGACCTGCGGTTTACGAAACCGCCGCTCTACCCCTGAGCTACCTCGGCAACACTCCGATTCTATCTCAATATCGTGGACGATGGCACGGCCGTCGTGGCCGACAACTCGGGCGCGGGCGGGAGGGCCGGAGTGGCCGGGGAGGGGGGAGAAAACCCCGGGGACGGGGCGGGCCTGTCCCGCTGGGCCCGCGCGTCGCGGCCCGCGATCCAGGCCGAGAAGGCGCAGGAGGCGGTGAGATCCAGGGCGAGCACGGGTGTCGTGAGCCGGAACCGCTTGCCCTGGATCGCGTAGCCCGCGGCCGTAGTGATCAGGGAGCCGTAGAGCGCCGAGAACGGCAGGGAGATGAAGAACACGGTTTCGAACCGGCGGACCCGGGATTCGTGGAACGGTTTCGCCAGCTCGGTGGCGGCGTCGTGCGTCGGTACCGCCGTGTCCGGAACCTCCGCTGGTTCGACCGCGGAGGCGGGCGGCGCGGGGAGCAGCGTCACGAGGAGCAGGGGGACGAACAGGGCGGGGGCGGGCCGGGACATCAGTACTTCCGGATCAGGGGCTTGGCGTGCTCGTGGGCGGTGACGTCCGCCTGCACCTCGGCCCGCTTCGGGTGGTCCGCCGGCGCGGACGCGAGAAACTGTTTCCAGAACTCGAGGGCCCTCGCCTCAAGTCCGTGGTCGAGGCACAGGGTCCCCGCCAGGACGAGCGCGTTGAGCTGGGCCTTGTCCCGCTCGAAGGCCCGCACGTACTCGGTCACCGCCTCGTTCCACCGGCCCTTGGCCGCGAACGCGTTGCCGAGGTGGTAGTGGCAGGCCCCGTGGTGGGGGGCCAGCGTCACGGCCTTCTCGGCGGCGTGGATCGCGTCGTCCGGCCGGTTCCTTTTCATGTACGCGAGGCAGAGGTTGATGAAGGCGGGCGCGAAATCGGGCTTCTGGGCGACCGCGGCCTCCCAGGCTTCGATGGCTTCCGGCAGGAGCCCCGACTTGTAGAGCTCCAGCCCCTTGCGGTTCAACTCTTCCGGCGTCGGCATCGGGTTCCATTCTAGAGGATAATGGTAGAATCTTTGAACCGGGCGGGTGGTGGAACTGGCAGACACGTACGTTTGAGGGGCGTATGGGGTAACCCGTGAGAGTTCGAGTCTCTCCCCGCCCAGGTCTTCATGCTTGCTAGCCGGATGAACGGAGGCTTCCCCAGATGACGGAAGGACGCGCGATGCGGTCTCTGGGTGACGGCGTGCGTGCGAGGGCACGGGCGGATAGCTCAGCCCGGAGAGAGCACCTGTTTTACAAGCAGGGGGTCACAGGTTCGAATCCTGTTCCGCCCATGGCCTGGCTCCTGGTCGCGGCCGCCCTGGCGGGATGCGCGGGCGGCGGGGCGAAGCCCGGCGCCTCCGGCGAGCCCGCGGTTACCGCGGCACCCGCGTTTCCCGCGCCAGCCGGCGTTCCGGTCGTGGTCGTGCGCACCGAGCGCGGGACGTTCAAGTTCGCCCTGCTCGAAAAGTACGCCCCGATTACGGTCCGGAACTTCGTGGGCCTCGCGGAGAAGGGTTTCTACACCAACCTCGCCTTTCACCGCGTGGAGCCGGGCATCCTGATCCAGGGCGGCGATCCGCAGGGCAACGGGACGGGAGGGCCGGGATACTCGATCAAGGCCGAGTTCAACGAGCACCCGCACCGCGAGGGCACCGTGGCCATGGCGCGCCGGTCCGATCCGGATTCGGCGGGGAGCCAGTGGTACGTCTGCCTGGAGGCCCTGCCCCAGCTCGACCGCCAGTACACGGTCTTCGGCCAGGTCTTCGAGGGCCTCGACGTCCTCCACGCGATCCAGAAGGGAGACCGGATGATCGAGGTCCGGATCGAGTACACGGACCCCGCGAAGCTCCCGGCCGACGCCCTGCGCTGATCCAGCCGATGGACGCGAGGGGGGCGTTGGGTGTACGCTTGATACCCGAACATGGCTGAAGAAACCGTCGCCGCGACAATTCCGGCCGAAGAGGCCCTCGACATGATTCTCGGCGGGGCGCCCGACGAGGTCGTCGCCGCAGTCAACGAAGGTCTCACAGCCTACGCCGCGACGAGCAGGGGACCCCAGGAGGACGTGCAAAAGGCGTCGCGGCTGCGCACCGGGTACCAGGAGATGGTCGACTGGCTTCTCGCGAAGCGGGTGCCCATGCTCAACGACGCCCAATGGCTCTTCCTCTCGACCGGCGCGATCGGGGCCAAGGCGCCCTACTCGAAGGGCGGGGAGATGTCGTCCGTCGAGCTCATGCCCGTCAAGGTCTTCGAGTACCTCGCCCAGGCGAGAATCGCGAAGAAGACGCGCCCGGGATGGGCCGCGCCCATCCTCGACGTCGAGGACCGCATCCACGCCATCGCGCGCGGCGAGCTCGTGGGCATGGACGCGGCCAGCTCCCGGCGCCGCAAGGCGGCCAAGCCGCTGGGGTCCGAAGCGCTCAAGGCGAAGGTCAAGTCGCGGCTGGACGGGCTGGTCGCGCAGGTCCGGGAGCAGATGGCGGGCGTGGACGCCCAGTTGCAGGTGTACAACCAGTTGCGCGACGAGGGCGTATACAAGAACGTCAAGCTCAACTTCGAGGCGCTCCGCAAGTTCGTCCTGATCTCGGCCCTGCCGGGTCCCAAGAACGAGCAGGCGACGCGGTTCCTGACCCAAGTCGGCGACAAGCTGGGCTCGATCGTCTACTCGGTGTCCAGCTTGGCGACCCAGCTCGAGGCGGTCGGGAGCGAGCTGGGCGCGAAGGCCAAGGCGCTCGAGGGCAAGCTCAACGAGATGCGCGCCGCGCAGGAGGAGCTGGTCCGGCTCGAGTCGGGCCAGGACTCGCTGACGGCCGCCTTCGACGCCGAGACGATCCAGAGCATCCGCCGCGACGTCGACTGCGTGGCCGAGTTCGCGGTCAAGGCCTCCGAGAGCGCGGACAACAAGGTCGCGTTCAGCGGGAGTCGAATCCTGGTCAAGGAGCAGTGGAAGGATATGCCCGCCCAGCCCGAGGAGTGCATCCTGACGGTGCCCTCGGTCGTGGCGGCCATCGAGAAGATCGGTAAGTTCCACGTGAACGTGTTCGCCAAGGACGCGGACGGCCAGTTCGTCCTGCCCCCGATCTTCATCGAGCCGGTGCGGAACTTCATCGAGTTCTTCGACGACCGGATCTGCCTCTCGCTCGTGAGCGGCGAGATGCCGAAGAAGGGCCCCAAGGTCTCGCTCACGCCCCTCGAGGTCCACGTCATGAAGGGCTGCGGGCAGTGGCTCTGCAAGGACTCCCTCTACGACTACCGGGGCGAGATCAACGCCGGGACCTTCATGGGCGACTACTCGGGCAAGGTCGAGAAGAAGACCCAGGTCAAGTGGCAGGGCGAGGACAAGAAGATGACGCTGTCCGTGTCCGCCCAGGTCGTGGACGCCTCCAGCCGGGGCGAGGCCGTCAACGACTACGTGGACACCGTGTTCGCCTTCATCAATGGGCAGCTTCCGCCCCAGCGGATGTCCCGCCGCAAGATCGCCGTGCTCCTCCGCTACGTGATCGTGGAGTCGATCGAGCGCACGGTGGGGCTCGTCCTGCTCCACGTCGCGCAGGCCGATCCCAACGAGGCGAAGGAGACGATCCTCAAGCACGCGAAGAACGAGACGCACGCGCGGGAGTTCGTCATCAAGGCCTTCGAGGATCCCCAGGTCGCCAAGACTTGCGGCGACCGCGACTTCTTCCTCAAGAAGCTCTTCGGCGCGCAGTAGGGCGCAGTAGGGGACGTGCTTTAGATTTTAAGATTCTCGAGAATCTTAAAATCTAAAGCACGTCCCCTACTGCGCCCTACTGCGCGCCGAAGAGCTTCTTGAGGAAGAAGTCGCGGTCGCCGCAAGTCTTGGCGACCTGGGGATCCTCGAAGGCCTTGATGACGAACTCCCGCGCGTGCGTCTCGTTCTTCGCGTGCTTGAGGATCGTCTCCTTCGCCTCGTTGGGATCGGCCTGCGCGACGTGGAGCAGGACGAGCCCCACCGTGCGCTCGATCGACTCCACGATCACGTAGCGGAGGAGCACGGCGATCTTGCGGCGGGACATCCGCTGGGGCGGAAGCTGCCCATTGATGAAGGCGAACACGGTGTCCACGTAGTCGTTGACGGCCTCGCCCCGGCTGGAGGCGTCCACGACCTGGGCGGACACGGACAGCGTCATCTTCTTGTCCTCGCCCTGCCACTTGACCTGGGTCTTCTTCTCGACCTTGCCCGAGTAGTCGCCCATGAAGGTCCCGGCGTTGATCTCGCCCCGGTAGTCGTAGAGGGAGTCCTTGCAGAGCCACTGCCCGCAGCCCTTCATGACGTGGACCTCGAGGGGCGTGAGCGAGACCTTGGGGCCCTTCTTCGGCATCTCGCCGCTCACGAGCGAGAGGCAGATCCGGTCGTCGAAGAACTCGATGAAGTTCCGCACCGGCTCGATGAAGATCGGGGGCAGGACGAACTGGCCGTCCGCGTCCTTGGCGAACACGTTCACGTGGAACTTACCGATCTTCTCGATGGCCGCCACGACCGAGGGCACCGTCAGGATGCACTCCTCGGGCTGGGCGGGCATATCCTTCCACTGCTCCTTGACCAGGATTCGACTCCCGCTGAACGCGACCTTGTTGTCCGCGCTCTCGGAGGCCTTGACCGCGAACTCGGCCACGCAGTCGACGTCGCGGCGGATGCTCTGGATCGTCTCGGCGTCGAAGGCGGCCGTCAGCGAGTCCTGGCCCGACTCGAGCCGGACCAGCTCCTCCTGCGCGGCGCGCATCTCGTTGAGCTTGCCCTCGAGCGCCTTGGCCTTCGCGCCCAGCTCGCTCCCGACCGCCTCGAGCTGGGTCGCCAAGCTGGACACCGAGTAGACGATCGAGCCCAGCTTGTCGCCGACTTGGGTCAGGAACCGCGTCGCCTGCTCGTTCTTGGGACCCGGCAGGGCCGAGATCAGGACGAACTTGCGGAGCGCCTCGAAGTTGAGCTTGACGTTCTTGTATACGCCCTCGTCGCGCAACTGGTTGTACACCTGCAACTGGGCGTCCACGCCCGCCATCTGCTCCCGGACCTGCGCGACCAGCCCGTCCAGCCGCGACTTGACCTTCGCCTTGAGCGCTTCGGACCCCAGCGGCTTGGCCGCCTTGCGGCGCCGGGAGCTGGCCGCGTCCATGCCCACGAGCTCGCCGCGCGCGATGGCGTGGATGCGGTCCTCGACGTCGAGGATGGGCGCGGCCCATCCCGGGCGCGTCTTCTTCGCGATTCTCGCCTGGGCGAGGTACTCGAAGACCTTGACGGGCATGAGCTCGACGGACGACATCTCCCCGCCCTTCGAGTAGGGCGCCTTGGCCCCGATCGCGCCGGTCGAGAGGAAGAGCCATTGGGCGTCGTTGAGCATGGGCACCCGCTTCGCGAGAAGCCAGTCGACCATCTCCTGGTACCCGGTGCGCAGCCGCGACGCCTTTTGCACGTCCTCCTGGGGTCCCCTGCTCGTCGCGGCGTAGGCTGTGAGACCTTCGTTGACTGCGGCGACGACCTCGTCGGGCGCCCCGCCGAGAATCATGTCGAGGGCCTCTTCGGCCGGAATTGTCGCGGCGACGGTTTCTTCAGCCATGTTCGGGTATCAAGCGTACACCCAACGCCCCCCTCGCGTCCATCGGCTGGATCAGCGCAGGGCGTCGGCCGGGAGCTTCGCGGGGTCCGTGTACTCGATCCGGACCTCGATCATCCGGTCTCCCTTCTGGATCGCGTGGAGGACGTCGAGGCCCTCGAAGACCTGGCCGAAGACCGTGTACTGGCGGTCGAGCTGGGGCAGGGCCTCCAGGCAGACGTACCACTGGCTCCCCGCCGAATCCGGATCGGACCGGCGCGCCATGGCCACGGTGCCCTCGCGGTGCGGGTGCTCGTTGAACTCGGCCTTGATCGAGTATCCCGGCCCTCCCGTCCCGTTGCCCTGCGGATCGCCGCCCTGGATCAGGATGCCCGGCTCCACGCGGTGAAAGGCGAGGTTGGTGTAGAAACCCTTCTCCGCGAGGCCCACGAAGTTCCGGACCGTAATCGGGGCGTACTTTTCGAGCAGGGCGAACTTGAACGTCCCGCGCTCGGTGCGCACGACCACGACCGGAACGCCGGCTGGCGCGGGAAACGCGGGTGCCGCGGTAACCGCGGGCTCGCCGGAGGCGCCGGGCTTCGCCCCGCCGCCCGCGCATCCCGCCAGGGCGGCCGCGACCAGGAGCCAGGCCATGGGCGGAACAGGATTCGAACCTGTGACCCCCTGCTTGTAAAACAGGTGCTCTCTCCGGGCTGAGCTATCCGCCCGTGCCCTCGCACGCACGCCGTCACCCAGAGACCGCATCGCGCGTCCTTCCGTCATCTGGGGAAGCCTCCGTTCATCCGGCTAGCAAGCATGAAGACCTGGGCGGGGAGAGACTCGAACTCTCACGGGTTACCCCATACGCCCCTCAAACGTACGTGTCTGCCAGTTCCACCACCCGCCCGGTTCAAAGATTCTACCATTATCCTCTAGAATGGAACCCGATGCCGACGCCGGAAGAGTTGAACCGCAAGGGGCTGGAGCTCTACAAGTCGGGGCTCCTGCCGGAAGCCATCGAAGCCTGGGAGGCCGCGGTCGCCCAGAAGCCCGATTTCGCGCCCGCCTTCATCAACCTCTGCCTCGCGTACATGAAAAGGAACCGGCCGGACGACGCGATCCACGCCGCCGAGAAGGCCGTGACGCTGGCCCCCCACCACGGGGCCTGCCACTACCACCTCGGCAACGCGTTCGCGGCCAAGGGCCGGTGGAACGAGGCGGTGACCGAGTACGTGCGGGCCTTCGAGCGGGACAAGGCCCAGCTCAACGCGCTCGTCCTGGCGGGGACCCTGTGCCTCGACCACGGACTTGAGGCGAGGGCCCTCGAGTTCTGGAAACAGTTTCTCGCGTCCGCGCCGGCGGACCACCCGAAGCGGGCCGAGGTGCAGGCGGACGTCACCGCCCACGAGCACGCCAAGCCCCTGATCCGGAAGTACTGATGTCCCGGCCCGCCCCCGCCCTGTTCGTCCCCCTGCTCCTCGTGACGCTGCTCCCCGCGCCGCCCGCCTCCGCGGTCGAACCAGCGGAGGTTCCGGACACGGCGGTACCGACGCACGACGCCGCCACCGAGCTGGCGAAACCGTTCCACGAATCCCGGGTCCGCCGGTTCGAAACCGTGTTCTTCATCTCCCTGCCGTTCTCGGCGCTCTACGGCTCCCTGATCACTACGGCCGCGGGCTACGCGATCCAGGGCAAGCGGTTCCGGCTCACGACACCCGTGCTCGCCCTGGATCTCACCGCCTCCTGCGCCTTCTCGGCCTGGATCGCGGGCCGCGACGCGCGGGCCCAGCGGGACAGGCCCGCCCCGTCCCCGGGGTTTTCTCCCCCCTCCCCGGCCACTCCGGCCCTCCCGCCCGCGCCCGAGTTGTCGGCCACGACGGCCGTGCCATCGTCCACGATATTGAGATAGAATCGGAGTGTTGCCGAGGTAGCTCAGGGGTAGAGCGGCGGTTTCGTAAACCGCAGGTCGGGGGTTCGAGACCCCCCCTCGGCTGTTGTCATATCTGGGGCTGGCCTTCCTGCTGGCCGTGGCTCCCCCAGCCGGGGCGCGGCACGTGGCGGACGAAATCCTGGTGCGGTTCGCTCCGGGTGTCGCGGAGGCCGACGCCCGCCGGACGCTGGACGGATTGGGCGCGCGGGAAACGGACCGCCTGCCCGAAATCATGGTGCGGCGGGTCAAGCTCCCTCCGGGACAGACCGTCGAGGCCGCGATCGACCGGCTCGGGCGGAACCCCAACGTCCTTTACGCGGAGCCGAATCTAGTGCTCCGGGCCAAGGGCTTCCCCACCGACACGTACTTTCCCATCCAGTGGTCGCTCGACCGGATCAGCGCGTCCCAGTGCTGGGGGTCCAGCATCCCGGGATCCACGGGCTCCGCCGCGATCACGATCGCGATCGTGGACACGGGAATCCAGTCGGCCCACCCGGACTTCGCGGGCAAGCTCGTGACCGGGACCAACATCCTCTCGCCCGGCAGCGCGCCCGAGGACGACAACGGACACGGGACCGGCGTCGCGTCGGTGGCCGCGGCCGCCTCGAACAACAAGGCCGGGATCACGGGCGTCGCCTGGGACGCCATGCTCATGGCGGTCAAAGTGCTCGACGCGACCGGCCAAGGCACCGAGTTCGACATCGACAAGGGCGTCCTCTGGGCCGCGCGCCACGGGGCCCGCGTGATCAACATGAGCCTGGGCTCCTGCGACCCCGTCACTCTTGTTTGCGACCCCGGCACGTCCTCCGGTGCGGCCACGATGCAGCAGGCCTGGTCGCTCGGCTGCGTCCTCGTCGCCGCCACGGGCAACGAGGGCACCACCAACACGTCCTTCCCGGCGGGCTACCCCCACGTGCTCGGTGTCGGCGCGACGGACCGCAATGACCAGCTCACGGCCTACTCGAACCGGGGAACCGCCATGGACGTCGTCGCCCCCGGCGGGACGGGGGTCTCGTCGTGTAACTCCGATTACGACATGACCGTCGCCATCCTGACTTCGCAAGTATGCGACAACTTCGCCTTCCCCGCCGGGTGGGGAACCGAGGCCGGAACCTCGTTCGCGGCCCCCATGGTTTCGGGGCTCGCCGCGGTGCTGCTCGGCGTGAATCCCGCCGGCACGCCCGATTCGATCGTGAGCCTGATCGAGCAGACCGCCGACCCGGCCGGCGGAGTTACGGGCTGGACGCCGGGTTACGGCTACGGCCGGATCAACATGTACCGCGCGCTCACGGGCCAGGCGGCGCCGCCGCCCGCGACCGGGACCCCCGCGTGGGTGTACCCGAACCCGTTCTCGCCCCTGCTCCAGCGGCACACGACGTTCGTGATCCCGGCCGGCGCCGGCCAGCCGATCTCGATCGAGATCCGGGACGTCACGGGAACCCTGGTCTGGACGAAGGCGCTCTCGGCCGCCGAGACCTCCGGCCTCGACCTCTACTACAACTCGCCCCTGCGCTGGGACGGGAACGATACGAAGGGACGCCAGCTCGCCAACGGCGTTTACGTCGCCCGCATCAGGGTGGGATCAACCACGTGCGTAAAGCGCATCGTCGTCGCGCGCTGATCGCGCTCTGCCTCGCGGCGGCCGCCGGTGCCTGGAGTTTCCGCCGCGTCCTCCTGCCCGCCCGGGCGCTGGTCCTGCCGCGCGAGGCCGCGACCCTGCGCGACCTCGCCTCGAGGTCCCGGGACGTCGTCGAACTGCGCCAGCGGCTCGCCGCCCTCGGCATCGGCGCGATCCGGACGGAAGCCCCGTGCCTTCCCCCGCCGGCGTGGACGCCGGCTTCCAGCGACAACTACCTGGAGCTCTGGCGGCGTTGCGCGCGGCCCGGCCGCGACGCGAGGGAAGTAAGGCTCTCCCGCCGGCCCGGCGTCGCGCGGGTCATCGGGCTGGACGAGCCTCCCGGGCTCGTCGAGCTGACCAGGCCCGGGGACGCCCTGCTCGCCGCCGGCCGGGTGCGCGAGGCGAAGGCCGCCTGGCAGGCGGCCCTCGACGCCGCGCCGGGGCTGGCGGGGCTGTGGACCCGCCTCGCCGAAGCGGACCGCCGGCTCGGGGACCCCGCCGCCGCGGAACGCGCGCTGGGACGGGCGATGCGGTGCGCGGGGGACAACGCCGAGATCCACGACCGGCTCGGCGACCTCTTCGCCGCCACGAAGCGCCCCGGGATGGCCGCCAACGCCTTCGAGATCGCGGCCGGGCTGGATGAAGGCTCGGCGCCCCGCTGGCTCAAGGCGGCGCGCGCGCTCGACCGGGCCGGCCAGCGGGCGCGGGCCGCCGCGTGCGCCCGGCGCGCGCTCGACCGGGATCCCGGGAACGGCGAGGCCGCCGCGCTGGCGGACCGGCCGGGGGACCGGCCCCGATGAGGCGCGCCGTGGCTGCCATCCTGGTCTGCGCGTGGGCCGCCGCGGCAGCGCGCGCGGAAGACCCCTCGCGCTCGTCCGCCGCCTTCGCGAGACTCCCCCTGGGCGCCCGGGCCCCCGCGCTCGGCGGCGGGACCGCGGCCATCGACGCCGAAGCGACAGCGGCGGTCGCCAACCCCGCCGGGCTCGCGACCCTGGACCCCGCCGCGATGGGGCTGTTCCACACCGGGTTCCTGCCCGGCGGGGAATCCGAGCTCCATGCCGCGGTGGCGGGCTGGGTGACCCCCGAGCTCGTGGTCGGCGTCGCGATCTTCTCGCGCAACCTCGGCGAGGTCGAGTTCCGGCAGGCCAACACCCTGACCCCCGGAAGCGTCGAGCAGGCCTCCGCCCAGGTCTACACGGGCGCCCTCGGCGCCCGCCTGTTCCCCGCGCTCGACGTGGGCGCCTCGTTCCGCTACCTCCAGGAATCCGTCGGATACCTCTTCGCGAGCGGGTTCAGCGCGGACGGCGGGCTGCTGTACCGCCCGTGGCCGCGCGTCTCCGCCGCGCTCGTCGCCCGCGACCTGCCGGGCACGAGCTTCGGGTGGCACACGACCGGCTCCGCGGTCGCGGGAGGATCCGACAATCTCGACCGGTCGCTCGTCCTCGGCGCCGCCGTCGACCTCAACCCCGTCCTCGTGGTCCTCCAGGCGGACAGCCCCTCGGACGACGCCCGGCACGTCTCGGGCGGCGTGGAATGGGATATCCACCCCGCCTTCACCTTCCGGGCGGGACTGCGGGACGGCCTGTTCGCCACCGGGTTCGGCGCGCGCGCGGTCGTTGGAAAATGGTACGGCGTGCGGCTCGACTACGCCTTCGCCCGCAGCCCCGTGGGCGGGGTGGCCTTCGAGCACCGGTTCGCGCTGACCCTGGCGTGGCTCGACTGGCGGGTGAAGCGCGACCGGCTCCTCTTCCCCACCGAGGAGGAGGTCGCGCGGCCGGATTCGCCCGGGTGGCTCCGCCCCTCCCGTCGCCCTGTCCCGCTGTTCACCTGGCCGGATCTCTGATCGCGCCCCCTGGGGGGGCGGCCCCGCCGCCCAACGCGGCTCCTGCCGCGCAAGGGCGGCCCCGCCGCCCAACGCGGCTCCTGCCGCGCAAGGGCGGCCCTGCCGCCCAACGCGGCTCCTGCCGCGCAAGGGCGGCCCTGCCGCCCAACGCGGCTCCTGCCGCGCGGTTGCGGTGGCCACACCGCGTCTGGTGTAATCGGGTCGACCCATGGCCGAACCCTCGCGGAACCGGGACCTCGATGACGCCATCGCGTCCCTGCGGCGGTTCCTGCGATCCCGGTGGGAGGAGCGGGACGACGTGCTCTTTCGCACCACGGCGCCGTTGCCCGTCGTGCCTCCCGCGGTCGCCCGCCCCGGCCTCCGGACCCCGGCCCCACCCCAGGGCGTTCTTCGCGCCGCCGCCCCGATCCCGCGTCCCGCGTACCCGGCGCCCGCCCTGCGGACGGCGATGCCGCTCCCCCGGCCCATGACCGCCCGCCCGGGCGGCGGACGCCCCGCCGTCGAGCGGCACGAGTCCGGGATCCTGAACCCGAACGGCTCCGACCGGGGCAAGGCCCTGCTCGAGCTCTACGGGCGCATCAAGGGCTGTGAGTCATGCGGGCTCTGCAAGGGCCGCCAGCATTTCGTCTTCGGCACGGGGCACTCGGATGCCCGAATCGTGTTCGTCGGGGAAGCCCCGGGCGAACAGGAGGACAAGCAGGGGCTCCCGTTCGTCGGCGCGGCCGGCCGCCTGCTGAACGAGCTCCTCGCCGGCATCGGCGTCTCCCGCGACGACGTCTTCATCTGCAACGTGATCAAGTGCCGGCCGCCCGGCAACCGGAAACCCGAGCTGCCCGAGATCGAGGCCTGCGAGCTCCACCTCTACGAGCAGCTCCGGATCATCGCCCCGCGGATCCTGGTCGCGCTCGGCACCTTCGCCGCGCAGTCGCTGCTGCAGACGGCCCAGCCGATCGGGCGCCTGCGGGGCCGCTGGCTCCGGTGGAAGGATTCGGACCTGCTCGCGACCTATCACCCCTCGGCCGGCCTGCGCGCGGGCTCCTTCAAGAAGGTGATCGAGGAGGATTTCCAGCTCCTCGAGAAGCGGCTCGCGAAGGAGAAGGCGGGGCCGGCGTGACCGCGCGCCGGATCGGTCGGCGCGAGTTTGCGGCGGTCGCGGCATCCACCGTCGCCGCGGCGGTGCTGGCCCCCCTGGCCGGATGCCTGCGCGCCGTCGCGCCCGGACGCCAGCGGATCCCCGTCGGCATCCAGCTCTACTCCGTCCGCGACGACTGCGCCAGGGACTTGGGCCGCACGCTCGCGGGGCTCGCGAAGGCCGGGTACGACGGCGTCGAGTACGCCGGGTACCACGGCCGGGACGCGAAGGCGCTTAGGGCGCTCCAGGACGACCTTGGTCTCCGGTGCTGCGGCACCCACACCGGGCTAGACACCCTCCTCGGCGACGAGTTCCCGCGCACGGTCGAGTTCAACCTCGCGCTCGGAAACCGGTACCTGATCGTGCCGTGGCTCGACGAGGAGCGCCGGGGCTCGAAGGCGGCGTGGCAGAAGACCGCGGCGGTGTTCACCGAGCTGGCGGCAAAGGCGAAGCCGCACGGGCTCCGGGTCGGATTCCACGCCCACGCGAACGAGTTCCAGGTCCTGAACGGCGAGATGCCCTGGGACATCTTCGGGGCGGCCACGAGCCCGGATGTCATACTCCAGCTCGACACGGCCAACTGCCTCTCCTCCGGCGGCGATCCCGTGGCGGAACTGGCCCGCTGGCCCGGGCGCGCCGTCACCGTGCACCTCAAGGAATGGTCCCCGAAGAAGGGCGACGCGTTCATCGGCGAGGGCGACGTCCCTTGGGCGCGCCTCCTCCCGCTCGTGACGGGCGATCCAGCCACCGAGTGGATGATCATCGAGCAGGAGGAGTGGCGCCTGCCGCCGGTCGAATGCGCCGCCCGGGACCTCGAAAACCTCCGCCGCCTCCTCTCCGCGAAAGCCTGACGGCTCCGCCCCCCATGCCGCGGTACGCCTCCGTCCTGCTCCCGCAGGCCATCGACCATGAGCTGACGTACGGGATTCCGGACGCGCTGGCCGGTACCGTGCGGCCCGGTGTCCGGGTCGAAGTCCCCGTCCGCGGCTCCCGGGTCATCGCCCTGGTCACCGCGCTTTCCGACCGGGCCCCGGAGGGGATGTCGATCAAGCCCGTGACCCGGGTGCTCGACGAGGCCCCCTACTACGACGAGGCCGCCATGCGGTTCCTGCACTGGGTCGGCGAGTACTACCTGGCCCCTCGGGGGGCCGTCCTCAGGACTGCGTGGCCCGAGGCAGCGCGCCATATCTATAAGAGGGAAAGGGCGGCGCCTGCGGTCCTGCCGGAACCCGCGCCGGGGTCGCTGGAGGTTCCCCGGACGCTCAACCCCGCCCAGGACGCCGCCCTGCGGGCCATCGCCACCGCCGTGGCCACCCGCCGGTTCGAGTCGTTCCTCCTCCACGGCATCACGGGGAGCGGAAAGACCGAGGTCTACCTGCGCGCGGCCGGGCTCGTCCTCGAGGCGGGCCGGAGCACGATCGTGCTCGTTCCCGAAATCTCGCTCGCGATCCAGATCGTGGCGTGGTTCCGGGCCCGGTTCGGCATCAAAGTCGTCGTCCTCCACAGCCGGCTCACGGGCGCCGACCGGGGCAAGGCCCTCGACGAGGCCCGGCGCGGCCCCCGGATCGTCGTGGGCGCGCGGTCCGCGGTCTTCGCGCCCGTGACGGCGCTGGGCCTCATCGTCGTGGACGAGGAGCACGAGCCCGCATACAAGCAGGAGGAGACCGCGCCCCTCTACCACGCCCGGGACTGCGCGCTCGAGCGCGCGAAACTGGCGTCGTGCCCGGTCGTCCTCGGCTCCGCCACGCCCTCGCTCGAGGTCGCGGCGCAGGCGAAGGCCGGCCGGATGACCCTCCTCGAGCTTCCCGAGCGCGTGGACGGCACGCCGCTCCCGCGGGTCGAGCTCGTCTCGATGAAGGGGGTCGCGTCGACGCAGGCCCTGAGCGCGCCGCTGGCCCGGGCCCTGGAGGAGACCGTGGCCCGGGGCGAGCAGGCCCTCCTGTTCCTGAACCGCCGCGGGTTCGCCCCGGTCCTGCTGTGCACCTCGTGCGGCCACGTGCCGCGGTGCGCCCGGTGCTCGACGAACCTCGTCCTGCACGCGGCCGAGGGGAGACTCCTGTGCCACTGGTGCAACACGGCCGTCGCCGTGCCCCGCCAGTGCCCGACCTGCGCGGGGGGGGCCCTGCGCGCCGTCGGGCTGGGCACCGAACGCGTGGAATCGGCGGTGCGCGACCTCATCCCCGAAGCCCGGCTCGTGCGCATGGACCAGGACACGACCCGGCGTCGCGAGGCGCACGGCGAGCTCCTCGAGTTGTTCGCGTCGAGCGACATCCTGATCGGGACCCAGATGATCGCCAAGGGCCTCGACTTTCCGCGTCTTACGCTCGTCGGCGTCATCCTCGCCGACGCCTCGCTCGACATGCCGGACTTCCGGGCCGCCGAGCGCACGTTCCAACTCCTGACCCAGGTCGCCGGCCGCGCGGGCCGCCGGGCGGTGCAGGGCCGGGTCATCATCCAAACGTACTCGCCCGACCATCCCGTGATCCGGGCCGCCGCGGATCACGATTACTGGGAGATGTACGGGGCCGAGTCCGCGCTACGGAAGGCGCTTCACTACCCGCCCTACGGGCGGATCATCCGGTTCCGACTCGCGGCGGGCACCTTGTCGCTGGCCGGCGAGGCCGCGAAACGGCTGACCGAGTGCCTGTGCCGGCATCTGCCGCCCAAGGCGGTGCTGCTCGGCCCCGCGCCCTGCACCCCCGCTGTCGTCGCCAAGCGCCACCGCCAGCACCTGGTCCTGCGCGGACAGAACATGGCCGCCCTGCGGGAGGCGGCCCATGCCGCCCTCGCGGAGTTCGCCCGGTGGCCCGTCTCGTCCAAGGTCCGTCTCCACGTCGACCCCGATCCCCTTAACGTGATGTCTTAGGGGACACCCGTTCGGTTCCTCGGGATCACCGAACGCGTGTCCCCTCTGCTGGTAGAATGGGCCTCGCGGAATGACATCGGAGCGAGGTGGCATGATGAAGCAGGGACTCATCCTCGGGTACATCGCAGGGATGCTCATGCTGGCGGCAGGAACTGCCCCGGCCGCGGACGGCGGGCTCGTTATCGAGGCTGGGACGCCGCCGAACCCGTGGACGAGCCTCGACATCCGGAACGACGCCGGGCCCGTCCGGTTCGCTATCCTGTCGGACCGCAACGGGGGGAACCGGCCGGGGATATTCCCGGACGCCATCGCCAAGATCAACCTCCTGCAGCCCCAGTTCGTGATGTCCATCGGCGATTTCATCACCGGGTATTCCGAGGACCGGAGCTTCCTGAACCGGGACTGGGACGAAGTCCAGGCCGAGATCGCCAAACTCGAGGCTCCCTTCTTCTACACGGTCGGGAACCACGACATCAGGAACGCGATCCAGGCCGAACTGTGGAAGAAGCGGTTCGGACGCACCTACTACCATTTCCGCTACCGGGATCTCCTCTTTCTCGTCATCTGCACCGAAGACGGCAAGGAGTGGCAGATCGGGGACTCCCAGACCGCCTATTTCGCCGACGCGATCGCGAAGAACCGGGAAGCCCGGTGGACCTTCATATTCCAGCACAAGCCCATGTGGGTGGCCCAGGACCAGGGGAACTTCAGGAAGATCGAGGCCGCGCTCACGGGGATGAAGTACACGGTTTTCGCCGGCCACACCCACCAATACACGAAGTACGTGCGCAATGGAATGAAGTACTTCATGCTCGGCGTGACCGGCGGCGGGATCAACCCGGACAACGCCTCCATCGGCGAGTTCGACCAGTTCGTCATGGTCACGGTCCCCGCGGGGGAACCCCGGATCGCGAATATCCTCCTGAGCGGCGTCGTGGACGAGGACGTGGTCGTGCCCGCGGAGCGCGACCTGGACCGGCAACTGCACCCTCCCGTGCAGGAGACGGCGCTGGTCACCGAAGCCGGCCAGTTGGACACGATCGCGATGAAGTGGTCCGCCCGGAACGAGTCCGCGCTGCCGATGGTCGTCACCGTGGACCTGGGCGCGACGGGACCGTTCGCCGTCGCGAAGGCCCCGGAGCGTTCGGTCGTCGCGCCGGGGACGACCGGGTTCATCGAGGCCGTCCTGAAGGCGCCAGCCCCCGTGGCCGTGGCGGGCCTGCCCCGGATCCCGTACCGGTGGCGGATCGGCGCCACGCCGGAGGGACGCAAGGAGCGCGCGTTCTCGGGAGATGGTGCCATCGTGGTCGTGCAGCCCGCCCCCGCCGCGCGCGCCCCGCAGCCCGTCGTCGTCGATGGAAGGCTCGACGAGTGGGGCGACCTGCCGCAGGCTTGCCTCGCGCCCGCCGGGCATCCGGCTGCGGGTCTCTGGCAGGGGCCGCGGGACGGCTCGTTCCGGTTCGCCATCCGCTACGACGACAAGTTCGTCTACGCCGCCGTGCGCATGACCGACGACTCGATGGTGTCGGTCCCGAGGGTCAATCCATGGGACCAGGACGGCGTGAACGTCGGCATCCAGGCGTGGCCCGCCCGGGACTGGACACCGGCGGCGCCGTCCAAGTGGGCCTACTGCTTCCTGAGCCCGGCGAAACGGGCGAAGGACTCGGTCATCTGGGGCGCCGAATGGATGCCCAAAGGTTTCCAGGCCGCGTGCGTCTGGAGCGGAGACGGCTACTCGGCCGAGATCGCGTTCCCCGTGGAGTCCCTCCAGGAAGGACCGGACAGGCCGTGGACGGCCCTGCGCGTCTGTGCCAACCTCTACGACTTCGACCGGGATGCGGGGGAAGGCACGTACTTCAACTGGACGCCGGTGTGGAATCTGCCCGAGAGCTGGGCGGGGTCGGGGGCGTTCGTCCGGAAGTAACTCCCGGGGACAGTCTTTCGATTCTCCAGGAGAATCGAAAGACTGTCCCCGTCAATTCTGGCTCGGGATCAGCGTCCAGTCGCGCCCGACGGCGGAGTCCAGCCCGAACGGCAGGAGCTCGAGGTGGTACTTCTTCAGGATTTCGGTCGCCTGCTTGACCGCCTCCTCGCGCCCCTCGTTGCCCTTGATGAGGTAGATCACGCGCAGGAGCTCCCGCACGAGGGCATCCATCGCCTTCACGAACTCGGTCGAGAGCTGGACGGAATCGTGCGTGGCCGCGTGCGCGCCCTCCCAAAGCCCCTGCACGTCCACGCCGTCGGGGCTCAGGAACCGGTCGGAGGTCAGGACCCGCGGAAACTGCCGGGACAGGAAGCGGAAGAAGGACTGGTAGATGATCCGGAGGCGGTCGGGCGACGCGCTCGCGCGCAGGGTCTGGTTCATGTACCCGAAGATCTCGCGGTAGACGCGGATAAGAACCTCGCCCACGTCCTGGGCCTGCGAGAGGTGCATCTGCATGAGGAGCCATTGCCGCGTGCCCTCGCATAGTTCCCACGCCTTCCGCCAGTCGCGCTTGCTCAGGGCCTGGACGAGCGCCTCGCGGGCCTGGAGCAGTCCGGTGTTGACCTCCCGCGTGAACTCCTCGGGCCGCTTCGTCTGGAGGTCCATGATGAGCGCCGTCAGCGCCCGGGTGCGGTGCCGAAGCTCCTGCGGAATCTCGGGTGGCGCGATCTTGGGCGGCGGCACCGTCTTCGGCGGCTCCTGCGCCTCCTTGACCGCCCGGACGAGGTCCGACCCCACGGTCCCGTTGAGCCGTCCCTCGAGCGACTCCACGAGGTTCGCCTGCGCGGACTTGAGGAGGACGACGAGGAGCGCGCGGTTGGCTACGGGCCAGATGTAGACCTGCTGGTCGTTCTCGTGCTGGAAGAGCAGCGAGTACTCGTCCTCCCCCATCGCGGCCGCCAGCTCGTGCGTGGTCGCGAAACACCCGGCGGCGAGCGCCGAGATGGCGGGCAGGTTCACGCCGAAGGGCTTGCGCGCGATCTCGACGATGCGCCCCGCGCGGTCGATGAGGACGGACGAGCTCTGGGGCAGGCCCTCGACGATCCCGTCCAGCGCCCGCGCGACCTGCATGCGCTGGGTCTGCGTCAGGACGAACGCGACGTTGGTGTCGGTGCCCGGCCCGCCCGGCGTCGGGGGCATCTAGACGGCCCCCATCCCGGCCACGGCGAGGCGGGAAACCGAGGTGAAAAGCTCGCCGAACCGCGCGAGCCGCGACGGCGACATCTGGTCCACCTGGAGGAGCGCGGCCGAGATCGTGCCGCGCGCGTAGAGGACGGCGTCCTTGAGCCGGCGCGGGTCGGCCCGGCCGTCGTGGAGGCACACGAGGAACCGGCGCTTGTCCACGCGCGTGGCCATGAGCGTGCGCTTGGCCGACTTCTGAACGATGCCCGTGAACCCCTGGCCGGACATGTTGTAGGCGAGCTCCTGCGCCGCCGTGAAGTTGCAGGCGAGCAGCGCCCCGAGGGTCTCGAAGTCCTTGGCCGGGATCTCGCCTTGCGAGGAGAGCAGGCCGCTGGACTCGTCGACGAGCATGGAGCCGGTGAGCCCGCCCTCCTCGTTGAGCTTCGCGAGCTGGGTCCGGAACCGGGTGGCGTCCTCCTGCGCGATGACCGTCGTCTTGAAGAGGTCCCCCATCCGGCTCTCGCCGTCGGCGCTCGTGAGCTTCGTGAGCGCCATCTTCGCGATCGTCAGGAAGGTCTCGTAGACGCCCTGGCCCGTGCGGGCCACGGCCGGGAAGGAGAGCAGGTGCTTGGAGTTGAACTTCTTCTCCGCCTCGTCGAGCGGGATCGCGCTGGGCAGGTCCCGCTTGTTGTACTGGATCACGGTGGGCAGGAGGTCGGGGCGCTGGCCCATCTCGTTCAGGTTCTTCTCGAGCAGGGACAGGGCGGTCATGTTCTCGTGCATGCGCTCGCGCTGGGAGTCGATGACGTAGACGAGGCCGTCGACGCCCTTGAGCACCAGCTTCCGGCTCGCCTCGTAGTAGTCCTGGCCCGGCGTCGTGAAGCACAGGTACCGGAATTTGTACCCGCGGGCCTCCGTGATGACCGGGAGGAAGTCGAAGTACAGGGTCCGCTCGGTCGGCGTTTCGAGCGAGATGAACTTGCCCCGCTGGCTCGGCGGCAGGTGGTGGTTGAGATACATGAGGCTCGTGGTCTTCCCGCACATTCCCGTGCCGTGGTAGACCACCTTGCAGATAACCTCTTTGGTGGCTTCGTGGAGAATTGCCATCGGATTAGGAGTTTCATTATACGGGTATAGTGGAATCATGCATAACCTGGTGCTTTACGGGGACCCCGCCCTGCGCCGGAAAGCGCGACGGGTGGAGCGGTTCGACGCCGACCTGAAGACGCTGGCCGCGGACATGATCGGCGTGATGCGCAACGCCCGCGGCGTGGGGCTGGCGGGCAACCAGGTCGGAGTCCTGGAGCGAATCCTGACCGTCGACCCCTCCGCCGGCGAGCACGAGGTGGACGCCTTCGCGATCGTGAATCCCGTCATCACCCACCGCTCCGGTGCGTGGACCGACGAGGAGGGGTGCCTCTCGTTCCCCGGCCTCCGGGTCGAGATCACGCGCGCGATGGAGGTCCGGATCGAGGGCCAGGACTTGGGCGGTAATCCGGTCGCATACGAGGCGACCGGCCTGCTCTCCCGCGCCCTCCAGCACGAGCTGGACCACCTCGACGGCATCCTGCTCGTGGACCGGCTGCCTATCCTCAAGCGCATCGCGATGTGGTTCCAACTGCCCAAGCTCAAGGCCCGGTACCGGAGGCTCGCTAAGCGGGAGCCCGCGTCCACTTGATGCGGGTTGCGTTTTTCGGCACGCCCGCATTCGCCCTGCCCGCGCTGCACGCCCTCCCCCGCGCCGGGTTCGACGTCTGCGCGGTCGTCACGCCTCCCGACCGGCCGCGCGGCCGCGGCCACCCCCCGCACGAGCCCCCCCCCCTGGCCGCCACAGCCCGTGACCTCGGCCTCCGAGTCCTCCAGCCGGAGAGCCCGCGGACTCCCGGGTTCCGCGAGGAGCTGGCGGGGCTGTCCCCCGACGCCCTCGTGGTCGTGGCCTACGGCCACCTGATCCCGGACGCCCTCGTAGCCGTGGCCCCCCGCGGCGCGTGGAACGTACATCCGTCCCTGCTCCCCCGCTGGCGCGGCCCGGCGCCCGTCCACCGGACCGTCTGGGCCGGGGACCCCGAGGCCGGCGTCTCGATCATGCGGCTCGTGGCGAAGATGGACGCGGGGCCCGTGGCGGCCTCCGAGCGGACGCCCGTGGGACCCCACGAGACGCGGGGGCAGCTCGAGGCGCGGCTGGCCGCGGTCGGCGCCGCCCTGCTCGTCCGCGTCCTGGGACAAGTCGCCGACGGTAACGTCACCGTTATGGAACAGGACGAGGCGGCCGCGACCTACGCCGGCGTGTTCGCCCCCGTAGAGCGCGAGCTGCGCTGGGACCGGCCCGCCGACGAGCTCGACCGGCTGGTTCGGGCGCTGGCCCCCGCCCCGGGAGCGTGGATGTCCGTCCGCAATGAGCGGGTCAAGGTGCTCGAAGCTCTGCCCGGGTTCGCCTCCGCCGCGCCCGGCACCCTTGTCGAGCGCGACCCGCAGGGCGCGTGGCTCGTCGCGTGCCGGCCGGGCGGGTTGTGGCTCCGGCGGGTCCAACCCGAAGGCAAGGGACCGATGACCATGGACGCGTTCGTGGCGGGACGAAGGCTGAACCCGGGAGACGCGCTCTAGGACCCGCCCGACCTAGTGGTGGTTGTTGCCCTGCCCCTTGCTGTTGTCGGGATGGTCGATCGTGAACCCGTTGGGATTGTTGCCGTTATGCCACCCGTTGTCGTGCGCATCACCGGTGACGTCAGGCGGGGCTGAAGCCGTGGAGGCGCCGGACTGCCCGGTGATCGCCCCAGCGGCGGCCGATGACCCGGAGGCCGCGGCCACCCCCGCCGGGCGCGACGGCCCCTGCCCACCGCCCGGACCGGCCAGTGAAGCGGCTCGTGCCTCGGACGAAAGCACGGCCTGAAGAGGTAAAGTCCGGCGCTCGACGAGATCTCCCGCGCGCGCGACCAGCACCACGACGTACGACCCCGGAGCCACCGGCTGACCCCGATCGTCCCTTCCGTTCCACGCCATCGTGTTCGCCCCGGCCATCCCTCCGAAGCCGTTGGCAGGAGCCTCGGCCATCCACAGGGGATGATTCGACTTCGGCGGAAGGACCATGACGATCACCGAGGAAGCCGTCGCAAGCCGATAGGCGATCTGGGGACCGGCCCGGTCGGGCATGAAGGATGACGGCAACGTGGCAGCAGAGACGATGAGGGGATTCCCACCCCCGACCGTCACCGCCACCGAGGCCCTCGACGTGTTACCCGCCTGGTCCGCCACCGTCAGACGTAGCGTGTAGACCCCGGGCGCGAGCCCGGACGCCTCCCAGACTCCGAGCGCCTCGTCCCAGACCGGCGTCGCCGACAACGCGATCCGGTGGAACGTCTCGGGCTCGTATCCCGGCCCGACCTCGAGCTCGTAGCGGGCGAAGAACGCATCGGCGGCTATGCCCCGGATCGCGATGGCGCCTCCGACCGCCTCGCCGGATGCCGGCGAGAGGATCACCGCCCTCGGCGGCGTCGTGTCGGCGACGGCCTTGATCTTGATCGACACGATCCGGTTGTTCCCCGTGTCCGCGATGTAGAGCTCGGATTCGGCTGGGCTGAGCGCGAGCCCGTGGGGATGCTTGAAGAACCGGCCCTCCGAGTCGTCCGGCGGGATCAGCGTGATCAGGTCGCTCTGCTCCCCCAGGAGGGTCCGCCACGACGCCCGGTTGTTCTGCACGTCCGTGATGAAGAGGTTCCGGTCGTGGCCGACGATTGCCTCGAACGGATGATTGTAGGCGTTGGGCGCGCTACCCTCGCTCCCAAAGGCGCTGATGAACACCCCATCGGGAGTGAAGATCTGCACCCGGTCGTTCTCCGAGTCCGTCACGAGGATGCGGCCATTGTCGGGATCCACGCTTACGCCGGTCGGATGGCGGAACAGACCGGGGTCGCTTCCAGCCGCCCCAAAGGCGAACAGCGGGGCACCGTCAGCCGACAGAACCTGAACCCGGTCGTTCAGCGTGTCCGCCACGTAGATGCGGCCATCCGCGTCCACGGCAAGCCCCTCCGGATGCAGGAACTCGCCAGCCGACTTCCCCTGGCCGCCGAACGCCCCGAGGGGCACGCCATTCTCGTCCAACAGCCGGATCTCGCCCGTGAGGCGGTCCAGCACGAGAAGCTCGTTAGCCCGGTTCACCGCCGCCGCCACGGGCTCCGCGAAAGTCACGCCGGATGCCCGGCCCGTCGCCTGCCCCCCGATCTCGAAGAGGAGCTGGCCCAGTGCCGTGTACTTCTGCACCCTCTTGTTCTGCGTGTCCACGACCCAGACGTACCCCTCCTTGTCCACGGTCACGTCCATGGGCAACCGGTGCTCTCCCGAATCCCGCCCCCGGGTGGAGAACGAGCGAACCAGGTTCAGCGCCAGCGTGAACGGGCTCCGTTGAACCCGGATTTCATACGTCCGGGTACCGCCGCAAGGATGGATAGCGTTTAGCCGGATCAGGTAGGTGTCACAACCCGGCAGATACGCGGTCCCCAGATAGCCCACGGTTCCCGAGGACTGAGTGTAGTGCGTCTCGAGGACGGCTTGATCCCAGGCACGTAGCGTCTGGATCGTGTAGCCGGACATCATGTCCCCTGACGCCACGCCGTAGAGGGGCACGCTGCCCGGGACCCCGCAGGGGAATGCGTACAAGTTCGTGCCCGTGACCGGCCACGTGATCGACGCAACCAGGTTGGCTGGCGGAACGTAGATCGTCCACTCGCTCGTTGCCGTCTGGCCTGAGGCGTCGTACACCGTGAGGCGCACCTTCGCCGGGTATCCGACCCTTGTGATGATCACGTAGCCCAACATCCACGGCGTCACGACCGGTACGGTTCCGCCATTGACGAGCTGCGACGCGCTCATCGGCACGTAGCCGTTGCCCTGGTCCACTTCCAGCGTGTAATAGCTGAAGAACGATGAAGTTGCGGCGCCGATCACCTGAATCGGGGTGCCGGCACAAAAGCCCGCGCTCGGATTCGTCCCCGTGATCTGCACCACGAAGATTGGAGGCGGGAATATCCCGGTCCACGCCTGCGCGCTGACCCGGCCCATGACGCCCCGGCTGTCGAGCGCGACGACGCTGTAGAAATACGAGACGCCTGACGCCGGGGCGATGTCGGAGCAGCTCGTGATCGCCGCCCCCGCAAGATCCGCGATCTGGACACCTCTTTCTCCCCTCACCGTGCTGCGAAACACCCGGTAACCGGCTACCGGGAACCGGTTCGCCACCGGTGCCACCCAGGAAAGCGTCAGAGCATTCCCGTTCCACAGGATGGACAGACCCTCCGGCGCGGGAGGCACCGAGGTCACCGCGATCAGGTACCCCGCCGTGCTCACGAGATATAGATGGTCCGCGCCCCCCGCGAGATGGGCGGGGATCAGCGGAGTCCCCGGAAGCGTCAATACGTCCTGCTTGTCCCCCAGCCTTCCGTCCAGCGTGAAGACCTGTCCGTTCGTCGAGTAGACGTGCACTCGTTCCGCCGCCACCAGCGGTCCGCTCTGCGTCAGCCCGGCACCCGTGATCGTGAAGGAATTCTTCGCCCACACGATGCTACGCGCTACAGGATTCAGGGCGAACACGGCGCTCTGGAAGGAAGAGGAGACGAAGATCGTCACTCCCGAAACCGCCGGAGAGCTGTATGCTCCCGCCACGTTGGTGCTCCACGGTGTACCCCCCAGTTCCGCATCGAAGGCGTAGAGATATCCGTTCTCACCCACGACAAAGACCATCGGCGGGACCACGGACAGGCTTATCGCCTCCGTCGAGGCAACGGATCCAACCGTCCCGGTCCAAATCGTGGCTCCCGTCAGCGCGTCGAGCGCCTGGATGGTTCCGCCTCCCGACGCCATGTACACCTTCCCCCCCGCCGCGCCCGGCGAGGTCTTCACGTACTTGGTGTACCGAACCGACCAGATGACTTGTCGGTACCGCGGCGAAACGGGGTCCACGTCGACCGCGACGAGCTGGAACTGGTTCTGCCGGATCATGCCCACGTACAGGATCCCCCGGTAGATTATCGGGGAGGATTCCTGGCCTATGCCGACGTCGTTGGCCCCCCACGTCCCCGCCACGGTCCCCGTCAGCGTCCATTCCACCTCTCCCGACTCGGCATCAAATACCGTGAGCCCGTGTCCGTGGGTCACGTAGACCCGCCCGCCGAATACCGCCGGGGTGTTGCCCACCCACGGGTACCCGCTTTGGACCCACAGCGTCGCCCCCGTCTGGCTGTCGTATGCGCGAACGTCCCCGTCCATCCCGCAGATGAAGACCCTGCCTCCCACGACGGCGGCACTGCCCCCACCCGAGCCGTAGGCCGCGGACGCCAACGGTGCCCGCCAGCGTTCCCCCAGAGGCGGTGAGAGATCGAGCCCCGGATCGCACGCCCCGTGCAACCCGTCCCGCTGGAACATGGGCCAATCCACAGTCATCGGCGTCGCGGAGGCTTCGGCGGAAAGCGGTCCGTTCACGCCGGTCTGATCGGCCGCCTGCAAGGTGTATCCGTAGCGGATTCCGTTTTCCACCCGAAGGTCCTCGAATGACTCCGGGCTGCCGCTCAACGTCCGCCAGGAGACGATGACGCCGGGTCCTTCCCTCCGTATCGACACGGAGGTCACCGGCAATTCGCCCGGTTGCACGTTCCAGCTCAGCCGCACCAGTCCGTCGCGGGCTTCCGCAACTACACCCGTGATCGTCGGCGGAGCGGGGGGCAGGGCCACGACCGCGTATGCGGCATCGGAGTAGGTGCTCTCTTCGAGACCCGGCGGCGTCCCAGAAAGGTCCTGCATCGAGGTCACGGCGTAGTAATACGTGCCGGGAGCGGTGAGAGATGAATCGACGAAGTTCGATGTTGCCACCAACTGGCTCGCCTCATTGAGCGTCTGCCCGTTGACGTATCCAATCGAGACAAGCCCGGCGTCCGAAGACGGAGCACGGTAGACCTGATATCCGGAGACGGACTGGTTCGAGGGTTGAAGGATGACCGGCGCCCAACCCAACGCCACCTGTAGGGGACCAACCGCCACCGCGGTCAGCCCCGTTGGAGGCTCGAGCGTGTTGCCGAATACGGACAGATACCCCAGTGCATCCAGCACGAAGACGTGGCCGCGGGCGACAGCGAGAGGCGCGTCGATCCCGCCGCCGGCCTGTGCATTCATCGAATCGATCGGCTGACCAGAATCCGGGTTCAACGCGATGACCGCCCCGGCTTCCGTGGCGACGATGACCTTGCCGTCCGCGTATGTGATCGACGCGTTGATGGCCCGGGTGCTGACACCATGCGTCCACAACGGCCACCCGTTACCGATCGCATCGTCAATCCTCTGCACTTCCCCGCGGTCGTTCCCAACGAATATGGAGGTGAGCTCGCCGGGGTGGTCCACGACGGCCGCCGACGCTGTGTGCCTTCCAGTGGTTTCATCCCGCCACCCCTCTGCCGGCCCGGCCCCCCCTACCGGATCATCCACCACGACCAGCCCATGCTCGAGCGTGGGTATGTACAGCCGGGTACCGCGCAATGACACGGCCGCCCGCATCGGGCCCAGCCGAATGACTTGAGGGTCCGTCGCCCAGATGACATTGCCTGTCGAAGCATCCAGCGCGTACAGGCGCTGGTCGTAGGAGGCGACGTAAACGCGGCCACGGGATTCGTCCACGGTCGGCGCCGCCCAGACCGCGGCTTCCGTGCTGGCCGTCCAGATCGTGGTCCCGTCCGACACCCGAACGCAGTGCACAGTTCCGTCGGCGACGCCCACGTAGGCCCGTCGTTCTCCGGCTATCGTGGCCAGCGTCGGCGCGGTAACAACCGGAGCCTGCGCGTCATGCCACCACCGTCCAACCCCATTGTCTAGGGCGAACGCCCCGAGAAACCCATCTGTTGCAGGGACAAGAGTGAACCGGACTCCTCTCCCCGGGCTAAAGCCCGGGGCTTCGTCGGGGCGACAT
>ERZ1292640.232-Hain-H43-02um-R1-232-length-44488-cov-44_pt1 | contig 44488 bp, 41 predicted proteins | sample MGYA00564404_ERZ1292640 | MGnify/ENA primary metagenome ERZ1292640 (study PRJEB36523, sample SAMEA6512636) | groundwater metagenome | collected 2019-01-08 | study: AquaDiva: Metagenomics assemblies of 32 groundwater samples | reverse complement strand
ACACCGAAGACCCAAATGTTAGGTCACCGAAGTACCGTGGAAATCGAGGCTAGCACTCGCTTGAAAGCGGCTTTTGCCAGGGGCGTCGTCGAAGTGGGGCCCCGGACCTGGACGCGCGAGGATCTTTATGAGCGGCGAGGAACGCGGGGAAGGCCTCGCATTCGTTGAGCGGAGCGGCGCCTCGACCGTATATACCGAGGACCTCAGTCACGGGCAGGAGATCCTCGGCGTCAGTGTCACTAACCCTTTTCGGGCGATACGCTGAGCGGCACGGAACTTCCCGCCCCCGCTCCAGGCGGCGCGGTGAAGTGGCAATCGGCGACGATCGAGAACGTGTAGCCGCAGGGTGTAAAATAGGTCCCGTGAGGCAGACAGGGTCAGACACTGAGGACTGGGAGCGGGAATTCGCCGCCGCTGAGCGTCGCCCCCTGGAAGTCCGGTTTAAGTACTCATTCCTCCATACGTACAAACCGGTCCTCGATGATGCACCCTTCCGGGCATTCGACACCATGCGGGAGTATCGGAGCTGGTGCGAGGCCAATCTTCCCGACTGGCTCGGCTATGGCCGCCTTTGAGTATCGGCAGGCTCAAGAGCTGAAGAATGCTCTGGCTCTCTACGGGGTACGGTACCTGTTTATCGGGAAATCCGCAGCCGTCATCCTGGGATTCCCCGATACCACTCAGGACGCGGACCTGTTTGTGGAACGGTCGCCGGAAAACGGCCGCCGCTTGGCCACGGCTCTCCTCAGCCTCGGCTTTGACCTGACGCCGCAGCAGGCCACTGAAATAGAGCGCGGCAAGGATTTCATCCAGCTCAGGAATGGGCCCTTCGATGTCGATCTTGTGTTTGCCCCGGACGGCATCGAGAGTTTCGAGCAGGCGTGGGGCCGCAGAGTCGAAGTGGAAGGCTATCCTGTCTGCCACCTCGATGACATCATTGCCAGCAAGGAAGCCGCCAATCGCGTCAGGGATCGGGAGGCCTTGCCGCGCCTGCGTTTGTTCCGAGAGTATTGGATGAAGAAGCAGCGCTGAAGCTGGTGAGGCTGCCCCCTATCGCCCGTAGGTGACCCAGATCGGCGAGCTCCAGGCGACGTTGCCGTCGGCCTGCTCCACGCGCACGTAGTAGTAGTGCTCGCCGGGGGCCAGCGCGTTCTCGCGGTAACGCAGATCGTACGACTCGCCCTTGGGCTCCTGCGTGAAGATGTACTGGTTGTCGCGAATCACTTCCACTTTCTTGAGCGGCGCGGAGCCGACGATGCGCGCCGTCAGCTCGGGCAGCGCTTCCGAGCGCAGGATGTCGCCCTGAAGGTACGTCCGCCCGGCGGCGTTCACGCGGTAATCGAGGAGGATGTTGGCGGTGGCGGCGTAAGTGTGCCGCTTGCGCATGGCGTCGAGCAGCCCCTCGCGCGTCGGTGTCTCGGCGATCACACAGGCGTAAGAGAGATGCGTCGAGACATGGTCGGAGCTGGCCTGCACGCCCAGCTTGTAGCCCTTGGCCCAGGCGTTCCAGACGAAGCCGAGCGGGCGGTAGCCGCCAGCGTGCAGCTCGGTGCGCTTCTCCATTGGCGCCAGCGGCGCGCCCTCGTGCTCGGCGGAAGTCCGCGCCCCCTGGAAGATCTCGACGATCGGCTCCAGCGCCGGGTCGTTGTCCCGCCAGTCGGTCCCCATGCCGGTGGCCGAGGTGTGCGAAGTGGCGATGCCGTTGCGCTCGCGCAGGAACGGGTACAGGATGGGGCCGGTGCTCGTCTTCTGCTCCTTGGGTGTGATGGGCAGGATGGGCACGCCGCGCTGCGCGAAAACCAGGTTGCGGTGGCCGTTGGGGTAACCGAGGCTGCGCTCGGTGGCGTAGAGCGCGGTGAAGAAGCCCGGCACGTGGAACATGTCGGCCGACTTGTCGATGCGCCACACGGTGTACTCCTGCACCCCGGACTGGTGGTCGGTCACGCCGAGGTAGTCCATGCCGGCGGCGTCCATGGCGTAGCGGTAGGCGTCCCAGAGGCTGCCGTCGCCGGCGCCGTCGAGCGAGATGTCGGTGTGACGGTGCAGGTCGCCGCGGTAGATCCTGTAAGTCTTGCCGTCGTGCTGGATGGAGTAGTTGCGCAGCGCGGCGATCTGCTGTTTCTCGCGCGGCTCGGAAGAAAGCCCGGCAGGCGGCTCCGGCGGCCGCGCGGCCAGCTCCAGCGACGCCGGCCCGCGAGCCCGCAGCAAGGTGAACATCAGGTCGTTGTTCCGCGGCGAATGGCCGAAAGCCGGCCCGCCCCAGAAGCGGTGATCGGTCACCAGCGTCAGGTACACGTTGCCGCGCGCATCGGCGGCCGCCTGGATCTCGCCCTCGTTGCGCCCGACGCTCTCCGGCACGGGGATCAGCTCCGACCAGCGGTCACCCTGGTAGTAAGTGGCCACCGTCTCCCACTTACCGCCGGCCGCCCACAGCGACGTGGGCAGGCGCGAGGAGGTGCGCGGCCGGGCGAACAGCCACATCCGCCCCGCCGAATCCGCCGCCAGGCGCGGCGTTTGGAAATAGCGGCGGAAGCCGTACGGCGCCACCTCGCCCGGCTGGCGCAGCGGCGTCAGCCACCGCCCGGCGGCGTACACGGCCACCTTCACCGTGCGGGCCTCGTAGAGGCCGGCGCCGCCGGAGAGCAAGAAGCCGGTGTCCTTGCCCCAGTTCTCCGGCGCCTCGTCGTAAGCCACCCAGACGCGGTTCCCGGCGTCCACCGCCAGGCTGGGGTGAGCGTGGAACCGCGTCGAGTCGGTGACTTTCAGCAGCTCGCCGGGCTTGCCGCCGCGAACCGGGCGCAGCACGATGTTGTAACTGCCGGCGGCGTAACTATCCCACGCCACCCAGACCGTACCGTCCCGGTCGGCGGCAATGGCCGGCGTCCAGTCGTTGGCGCGCGCGTCGCGCTTCGGGTCGCTGAGACCGGTCTCAACCGACCACTTACTTCCCAAGTAACTGCGCAGATAAATGTCGCTGCGCCCCTTGCGCCAGCTCTGCCAGGCGACGTGGAAGTTGCCTCTGCGGTCCGTTGTCACCCGGTGAAACAGGTTGTTGGTCTCTCCGGAAGTTATCGCCTCCGCCTTGGAGAAGCGCGAGCCGTCATAGAGCCGCGCCAGTAAGTGCCAGCTCGGTCCCTGCCGCTCCGACCAGACGACCATGACTTTGCCGCCGGCCGCGGCCACGCCGGTCATGAAGGCGTCGGCGGGCTGGTCCAGGACGGCCAACCGCTCGCCCCAGGTCCCATTCGCGTAGCGGCGGAGAAAGACGCGCTCGCCCTGGTTCCTGTAAGCCTGCCAGGCCAGCCAGAGGGCCTCGCCGTCGGCCGCGAGCGATGGGTAGTCATCCTCGTACTCGGCGTCGGTGACCTGCTCGACCACCGGCGTCCGCACGACCTCGACGGTCGCGTTGAGCGGGAACAAGCTGCCTGTCTCAGGCAGATCGAGCGGCCGGAATGAGAATTCACCGGTGGGGATCTTGACGCGCAACTCCGCGTCCGCCGGGGCGCGGAAGTAGATGGTCACGCCGATAGGCTCCACCGGTGTAGGGCGCGGCTGCGGCCGCTCATTCGGGTGCATGCCGGCGCGGAATGGGGCCCAGGCGTGGGTTGCGCACTCCCAGGCGTTGGCCCCCAGGATCTTCGACGTTTCGGTGAAGTGGTGGCCGGCGATCTTCTCGATCTTGCCTTTGGAGATGGTCGCCGAGCCGTCCCACTTCGATGGTGCGTCGTCCTTGGCGCCGAAGATGAGCGTGACCGCCTGCAACTCGGCAGGCGCCGGCGCCGGCTGGGGGTTGGTGATCTGGCTGGCGGCAAGCAGTGACATCAGGCAGAGGGGGAATGAGAGCATGCGTATCAATATACTGCGGCCCGGGCGCGGCGGGGGGCCGAGGGCCGGGGCGCCGGCGAGCCGCAAGCCGTGGTATGCTGGCGCGGGAATGGCGCAAATCATCCTCCTGTGGCTGCTGGCCGCAGCGGTGGCCGCGGCGTTGCTGATGTGGCTGGCCGGAGAGCGCGGCCGGCCGCTGCTGCCGTCAACGTGGCGCTTCTTTCGCGCCGGCGGGCGGCTGCACGGTTACATTTACGGGCGCTGGACGCGGCAGTACGTCGACATGCTGTTGAGCCGCCTCCCGCCCAACGAGAAAGCGACGCGGTGGCTGAGCGACCACCACCACGGCAAGCTGCTCACTCACGCCCACGCCCACGCCATCCTGGCCGCCGGCCACGACGTCCCTCTGCAAGACCTGGAGCAGGTGATCCCCTATCCGGTGGCGCGCAACCTGGTGCTGAAGTCACCGCCGGAGGTGGCCGCTTACGAGTGCGCCTGCCGCCACGCGCGCAAGAACCACTGCCAGCCCACTCAGGTGTGCATCGTAATAGGCCAGCCCTTTGTGGACTTCATTGTGGAGCACCACCCAGGCGCCAGCCGCCGGCTCACCCAGGCAGAGGCGCTTCAGTTGCTCGATGATGAGCACCAGCGCGGCCATCTGCACTCGGCCTGGTTCAAGGACGCCATGCTGAACCGCTTCTACGCCATCTGCAACTGCTGCAAGTGCTGCTGCGGCGGGGTCCAGGCGATGCGGGACAGGGGCGTGCCCATGATGACCTCCTCCGGTTACGTGGCCGAGCTGCACCCGGACCTGTGCGGCCAGTGCGGCGCCTGCGTCGAGGCTTGCCCGTTCAACGCCCTCTCGATGGACAACAGCCATCCGGCGCTCGACTGGGACAAGTGCCTGGGCTGCGGGGTGTGCGAGGTCAAGTGCCCGAACCGGGCGGTGGCGCTGGTTCGGGACGAGCGCAAGGGAATCCCCCTGGACGTGCGTGCGCTGGCGTAAGAGCCGTCACGGGTAAAGCGTGTAGCGGCCGGGCTTCTTCTTCGCCGGGCGATCGCTCTGCTTGAAGAGTTCAGCCGGCGCCTCCTCTTTCAGCGCGGCCGGGATGGGGACGGCTACCGCCCAGCCGCGCTTCGGCTCCAGCGGCAGGCCCGGCGGCGCTTCCGGAGGTTCACTCTTGAGCAGCGCCGGCGCGCTCAACCTGTCGGCCGGCGTCACGGTGGCGGTGATCGTGCCCTGTGCCGGCAGGCCCGGCGTGTAAAGGGCCATGGCGATGAAGTACACGCCGGAGCGCAGCGGCGGCACGGCCAGTGGCCCGATGGTCAGGTACTCGTTGCCAGTGTCGCTGGTTGAACCGTAGTCGGCCACGATGCGGCCATTTACGAGTTCCGGCTCGGCGCCGAAGCGAGCGAACAGGTCAACGTCGGCGCCGGCGGTGTCGGTGCGCAGCGAGATCTCAAGCTTGCCGCTGGCGGGCGGCACCACGATGCGGAAGCCGTACTGGCCGCTGAAGAAAGTAGGCTGGCCCACATCAGGCAGCGAAAACTGGGCCGGGACGCCGGAAACCAGCGCCCGCGTCGCCGAGACCGGCGGGGCGATCGAGGCGCGTTCCACGGTGGCGGTGACGGTTCCGCTGGATGCCGTGCCGGTGGTGTAGAGCGCCAGCGCGATGTAGTAAGTTCCGGGCCGCAGCGGCGGGCTGGAGGCGGCCGAGATCGCCAGCATCTCGTTGCCGGTCTCGCCCTCGGCGCCGTAATCGGCGATCACTTCGCCATCGGGGCTCAGGTCCACGTCGCTCTCATAGCGAACGTAGACGTCCACGTCGATGGCGGGCACCGCCGAAGCGACTTGCACCTTGAGGTTGGCGGATCCCTCGGGCACGGTAATACGAAAACTGTAAGAGCCGGTGAACAACGTCGGCGCTTCGACCGCCGGCAGGCTGAACTTGGCCGGCACGCCGGAGGTGACCACCGTGGTTGTGGTGGGCGCCGGGACCGGCGCGGCGGCAGTGCTGACGGTGGCGGTCAGCGTGCCCGAAGCCGTCACCCCGGTAGTGTAGATCGCCAGCGAGATGTAATAGCGCCCCGGTTGCAGCGGCGGGCTGCTATTGGGGGTGATGGTTATCCTCTCGCTGCCGGCCGGGCCGGTCGAGTTGTGGTCGGCCACGGGCTCGCCGTCCGCGATCGTGGTGTCAACGCCGTAACGGGCGAACAGATCAACATCGACCCCGGAGGTGGTAGTGGCCAACTGGATGTCCAGGCGGGTAGCTCCTTGCGGCACGTCAATGACGTAGCCTGCGTTGCCGTAAACAAGCGTAGGCACGGAGTAGGGACCGATGGAGAAGTTCTGCGGCCGGCCCGAAGCCAGCACCGTTGGCCCGGTGGGCGCCGGCGGTGGGGCCGCCGTGCCGACGGTGGCCCGCAGCGATCCCGAAACGGTCACGTTGGCGGTGAACAGCGCCATGGCGATATAGTAAGTACCCGGCCGCAGCGGCGGCGTGCTGGAAGCGGTAATGGTGATCGTCTCCTGACCCGCGGGGCCTTCTGAGCGGTGGTCCGCGACCACGCGGCCGTCGGCCACGCTGAGGTCGGCGCCGAAGCGGGCAAACAGGTCCACATCGACGTCCGGGGTGGCGGTAGCGAGCTGGATTTCCAGCCGGGTGGCGCCCTGCGGCACGTTGACAAGGTAACTCCGCGTGGCGTTCAGCAGCGCCGCGCTGGACACCGGCCCGATGGTGAAATTCTGCGCCGCACCCGAGGTCAGCGTGATGGGACCGGCGCCGGGGGGCGGCGCGGCGGTGGTAGTAACGGTGGCCGTGAGCGTGCCCGAGGCGGAAACGCCGGTAGTGAAGATGGCCATGGCGATGTAATACGTGCCAGGCCGCAGCGCCGGCGTGCTGTTGGCGGTGATGCTGATGGATTCCTCGCCGGCCGCCCCGCTCGAATCATAGTCGGCCTGCACCCTGCCGGCGACGACTGCCGGCTCGCTGCCATAACGGACGAACAGGTCAATGTCCACGCCCGGGGTGGCGGTAGTCAGCCGGACGTCGAGCCGCGTCGCTCCTTGGGGCACGGTGATCTGGTAGGCGCGGCTGCCGGTGAGCAAATCCGCGCTGGAGACGGCCGCGATGGTGAAGCTCCGCGGCGTGCCCGAAGTGAGCGTCGCCGGTCCGCCGGCCGGCGGAGGCGCAGCGGTAGTAACTGTCGCCGTCAGAGTCCCGGAAGCAGTTACTTCGCGGGTGAAAAGAGCCAGAGAGATGTAGTAAGTTCCGGCCCGCAGCGGCGGGGTGCTGGTGGAAGTGATGATGATCGTCTCGTCGCCGGCGGCTCCTTCCGAACTGTGGTCGGCGACCGCCTTGTCGCCGGAGATGGTGGTGTCGGCGCCGAAGCGCGCAAACAGATCGATGTCCACGTTGGGGGTGGCCGTCAGCAGCCGGATCTCCAGCCGCGTGGCCCCTTGGGGCACGCTGATGGTGTAACCCCGGTCGCCGTTGAAAAGAGTGCCGGTGGTAACCGGTCCGATGGTGAAGTTCCGTGCGACCCCAGAGGTGAGCGCGGTCGGACCGCCGCTCGGGGGCGGGGGAGACGGCGCCGTCGTTACCGTCGCCGTGATCGTCCCGCTGGCGGCCACATTGGGAGTGAGAACCGCGACGCTGATGTAGTAAGTACCCTGGCGCAGCGCGGGACTGCTGGTGGCTGTGACTACGAGGGTCTCGCTGCCGCCGGACTCGGTGGCGCTGTGGTCGGCAACCACCCGGCCGCTGGCGACCGCGGGCTCGCTGCCGAAGCGGGCATAAAGGTCGGCATTCACATTGGCGGTGCTGGTAGCAAGGCGGATCTCCAGCCGCGTGGCGCCCTGAGGCACAGCGATCTGGTAGGCCAGGCTGCCGGTAAACAGCGTTGGGCTGGAAACAGCATCCAAGGAGAAGCTCTGTGGAACCCCGGAAGCCAAGGCCTTGGCGGTGCTGGCGGGCGGCGGAGGCGGGCTGGTGGTGCGGTCCTCCAGTAAGTCCCGCAAGACCGGGTAGGCATTGGAGAACTTGCCGTAATTGACCCGCAGCGGGCTCATCATGCACATCGTTTCCGAGTTCTCGACCTTTGGCCCATGACTAAGTACGCCAACCAGCACCTCGGGAGCCGAGAACAGGCCGGAGCCGGATGATCCCGGTTCGGCGAGCCCGGTGGTCCGGTCGAAGGTGAGGAAGGCGGCCGGATCGCTGCCGAACGGCGGGCGGCCGGAGGCGCGAGTGCCGAACCAGATCCGCTTGTACTCGCCGGAAGGGTGGTGGATGCCGGTCAGGCTGGCGCCATCGGGGACTTCTTGCGGGTCCCAACCGGAGAAGACCACGCCACTCGGCACCTCGTTCAGCCGCAGCAGGCTAAAGTCTCCCCTGTCCCTACCATTGCCGCCCAAGTAGGTCGCGCCCAGCGTGCGGGTGGCGTCGCGCCGCGAGGCGGGCGGGGCGTTGCAGGTCCGGGTCTGGTAGAACCAGAAGGACTGAACGGTGCGCGCCACCGAGTCCTTATTCACGCAGTGATCGGCGGTGAGGAAATACGGGATGCCGCCGCGGTTGCGGGTGTTCAGCAGGGTGCCCGAGCAGACGTACGCGTTGCCGTCCTCTTCATAGACGATGTGCCCGACCGACTTGGCGGTCTCGGCCCACTCCGGATAACAGGAGACATCGAGGTGGCACGAGGCGGCGGCCGAGCGCGTCGCGGCGGCGCTCACGGGCAGCACGCCCGCGAACAGGTGCGAAACCTCCGCAATACGGAACGGCGGCGGCTGCCCGGCGGACTCGGGCCGCTCCGGCTCAAACTCCACGATGACGGTCTCGGCCAGGACGAAGTCGCTCCAGAAGTCTGCGTCGCCCCAGGGGCCTCTGCCGGTGTAGGGTCCCTGGATTTCCGACTCTTCCCTCGATCCGTCGTGAATCCAGACGCGGCCGCTGCCGGCCGAGAAGCCGGTGAAGTGAAGGCGCAAGCCGGCGGCCTCGGGAGAGCGAATCGCCAGCCGCCAGACCTGCCGGCCGTCAGCCAGCGTTTGCCACTGGCCTGAGTCCACCGCTTCCTCGGTGAGTTTTCGGTGGACGCCCGCCACCGGGGGCTTGTCGTCGGGAACAAGGCGCGGGAGTTCATCATTGGACAGCGGCGCTAGCCGGTATTCGACCGCGTCTGGCAAAGCGGCGTGCAAGCTCGGAAGCTGAAGCCGGGCCGCCCGCTTGACGGCGTCCCTGTCCGCAGCGGAATAACGCAGCGGCCCAACCGCGTCGGCCGCCCTGCTGCCGGCTGCGCAGCAAACAACGGCCGCCGCAAGAACTACCAGGCGCACACGAACCTGAGCAATTGCCATTTCTATCTCCTCGGCAGTTCAGAACCTAATCTTAGCTCCGATTTCCACCCGCCGGGGCGCGCTGGCCACCCCGGTCGAGCCGAAGGTGTTGGAAGTCACACTGCCGTTGGGGGCGCCGAAATAAACCTGGTTCAGGAAGTTGAAGAAGTTGCCGGAGAGCACCAGGCTCCAGCCCTCGCGCAGGCTCAGCTTCTTCGTCACCGACATGTCCCAGTTCTTGACCGTGTCCTGGCGCACGTCAGGCAGGAAGCGCGGGCCGTTGGGGATCACGAATTCCGGCGTGGCGGCAAAGGCCGCGGTGTTGAACCACGGCGTGGTGCAGTTGCAGATGGGCGACCAGTCGCGGGCGTTGGCGCGGGCCCGCTCGAGCGGGATCTTCGGCTGCTGGCCGGCGACGACACTGGCGCGGCTCGGCCCCGCGCCGGCCAGGCGCGAGAGATCCGGCCCGCCGATGGCGATGGGCCGGCCGCTCTCGACGGTGTGCACCGAGAAGACCGTCCAGCCGCCGAGCAGGCGATCGAGCAGTCGCTTCCCGCGCCCGAACGGCAGCTCCCAGGCGTAGTTGACCACCAGGCGTTGCGGCACGTCCCAGGCTGAGACCGAACGCTCCAGCCGGATGTTGTGGATGTCGCGCAAGGCCGAGGGGTCGGTGAAGGCCGCGCCGTTGCCGACCCCGCCGATGTCGATCAGCTTGGAGACGGTGTAGTGAGCGCTCAGACTGACGCCCCGCAAGAAGCGGCGTTCGAGCTTGAAGATGACCGCATGATACACACTGTCGCCCAACGGTGGGCGGTAATACAGCAAGCTGCCGCCGAAAGCGTTGGCGGTGGTCGGCGCGGCGAACTGCGGGAACGGCTTGAGCAGTTGCATGCGCGGCACCGTCGCCAGCGACAGCAGGCCGCTGGGGAGCTGTCCGTAAAGAGGGTTGGGCACGCGCTCGGTCAGCCAGGCGCCGCCCTGGGCCAGGTAGCGGGAGTGGACCTGGTTCAGCTCCATGTTGGGAATCGGCAAGTGCACGCCGCGGCTGCCCAGGTAAGTGACGTCCGCTATCATGCCGCGGCTCAACTGGCGTGATACGCCGAAGTTCCACTCTTGCATGTAACCGGGCTTCTGCCTGCGCAGTACGATGTTGGCGTTGTTGCCGAGCCGGTACGAGCCGTCGTCCACACGCCGGGCCGAAGCGGGCGTGGCCAGGCCGCCGGGGAAGGGGTCGCTCAGCGTCGCCTTGGGCGTGTAGTCCGGATTCACGGTGTCGGCCGACGAGGTGTAGCGGAACGGCGTGGTCACCACATCGGTCTCCAGGCCCAGCGGCAGATAGAAGATGCCGTAACCGCCGCGCACGCTGATGTTGTTGCGGACGCGCCAGGCGAAGCCGGCGCGCGGGCCGAAGTTGCGCGGGTTGGCGGCGCGGACGGTGCGCGGGTTGCCCTGGCCGGTGAACACCAGCGCGCCGCTCGGGCCGCCCTTCAGCGGGTTGGGCGCATCCGGATCGAAGTAGGAGAGCCGGTTGTGCGCCTCGCCGGTCCCGGTCTCGATCTCCCAGCGCAGGCCGAGGTTAAGCGTGAGGTTCGCGCGGACCTTCCAGTCGTCCTGCGCGTACGCGCCGGCGTAGTGGTGGTAAGCGCTCAGCGGCTCGGCGTGCTCGAACGAGAAGCTGCCGGCGCCGAGCAGGAAAGACGCCAGCGGGAAGCCTTCGGTGGGGATGGAGGCCGCCAGCGCGTCCCGCTGCGTGAATCCGGCGCCGAAACTGAAGCTGCCGGTCGGGCTGAAGACCTGGAACGGGTACAACCGGTAGAGCCGGTACTCGCCGCCGAGCCGCAGGTTGTGCCGCCCCTTCGCCCACAGCACCTGTTCCTGAATGGCCTGGGTGTCGCGCGGCTGGTTGTTGTAGGCCAGGCCGCCGACGGCGACGAAGCCAAACGAGAAGTTCGGGTAGATCAGAACGTTGGCGTTGTCGCGGAAGTAAGCGGGCAAGCCGAGCTTCGTCGGGTCGAACCCCAGCGACGCGCGCGGGAACTGATTCGCCCGGTAACGGGTATAACTGTACCGGAACACGTTACTAAGCCGTGGCGTGAGCTGGTAAGTATCGTCGAGGCCGAAGTTACGGAAGTTGTCGAGGATGGAAACCGGGCTGGCGAACTGGACGACGCCGATGGGGCTCTTTTGCAGGTTCTCCTGCCAGCTCATGCGGCCAAAGAGACGATGGCGCGGGGCGAAGTAATGATCGACCCGCCCACTGATCAGGTCGCGGCTGTAGTCGAGCGTGTCCTCGAAGTAGTAATTGCGGCGGTTGGTGAAAGGATCGCCTTCGCGGTTGGGCCCGGGGTACTCCTGGAGCACGCGCCGCGCGATGGGGTTGTGCCGCCCCGCAGGAACAACATTGCCCGGAAACGGATCGCGCACGTAGCGCCCGCTGACCAGGCGCGTGGTAGCCGGGTCGAAGACCCGCACCAGTTGGGGCTGGGCGCTCACGATCACCACCGTCTGGGAGAAATCGCCGGCCAGTTCCCTGGCGGTGGGAATGGAGTGGAGGCCCTGGAGAGGATCCCGCTCGCGGCGGCCTTCGAAGCTGGCGAAGAAGAAGGTCTTGTCCTGGCCGCGATAGAGGCCGGGGAGGAAGAGCGGCCCGCCGAGCGTCCCGCCGTATTGGTTGCGCCGCACGATCGCTTTGGGCAGCGCCTGGCCGTCGCGCGCGTTGCGGTTGTTGGTGAAGCTGTTGGCGTTGAAGACGGTGTTCTGGTGGTGGTAGTAGAGGCCGCCGTGGAATTGGTTGGTGCCCGAGCGGGTGACGATGTTGACGGCGCCGCCGCCGCTGCGGCCGAACTCAGCCGAGTAGCTCGATGTCTCCACCCGAAACTCCTGAACGGAATCCAGCGCCGGCACGACGACCACGCCGTTGAAGTCGCCGATGGTGTTGGGCGCGCCGTCGAGGAGCACCTCGTTGGTCGAGGAGCGCCCGCCGGCCACCGAGAAAGTCGAGTCGAACACGTTGCGCCCGCCCCGCGCGTCGCCGACGCCGCCGGCGGCCACGATGCCCGGCAGGCTGCGGACCAGGCCCATGATGTCGCGTTGGATGAGCGGGTACTGCTCGATCAACTTGGACTCAAGCGTGGTCCCGACCGAGCTGGTCTCCGATTGCAGCAGCGGGATCTCGTCGCTGACCTCCACGGTCATCTCAACGGCGGCGAGCGCCAGGGTGAAATCGAGCGTGGCCGTCTGATTGACCTCCAGGCGCACGTCCTTGCGGATCTGCGTCTGGAAGCCCGGCGCTGCGGCGGTTACCTCGTAGGCGCCCGGCAGCAGCAGCGGGACGCTGTAAATGCCAGAGGCGTCGCTCCGGGCGGATTTCTTGACGTTGGTCGCCGGCTGGGTGGCCGTGATCGTGGCCGCGGGCACGCTGGCGCCGGAGCGGTCGGTTATCGTGCCGGTGATGCGGGCGTTGAAGGTCTGCGAGTTGGCCGACACGACCAGGAGAAACCCCAGCACAGCGCGTGCCATGATTGCCAGTGTACTGGAGTCAGGCCACTGGGCCGCGCACCAAGCCCCACTGGGCGGCCAGCAGTTTGCCGCGCTCAGTTACTTTGGTCATCTCGGCTGGCGTGAACGGCTGGTAAGCGCGGGTGGCCGCCAGCGCCTGGCGGAGTTCCTCGACGGTGCGAATGCCGATGATGGCCACCGCGAGGCCGGGCACGCCCCAGGCGTAGCGTAGGGTAGTGGCATAGTCTTCCGGCGCCGTCAGCCGCGCGCCCGGACCTTTGAGTGGGCCGCCCAGCACCTTCATCCCGATGACGCCGATGTTGCGCCGGCGCGCCTCCGGCAGCACCTTCTCCTCGAAGTTGTAGATGTGCCGCTCGACGAAGTTAATGGTGCACATGAACAGCTCGAACTCGCCGGTCTCGAACGCCGGCAGCGCGCGGGCCGGGCGCATGTGGGCGGTGCAGCCGATGTGGCGGATCAGCCCCTGCTTCTTCGCGTCGAGCAGCGCGCCCAGCGTGCCGTCCTTGGCCAGCGCCTGCTCGAGCTTGGGGAAGCGGTCCTCGCGGCCGATGTTGTGGATGTGGACGCAATCGAGGTAGTCGGTCTGGAGCTTGCGCAGGCTGTCGCGGATCTGGTAGGCGGCGTCTCCGCGGGCGTTGGTCTCGACTTTGCTGACCAGGAAGACCTTGTCGCGCTTGCCCTTCAGGGCGCGTCCGACGCGCTCCTCGGAGAGGTTGTAAGGCGGCGCGGTGTCGATGTAGTTTACGCCGTTGTCGATGGCCTCGCCGAGGACGCGATCGACCAGGCTCTGCTCGACGCCGTCGTCGCCCAGGTGCTGGGCGCCGATGCCGAGGATGCCGGCCTGGAAACTGATCCTGCCGAGCCGGCGCGTGGGGATGGGGGTGGCCGGCGCAGCCAGCGACGAAGCTGCGACCAGCCCTGCGAACTGGCGGCGGGAGAATTGTGCCATGGGCCGTATTATAACCCGACCGACGAGGCGGGCTGACCGACGCTACAACGGGGCGGAAGAGCTACAATGAGGTCGTGCTCACCCGCTACATCCAGGCGGCGATGCGAAGGGCCCGCTACGAAATGATTGGGGGCGAGAAGCCTTACTACGGTCACATTCCGCCGTGCCCGGGCGTTTGGGCAACAGGGGAGACGCTGGAGGATTGCCGCGAAGAGTTGCAGGAAGTGCTCGAAGACTGGCTTTCGCTGGGGTTGCGGCTCGGGCATCCCATTCCGGAGATAGACGGTATCAGGGTCGAATCCGGGAAGCCAGAAGGGGGACAGCCTGCGTGTATCCTGGTTTGCCGTTAAACAGGAAACACGCAGGCTGTCCCCGGGTTCTGTCCCCGGGTTCGGGTTCCGGGTTCGGGTTCGGGTTAGTCACTCGTCGGGGCTACTCGACGATCAGCTCTTCCTTGTTCCACCGCGCCGCCGCCAACGCGCGGCCCTGCCGGACCGCGGCCGGGAAGCCGGGCGGGCCGGGCGCAGCGGGCGTCACCTGAATCCAGGCTTCGCCCTTCCCGGATGGCGTCTCAATTGTAACGCCCGCCCAGCCCTTGTGCTCCTTCCACACGGTGGCCAGCGTCTCGCGCTCGTCGCGGACCACCATCAGCGCCGCGATGCGCACACGGGCCGCGCGCTGCCTGGTGGCGGCGGCGAAGTGCCATTGGTTTTCGCGCTGCTCGTGGTACTCGGGAGGGTTGCCGGCGTTGTAAGGCGTGTCGAAGACGTCGGTCTGGCGGAACGCGAGCCCGCCCTCGCAGGCCAGCCGCACCGTGAGCGAGGCGCCCTTACGAGCAGAGACGACCGTGGCAGCCTGCTCGTCCAGCTTCATTCTCTCGAAGGCGTGCAGGAGCCAGGCGAACTCGGCGGGTGCGGGCGCGGCCAGCTCGTCGAGCAGGGCGAAGACACCCGGGCGCACGAATAGCACGTGCCGGAGGAAGCTGGTCAGCTTGCCGCCGTATGCGGGCGCAGCGTCGCCGCAGACGTAAGTGAGCGCCTGCTGGTGGCGGAACTGGGTGATGCGGCCGGCGGCGGTGTGCTCGCGCACCACCTGGCCCTCGCCGTTGACCAAGACGCAGTTGTTGGCCTTGGTCTGGCGGGTCCAATCGGCGTGGTGCGGCATGCCGTAGGCGGGACCGTAGTAGCCGGAGGGGATGGCCAGCGCGCGCCCTCCTTTGAGGATGGCGAAAGAGTTCTGGTCGGCGTGGCTGTGGCTCACGCTCCCGTAGGGGCTGCTTTTGAGCAGGAAGAAGGTGTCCTCGTCCGGCTTGTCGAGCGCGCTGTGCAGCGCGGCCCAGCCGATGCCGCGGAAGACGGCGGCGGTGGGCAGGTCGGAGGGCGGCTGGGGCGGAACTGCATCTTCGGTCATCACCGCCACCAGCGGGTCGGAGAGGCCCTCGCGCAGGCCGCCGGCCTGTTCCGCCCACCAGACCGACGCGGCATCGCGCAGGCGCCGGCCGTGGTGGGCCATCAGCACCGCGCCCGCGGGGCCGGAGGCGGGGCGGTCGGCGCCGTCGCCGAAGGGGCGGATCTCTCCCTTGGGCGAGGTGCAATAGAGGAAGTACTTCCGCACGTTGTTGAAGAACGGCCGCCGGTAGAGGTCCACGCCGGCCGCCGCGCGCAGCGCCTCGATCGCCGGCAGGTAGAGCGTGTTGTAGCTGAGAGCGTAGCTGACACCCTCGGCCCAGCCGCCGTCGGTGTCGCCCCAGTGCGGATAGAAAGTGGTGAGCGCGCGCAGCGAGTAGTCGAGCCACTCGGCGGCGTCGGGCGCTTCGCCCTTGAGCACGACGGCGTATTCGCTCAGGTAGGCTATGAGCCGGCCGTTGTGGCTCTCGGCCGGGGAGGCGAGGTAGTCGGCGCGGCGCAGGCGGCGCAGCACCTGGCGGGCGCGGGCCGCGGTCAGCTCGCGGACGCGGGCCCGCTCACCCTCGTCGAACAGATCATAGAGCCAGTCGTAGGCGCGCTGTCCGTGGCGGGCCATGCTGAGACCGGGCTCGTCGCCGAACTCCGACAGCACCGACATCGGCCCCTCGACGCCCCAGCGTTCCACCTCGAGCAGCAGCTTCTTGGCCGCCAGGCCGTAGTGCTCCTGGCCGGAGAGAAGGTAGGCCAGCGCGAGCACGCTCATCCCGCCGTCGATCGAGCCGCGGAAGTCGCGGAAGTAGACGGTGTAACCCATCCGTTGCCGGACCTTGCCCTCGAAGGTGTGGTACTGCGGCGGATTGGGCAGCGGGAGGTGCAAGGCGCGATCGGCGGCGCGCTTCACCGCTTCCCAGACCAGGCGCCGGCTGGAGCTGAGCGACTGGCGCAGGCGCGGCAGCTCATCCTTGAGGAAGACGTGGCGCGGGTGCGTGTCCGGCACGCGGGCGAGGATGGCTTTCGGGTCTTCCCAGGGCAGCTCGGGCAGGCCCTTCGGGACGCGAAAGCGCCACTCGCCGCGGCGGGCGAGCACGGTTCCTGACGGATCGCAGGCCTCGACGTCCCAGCGGTAGTCGCCCGGCTCCAGCGTGCGCGCGGGCAGGTGGACGGGATCGGTGAGGTCCGCGGCTTCGTAGACCGTCTTGCCGGCGGCGTTGCGCACCAGCAGGCGATAGGTGGAGGCCCCTTGCGCGCGCCACCAGGCAAAGCCCGGCGGGTTGATGCTGGCGGCGGCCCGCTCCGGGGGCTGCGCGAACAAAGCGCGGGCGGGTTGCCGGTCAGGGAAAGCGGCGGCCGCGGCTGGCGCCCACGCCAGCGGGGCGGCCGGGACGGCTCGCAGGAAAACTCGTCGGGTGGTTGGCATGACGTTACTTTGTCCTGACCGCCTCGGGCAGGTCCTTCCAGATCTCGGGATCTTCCTGGCCCAGCACCCAGGCGGAGAAGCTGTGGAGCTGGCGGCGCCGCGCCAGGTCGTGGCGCTCGCGGAAGCTGCGCGCGTCGTTGTAGAAGACGTACTCGCGCACGCCGTCGCGGTAGAAGTAGAACCAGGGCGCGCGTTCCTCGGCATCCCACTGCGGCTCGACTTTCATCTGGGCGGCCAGGCCGAGGGCCTCGACCGAGCTCATCGTTCCCGCCAGCACAACGGCCTCGTTGCCCAGCACTCCCGCGCGCCAGCGGCGGCCATAGAGCGGGATGCCGAGCGAGAGCTTCTCTCGCGGTACCGAGCGGAGGCAGTAGTCCGCCACCTCCGCCACCCAGGGGAGACCCGCGACCGGGCCCGGCGGCGTGCGCTCGGTGTGCTGGTCGTAAGTCATCACCGAGAGGAACTCCGCGTGCTTGGCCAGCGCGGCCAGGTCGTAGGCGCCGAGCCAGTTGTCATGCAGCCACCGGCTGTAGCCGGGCTCGCTGGGGGCATCGCCGGTGCGGTACATGACGGCGACTGACACGCGCAAGCCCGCCGGGGTGAACAGGGCCGCCGTCTCGCGCACCAGCGCCGTCAGCGCGTCGCGGTCGGCGGCCGGGACCTGCTCGAAGTCAAGCTGGATGCCGCGGTACTGGTGAGTGCGGCACTCCTCGAGCAGCTTTTTGGAGACGCGCGCCCGCGCGGCAGCATCCGACAAGAGCGCGTGGACCGCTTCCTGGCGGAAGCCGGGATTGGCCACGATGGGCATGAGCGTCACGCCGTGCTTGCGGGCGGCATCGAGCACGCGCTGGTCGGGGCCGCCGGTGACGTTGCCTTTTGCGTCGGCCGCGTAAAAGGTCGGGATGACAGTATCGATCCGGGCGGCGTGGGCGAGGAAAGAGCGTATGGAGCCGGCGGTCGGGGTCAGGTAGAAGATGGCTTTGGGTTCGGCGGAGGCGGTTACTGAAAGAAGCAGCAGGGTCGCGAGGTAACGGAGCGGCATTGAAGACCATGGTAGCGTGGAGCGGGAAGCACGGGGAAATGGGTGACTGTCCCGGTTCTGGCCGATGAGATACCGTATGAAGACCTGTATTCTCTTGGGCGGCTTGCTCGCCGCCGTGGCCGGGTTCGGCCAGTCGCGCCGGGCCGAACTATTCGACACATCCGGAATGCCCCGGCGCCCGACGATGTTCGTCGAGCAGCAGATTGGGGAGATGCTCGCGACACACCAGCGGGGCGACCTCGCCGATGCCGCCCGCATCCAACAGAAACTCGGGCGCTACTACGCCGATAAGGGCGACGAGGAGCGCGCCACCGCGTGCTTCCTGGCGGCGGCGGAGGCCCAACGCGCCGCTGAGGGTGGGAACGGCTCGGACAGTGCGCCTGCACCGGTTGCCCGCGGGCCCCAGCAAGTGGCAAGCTCCAAGGCGGCGGGCAGCTACTTCGGTTACGACGGCAGGACCTTGCACACCTGGGACTTCGCGGCCGACGGCACGTTCCTTCACACCTGGATCGTCTCGGGCGCCGGCACGAGCGTCCGCAACTCGGAGCGCGGCGCCTATCGCCTGATGGGCAATGTCCTCGAACTGAAGATCGGCTCCAGCGCGGGCGGCTTCGTTACGCCGGGCGTTGGCGGGCGCTCGGTCCTGGTCGGCGGGGGCAGCGAAACCAGCCGGGAAGTCCGGCGCCTCACGTACGAGGTCTCGGACAACGGCGTGGTGCTCGACGGCATGAAGCTGAAGCGCAAGAGCTGGTGAGCGGCGCCCTCGGCCACTTGCGCGCCGAGGGCCTGGAACACCAGCCCGCCCAGCGTGTCGTGCGCTTGCCCTCCTTCCCCGCCTACGGTGGGCAGACAACAGGTGGCCGGCCCGGCCCGGCCGGCGGGATGCGCTGGAAATGGGGTCGTGAGGTGACGCACAATGGAGCTATGGTCACCCTGGAGACGCTGCGACTCCGGAAGCCCGAAATCCTCAACTTGGCCGAACGGCACGGCGCCCGGAACATCCGGGTGTTCGGCTCGGTAGCCCGCGGCGAGAACCGGGAGGACAGCGACATCGACTTCCTGGTGGACCTGGAAGAAGGGCGGAACCTGTTCGACCTCGGCGGGTTCCTGATGGATCTGAGGGACCTGCTCGGACCAAGGGTCGATCTGGTGACGGCGCGGTCCCTCCATCGCTATATTCGAGAGCGCGTGCTGGCCGAGGCCGCGCCCCTGTAAGCCATGCCGGGAAAGGACGCCCTTATCTGGAGATTCTCGGCGAGGCGGCCAAGAGAACTGACTCGGAATTCCGCGCCGCGCATCCCGAGATTCCATGGCGGAAGATGGCCGGCGCCCGGGACATCCTCATTCACGCCTACGAAGAGACCGACCCGGAGATCGTCTGGGACATTGTCGAGAACGACATCCCGGCGGTCCTCGCCGAGGCTCGGCGGTTGCTCGGGGAAACCAACCGCTGACCACCGCCCCGACCTGGCACCTGGTGTCGGTCTCGGGGTTTTTCAGAGGTCACCTCCTTGGACCTCCCAGAGCTATCTTTGCCGCTACTCGCCCAAACCCACCTACCGCCGCATTTGGCAGTCGGTGAGCGGGCAGCGGGCGCAGCGGTTGCCGTAGGCGGTGACCGCCGCGGCCGGGCCGATGCCGACCAGGCCGCGGACGGACTTGACCGGCTTCGTGATGGGCGTCGAAGAACGGGGAAATGGGCACTGTCCCGGTTCTCCTTGACATCCTTTTACGCCGTCTTTACACTGTAAGCTTGGAGTTCGACTGGGACGCGGCCAACATCGAGCATGTCGCCAGGCACCGGGCGACGCCCCGCGAAGTGGAGCAGGTGTTCGCGAACGAGCCGATGATCGTCGGCGCTCAGCAACACCCCGAGGAAGAACGCTTGCTGTGTTTCGGGCGGACGAACACGGGTCGCTTCCTCACCGTTATTTACACCGAGCGACGGGGCAAGATCCGGGTGGTCACGTGCTATCGGATGACGCGGGCTCAGCAGCGAATGTACCTGACAGGGAGGTGGTGATGGCCGGGAGGAAGATGACGATTCCGAAGTTCCGCAGTGAAAAGGAAGAGGCTGAGTGGTGGGATGCCCACCCAGAGGTGGCGACTTGGCTGCTGAAGAAGGCGCTGAGGCAGGGCACCGTTCAGCGGCGCCCAGGAGAAACGCGCATCGTGACGATGCGCATCCCGGTTCGTGATCTGGAAGCCGCCCAGGAGTTGGCCGAGCGGAAGGGCCTGCCGTACCAGACCTACATGAAGATGCTCCTGCACCAAGCGCTTGAGAAGGAACGCGTGGCCGGGTAGCGCCGGTCGGGACAGCCGGGCAGCGCACGTCGGCCTCCGCTTGCCTGGCTGCGGATGTAAGCCTGGGCGGCGCCGGGAAACGGGGGAATGGGTTACCGTCCCGGTTTTAAAGAGACAAGTCGGGAGACTTATCCTACCGCCGCATCCGGCAGTCCGCGAGCGGGCAGCGGGCGCAGGGGTTGCCGTAGGCGGTGACCGCGCCGGCCGGGCCGATGCCGATCAGGCCGGAAACGGACTTGACCGGCTTCATGATCAGCGACGGCAGCAGCTCGACGCCGATACGGGCGGCGTCGATCAACTCGAAGATAGTGCGCTGCTGAGCCAGCGAGATGCCGCAGTAGCCGGGGCTGTAGCGAAGCGTCAGCGCCTCGCCCGGCGCGAGGCGCCCGCGCAGGTCCTCGACGATGCGCTCCACAACCGCCTCGGCCAGTTGCGCGCCGAGGGCGTGGAAGACCAGCCCGCCCAGCGTGTCGCGCGCGCGCATGGCCTCCTCGGCCATGGCGACGACCTCGGGGCCAGCGGTGGCCAGAAACACCGCCGCCCGGTCCGCTTGGCCGAGGAAGTCGCCGATGGTGCCGGTGAAGGTGGAGCCACCTGCCAGCGTCAGCGAACGCGGGGTGCGGTAGGCCACCTCGTAAAGCGCGTACATGCCGCGCGGGCGCAGCTTGCCGCGCGAAGCGTCGATGGCGCCGGCGACGCGCTGCGCGATTCGCGCGTCCGGCGAAACACCGGAAGGGTAGCCGAGGTAGCGGAGCACCTCGGCGGGATCCGGCTCAATATCGAGAGGATCGAGTACGCGCGACACGGACCATCTCCCGGAGGTTTTCCACCGGCGTCGCCGGCTCGATGCCGCAGCCGGGGGCCAGAATGTGCACGCCGGCGGCGAGCGAGGCGTCGAGAAACGGGGAAATGGGTGACTGTCCCAGTTTAATGGGGTGGATGCCGCCGATGATCGCGCAGGGGCCGGCCGCAGCGGCCGCCAGATCGGTTCTGTCCTCCAGGCTTAAGGCCGCCGCGCCCGTCTGGAACAACAGTGCCAGTATCTTCGTGTTAGAGCCGCAGATGTGCAGGATCACGGGCGCCGGAATGGCCGCGATCAGCTTTTGCTGCGCGGGCAGGATGAGGCTCTGGTAGATCCGCGGCGAGGTGAGGTCGAGGCTGGCGCTCATGTCCTCGATGCAGATGGCGTCGGCGCCGGCATCGACCTGCCGCCGCGCGTAGTCGGTTCCGAGCTGCACCGCAAAGTCGAGATAGGGCAGCAGCCGGTCGGGCTGACGCGCGGCCGCCATGAGAACGTTGGAGATGCCGGCAAGCTGGCACACCAGGGTGAACGGCCCGACGAGGCCGCCGATCACAGCGGCGTCGGTCCGGGCTCTCAACAGGCGGATGGCCTCGATCACTACCCTGGCGCGGCCGACGCCCAGGTCCGGAAACGGGGGCAGGGAATCGCCCAGCTTGAGAGGATGCGAGCGCAGCGAGCAATTCGATGTCTGGTCGCCATAATCGACTTCGGCGCCGAGCAACCCGGCTTCGACGGTCTGATCGAACGGCACGCGGACCATGTCGAATCCGACGAGCGTGTGGGCGCCTTCGGCAAGGGCGGCCATTAACCTCGGGTCGGAGTGAGCCTCGGGCCAGCGGATGCCGAGCGTCTCCATCTGCCAGACGCTGGCGGACTGCGTAACGGCTCCGACCGGAAGCGGCGAGACCCGCTTCCGCCCGAGCGCCGCCAGGACTCGCTCGCGCGGGCTCATGACGGGCGCAGGCGGCGGCCCTCCTCGATCATCGCGCGGACGTTCTCCACCGGCGAGTAGGAATCGATCTCGCAGCCGGGCATCACCACGGCGGTGGTGTAAGGCGTGGTGGCGTCGATGAACTCGCGCACCATCCGGCGCACCTCGTCCGCCGTGCCGTGGCAGGCGGCCTGCGTGGTCGGCGAGTTCATCGCGCAGCGCTTGCCGGCGAACAGCCGCGCCACCGACTCGCACCACTCGGGCCAGGCGAGCTTCTGGCTGTAGTACGGCATATCGTATTGGACCGCCTTGATGCCTTCCCATTCGGCGAGCAGGCGCATCGCCTCGGGCAGGTTGTGGCCGCAGATGTGCCAGAAGACATAGGGGAACAGGCCGACGGCCTTCTTGACGAACAGCTCGTCGGCGTAGCCGAACTCGGCGAGCTGCCGCGGCCCCCAGGTGCGCGCGCCGCCGAACAGGCAAAGGAACTGGCAGCCGTTCTTGCCGGCGAACTCGGCGTAGAAATCGAGCGCCGCCAGCCGCTCCTCCAGCGCCAGGTCCAGGTAGCGCTTCACCTTCGCCTTGGGCTCGGTGACGGTCCAGCGCACGAACTGCTGCACCTCGACGATGGTCTCGGCGTAATTGGACGGCGTGGCCACGCCGACGATCACCGGCGCCACGCGGTCCATCTTCTCCTGGAATTCGAGGAGCTGGAGCATGTGCGGGGTGTAGTGGGTGACCGGGCGCGAGCCGTCGATGTGCTTCTCGTAAGCGCGGCTTTCGTAGAGCGCGATGGCCTCGTCTAGCGTCTTCGCCAGCGGCTTGAACAGCAGGTAGTCCTTGTCGCCGCGATGGACGAAGTGGGCGGGGCGCTGCTCGGCCGGGATGAAGTGCTCGATCTGGTGGCTGATATCGACGTACATCCAGATGGCGTCGGTGCGCAGGTCGGCCCAGGTCTTGATGCAGGCGTCGGTGGTCTTATCGACGTCGTTGTAGATCTCCTGGTGGGAGTAACCGGCGTAGGTGATCTGCCAGTAGTCGAGCTCCGGCGCAACCGGCACAAGGTCGGTCTGCTTCAGGTCGAAGGCGGCGGCCAGGCGCTGCCAGTGGCTCATCTCGCCGACGGGCGGGAGCTTCCCTTTCAGCCGGCGGACCCAGGAATCGACGATCTCGCTCATGAGTTCCTCCCCGAGGCGCGCAGCTCCTCCATCAGCCGGTCCAGCTTGCCGACGGCCTCCCAGGCGTCGTCGCTGGCGTCGTCGGCGCCCATGCGGCGGGCGGCGCCGGCATCGACCGCCGGGCCGCCGCAGATGATCTTCACCCGCGGGCGCAGCCCGGCTTCGGCGATTACGCGAACGGTCTCGCCGGTGTGCATGAAGGTCGAGGTCATGTAGGTGCCGAGGCCGACGATGTGCGGATCGTGCTCGCGGATGGCCACGACGAACTGGCCGTCGGGCACGTCCACGCCGAGGTCGATGACCTCGTAGCCGGCGGCCTGGAAGACGGGCGCGGCCACGTCCTTGCCGACGGTGTGGATGTCGCCGTAGATGGTGCCGAGAATCATCCTGCCGCGGCTGCCCCGGCCTTCCTGCCCCTGGATGAGCGGGCGGACCATCTCCAGACCTCGATAGTACACGTCGCAGGAGACCAGCACCTCGGGCATGTAGATTTCGCCGTTCTTGAATTTCTCGCCGACCTGGCGCATGCCGGCCGAGAGGCCTTCGGCGAGGACGCTGGCGGGCGAGAGGCCGCCGGCGAGGCATTCCTGGACCAGCGGGCCGATGCGCTCCGCATCCATCTCCAGCACCATGCGGGCGAGACGTTCCAGCTTCTGGGATGGGTCAACCATATGGAGACCCATTCTGACACAGCGGGAAGCGAGGGGTAGGGGGACGATCAGCCGCGGCGCTTCAGCGTGGGCCGCTCTTCTTCGTCCTTCTGCTTTTCCTTGGACTTCTCGTCGCCGGCTTCGATCGGGCCGGCGCCGGTCCCCTTGCGCAGCCGCGGACGGTTGAGGTCCTTGTCGTCGGGCTTGCGGCGGTTGTGCAGCGCCAGCAGCCGCGCCTTCACGTTGTCGAACTCCGAGGTGTTGACGACGTACTCGGGCTTGGCTTTGAGGATCTCCTGGATGTTCTTCTGCGAGTCCTTGACGCGTTCGTCGGTGAGGGGGTGGGTGGAGAAGACTTTCGACATGGTGCCGGGCTTACGCTTCTCCAGCGTCTGGATCTTCTCGAAGAAATCCACGAAGGCGGTCGGGTCGTAGCCGGTCTTATAGAGGTACTGGAGCCCGAGCACGTCAGCCTCGCGCTCGAAGCTGCGGTTGAACTGGAGGAACTGCATCGGGACCAGCACGCTGGCGGCCTGGCGGACGCCGTAGCCGGTCCAGCCGCCCATGAAGATCAGCGGGATGGTGGCGAGGTTGGCGATGGTGCCGCGGGTGGCCTGCCGCGTGCCGTGGCGGGCGGCCACGTGGGCGATCTCGTGGGCCATCACCCCGGCCAGCTCCGATTCCGACTCCGCCTTCATGAGGAGGCCGGTGTTAACGAAGAAGAAGCCGCCGGGCAGCGCGAAGGCGTTCACCTCTTCGCTGTCGATCACCTTGATGGTGAAGGGCACCTTGGAGTCGGAATTGCGCACCAGGTTCTGGCCGACCCGGTTGACGTATTCGGCGATGATCGGGTCGTCAACGATCTTGGCCTGGCGCTCGATCTCCTGGGCCAGCTCCTTGCCGACGGCGATCTCTTTCTCGATCGAGTAGAAGTTGATTCCCCGGCTGACGTCGCGGTTCCCGATCTGGTCCGGATCCTTCTTCTTATCCTTCTTGTCCGCGGCCAGGCCGGGAGCCGGCGCCAGCAACGCGAGCCCGAGGGCCACTGCGGCAAGCCGTCGCATCTTGCACCTCCGGTGGCGCCCGAGCGCACCACCACTTCTTTGATTATAGTCCTGGAGCACCCGACAGCGCTCCCATATCTTTAACGTATAGTTGGTCTGATGGGTTACAACGGTCTGGCCAGCCCGGCCCCGGCGGTCGCCCAGCCGGTCTGGGCGGCCTACCGCGACCAGTTCCCGGTCACCGAGAGCCTTATCTACCTCAACCATGCCGGCGTGGCGCCGCTGTCGAAGCGGGCTGCCGACGCCATGAAGCAGCTTGCCGAGGACGCCTGGCGTTTTGGCTCGTTTCATTACAAGGAGTGGCTGGAGACCTACGACGGCCTTCGGGCGGCCGCCGCCCGCCTGATCGGCGCCGAGGCCGGCGAGATCGCCATCACCAAGAACACCTCGGAAGGCATCGCCACCGTCATGACGGGCCTGGACTGGCGGGCCGGCGACAAGGTCGTGATCTTCGAGGAGGAGTTCCCGGCGAACTACCTCCCCTGGAAGCACCTGGAGCGCCGCGGCGTGCGGGTCGAGGAGCTGTCCATCCTGGATTCGTTGGAAAGAGTGGACGCCGCCTGCCGGGGCGCGCGGCTGCTGGCCATCAGCTTCGTGCAGTATCTGAGCGGTTACCGCGCCGACCTGGAGGCGATCGGCGAAATCTGCCGCCGCCGCAACTGCCTGTTCCTGGTGGATGCCATCCAGGGCCTGGGGGCATTCCCGTTGGATGTGCGCGACGCCCGCATCGACGCGCTGGCGGCTGACGGGCACAAGTGGCTGCTGGGCCCGGAGGGCTGCGCCGTCCTCTATGTGCGGCAGGACGTTCAGGAGGCGGTGGCGCCGATCGAGCTGGGCTGGACCAACTTCGCGCGCTGGGAGGATTACGCCAACCGCGACCTGGCGCTCCGCGCCGACGCGGGCCGCTACGAGTGCGGAACCCTGAATACGGCGGGCTGCTTCGGGCTGCGCGCGGCCATCGAGTTCCTGATTGAAGTGGGTATTGACCGGATTGCGCCGCATGTGCAGGCCCTCGGCGACCAGGTTGCGGAGGGCGCGGCCGCCAAAGGCTACGAGCTGCTTGGGACGCGCACGCCCGCGACCGGCGCCGGCATCGTCAGCTTCCGCAAGCCGGGTCTGGACGTGCGCGCGGTGGTGAGCCAGCTCAAGGCCAAAGGAATCGTGGCTGCCGCCCGCCAGGGTTGGGTGCGCGTCTCGCCGCACTTCTACATCAGCCCGGAGGACATTCAGCGGCTAATTACGGAGTTGCCGTGAGGGAGCAGCCGCGCTCCCTCACGGATTCACCACCAGGTTGTTGGTGACCGAGAACACGCCGGGAACGCCGTTAGCCTGGAGATTGGCGATGTTCTTCGCCATCTCGCTGGCGGCCGCGCCCTCCAGCGTCACATTGCCGTTCTTGACAATGATGCGGATGGGCGCGATCGGCTGCACGGCGTGTTGCAGCATGGCGCTGTGGCCGTAAATGGCCCAGTACGCCTGCAACCGGATGCGGCCATCGAAGGACGACAGCGGCAGGACCTCAATCTGATTCACCACTTTCTCCACGCCTTCGAGTCTGGCCACCACGCGCTCGGCGTCCGTCTTCAGGGTCGGCCGGCTGACCTGGCCCAGCAGCGTGACCTCGCGTCCATCGACACGGAACGCCAGGTTGTCGAAGACACCGTAGTACGGCAGCATGATCAGCTCGTGCCGCACCTGGCGCTCGAACTGGCTGAGGGCCGCGCCGGTGTAGTGCTCCTCGGGTAGGGCGGCCGGCGCGGCCAGCAGGCCGAACACCGCCACCGCCGTCATTGTTCTGAGATTGGTTTTCATTGTCCCCTCCTGTCGCCCACTTAAGAGCAAACGTCGTGCCAAACCAGCCGCGTGTTGACACGGCTGGCTTTTCGCGCTGCTTTCGGTTGAGCGTGGCCACCGGCGCATGCACGAAATGAGCCAGGCCGGTGGCCGAAAAGGCGCAAGTCGTGCGCCGCCTGCGCGATCGCCTCCCGGTACAATAAATACCAGGCGGGAGATACGAGCGTGAGGATTACGGCCTCCAAGCTTCGCGAGAACCTCTACAACATCCTCGATGAAGCGCTCGAAAGCGGTGTTCCCGTCGAGGTAGTCCGCAAGGGAAGGATCTTACGCATTGTGCCCGAACGGAAGCCCTCCAAGTTGAGCCGGCTGAAGAAGAGAAACAGCCTGGCGGGTGATCCGGAGAGTATCGTCCACATGGATTGGCTGAGAGAGTGGAGCGAGTTGCGGTGAAGTACCTGGACCACCACGTCGCGGTCCGGCTCCACGAGGGCAGCCTGGAGCTTCTGAGCGCTAACAGTGCCGCTGCGAGCTGCGCGCACCGGCGGCGCGTCACTGGCCGCAGCAAACGGCAATCACGTTTACTGGAGAGTGGGTTCGGGACCCCTTCGACCGCCTGATTGTCGCGCATGCAAAGGCCAACCGCGCGCCCTTGGTCACCAAGGACGAGAAGATGCGCCGGCATTACCGCCTTTCAGTGTGGTGAGCACGCCGGCCGGGGCGCAAGTCCTGAACAACCGCCGCGATGCCGTCGCGCGCAATGCCAGATCCGCCAGTGCTCAGGAACGGCTCAGCGCGGCAGCGGCTCGGTGCCTTCGTTCAGAATCGCCAGGTAGGGATCGTAGACGAACAGCCGATGGCGCTGTTTGCCGGTGATCTCGCGCAGCAGCCCAAGCCTGATCATGTGGACGATCGATTTGGTGACAGTTGGGGCGGAGAGCGGCAGCTTCTCGGCGGTGCCCGGGATGGAGATGATCGGGCTGGTTTGCATGAATTGGTGAACGCGCAGAGCGGAAGCCGCCGGGCGGCCGAGGTCCTCGATCTTGCGCCGGCCGGCCTCAAAGAGGGCAAGGATACGCCGCGCCGTTTCCGCCGCCTGGTCTGCGGTCTCGCGCACGCCGCTCAGGAAGAACTCGAGCCAGGTTTCCCAGTCACCGGTTTCCCGCACCCGCTGAAGGAGGTCGTAGTAGCGCTGGCGGTTTGACTTGAAATAGAGGCTCAGATAGAGGATCGGCTCGCGGAGGGACCCGGTGGCGCACAGCAGGAACGTGATCAGCAGGCGCCCGAGGCGGCCGTTGCCGTCCAGGAACGGGTGAATCGTCTCGAACTGGACGTGGGCAAGCGCCGCCTTCACGAGGGTCGGCAACTCCGGCCGCTCCTCGTGCAGGAACAGCTCCAGCGCTCCCATGCACTCCATCACTCTCTCCGGCGGGGGCGGCACAAACACGGCGTTCCCCGGACGGCTGCCGCCGATCCAATTCTGGCTCCGCCGGAACTCGCCCGGCTCCTTCTCGCTGCCCCGTCCCTTCGCCAGCAGGGTCTCGTGGATCTCACGGATCAACCTGAGCGAGAGCGGGAAGCCTTCCCTGAGACGCCGCAGGCCATGGTTCATGGCCGCCACGTAGTTCGAGACCTCCTGCACGTCGTCGAGTGGGACGCCCGGAGCTTGAGCACTCTCGAAAAGCAACAGGTCAGAGAGCGAGGATTGGGTGCCCTCGATCTGCGAGGAGAGAACCGCCTCCTTGCGGACGTACAAGTAGATGAACAGAGAGATGTCCGGCAGGATCGCACCCAGGCCGTCGAGCCGTCCGAGCGCCTGGTTGGCCTTCTCCAGAAGTCCTTGAAGACCCATGAGTTGCAGTGGCGGCCTCGGCGGCAGCGGCGGCGGCACGAAGGCGCGTACGCGTTCTCCACCGACGGTCGAGACCACGTAGGCGCCAAGCCGGGGTTTCACCTCACGCCAAGCCATGGTAACGAAAGGATCCTTTCGTTGCGTAAACCATAACGAAAGTATATGCCACTTTCCTTTCGTTACGCCAGCCCCACTCCGCTCCGGCGGGCGGCGCTAGCCGGGCGAGCCGCGGCCGCGCCCGGCGCTACCGGCCCATCAGGAGCGCGTTGAACAGCAGCTTCAAGGTCTGGTAGCTCTGGGCGCGGTATTGCGGCCGCATGCCGAACAGCACGACGCGGCCGGCGCCCACCGGGTAGTCGACCAACGCCGCCTTGGCGGCCAGGTACTTGTCGCCCAGCAGCCAGCCGGAGGCCAGGATGCCCGACTCCGGATAACGCGCCACCACGCGGGCCGGCGAGTCCTCGGGGATCTCCCAGGCGGGGCTGCCCTCCGACCAGATGGCGATCTGGGGCGGCAGGCCCTGGCAGAGCGGGCTGCGCGCATCGAGCGCCGTGTTCAGCAGCGAGCCGGGCGAATAGAAGTCGCGGCTGGAGAGGCCGGCCACCACGTTCTTCACTTTGAGGTCGAGCTTATCGACGGCGTACGCTGTCGAGTCGTTAAAGAAGACCAGCGTGCCGCCCTCGCTCGCGAACTGCCGGAGCGCTTCGGCGCCCTTGTCGCCAAGGCCTCCGGTGAACTCCTCGGGCATCGCGCCGCGCCCGTACCCGTTCGCGATGGCTGAGGCGGACTGGTCCGCGAAGATCAGAACGTCAAGCTTGCCGCGCAGGCCGCCGGCCTGGATGTCGGCGTTGCGGAGGCTGGCGTAGTCGAACTCGAACTGCTCCAGCAGCCAGCGCGTCCAGCCTTCGTCCATGCTGGGCACGAAGCTCTTGTAGAGGCCGATGCGCGGGCGAGCCAGCTTTTGAACGTTGCGGAACTCGGCGTGCTCGGGGAAGAAGTCTCCGCTGCCGGCGTCGCGCCACACCGTGCCGCCCTTTTTCCAGATGCGGTTGATGGCCCGCCAGGAATCGATGTCGGCCACCGGGAGGCCGCCGAACGGGGGCCGGCGCGAATTCAACTCGACCGTGAACTCGCTCACCTGCTTCAGCGGCACGGCCACCGGCGCGTCGAGGGTTGCGACGTCAACGCCCATCAACAGCGGCAGCGTGTGCGCGGTCACGTCGTAGGGCCGCTTCGGCGGCCCGCCCGGGTAGAGGCGCAGATCGGGATAGTTCTGCCGCTCCAGCAGCGTCTTGGCGAACGAGCTGTACGGCTGCCGCATGCGGATCACGTAAGCGCCGGGCGTATACTTGCGGCCGCCGGCTTCGAAAGCTCCGGCGGCGCGCTCGATCTCGACCTGCCCGAAGGCGAGCGTCTCCAGCATCTTCCGCGTCGAGCCGGGATCATGTTGCATGGCCGGCGCCACGAACGCCCACGGAGATTTGCGCTCCACCGCGCGGCGGCCGATGCGGTAGAAATTCCGCAGCATGTCGTCGCGACGGATGGCGGCCTGGTAGAGGATCGACTCGTAAGCGATGAGCTGGTAGTCGATGATGTCCCGCAGCCGCCACTCGCCGCCGGCCCAGGGTTCCAGGTGGTTCCAGCTCGGCTGGCGTGAGTCGTAGCCGCGGCCGCCCTCGCCGAACTGGGTGGGCTTGATGGTGACCGGCGAGGCGATGCGCACGCTGGCCGACTCGGTCAGGATGCGCAGGCCGCCGTGGTAGGCCTGGTAGTGGCGGCCTGGGGTCCAGAAATCGTACATCGCGTTCAGGATCACGCCGGTCTTGCCGGCGGCGGTCAGGTCCACGGCCATGCCCGTGCCGATCATGTTGCACTGCTGGGTGATGATCGGGTCGATGTTGGGATCGATCGGGTCCATCCACGGCGGCACGAAGATGCGCGGGGACGTGGGTCCCATCTGGTGCACGTCGTAGACGATCTGCGGGTGCCAGACGTTGTGAAGCTGCGCGACGGTGAGCCGCGTCTCGGCCTGGGAAAAAATGTACCAGTCACGGTTGTTATCGTGGCCGACGTACTTCTGATAAAGCTCCGGCGGTGAGGTGCCTTCGTGGGGCGTGCCGAGCGTCTTGCGGTACCAGCGGGTGACCAGATCGAGGCCGTCGGGGTTGAGCGAGGGAACCAGCAGGAAGACGGTGTTGTTGAGGATGGCGCGGTAGCGGGGCTTGTCTTCGGTGAGCAGCCGCCAGGCGAACTCGACCGCGGTGTGGGTGGAGGCGATCTCGGTGGCGTGGATCGAGCAGGTGATCATGACCACCGCTTTGCCCGCGTCGATCAGCTTCTCGGCTTCGGCCTCCGGCGTGCGCCGCGGGTCGGCCAGCCGGGCCTGGATCGAGCGGTAGCGGTCGAGGTTGCGGAGCGTGGCTGGGGCGGCGATGATGGCGGCGATAAAGGGGCGGCCCTCGGTGCTCTTGCCGAGCTCCTGGACGCGGATGCGGTCCGAGCCGCGCTCCAGCGCTCGGAAGTAGGAGACGACGCGGTCCCAGTCCAGCACGGTGCGGTCGGCGCCGATCTTGTGGCGGAAGTGGCTTTCGGGAGTGGGGACAGCGGCTTGCGCCAGCCAGCAGGCCAGCGCCGCCACCAGCATCAACCGTCTCAACATGGCCGGTTCAGCTCCCTCCACAGCGCACTGTACCAGCGCAGGAACCGCTCCGGCTCCTTGCTCTCCTGCGCCTCGCATAGCGTGTAGCGGTCGTACTTGGTCTCGCGCAGCAGCGTGAACAGCTCGCGCCAGGGATAGCGGTCGCTGGCCAGCTCGTTGATGTGGACGCTCTTCAGCCACGGTCGCAGCAGGCGGAAGCTCTCCTTGATCGACCCGTTGACGATGTCGCCGGCGTTGGAGTTCCAGCACAGGCCGACCTGGCCGTGGTTAGCGGCTTTCATGATGGCGGCCGCCACCGGCGGGGCCGAGGTTTCGCGGCCGTGGACCTCCAGCCAGATCTCGACGCCGCGGCCCTGGCCGTACTCGCCCAGCTCGCGCAGCGCGGCGCCGATGTTGCGGATGGTCGTCTCCGGCGGCACTTCCTTGGGCAAGCCGTTGGGGCGGACCTTGACGCCCCAGGCGCCGGTGTCGTGGGCCAGATCGACGAACTGCCGGCCGATCTCGACCTGCTTGGCGCGCACCGCCGCCTCCGGCGAGTGGAACTCGCAGGTGGTGCCGTAGCTGAGCAGGCGCGCCTTGCTTTTGGCGAACCGCTCGCGCACCCGCGCCCGCTCCGCGGCGCCGAGCGAGGGCTCGACGCCGTGCTTGTGCCCGGTGCGCAGCTCGACCGCTTCAAACCCGGTCTCTTCCAGGTTCTTGATGATGGCTTCCACGTCCCAATCCTTGAGGACGTTGTAGGTGACGGCTCCGAGACGCATAGTTGCTCCTTGGCGGAATGGTCCATTCTATCGCATTGATTTGCGCACCCCGCATGGCGGTAGGATAAGTCTCCTGACTTGTCTCTCCTGCTTCCACCCCGCGGCTGGGCCGGACAAGCCAGGAGGCTTATCCCACCCGGCCTCACCCCAGCTTCGGCACGTGCCAGGACGGCTTCCACTCGACCCGCCGGCGCTTCTCGTAGGCCAGGTTGCCCATGTGGCAGACCATCGATAGGTAGTGCGAGTAAACGACGTCGCAGTTGGGCTGGCGGCGGCTGCGGACCGCGTTGAGGAAGTTGGTCATGTGCGGCGGGTCGGCCGGCGGACCCTTGACCTCGACCGGCGGCGCGCCCTTCTCGGCCGGGCGGAAGACGTAGCCGTAACGGAAGATGTTGAGCACCCCGCCGGAGCCGTGAAACTCGCAGTCCACGATGTCGCGGATGCTGGACTGGGTGGCGTCGAAGGTCACCACTACCTTCTCCGGGTACTCGGCCAGGATGCTGATGGTGTCGGGCGTGTCGCGGTCGCTGGAGAACTCATACATGCCGCCGCTGGCCACTACCGCCGACGGCGCACTGAGGCCGAGCATCATGTGGGCCACGTCGGCCGTGTGGACCAGCAGCCCGCCGGGCTGGCCGGTGGAGTAATCGGCGTACGCATACCAGCCGAAGTAGCGCTGGGCATCGAACGGCCGCTTCGGCGCGCGGCCGAGGTAGCGGTTCCAGTCCAGGTCCTTGGGGTCGTGGACAAAACCGGCGGGCGGGCGCCGCAGGTAGCCGCGATTGGCGATCCACCAGGTGCGCACCAGCGCCACCTTGCCGATCTTGCCGGAGTCGAAGAAACGCTCCTTGGCTTCGAGGAAATGCGGGCCGCTCTTCTGCTGAGTGCCGACCTGCACCACGCGCCCGCTCTGCCGCACCGCCTTGACGATCTCGTGGCCCTCCTCGATGCGGTAGGTCATCGGCTTTTCCAGGAAGGCGTCCTTGCCCGCTCTCAAGGCGTCGAGCAGGATGGGTGTGTGCCAGTGATCGGTGACAGCGATGACAACCGCATCCACATCCTTGCGGTCGAGCACCTGGCGATGGTCCTGCACCACCACGGCCTTGATGCCCGCTTTCTCGCAGGCCCGCTCGGCCCGGGTGCGCCAAACGTCGCAGGCCGCCACCACCTCGACCTCTTCGCGCCTGGCCAGGTTCATGGTGTGAAAGGCGCCGCGCCCGCCAGTGCCGATCATGCCCACCCGGATGCGCTCGTTGGCGCCCAGGATACGGCTCGCGGAAAGGGCGGTCACCCCGCCGGTCAGAAAGCTGCGTCTGGTGTTCATGGTGGTTTCCCCTCGTCCATGCTACCCCAGACGGCCCAGGGGAGTGTTGTGTTGCCTGGCGGGCAGGGGAACGCCCTCCCTGGGCGGTGCAAGAAGGGCCGAAAACGAATCCGCATGGCGGAAACCCCGGCTGCTGGCGGATACTCGGGCTGGCTGGCGGGCCGCCGGTCTGGTCGCCCGGTATTGCCGCATGGCGTCCCCGAGACGGACGCAGAAACAGAATCTTCCGTCGAGAATCCCTCTCCCGGAAGGCTTGGCAAAACGTGTCAGCGCCAGTGCGGTGAGCTCTCTCTTGCTCCAGAGGGTCAGACAGTCTTTGGAAAGAGCCGGTTCCGGGCCGCGTCTGAAATGGCCACTACGGCCGGATGCTTGAGCTTCCGCTCGACGCTGATCGCATAGAAGTGTTCGAGCATGGAATCGGTCCGGCCTATGACCGAAACGCCGTACTGTCGCCGAATCTCCTTCTCAACCACTGTCGCGGCGGCGAACAGGCCGATGCCAGCCTGTCCGAAGACCTTGAGAAGTGCGCTGTCCTGGAATTCTCCGATCACCCGAGGACGGATTCGCTGGGCCTCAAACCACCGCTCCAAGGAGCGGCGTAGCGTCGCATTTTCCAGCGGAAGCAGGAAGGGGGCGCCATCAAGCGAGGCAGGGAAGTTTTTTCGATACTTGACGGCCAGTGAGGATGCGCCGAAAAAAGAAACGCCGCAGGCGCCAAGCAGGTGGCTGAAGGCGCGGACTCGAGCCAAGGGGCCGACCGGTGCGTCCGCCAACATCACATCGAGGCCGAATGTGGAGAGTTCAGCGAGCAGCCGTTCCGGATGGTCCTCATAACAGATGATCTGAACGGGTTCGGGTAAGGTGAGTGCCGGCTCCAAAAGCCGGAACGCGATCAGCTTGGGTAGGGCGTCGGACACCCCCACAACCAGGCGAACCGGACGGCCCGCTGACCGTCCCTTAAGGGCGTCCGTGAGTTCACGGCCCAACGAGAAGATCTCATTCGCGTAGCGAGAAACCAGGCGGCCCACCTCGGTCAGCGCGAGGGTGCGCCCGGACCGGATGAAAAGCTTTTCGCCGAGAGCGTTTTCGAGGGCGCGTATTTGACCGCTAATGGTGGGCTGGGCCAGCAGCAGTTGCCTGCTGGCCCGGGTGATGCTGCCTTCGCGCGCGACTGTCCAGAAGTAGAACAGGTGATGGTAATTGAGCCATTCCATCCCCTGATCATACCTCGGTTTTGCCGAGGTGTTCGCTCCAAATTATCTATTTGTCTATAGATTGGCTCTGTCCTAAAGTTGAGGTGAGATGAACCGTACCAGAACTCTGATCCTGCTGGCGACGCTGACGGCGTTGTTGCTTTGGGCCGGTCATGCTCTGGGCGGGCAAGCCGGTCTGATGTTCGCGTTGGGGCTGGCCGGGCTGATGAATTTTGGCGCCTACTGGTTCTCCGACAAGATTGTGCTGCGCATGTACCAGGCGCGGGAAATCAGCCCCGCCGAATCCCCCGATCTGTACGCCGTGGTGCGGGAGCTGGCGATGCAGGCCAGCCTGCCTATGCCCCGGCTGTTCCTGATCCCGGAAGAGGCGCCCAACGCCTTTGCCACCGGGCGCGATCCCCGGCATGGAGTCGTGGGAGTGACACACGGCCTGTTGCGATTACTCCGTCGCGATGAAATCGCGGGAGTAATCGCCCACGAACTGGCGCACATTAAGCACCGGGACACGCTGGTCATGTCGGTGGCCGCGACGATTGCTGGAAGTCTCAGCATGCTTGCTAACGCAGCGATGTGGGGCTCGCTCTTCGGGGGTGGGCAGTCCTCGGAGGATGAGGAGGTCGGCAGCCACCCCCTGGCCGGGATCCTCGGCGTGATGGTTGCGCCTTTGGCGGCAACCCTGATCCAGATGGCCATTTCGCGGGCGAGAGAATTCCTGGCCGACGAAGCAGCCGCCCGGGTCAGCGGAAAGCCCCTGGCCCTCGCAAGCGCGCTACGCAAAATCGAGAACTGGTCCCGGCGCTTGCCCATGCACTCGGGTTCGCCAGCCACCGCCCACCTCTTCATCCAGAACCCATTTGCCGGCGGCGGTCTGCTGCGGCTGTTCAGCACACATCCTCCGACGGAAGCCCGGGTCGAGCGGCTGGAGGCTATGGCTCTGCGCGGCTCTGCTGCCGCCGTCGGAGAGTTCCACTAAGGACGGAAACGCTATGGCTGCCAAAACTCAGGTCACAGGTCTCGTGGAAACATACTGCCCCTATTGTCATCTTTCCACCCGAGCGGACTACGAGCGGTGTCTTCACTGCCGCAAGCCTCTCAAAACCTCATTAGAGTGGCGAGCCTTGCCAAACAGGAGAGAGAGCAATGGGCAGAATTGCCCTGCCGCAGAAGACCTTCACCGTCTTCAGCGTTAGCCCTTTCGAAGAAGACCGGATACGCTTGGACCAGGTCTTTGCCGGATCGGGTTGGAAGGCACGCGGCGTCCGCACTTGCCGGGAAGCATTGACGCTCTTGCGCAAGAACGCGGCGCCGGTGGTCATCTGTGAGCGGGACCTTCCGGACGGCAACTGGAAGGACATTTGGGACGCATTGACATTACTGACGGATCCCCCAGCTCTGATTGTGACCTCTCGACTTGCCGACGAATACCTCTGGGCGGAGGTGCTCAATCTCGGCGGGTGGGATGTGCTCGCCAAGCCTCTTGACGAAAAGGAGGTGGTCCGGGCGGTCGACTCGGCCAGGCGACACTGGAACGGCCAGCGGGAGCGGGCCAGGCGCGTCTGGGAGGCAACCGCGTAAACGAGGTAGTTGTTCATATCGCGGCCTCGGCGAAGGAGGTCGAAGATGGGGCTGCACGGCCTGAAGAAGCAAGATAAGCGCGGCCACGACCGGGGGGTCACCATATGCTTTCGGTTGGTTTACTACGCGTTGGTGTTTTTGGTCGCCGCGGTGATGACTGCGGTCTTGTATCTCGGCAGTTTACTGGAGTGAGTCGGCTATCGGACGGAGGTCAAAGATCATGTTGCACAGATCGGATGAAGAGATTGATTGTGGCGGATTGTGCCTCGGCATACGCTTCCTGGAATGAGCCGAACAGAGGAAGATAGCATGGAACTCAAAGCCCTTCAGAAACACATTCTAACTCTGGCAACCCTTCAGGAATCAAATGCTCCGGTGGTCAGTTGTTACCTCAACCTCACGGCAGATGAGTATCTCAACGTGCTGGACGAAAGGGTCCGTGTGCTGCGTAGGAGTCTCAGTGGAGAACCACTGCACTACTTTGAAGACGCGCTGCGTCTGATTGACACTTTCCTCGCCACGGGAGTTCAAGCTGGCACAAAAGGCGTGGCCGTGTTCGCCCGTGGGGGCCAGCAGCCGTTCTTCCTGCCGCTGCAATTTCGGGTGTCGTTGCCCAACTGGATTGCGGCGGCTTCCACCCCTAATATCTATCACCTGATCGAACTGAAGGACACCTACCACCGCTACGTGGTGATGCTCGCCACGGCAAAGAGCGTGCGTATTCTGGCGATCAACCTCGGCTCGGTGACGCAGGACCTTTGGACGCAGCGTCCGGAGTTGCGGCAGCGCGTGGGCCGTGAGTGGACCAAGGAACACTACCAGAGCCACCGTCGCGAGCGAACCAACCAGTTCATCAATGAACAGATCGCGATTCTGGACCGACTGATGTCGGCAGGCGGGTATGGACACCTGGTCCTGGCCGGAAATCCGCGGGTGACTTCGGAGATCAGGAAAGCTCTGCCCAAGCACCTGGCGGCCAAAGTGGTTGATGTCGTTCCTGCCTCCGAGTACGACCCGACATCGGACGTCGTGGCAGCGACGCTGGCCTCCTTCATTGAAAAGGAAGAACGGGAATCAGTGGCTGTGGTTGACAAGCTCCAGAAGGAGATAAACACCCACGGTCTTGCGGTGGCTGATACCCGTGCGAGCTTCGAGGCGCTGAGGCAGGGGCAGGTGGACGTGCTCGTGTTGGCGAAGGCGTACGAGCCTGACGCCGCCTGGATTTGTGGCGCCTGTGGAGCAACGGAAGTCGAGCAGCCAGCGCCCGACGCCTGTCCACAGTGTCGGGCCAGAAAGATGCGGCAGTTCAATGTCAAAGAAGAGATGGTCAGAGTGGCCGAACAGATGGGATCTGAGGTGGAGGTCGTGAATCACAGCGACACCCTGATGCGCCTCGGTGGAGTGGGTTGCCTGCTGCGCTTTCTCGGATCGGAAAAGTACCATAACGGAGGCCGCATCAAAGGCAAAGGGAGCGCCGGGAAGAGGGCATAGCCAGCGAGGAGAGAGCTAGACGTGCAACGGTTTAAGAACATTTTGTTGGTCTCGGATGGCGAGGACCGAAGCAGGGCGGGACTCGAACGGGCGGCCGCGCTCGCAGTGAGGAACCAGGCACAATTGACCGTGGTCAGCGTGCTTGAGTCGCTGCCCCGCGAATCGCAGAGACTGATTGCAGCGGTCCATTTTGCGGATCTATGGCAGATCGCGGTGGATGAACGAAGGGAAGGGCTGGAGCGCTTCGTCGAAGGCGTCTGCGCGGGCGAGGTTAGCGTCACCACCAAGATCCTGTGCGGAACACCGTTCCTCGAGGTGATCCGGGAAGTGCTGCGGCATCAGCGCGACCTGGTGATGATGATCGCCGAGGAGAAAGGCGGAGTGAAGGATATTCTGTTCGGCAGCACCTCGATGCACCTTATGCGTAAGTGCCCGTGTCCGGTGTGGGTGATGAAGCCGGGACAGCGCAGGAGGTACGCGCGCGTCCTCGCCGCCGTGGATACGGTTCCCCCGGACGAGCAGCACAACTCGCTGAACGTCAAGATCATGGAACTCGGCGCGTCGCTGGCTCGCGTGGAAGGAAGCGAGCTTCACGTCGTCCATACCTGGGTTCCGGCCAGCGAAAGAATCTGGGGCCTCGGCAGCCGATTGCGTGCGGATGATAGGGAAAAGATCGCTCGGGAAAGCCAACAGACCCACGGGAAATGGTTTTCTGAACTCCTTGAGAAATCCGCACTCGACGATCTGAGGGTTCAGCTACATCTGCTGAGGGGCGAAGCAAGCGATTTGATTCCGTGGCTCGCTCGAAAGAAGCACATTGATGTGATCGTCATGGGTACGGTGTGCCGGACGGGCGTGCCGGGACTGTTTATCGGCAACACCGCCGAAAAGGTTCTGCGCCAGGTGGATTGTTCGGTGCTCACAGTCAAGCCGGAAGGATTCGTGACGCCAGTGACGGCGTAACGGCTTTCATCGACCGAGGGGGATTGACATATGCCCGCAAAACCGAGTGCCAGTGAAGAGGAGTACTTCGCCCGGCAAGAAGCCGAACGCAGGCGGAAATTGGCCGAGGAGCGGCAAGCAAAGCTCTTGGCTGAAGAACGGGAGCGAGAGCGTGCGCTCCACTTTATGAAGTGCCCGAAGTGTGGCATGCAGCTTGAAGAGATTGCTTTCGGCGATGTTCGCGTCGATAAGTGTTTCTCTTGCGACGGCCTCTGGCTGGATAAGGGGGAACTCGAGGTCATCCGAAACAAAGAGGGCGGCTTCATCGGGAGATTGCTGAATGTGTTTCGCTAACGGGTCAACTGCTTGGAGGAGCCTGCCGGCATGAGACTGCAAATGCGTGGACAGCAGATCGATTGGCCCGAGCCGCTTCGGGAACACGCCGAAAGGCGGCTGCATCTCGCCCTGAGTCGATTCAGCCGCCGTATCAGTCTGGTGACGGTGGACATACGCCATGACGCCGGCGCGCCCGCGGATTTCCAGACAGTTTGCCGGATCGCGGTAAGGCTATTGCCCAAAGGGAGAATTCTCGTCGAGAACAGCCAGGGGGACCTCTACGCCGCCATCAGCCGATTGGCAGAGCAGGCTGGCCGCGCGGTTGGGCGTGCGCTGGACCGGGAACGCGACTGGGAGGGCAGTCCAACGCAGCCGAAAGCGGCCGCAGGCCCGAGGTCATGAGCGCGCTGCCCCCAATTCATCACTGGGACGACATTCTGCCTGGCTACCGGACGTGGCATCGGGAGTAGTCCATGGGCATTGAAAGCGTAGGAACACCGTTGCTGTGGGTCGGATTCACTCTGTTCGTACTCGCGATGCTGGGTCTGGATCTCGGCGTGTTCCACCGCCGGGCACACGAAGTGCGTGTGCGGGAGGCGCTCCTCTGGACCTTGGTCTGGATCACTGTGGCGCTGCTCTTCAACGTCGGAGTGTACTTCTGGTTCGGGCCGGAGCGCGCACTCGAGTTCTTCACGGGTTACCTCATCGAGAAGGCGCTCTCGGTGGACAACATCTTCGTCTTCCTCGTGATTTTCTCCTACTTCGCCGTTCCGGCAGCATTCCAGCACCGGGTGCTGTTCTGGGGAATTTTGGGCGCCCTGGTCATGCGGGCGATCTTCATCCTGCTGGGCGCCGCACTTCTCCAGAGGTTTCACTGGGTCATCTACATCTTTGGCGCCTTCCTTGTGTTCACCGGAGTGAAGCTCTTCCTCCAGCGTGGGAGTGAAGTCCATCCTGAGCGCAATCCGCTGTTCCGCCTGTTCCGGCGGCTTGTCGCGTCCGTAGGAGACTATCGGAGCTCGCACTTCACGGTGGTCGAAGCCGGAAAGCGCTACGCGACCCCGCTGCTGCTAGTGCTGGTGTGTGTCGAGGGAACCGATATCGTCTTCGCCGTTGATTCCATCCCGGCCATCTTCGCCATCACCCGCGACCCCTTCATTGTTTACACCTCGAACATCTTTGCCATCCTCGGCTTGCGGGCGCTCTACTTCGTGCTCGCGGGTGTGATGGGCAGGTTTCACTACCTCAGGGTAGGTTTGGCTCTTGTGTTGGCATTTGTTGGCACAAAAATGATGCTGACGGACCTCTACAAGGTGCCGATCACCGCCTCCCTTGGCGTCGTAGCTGCGCTGCTCACGGGTTCCATCGTGGCTTCCCTGATCCGCCCACGGGCCGAACAGCCGCCGGCGCCGCTGGCCGATCAACCGGCGGTGCTGAAGCCATGAGTTTCCGCACGCGTGAAATGCGCGAGGCTGCCTCACTTCGCTCTACGGCTTCCAAGGGGGATGCTTGATACAGGCCTGCTGCCGCCGCGTCGCCGAGGACGGGCGGTTTCAACATTTCGTACTTGGGATCATCTTGTTCAATGGGGTGGTCATGGGACTGGAAACCTCCAGCACCCTGATGGCCTCCTACGGCCGGTTGTTTGGATGGCTGAATCTTGCGGTCCAGGCCGTCTTCGTGCTTGAGATTGCGGTCCGTCTGCTGGCGCACTGGCCACGAATCCTCCAATTCTTTCGTGATGGCTGGAACTGCTTCGATTTTGCGGTCGTCGCTATCTCGTTGCTGCCTGAAGTCGGGCCGTTCGCAACGGTGGCCAGATTAGCACGGGTGCTGCGAGTTGCGCGCCTGCTCTCCTCTTTCCCGGAGCTGCGCCTGATCGTGAGCACTATGTTGCGCTCGATACCATCCATGGGTCATGTGATCCTGCTGCTGGGATTGCTTCTATACGTCTACGGCATCCTGGGCTTCTGGTTCTTCCACACCCATGATCCAAAACACTGGGGCACGCTGGGCACTTCGATTCGCAGCCTTTTCCAGATTCTCACGCTTGAAGGATGGGTGGAAATACAGGCCGCGAGCGTAGCCGTGAATCACTTGGCCTGGATCTACTTTGCTAGCTTCATTGTGATGGCAGTTTTTGTGGTTATCAACTTGTTCATCGCGGTAGTGATCAACAATCTGGAGGAGGCTAAGAAGGAGCACCGCGCCGCTTTGGACGTTGAAGACCCACGCTATGGGTGGATACGTGGCATTGAGGCACTGAAAGAGGGCCTGGCAGAACTTGAGGGGCAGTTGCGAAGTCAATGCGATTGCGCACAACGTGCAGGCAGGGAGGTCGGGCGCGAACTTGGGGCCAATCCAGTGCGGTCAAACGCCGCCGGAGGTTCAAGGCCGTGAGCAAACTTCTCCCCGTCAATCGCTTGGGCGACGTTCTGCCCGCCTACCGGAACACGCCGGTCGCGGACCTTCTTGCCTACCACAACTTGAGAAGGCCGCACCGGAGCCACGACCGGGCTGAGCTTCTCATCGGGATGTGTATGGACAACCGAGTTGCACTTCGGATCCCTGACAACTTCGCCTACATACTTCGTGCGGGGGGCGCGAACCTCCAACGCATCGAGTTCAAGGTCTCCTATGCGGTTGCCGTCGGCGGTGTGCGCACGCTCTGCCTCATCGGCCACGACGAGTGCGGCATGGTTGCCCTGCGCGGGCGGCGCGACGTGTTTGTGAGCGGCCTGGTTGAGAACGGCGGCTGGGAGCGCCGGGAGGCCGGAGAGCATTTCGACCAGTTCTCGGCGGTCTTCGAGATCCGCGACCCGGCAGAGTTCGTCCTCTGCGAGGGGCGGCGCTTGCGTGAACGCTATCCGAGGGTGACGGTTGCGCCGCTCCTCTATCACATTCGCGAAGGCCTTCTGTACCAGATCGCCGAAGGAGAACAAACGTTATGAAGGGCAATGAAGTCTTGGGAGGGTGGGCACTTGCTGCATGCTCACCGTCAGCCCGCGCAGCCACCGAGCAGTCGGGAGGGGGTATCTGACATGGGCATCGAAAGCGTAGGCACGCCGCTCCTGTGGATCGGATTCACCCTGTTCGTGCTCGCGATGCTGGGCATCGACCTCGGTGTGTTTCACCGCCGGGCACACGAGGTCCACTTGCGGGAGGCCCTGCTGTGGACCGTGGTCTGGATCGCTCTGGCTCTGCTGTTCAACGTCGGAGTCTACTTCTGGTTCGGGCCGGAGCGCGCGCTCGAGTTCCTCACGGGTTACCTCATCGAGAAGGCGCTCTCGGTTGATAACGTCTTCGTCTTCCTGGTCATCTTCTCGTACTTCGCGGTTCCGGCAGCGTTGCAGCACCGAGTGCTGTTCTGGGGAATCTTGGGCGCCTTGATCATGCGGGCAATCTTCATCGTGCTGGGCGCGGCACTTCTGGAGAAGTTCCACTGGCTTATATACATCTTCGGCGCGTTCCTCATCGTCACCGGGGTGAAGCTCTTACTCCAGCGTGGCAGCGAGGTGCATCCTGAGCGGAATCCTCTGTTCCGCCTCTTCCAGCGACTTGTCCCATCCGTAGCCGACTACCGAGGCTCGCAATTCACCGTCGTTGAGAACGGAAAGCGGTACGCCACACCGCTGCTCCTGGTCTTGGTGGCCGTTGAGGCAACCGACCTCGTCTTCGCCGTCGATTCTATTCCGGCCATCTTCGCCATTACCAGGGACCCGTTCATTGTCTACACGTCGAACATCTTCGCCATCCTTGGCCTGCGGGCGCTCTTCTTCGTCCTCGCCGGCGTGATGGGCAAGTTCCATTACCTCAGCGTGGGCCTGGCGCTTGTGTTGGCTTTTGTCGGCGCAAAGATGATGCTCACGGACTTGTACAAGATCCCGATTGTGGCCTCCCTCGCCGTCGTGGCTGTGTTGCTCACGGGTTCCATCGTGGCTTCCCTGATCCGCCCTCCCACCGAACCGCCGCTGCCAGTCCATCCGCCGGACGGACCGCCGCCGGCCCCATTGGCCGATCCCTCAGCGGAGCTCAAACCATGAGTTCGGAGGTGCGCACCATTGCCGGACCTATTCGTGCGCCCCGGATGGTGCGCAAATGCGCCGTGCTCATAACAGGCGCGAGCGCCCTGGCGTTCGGCGTTGCCCTCATCGTCCTCCCCAGAACGACGGCACCAGTGGAGCTTGGGAAACAACTCCCATGAGACTTTTCGCACTCCGGTTGGGCTTGCTCGCCGTCCCTGCTGCTTTTCTCGCCTCAACCGGGACTCTGTCCGCCGAGGAACTGTGGAGCTGGCATGCGGTTGATTTCACCTTGCTGAAAACCCCCGGCTTTGAATGGGGGCTGCATACCAGGCTTCGTACCCGCGAGGGAGAGGTGCAGCAAGGCCGCTCCGGGACTATTCTGAAATTCAAGCCTCACTCGCGGGTTTCCCTTATCGGAGGCTACTACTACGGCAAGGAGGAAGACACCCGCGAGGAGTGGCGAGACTCCCATCGCGTGTTCTCCGGCGCCGAGGCTCGGGTCTATGGGAAAGGCGCCGTGTCGGTAGCCGCTCGCGGGCTGGTGGAAAGGTTTATTGCCCGTAGCCGGCCGGATTTCACGCGTTTCCGCCAAAGGATTCGCCTTTCGACGGACCGCCGGATCGGCCCGTTCGCGAGCGGGGAGTGGTTCTTGGATGTCAAGGGGTATCTGGCCGGACGCTATTCGGGAGGGCTGCGCTGGCGCTGCTGGAGTTGGAGTTCCGTTGAATTCGGCTATCTCTATGATGCGCGCAGCCCGCTACTGGGCGTCCCGCGCCACACTATCATCACGCATATTTTCCTGGAGCGGCGGCAGAAGCAATAGCTGCTCATACGCGGGCGGCAAGAACAATGAACCTCGAACGCCTAGCCGTTCTTCTCCTCATCCTGGGAGCCGAGTTCGTAAACGGCTGGACGGACGCCCCGAACGCCATCGCGACGGTCGTGGGAACCCGCTCGCTCTCTCCTCGTGCCGCGCTTGCCCTGGCATCTGTGTTCAACCTTATTGGCGTTATGTCCGGGACGGCGGTGGCGACAACCATCGGCACGGGGATCATCGACCCGAGTGCCGTAAACCTGGCCACCGTTGGTGGAGCGATGGTCGGCATCATTGTCTGGTCGAGCGCAGCGGCTCGATGGGGAATCCCAACCAGCGAGAGTCATGCGTTGGTCGCGGGTTTGGCCGGCGCGGGGCTAGCTTCCGCTGGGCCCTCGGTGCTTCTCTGGGCTGGATGGAAGAAGGTTCTCCTTGGCCTGGTCTTTTCCAGCTTGCTCGGCTTCGGGGCGGGGTTGTGCCTGATGTTGGCCATCTATTGGCTATTTCGCAACGCCGTACCCGGCCGGGTCCGCGGATTGTTTCGCTGGCTTCAGATCTGCTCCTCCGCGTTTATGGCTTTCAGCCATGGGTCCAACGACGGCCAGAAATTCATTGGCGCCTTCACTTTGGCCCTTGTCCTGGGTGGCAGCCTGTCCGCGTTTCAGATCCCGACGTGGGTTATTCTTCTCTGCGCGGCCGTCATGGCTCTAGGCACTAGCATCGGCGGTTGGAGGATAATCAGGACGTTGGGCGGGAGAGTGTCGAGACTGAAGCCTCACCACGGGTTCGCTGCGGAGACTGCGGCCGCTGGCACGATCATCCTGGCTTCTGGATTCGGTATCCCGCTCAGCACGACCCACACCATCTCGACATCGATCATGGGGGTCGGGGCGGTTCGCAGAACTCGTGCGGTACGCTGGAGTGTGACCCGCGAACTGGTGATAGCCTGGCTGCTCACCTTTCCAATCTGCGCGGCCATCAGTTGGACCGTGGTCAAGTTGATCGCAATGCTTCAGGAGAACTGAACGATGTGGATTGCAGGAGTCATTGCTGTACTTCTAATTGCCTTAGCCGCCTACGAGTACCGGCTTCGGAAACCCGACCAGCTTGTGTTGTGCGAGGCCGATGGGACCATCCGACTTCGCAGGCGCGTTTTCTACCCACGCCACTTCAGTCTTGCACTCCCCGGCACGACCCATCAGATGGAGCTCAAGCTCGACGGCGTCGCACGTGGGAGCGTCCAGATCAGGACAACGCTCGTCGTAACGGTTGCCCCTTCCCGGGA
>ERZ1292640.230-Hain-H43-02um-R1-230-length-44549-cov-21_pt1 | contig 44549 bp, 40 predicted proteins | sample MGYA00564404_ERZ1292640 | MGnify/ENA primary metagenome ERZ1292640 (study PRJEB36523, sample SAMEA6512636) | groundwater metagenome | collected 2019-01-08 | study: AquaDiva: Metagenomics assemblies of 32 groundwater samples | reverse complement strand
CGTTCTGGATCGAAACTCCCCTCAGATGGGCGCCAACTGCGGAACTTGGGCTAGGAGGGGATCCTTATAGAACTCGGCGAGAAACCGCACACGCTTAACGCTCACCTCAAGGCGCTGAAGACGAGAACGGTCCTCAATTCCAATTGCATTGCACCACCTGTCCAGCGCAGACAAACATGCAAGGATGTCCTTGAACAACAATGTCGAGGTAGTGGAGGTCATTCTGGAGCGTCCTCTTCCGGTGGGTTGTCTGAATCACCGTATCTTGGACCCGGCCAGTCACGAGGCAGTCCGAAGAGCTCCGAGCTTTCCTTGCCTTCTCGTTTCTCACATATGATCTGTGAGCCCCGGAACGTTGTGATGCATCGGGCCAGCCCCGGAATGCCGTCTGCGAGCGGATGAGAAGCCCAGGGGTTCTCATATAGCATCAATCGGGTCCGCGCGACGGAGTTGGGGTAGCAATCCCATGCGACGAGGACTCCACTCACTGAACGGTGACGAGCCTTGGCGATAAGGCCATTGGAGATGCTATTCCCGCGACCATCATGCCGGATCTCACTAGCCACATCACCAAAGAGCGCCGCCAGAACGCTCTCCTCATCAATGAAGGCTCGACCGAGGTTGATTGCCAACACAAGGGGAGAAATCTCGTCTTTGTACATGTTGGCTTTTCGATCAAGTGCCTTGTGGATGATCTCGTGAACTTTCTCCTGACGAAAGCCGAATGAGGTTCCACTGAGTGTCAGTCCGTCTAGGCGACCCCGAAGAGAGCCGATCTTCGGCCAGACAGATATCTCCATGTTCCACTCTCCGTGGCGAAGAACCCTGACAGGCAATTTGTGCGAGTTCTTGGACTCGCATAGATACTGACACTCATCATAGTCCAGGGTGCCAAGCCAGGTCTGCACGGAGTAAACGAATTCGTCGATCGGTGGTTGGGTCGCGAGCTGTCCCTTAGGCCGGAGCGTAAGCAAGAAGTCCGGAGAGGGAACGGACTCGAGGGCATCGTAGACGCGTGCGAAATAGCGTTCACCAGTATTCTCTTCATGATTCAGACCAGTCGTTGCAACTGCTTCAATGATGACGCCAGATGATCCTTCGATTGGCGCGAGGAAGTCAGGCTTGTGAGTCGTCCACGAGCAAGGAGCTTCCACTCTTACAGAACCTGCAATTCTGAGGAAGAGTTCATGGAGGAACAGTTCGAAGAATGCTGAGGGGTGCTGGTTCGCATCGCGAAAGCGGTTCAGGAATGCCGTACGGGGTTCTTGGGGATAGGCGAGGAACCACTCTTCGAGTAGCGCTCGAATCTTGACGACTGCCGGCCATGCTGAATTGTTGTAGAACGAGTACCCGGTTTCGGCATGCTTGGACTTGTGCATGTTCGTGCGCTCAAAGACATCGAACAGCGTCGTAGCTTCGGATTCGGACATCGCGTTCATGATAGCCGCAGCCGCCGAACGGTCAATTGGCGTATGCCCATTTTTCTGCCAACATCTTCCCCGGAGGGTGGCCAAGAGGTCACGCGAGGTCGATTCTGGTCGCCACGAGCGTCGAAGAGGTTAGAGCCCATCTTGGTCGAGTCGACGACAAAGGAAAACCCCACGCAGGTTTCTTAGGCCCGCGTGGGGCTGCACACCTTCCGGTTATGCCCAACGCATCAAGCTGGGTGCGGGGGGTGGACTTGAACCACCAACCTTTGGGTTATGAGCCCAACGAGCTACCAATTGCTCCACCCCGCGCAATCATGATAGCCCGCGGCTCACGGCACACGCAACCCTTCGACCCTTCGACTCGCAAAGCCTCGCTCAGGGCTCCGAAGCGTCGCTCGCAGGTCCGCTCCCTTCGGTCGCCCGGGCCTACTCCCCCCAGATTTCGACGGTCCTGGAGCAGGGAATGACAGGCACGATCCCCAGCAGGCTCATGAGGAAGTCGTCGACCCCCATCTTGGTCACGACCCGGACGTTCTTGTACCCGCACTCCTTGATGTCCTGCGCCGTCGAGGTCTCGCTCACGGGGAGCATGCCCCAGAGGAAGTACCACTTCTTGAAGCTCTCCATCCGCGTCAGGGTCTTTCCCGTCGAGGCCAGGGCGACCGGGGAGCCCGCGGGCGCCTCCACCGTCACCGTCGCGCATCCCGACAGCACCGCCGCCGTCCACCCCGCGCATACGATCAAGACAAATCGTTTCATCGCGATCCCTCCTTGGATTCCTCCCTCAGGCCTTCAGTATATCAGCGCACTCACGCTCCCGCCGCCTTGACCCAGGCCTGCATCAACGTCTGGTGCTGCCGTGTCTCGGTCACGATCCGGGTCACGAGCTTCTTGTATTCCTCGTCCTCCGTCGCCACGAACTCGAAGAACCGGTCCTCGAGCAGGGCGGCCTCGATCCCGCGCGCGATCATGTACATCACGCGGCCCTTGATCGCGCCCGTCTGCACGTCGGCCTCGTTCTTGCGGACCTCATCGGTGAACGCCTCGACGGCCTTCGGCTCGAACTTGCGGCCGATCCGGAAACCCTCGCCGTTCCGGGCGAGCAGCATCCCCGCCATCGCCTCGATCCACTTGGCGTGGTTCCGCTCCGCTCCCGCAATGCGCTCCCACACCTCGCGCCGGTCGTCGTCCGCCTTCGCGCACGCCATGTAAAGGCGCCCGACCGCCAGCTCGGACGCCGCCATGAGCATCAGCGTCTTCGCGGTCTCCCGGGCCTCGGCTTCCGTCATGTTCCCATCCTCCCAAGTTCCACAATGTCCTGCCGGGAGCTGGATTTGAACCAGCACGTCCCTTTCGGGACAAGAGATTTTAAGTCTCCGGCGTCTGCCAATTCCGCCATCCCGGCGACAATTCATTCTATGCTATGGAGGTGACGCGCGCCCTCATATACGCTGGATGGATGTCCCTGCTGCCCGCCCTGCATGCCGCGGCCCAGGAGCCCGCGCCGTTGTTCCGCGAGTTCATGGGGATCAACGGGCACACGGTCCAGTTCCGGCCCGCCCTCTACGCCCCCACGTGCCGGCTGGTCCGCGACTACCACCCCATCGACTGGGACTTCGGCGACGATCCCGCCACCCCCACGACGTTTCCGATGGCGCGCAACGGCGTCGACTGGCTCGCGGTCTACGGGTCCTGGCGGAAGGAGGGATTCACAACCGACGCTTGCCTCATGTTCGACCAGATCGGGGCGACCAAATGGCGGGACGCTGAGGCGAGCGCTAGGGGCTACGGCGAGGCCTTCGCCCGCGCGTTCGGGCCGTCGTCCGCCACCCCGCTCGTGACCTCGGCCGAGATCGGCAATGAACCGGGGAAATACGACGACGCGCTATACCGCCGGATCTTCGCCGCGATGGCGGCGGGGCTCCGCGCCGGCGACCCCCGGATCACGATCCTGCCCTGCGCCCTAACCACGACGGTCAGCGGAGAGTATGCCAAGAGCGTCTCGTGCGTCGAGGGGCTGGGCGACCGGTACGACGCGCTCAACCTGCACGTGTACGCGCTGGCCGCGGGCTGGCCGACGTGGCGCCGGTCGTACCCCGAGGACCCGTCCATCCGGTACCTCGCCGAGGTGCGCGAGATGCTGGCCTGGCGCGACGCCCATGCCCGGGCCAAGCCGGTCTGGGTCACCGAGTTCGGCTGGGACGCGGGCACGAGGAAACCGCCGGCCACCGGCGACTTCGCGAAGTGGGAGGATGTCTCCGACACCCGGCAGGCCCAGTATCTCGTCCGCTCCTACATGGTCCTGGCCCGGCTCGGCGTGGCCCGGGCCTACATCTTTTTCTTCAACGACGAGGACGAGCCGCAGTTCCACGGATCGTCCGGACTGACCCGGCACTTCAAGCCGAAGCCCTCGTATCATGCGGTCGCCCATCTCCTGGCCACCCTCGGGGACTACCGGTTCGACCGGGTCATCCGCGAGGATTCGGGCAAGGTCTACGCCTACCGGTTCGTCCACGGCGACGACCCCGCCAAGGCCGTCGTGGCAATCTGGTCGCCGACGGGCGCCGGAAAGAAAGGGACCTTCGATCTCGATCTCGAGGGCCATGCCCTGGCGGGCGTCAAGAAGATGCACCTATCGCCTCGCGCCGCAGCCGGGCCGGCCCTGCGCCCCCGGGGCGGCCGAGTCCTCGTTCCCTACGACGAATCCCCGGTCTTCCTCCGGCTCGAGCGCCGCTGACCGCTTGAGCGTGCCCCCCACCGCGGAAGTCGTCATCGTGGGCGCGGGCGCCGCCGGGCTCTTCTGCGCCCGGGAGGCGGGCGCGCGCGGCCGCCGCGTCGTCGTCGTGGATCACTCGCCCGAGCCCGGGCGCAAGCTCCTCGTGACCGGCGGCGGCCGGTGCAACTTCACCAACCTCCACGCGGGCCCCGATGCCTACGTGTCGGCCAACCCCCCGTTCTGCGTCTCCGCGCTCTCGACCTTCACTCCGGACGACATCGTCCGGTTCGTGGACGCGCACGGCATTCCGTACCACGAGAAGACCCAGGGCCAGCTCTTCTGCGACGGGCCGGCCGCCGCGATCCGGGACGCGCTGGTCGAGGACTGCCGGACGGCGGGCGTCGAGTTCGCGCTCGCGCGGCGCATCGAGGGCATCGCGGCGGAGGCGGGGGGCGGGTTCCGGATCGGGACCGACCATGGCGTCCTGCGGGCCCCGCGGCTCGTGATCGCCACCGGTGGCTCGTCCGCGTCGCAGACCGGCGCGACGGGGTTCGGGTTCGCGATCGCGAAGTCCTTCCGGCTCAAGGTGATTCATCCCGAACCGGCACTCGTGGGCCTGCGGTGGAGCGAGCCCGATCGCGGGCGGTGGGCCGATCTCGCGGGGGTGGCCCTGCCCGACGTCACCGTGACCTGCCGGAAGACGAGTACCCGTAACGCGGTCCTCCTCACCCATACGGGTCTTTCCGGACCCGCGATCCTCGACGCGTCGCTCCACTGGCGCGGGGACGACCCGCTCACGATCGACCTCCTGCCCGGGTTCGACCCCCGCATCTGGTTCGAGTCCATCCGCCGGACGCGCGGGAGCGAGAAGCCCGAGGCGATCCTGCTGAGCCGGCTCCCGACGCGGTTCGCGGCCCGGTTTGCCGCGGACCACTTTCCCCCGACGCCGCTGGCGCGCATCTCGGACGGCGGGATCGCGCGCCTCGTGGAGGCGGTCAAGGCCTGGCGGGTCGAGCCGGCGGGCACGGAGGGCTTCGAGCGGGCGGAGGTGACGCGCGGAGGCGTGGACACGCGCGAGCTTTCCTCGAAGACCATGGAGGCGCGGCGGATGCCGGGCCTGTTCTTCATCGGCGAGGTCGTGGACGTGACGGGCCGGCTCGGCGGATACAACCTGCACTGGGCCTGGGCCTCGGCCTTCGCCGCCGCCCAGGCGCTCTAGCCTGAGGAAGGCGGGCCGCCGCCTCAGGCGGGAGCCGATTCCTCCGCGGACATGGTCGCTTTCCGCACCTCCAGTATCTCGGGCAGGGCGCGCTCGAAGGACGCCACCACCTGCGGGTCGAACCGCGTGCCGCGGCCCGCGACGACGAAGGCCGCCGCCTCTTCCAGGCTGATCGGCGAATGGTAGCAGCGGAAGGAACTCATGGCGTCGAACACGTCACAGACCGAGCAGATCCGCGCGGAGACCGGGATGGATTCGCCGGCCAGGCCCTCCGGATATCCCGCCCCGTCCCAGCGTTCGTGGTGCGAGAGCGCGATCACGGCCCCCGTCCGGATGAGCTGGGACGCTCCCCCGCTCAGCATCCCCGCGCCTATGGACGTGTGCGTGCGCATGGTCTTCCACTCTTCCTCCGTGAGGGGACCGGGCTTGAGCAGGATGGCGTCCGGAATCCCGATCTTCCCCACATCGTGGAGCGGGCTGGCTTGCCTCAAGAGATCCACCCGATCCGGCGACCAGCCGTGGGCCTTCGCCACGCACGCGCTGAAGTGGCTCATCCGGATGAGGTGCGGACCCGCCGAGTGGTCCCGGCGTTCGGCCGCGGCGGCAAGCCGGTGCACGATCTCGAGCTGGGCCGAGCGCAGTTCCTGGGTCCGGTCGAGCACGCTCTGTTCCAGGAGGAGATTCTGCTCCGAGACGCGCCGGCTCAGGAGGCGGGTCTCGAGCAGGTTCCGGATGCGCGCGAGCGCCTCCGGGGGGTGGAACGGCTTGGCGATGATGTCCTTCGCCCCCAGGTCGAGCGCCCGCAGGCGCGTGTCCGGATCCGGCCGCGAGGCCAGCGCCAGGACCGTCAGCCATCCGTTCGGCTCCAGCGTCCGGAGCTGTTCGAGCACCGCCAATCCGTCGAGCTCGGGCATCTCGAGGTCCAGGATGACCAGGTCGGGCCGTGCGGCTGCGTACCGCTCGGCAGCCCGCCGGGAATCCCGCTCGCACTCCACGTGCAGGAAGCCCGCCTGCACCAGCAGATCGCGCAGGATGTCCAGATCGCCCTGCTGGTCGTCCACGATCAGGATGCCGGCGCTCTCGATCCCCGTGGTGCGGCCGGAACCGCCACGCGAGCGCCGATCGGGATACGAAGGTGCGTTCACGGCTTCCCCAGGAGCCCCTCGACGCGGTCCGTGATCTCTTTCGACATGGGCGCTACCTTGGAGTCGAACCGGGCCACCACATGGCCCTCCCGATCCACGAGGAACTTGTTGAAGTTCCACGTGATCTTACCGGGCACCGGAGAGCGCTCAGTCAGGTACGCGTAGAGCGGATGGATGTCGTCGCCATTGACGCTGATCTTCGAGAACAGGTCGAAGGTGACGTCGTACCTGGTCCGGCAGAAGGTCAGGATCTCGGCATCGGTCCCCGGTTCCTGGTGCATGAAGTTGTTGGCCGGGAAGCCCAGGATCACGAACCCGCGGGCGCGGTACATGCGGTACAGGGCCTCGAGCCCCTCGTACTGGGGCGTGAACCCGCACTTGGAGGCGACGTTCACGACCAGGAGCACCTTCCCCCGGTACTCCGAGAGCTTGCGCTCATGTCCGTCGATGGTCTTCATCGTGAAGTCGTACATGCTCTCGCTCCCGCCCATCGCAACTCCCTTCGGCACATCCAAGACCTTGCCGGAGCACCCGGCGCTCGCCAGAGCGACCGAGGCGATGCCGGCAAGCGCCAGCATCGCCCGCCAGCCAGCCATGATCGCCGATACCTGTCGTCGCATCTCCACCCTCCTTAACCCCGCTCCGGCCGCCGTTATTGCCTCTCGGCGGGAACCGGGTGGCCCGCCGGAATGAAGGTCAGAGAGACGGAATTGATGCAATAACGAAGGCCGGTGGGGGCGGGACCGTCGTCGAAGAGATGGCCCAGATGCCCCGAGCACCGGGCACAGTGGACCTCCGTCCGCACCACCCCGAAGCTCGTGTCCGTCTCGGTGGCCACCGCCTCCGTGGACACCGGGGCCCAATAGCTCGGCCACCCCGTCTGCGAGTCGAACTTCTGGGCGGAGGCGAACAGGGACGCCCCGCACGCGGCGCAAACGTAGGTCCCCGGCTGATGGTGGTTCCACCACGGGCCCGAACAGGCCAGCTCCGTGTCCCGCAGCCGCATGACCCGGTACTGCTCGGGAGTCAGGATCCTCTTCCATTCCGCCTCGGTCTTCATGAGCCGCTCCTTGCCCGCAACGGGCTTCCCCGCCGCGGGAGCCTTCCCGCCCGGCCGGGCACCCAGCACCATCAACCCCGCCGCCACCGCCAGGGCCGCGATCCACCACCCTCTGGCCATCCTGAAGCTGTAAGGCCCCGGCGGCCCGGTTAGTTCCCGTCCCCCGGCAGGCCTCCCCCGTGGGCCTCTATCATGGGACTCATGCCACCGGCAGGCCCCGCCGGCCTCCCGCCGTCGCCCGTCACCGCCCGGGCCGTCTGCCTCGGGATCGGCGCAGGGATACTCATCTGCCTCCTCTCGGCCTACAACGACTGCTATCTCTCCAACACCTTGCTGGTGGGCAACTACTTCCCCGTCGCGTCCATCGTCCTCGTGTGCGTCCTGGCCCTCGGCGTCAACGCGGCCGCCCGGCGGTACCTCGGCGTCGCGGGGCTGTCCCACGGCGAGCTCATGCTGGTCTGGTCGCTCGTCGGCATCACGGGTTCCGTGTCCTCGTACTCGTGCGTCGGCTACTTCCCCTCGTTCGTCGTCGCGCCGGCCTACTACGCCTCCCCGGCCAACGAATGGGGCACCTACATCGTCCGGCACCTGCCGGACTGGATGGTGGTCTCCCGCGACCCCAACCATCCGGCCCTCCGCTGGTTCATGGAGGGACTGCCTAGGGGGCGGTCCATCCCCTGGGGGTCGTGGATCGGGCCGATCGCGGCGTGGGGAGGATTCGTCCTCGTCCTCTACGCCTCCAACCTCGCGCTCTGCGCCGTCTTCTTCCGCCAGTGGTCCGTGCGCGAGCGCCTGATCTTCCCCATCGTGCACATGCCCGCCGAGGTGGCGGCGGACCCCGCGCCCGGCCGCCTGCTCAACCGCTTCTTCCGCAACCCGGGCGCCTGGGCCGGGATCGCGATCCCGGTCCTGCTCTGGGGCTGGAAGGGACTGCGGTCGTACGTGACCGGCCTGCCCGACTTCCCGCTCTCGTGGAACCTCTGGAGCATCTTCCCCGACCGGCCGTGGAGCGAGTTCCGGCTTCTCAGTGCCGAGGTCTTCTTCTCCGCGATCGGGCTCTCGTTCCTGCTCACGCGCGAAGTCGGGCTCTCGTTCTGGCTCTTCTACGTCCTCTACCGGGCGAGCTGGGTGTTCGTCGCGTGGCTGGGCGCCGGCGGAACGGGCTTCTTCGGCAACTGGTGGACGGGGTTCACGGTCTTCCAGGCCTCGGGCGGCATGTTCGCGGTAGCGGCGTTCATGTGCTGGACGGCGCGGCGGTCCCTGGCCGCCTGGCTCCGCCGCGCCGTGACCGGCAGGTCGGACCCCGTCGAGGACGCCATCCCCCCGTGGCTGTCCCTGCTCCTGATCGCCGGAGGGTTCCTGGCGATGACGCTCTGGCACGTCGTCGCGGGCGCGCAGTTCTGGGTGGGAGCGCTGGCGACCGCGTGCACCCTCGTCATGCTCCTGGTCATGGGCCGGGTCGTGGCCGAATCCGGCATGCTCTTCCTGAGCTCGATCACGGAGCCGTTCCGGGTCATAACCGGGCTCTTCCCCGCCTCGTGGATCAGCGGCGCCTCGCTTGCCTCGCTCGTGATGCACCGCGGGATAATCGCCGAGGACACGCGCAAGATCCTGATGCCCCACCTGGTCAACGGACTCAGGGCCGCCGAGGAGGGCGGCCTGCCCCTGCGCAGGGTCCTCCCGGTTTTCGCGCTGGCCGCCGCGCTCGGCGTCGCCGCGGGCGGCTACGGGTTCATCACGACCAGCCACAAGTACGGTGCGACCAACGTGGAGTCCTGGGCCGCCGTCATGGCGCCCATGTACTACTTCGGCGACGCCGCCAACCGGCAGAAGAACCCGCCGGAGTTCGCGATGCTCAAGATCGGGACCCACGCCGTCTGTCCGACGAACCTCGCGCACATGGTCGTGGGCGCCGCACTCGTCGGGGGGATGCTCGTCCTGCGCGGCCTGTTTGCCTGGTGGCCCCTGCACCCGTTCGGCTTCATCTTCTGCTCGACCTGGGCGATCCAGCGCATCTGGTTCTCCATCCTGATCGGATGGTTGTGCAAGACCTGCGTGATGGGGTTCGGGGGGGCCCCCGCCTACCGGCGGATCCTGCCGTTCTTCATCGGGCTCGCGATCGGCGAGTGCACGATCTCGGTCATCCTCACCGTGGCCGGACTGCTCACCGGCATACCCGGGATCCCGTGCGTGCCCTGACGGCCGCGGCTCTGGGGCTCGCGCTCATGGGCGCGGGATGCGCCTGCGACCGCGCCGGCCGGGCGTTCCGCGCGGACGCCCCCGGCGAGGAATGGGTGCGCACCGAGCTCGTTTTCGGCCTGGGATTGCCCGGGAATCGCACCGTGACCCCGGCGGAATGGCAGGTGTTCCTCGATGCCGAGGTAACGCCGCGGTTTCCCGCGGGACTGACGGTCCTCGACGCCTCCGGCCAGTGGCGCAACGCCGAAGGCCGGGTAACGGCCGAGCCGGCCAAGGTGCTCCTCCTCCTGCACCCGCCCGACCCCGCGCTCCACGCGAGGATCGAGGAGATCCGCGCCATCTACCGGAAGCAGTTCGGGCAGGAATCCGTCCTGCGGGCCACGAGCCCCGTAAAGGTGTCCTTCTAGCCGGCTAGCGAGACCCCACGCCGGTTTCCCGGGCGAAATCGAGGATGGTGCGGACAAGCTCCGGCGTCGTCCCGGGCGAGAGGCAGTCACCGGCGAGCACGTGACGGCGGGCGCCGGGGAGGTCCACGCACTTCTTCCGCGACGACCCGATCCGCTCGAACGCCCGACGAATCGCGCCCACGTTCACGAGCTCGTCGCGCCCCGTGTAGACGACCAGCGCCGGGATCGCCAACCGCTCCAGGTCCAGCCGGGACCCGAAATCCGCGACCGCCATCATCTCGGCCAGCGATTCCGACCGCGACCGGATCGTCCAGATCCGGGCGGCCTCGGCATTCTCGGCGATCAGCACGTGGGCCCGGCCCGCCACGATCCGCGCGAGCTGGCGGCCCCAGGGCCACAGGAGCCACCGGGTCCGCGGATCGGCCGGGGCGAAGTTCGGCGAGACCAGGACGAGGAGAGCGGCTTCGGGCCGCGTGCACGCGAGCCAGGCCGCGAGCGGCGCCCCAGTGGACATCCCGATGAGAACCACGCGGCGGCCGATCCGCCGCCCGATCGCCCAGGCCTCGTCCGCGTCCTCGAACCAGTCGTTGGCACGCACGTGCCCGAGCGCCTCCTCGTCGGCGCCGTGTCCGGCGAGCCGGGTGTAGAAGACGTTGGCACTCCACGCTCCGGCCAGCCGGTCGCACACCGGCGCGAGCTCGTCCCGGCTCGCGGGGAATCCGTGCAGGTACACGATGGAGACCGGCGTCGGCGTCTTCGTCGCGGGATCGGCCCACCGGATGCCCTTCGCGCATCCGGGCCGAAGGTTCGGCACCCGGGACTCGGCGGACGCAAGATAGGCGTCGAGGTCGGCGGGGAGCACGACGTCCCCGACCTTCGGACGCGCCCGGGAACGGGGACCCAGGACGGCCAGCAGCGCGACGACCGCGATCAGCCCGAGACCGGCGGCAATCCCCCTGCCATACATGGATTAATTGTACCTCCGCAAGGATTCCGCATCCCCCGCGATCCGCTCCCCCGAGCGCGTGCTACGATCGAGTCCTGGGTCAAATGCGCATACGGTGGCCACTCCCCCTCGCGTTCGTCACGGCGGCATTCGTGCATGCCGGATGCGCGACCCAAGGCCTCGTGAAGCCCGTCGCCGAAGAGACGCCCGCTCCTGCCGCGGAGACGCCCAAGCCCGCCGGGGTCGAGGCGACCCCCGCCGTTCCGGCGGACGCCGGAACGGCGCGCGCTCCGGAGACTCCGGCCGCCCCGCGCCGCGTGAAGCGAGTCATCAAGCGGCGTGCCACCGTCGCCGCAGCCCCCGTGCCCTCCGCCACGGTCATCACCGCCGGCGGACCGGACTCGAAGGGCGGACGCTCGTGGTGGTGGCTCATGCTCCTGATCCTCCTTCTCGTGGCTGGACTGGTCGCCTGGAGGTCGGCCCGCGGACGCGGAGTGAGCCCGTCGCTGCCCGGAGGAGCCGGCGGCCGCGCCCCCCCCCGCTCCACCTGAACCAGCCCCTGGCCCCTTGGGGCCCGACGGCAGTATCCGGCGCCATCCCCAGCCGGCGGGAGACCATCCGGCTGGAGGCCCCCACCCGTTGCGGTGGATGCGATCACGTGCGCCCCGGAGACCTTGTGTTCGCCCGGCCGCGCGATAGGATTCCTACTGGGCCACACGGCGGAGCCACACGGGAGGACTGAGAGCCAATGATCGTCCGATTCTGGGGTGTGCGGGGAAGCATCGGGTGCCCGGGCAAGGAGACGCTGCGCATCGGCGGCAACACCGCCTGCGTCGAGATCCGGGCCCGCGACCGGATCATCATCATCGACGCCGGGACCGGGATTTTCCCGCTGGGCAATGCCCTGATGAAGGAACACCACCCCCTGGAAGCCAGCCTCTTCTTCACGCACATGCACCAGGATCACGTCTGCGGCTGGCCCTTTTTCGTCCCCGCCTACGTGCCGTCCACGCGGCTCCGCGTCCACGGCGAGCGCAAGCTCGGGAAGGACGTCCGCGGCGTCCTGAGCGACTACATGTCACCGCCCTATTTCCCGGTGCCGCTGTCGATCATGCGCGGCCGGCTCTCTTTCCATACCGTACGGCCCGGAACCGCGGTGTGCGTGAGTTCCGGCGTAACCGTGCGCGTCGGACGGCTCAACCACCCGAACGGTGCGCTCGGCTACCGGATCGAGGCGGTGGAACGCGGCCGCCGCCGGATCGTCGCGCACTGCGCCGACTCCGAGCACCAGAGCGGACCGGACCCGAACATCGTGAAGCTGGCCCGGCATGCCGATGTCCTCGTCTTCGACGCCATGTACACCCCCGCCGAGTACGCCGCGGGCATGCGGGGGCGCGGGCACAGCACCTGGGAGGTCGGGATCGCGACCGCGAAGGCCGCGGGCGTCAAGCGGCTCGTCCTCTTCCACCACGATCCCCGGCACGACGACGCCGCGATGGCCCGGCTCCTGCGGGAAGCCAGGCGGCGCTGGCAGGGCGTCTCGATCGCAACGGAAGGAACGCCCCTCACCGTCTGACGGTCGCGCCCTCCAGCGTCACGAGACCGGCGAGAACTAGGCGGACGGGCGGACGGTCGCCCCGTACCCGGCCTCTTCCACCGCACGGATCAGCGTCGCCGTGCCTTCCGCGCCCAGATCCCCGCGCACCGTGGCGCGTCCATCCTTGAGGTTGACTTCCACCTGCACCACTCCGGGCACACCCGAGAGGGCCTGCGTCACGGCTCTCACGCATCCGTCGCATCCCATGCCGTCGATGACCAGAACCACCTGCCGATCAGCCATGATGTCCTCCTGTCATCTGGAACGCCGGCGGCGGCGCGAACGTTCCGGTGCCGCCGGAAAGAGCCTGGGGCCCCAGCGGAATCGCACGATCTCGTAGCCGACGATGCCCAGCAGAAGGGCGCCGGCAAGCCAGAACTCGATCCGCCGGACCCCGCCGATGATCTCGCGCGCGGTCTCGCTCATGAAGAATCCGAGCGAGGTCAGGAGCCCGACCCACGCCGCGCATCCGAACGCGTCAACCAGGAGGAACTTGGCCGGAGGCATGCGCTGGATGCCCCAGAACAGCATGCTCACGTACCGGATCCCGTAGACCACGCGGGCGGCCAGGAGTTCCCAGGCCCCGATGCGGCCCACGAGACCCGCCACCCGCGGGCACAACCGCCGGTAGACATCCGTCCGCCTCGCGCGCGCCGACCAGATCCACCCGACCGTGAAGAACACGCAGTCGCCCGTGAGAGCCCCGAGCGAGCCCGTGAGGAAGGCGCTGGTCGCATCGAGGTAGCCCAGATGCGCCAGCACTCCCGCCAGCAGGGGCGTGAGGTCGTTGTCCAGCGTGTTCCCGAGGAACACGGCCGGCAGGCCGAACCGGATCAGGATTTCCTCCATAGAAGTCCCATAGTAGCAGAGCGCTTTCCCCCGCCTCCGCGGGATCGCTATCATGGAAACCATGGCGATTCGGCCGAACGACTCCCTGAAGAGACTCGATCCGGGCGCGCGGACCGCAAGCCCGGACTGAACCGGGATGCTCGAGCGGTTCCCCCTCGACGCCGGCTGGCAGGTCGCATGGACGTCCCACCAGGGCGGCTCGCCCCGCCCGGAGGCTGCTCGCGGACCCTGGTTGCCCGCCCGCGTGCCCGGAGACATCCACCTGGATCTAATCGCCGCCGGGCTCCTGCCCGCCGACCTCTACCGTGGCGACGACCTCGACCACGCGGGCTGGATCGAGGAAACGGACGTCTGGTACGCCCTCAAGCTCTACGCGCCCCCGGTCGAGCCGGGCCGGCGCGTGCTCCTCGTCGCCCACGGCTTGGACACGTACGCTTGTCTCTGGCTCGACGGCGAGGAGGTGGGCCGGTCCGCGAACATGCACCTGCGCCGCGAATGGGACGTGACCGCGCGGCTGGCCTCCGGCCCGTCCCACGACCTCGTGATCCGGCTCGCCAGCCCCCGGTACGAAATCCCGTTCGATCCCGCCCTCACCCCGCTGGTCTGGTCGCCCGAGCGCGTCTTCTGCCGGAAGGCCCAGATGAGCTTCGGCTGGGACATCGCGCCGCGGCTCATGACCCGCGGAATCTGGCGGCCCATCGAACTCGTGATCGCGGACGCCGGACGGCTGACCGACGTGACCGTGCGCACGATCGGCCTCCGCGATGGGGGCGTCGACGCGCAGGTGGTCGCCGGCGTCGACTGGGCGGGCGCTACGGGCACGCCCGGCCGGATCACGGGCACCGTGCACGGCGTGCCGTTCGACGCCCGGGGCCTGCTCCAGCCGGGCGCCAACGAACTCGTCGGCGCCGTCCGGATCGAGCGCGCGCCGCTCTGGAACCCGATCGGCCTGGGCGGGCCCCGGCTCGTACGGGTGGAGGCGACCCTCGAGGCGGACGGGATCGCCATGGACCGCGCGGAGTTCCGGACGGGCCTGCGCACGGTCGCGCTCGTCCAGGAGCCCCAGGACGGCGGGACGACGTCGTTCAAGTTTCGCGTCAACGGCCGCGACCTGTTCGTGACCGGGCTGAACTGGACCCCGCTCGACTCGATCTTCCCCCGCGTGACGCCGGAGAAGACGACGCGCGCCCTTGAGGCCATGGCCGCGATCGGGTGCAACATGCTCCGGGTCTGGGGCGGCGGCGTATACGAAACCAGGCATTTCTACGAGGAGTGCGACCGGCTCGGCATCATGATCTGGCAGGACTTCATGATGGCGTGCGGCTGGTACCCCCAGACGGACGAGTGGGCGCTGGTGTTCGACGAGGAGGGGCGGCAGGTGGTCCGCGACCTGCGCCGCCATCCGTGCATCGCGATCTGGGCGGGCGACAACGAGAACGACGCCTTCTGGCCCGAACTCGCGCCGAAGAACCGGCTGACGCGCGAGGTACTCGCCGCCGTCTGCCGCGACCTGGATCCGGACCGGCCCTACGTGCCCTCCTCCCCCATGTCGCCGCAGTCTGCCGACCCCAACGCCCAGACCGAGGGCGACGTGCACTCGTACTGCCACGGCGAGGACTACCGCATTCCATGGTTCTGGAACATGAAGCCCCGGTTCCTGTCCGAGTTCGGCCACCTCTCGCTCCCGTCGCTCGCGCTCATCCGCCGGACGTTCCCGGCCGGCACCGAGTGGCCGCTGACGAGCGCGATGTGGTCGTACCACGGCGCCGACACGATACGGCGCAAGGACTTCCGCGGCGCCGGGCACATCCTGAAATCCCTCAAGGCCTGCGGCAAGCCGGACCCGAAGACGATCGAGGAAGCCGTGACAGCTTCGCAGGATCTCCAGACCGAGGCCGTCGTGGCCTGGATCGAAAGGTTCTCGGCCGACCCCGGGTTCTGGGGATTCATGCTCTGGAACGTCTCCGACTGCTGGCCCCAGCAGTCGGACTCGGTCACGGACTGGGACCTGACACCGAAGGCGATCTACCACGCGCTCGGCGACCTCTTCCGGCGGCTCCAGCGGTCCCGGCACGGAGCCCTGCCCTGACTCGCGGCGAGGCCGCTGCGCTGCTCGCGGAAGCGCGGTTCGCCAGGATCGGGATTGTCGGCGATTTCGCCATCGACGCCTACTGGACCCTCGACCCCGCCAGGAGCTCGATCTCGCTCGAAACCGGACTGGCCACCCGTCCCATCCGCGAGCAGCGGTACGAACTCGGCGGCGGTGGCAACATCGCGGCCAACCTGGCCGCGCTCGGCGGCCGGGTCTTCGCCTTCGGCGTCACCGGCGACGACCCTTGGGGCCGCGAGCTCGCCCGCCAGCTCGACGCGCTGGGGGTCTCCCCGGCCGGGCTCCTCGTCCAGCCGGAGCGGTGGGCCACCCCCGTGTTCGTGAAGCCCCACCTGGAAGGCACCGAGCAGGCCCGGTTCGACACGGCCGACTACAACGAGCTTTCCCCCGCGACGGGACGCCGGCTCATCGCCCAGGTCGAGGCCAGCCTGCCGGACCTGGATCTCGTGATCATCAACGAGCAGATCCCGGACAGCCTGCACGCGGAATGGTTCCGAAGGGAGCTGTGTGCGATGGCGGACCGGTGGCAGGGGAAGTTCATCGTGGATAGCCGGTACCACGCCAACGAGTACCGGGACGCGTTCCTGCGGATCAACGACCGGGAGGCGATCCAGTTCCAGGAAGGCGGGGAACGTCCGGATCGGCCGTCGCGCGAACGCGTCATCGCCGCCATGGAAGCTCTCTTCGCAAAGGCCCGTCAGCCCGTCTTCGTCAGCCGGGGACCCGACGGCGTCGTGATCCGGGACGCGCAGGGGCTGCACGAGGTTCCCGCCCGCCGGATCGACGGCCCGATCGACATCGTCGGCGCGGGCGACAGCCTGCTCGCCGGCATCAGCCTCGCGCTGGCACGCGGCCGGGACCCGGTGGCGGCCGCCGAACTCGGCATCCTCGCCGCCTCGGTGACGGTTGCGAAGCTGCGCCGGTGCGGCACCGCCAGCCCGGCCGAGATCCTCGCCCTCCTCGGCTGATACTCCGTCAGTACGGGAAAAGCTTGTCGAGCGGAATCTCCTCGACGTCACCGAGGGCCTTGAGGGCCTTAAGGTCCACGCGATCCTTGTTGCCCAGAATCCCGAGGGTGAACGGCAGCCCCGCGATGTGGCGGGAGAACGCCTCGAGATCCTTCAGCGTGTATTTCTGGGCCCGCGCGAACCAGGCCGGCCGGGGATCCGTGGGGCGAAGCCCCAACTCCTCCCACCGCATGACGACCTCGGGCACGCCCCGGAAGTGTATCGGGTTCGTCCGGTAGCCCTCGACGATCGACCGCTTCGTCTCGGCGAACCGCTCCGCGGACAGCGGCGGCTGGTGCAGGAGCTCCTCGAGCAGGCTGGCTGCGTCGAAGGTCTTGTCGCACTGCGTGGTCACGACGCCCAGCACGCGGTTCTCGTCCCCGGCCCAGTGGCCCTGGCCGTAGCCGCCCCAGGCCGAATACGCCAGCGCCCGGGCCTCCCGGATCTCCTGGAAGACCACGGAGCTCATGGACCCGCCCATGTAGCTCCCGAAGAACTCGTAGTCCGTGAACCGGGCGGGGTCCAGGATGCCGTCCGGCGCGTGGACGCGAATCTGGGACTGCACCATCTCCCGGTGGGTGAAGACGACCCGCGGCTTCGTCTCCTTGAGGTAAACGATTGGACCCGACTTGCGCTTAGGCCTGGTGGGCTTCAGTACCGCCGCGACGATCCGCTCGATCTCGTCCGCCGACCGGGTGCCCACGTACCGCACGTCGGCCGGGTAGTCGAGGACGGACCGGGCCAGCGCCAGCAGGCGGTCCCGGTTCAGCGCCCGGTACTCGGCGTCCGACAGCTCCCGCAGCACCGGGCTCTGCGCGCCCCGCCCGGCATACCCCAGAAGGGCGGAGAAGACGTAGTCCGGATTCTTCTTGTTGTCCCGGTGCACCCCGATCGCGACATCGACCATCTTCTCGAGCGTCCCGGGCTCGACCCGCGGGTCCGTGATTCGCTGGAACGCCAGCCGGACCGTCTCCTCGAGGTTGGCCTCGAGCCCGCTGACCGACATGAAGATCCACCGGTCGGAGGCGCCGATCCCCGCGCCGCTCCCGAGGGCGAATAACCTCTTCTTGTACGCCTCCGCCGTGAGGTCGCCGGCCCCCGCCTTGTCCAGCAGGTCGAACGCGGCCCCCATCTCCTTTTCGTCGGCGGTCCCGAAGGCCCAGCCGATCGACAGCGTGAAGACGTCGTTCATCGGGTTCGGCCCCGTGTAAAGCTTCCCGAACGGCCGGTCGCTGACCGTGTAATCCGTGCCCGAGACGATCCACCGGGGCTGGATGGGCTTCGCGGGGAGGGTGACGATCGACCGGAAGAAGGCCGACTCCCGCTTCGGGTCCAGCTCGACCTTTGTGAACGCCGGCTTCGCAATCGAGGGCAGGTCGGGCTTCCCCGCCCGCCGGAAGGCGACGACGCGGTCCGGTCCCAGGTACCGCCGCGTGACGCGAAGTACGTCGGCCTTCGTCACCTTGCGCGCCCGCTCGAGCCACGCCGCCGTGCGCGCCCACTCCTCCTCCCGGAGGAACGAACCCATCATTCGGCTCACCCGCGCCTCGTCGGACTCCAGCGCGCGCTTCTCGCTGACCTCCCAGTTCGTCACGACCGCCCGGATATCGTCGTCCGCGAATTCCCCGTTTCGAAGCCTCTCCATGCAGAAGAGCAGGAGGTCCTCGGCCTGTTCGAGCGTCTGGCCCGTCTTCGGCACCGCCCACATGGCCCAGAACCCCGCCTCGTTCTGGAAGGAGTTCCAGCTCCCCGCCCCCTTCACCTTCTGCTTCTGGACCAACTCGAGGTTGACGATCCCCGTGGTCGCGTTGTCCACGAGCATGTCCATGATCATGAGCGCGTCGGAATCGGAATGCAGGACCGGCACGGTCGGCCACGCGATGATGATCTTCTCCTCCGCCTCGAACTTCACCTCGACCTGCTTGACCCCTTCGGGGGGCGGAATGGGGTAGGCCTGCGGGGCCGGGACGGCCGCGGGCGTCCAGCTTCCGAAGTGCCGCGCCACCAGCTTCAGCATCTCCTCCCGCTCGAAATCTCCGGCGAGCACGATCGCCATGTTGTTCGGAACGTACTTCACCCGGAACTGGTCGTAGACGCGCTGGAGCGACGGGTTCTTGAGGTGCTCGATCGTGCCGAGCGTCGGCTGAGTCCCGTACGGGTGCCGGGGATAGAGGGCCAGCCCGAGCGCCTCGTAGAGCCCGGTTTCCGGGTCGTCGATCGACATGTTCTTCTCTTCGTAGACCGTCTCGAGCTCGGTCGTGAAGAGCCGGAAGACCGGGTTCGTGAACCGGTCCGACTCCAGCCGGGCCCACGCCTCGGCCCGGTTTCGGGGGAAGTTGCAGATGTACGCGGTGCCCTCGTCCATCGTGAAGGCGTTCACGCCGTCGAAGCCGAGCTGGTTGTAGAGCTTGTCCAGCTCGTTGGGGACCTCGAGCTTCATCGCCGCCACGTTGGCCCGGTCGATCTCGCCGTACAGGCGATCCTTCTCCCCCGAGTCCGTGGCCGTGAACCGCCGGGTGTAGAGGTCCACGATCCGGGCCTGGAGCGGCTTCTCACGCTCCCACGACAGCGTGCCCAGGCGGGTAGATCCCTTGAACAGCATGTGCTCGAGGTAGTGCCCGAGCCCGGTGCAGTCCGCGGGATCGTGCCGGCTCCCGCTGCGCACTACGATCCGGGCCGTGATCCTGGGTTTGTCGTGGCTCGGCGCGAGGTACACCGTGAGCCCGTTGGCGAGCCGGTGCACGGTGACCTGCATGAGGTCGTTCGCCAGCGGCGTCGCGACGACGGCCGGGACATTCGGCCAGAGCGACCGGTCGACCGCCGGTTTGGGTGAGGCCGCGAGCCCCGCACCCGCCGCCAGCCACGCGGCAAGGAGGATGGGCACCCCGCGGCGCACGGTCAGGCCTTCCCCATGATCTTCTTCAGCTTGCCTGCGGTGTCGCGGGCGAGCGCCATGTCCGGAAGAACAAGATCAGGGAGGCGCGAGAACGGAATCATCTCCGCCGTGACCGGGCCCCGGTAGTTGATCTTCTTCAGCGCCGCCGTCACGCCCGGCCAGTTCACGTCCCCGGCCATGAGGTCGTCGCCGAACCCGTGCAGGACCCCGCCGGCGTCCTGCCGGGCGAAGTTCTTGAAGTGCACGGCCTTGATCCGCTTGCCCAGGATCTGGATCCAGTGCTCGGGGTAGCCGTTGATGAGCACGTTCGCGACGTCGAAGTAGACGCCGAGCCACGGCGACTTGAACTGGTCCACGAACGTCCGCATCGCGACCGGGTCCGCGAGGAACCAGTTCCAGACGTTCTCGATCCCGATCGCGACTTTGGAGCTAGCCGCCGCCGGCAGGACCTTACGGATTCCCTCCGTGCAGCGCTTCCACACGTCCGCGTACGGCACGACCGGCTTCGAGGGGTCCCACGGCACCGCGACCGCTCCCGGGATCACGAGCACGACCTTCGCCCCGACCCAGCTCGCGACCTGGAGGTACTCCTTCGTGAACGCGACCGCCTTCGCGCGCACGGCCGGGTCCGGGGAGCTGTACGACTGGCCCCAGAACGCGCCGCTCGCGAGCGATTCGATCTTCATCCCGAGCCGGGCCGCCTCCCGCCGGATCTCGAGGCACCGGGCTTTCGTGATCCCCGGAGCGAATGCGCCGGTCTCGAACGTCAGCTCGACGCCCTCGAATCCCATGTCCTTGGCCTCGCGCAGCGCCAGCTCCACGGGCTTCTTCGCGTCGAAGCCCCCGATCGTCCAGTAGTTGATCTGCATCGTGCCGGATTTCATGGCGTCCTCCCCTTACAGCCTGACCCGGACCGTCTTTCCGGACCGTACGGACCGCACCTCGGCCTCGACGAGCTTCACGCTCTGCAGGGCCGATTCCGGGGTCACGACGGGCGACGCCTTGTTCTTCCGGATGCACTCGACGAAGTGCGCGAGCTCGTGCCCGTAGCCGTCGCCCGCCGGCGCCTTCACCTCGACGGTCCCGCCCCGGACCCGGTGCAGCAGGAGCTTGAGGTCCGGGCCCATGGCGAGCGTCGCCTTCTGCATCACGATCGCGAAGGTCATGGAGAAGGGGAACCCGGCCGCGAACTCCCAGGCTCCCTCGGCCGTCACGAGCTTGCCCTTCCCGTAGTCGTATGACGCGAGGATGTGATCCAGGCGGCCGGCCTTGAGTCCGCCGCCGTGAGCGGTCACGGACCTCGGCGTGCCGAAGGTGTGAAGCACAAAGTCCGCGTCATGGATGTGCAGGTCCAGCGCCGCGAGGCCGCTCCGGCGGGGGTCCTGAAGCCAGCCCTGCCAGCTCCACAGCGGGGAGCTCGAGAACCGGCGGAACGCGGCCGTAAGCACCCGCCCCCACTTCCCGGACCGCACCAGGTTCCGCGCCACCGCGTACTGCGGCCAGAACCGGATGCACTGGGCGACGAACAGGCGTCTGCGCGCAAGGCGCGCAGCCGTCACCACGGCGGCCGCCTCGCGGGCGTTGATCGCGAGCGGCTTCTCGCAGATCACGTGCTTGCCCGCCCGGAACGCCGCGATCGCGGCGCGAGCATGCAGGTACGTCGGCAGCGTCACATCCACGACATCCACGCCGGGATCCGCGAGCATGTCCCGGAGGCTCGAATACGTGCGCACCCCGGACAGGTTCACGCGCCTCCCGCCGCCGCCGATGTTGCCCCGGATGCCGGACCAGTCCCCCGCCCGCTTCTTCGGGTCCACGTCACAGATGGCCGTGACCTTCGCGTGTTTCATCCGGCCGTACGTGTCGAAGTGCATCTTGCCCATGAATCCGAGCCCGACGATGCCGATCCTGAGTGCCATCGGTAGCCTCCTTGTGTATTCCGTCCGGCCAACGCCGTCAGTCTACGCCCACCGCATTCAGGGCCGCAAGCCGTGGTCTTTACCCGATCTTGACGAACGGGCTCCCCGGCCGGGCGAAACCCCGCGCCCTCATTGACAACCGCGGCCCGGAAGGCCACAATACCTCCCGATGTTCAGACTCATTCCACACGAGGAGTCGTTCTTCGACCTGTTCGAGGAAGGGGCGCGCAACACGCACGCGGGGGCGCTCGCCCTGGCGGAGCTGTTCGCGGACTTCCGGGATGTCGAGGCCAAGGCCGCGAAGATCAAGGAGATCGAGCATAACGGGGACCGGATCACGCACGAGACCATGACCCGGCTGAACAAGACGTTCATCACCCCGTTCGACCGGGAGGACATCCACGAACTGATCACCCGGCTGGACGACGTTCTCGACCTCATCGACGCCTCGGTCTCGCGCATGATCCTCTACCGGGTCCAGACGATTCCCGACGACGCCAAGGCCATGGCCCAGGTCCTCGTGGAATCCACCAAGATTCTCGTGGACCTCCTGTCGCGCCTGCGGCACGACATGAAGACCGCGGCAATCCTCCAGATGTGCATCGAGGTCAACACGAAGGAAAACGAGGGCGACCGGATCCTCCACCACGCGCTCGGCGGACTCTTCGAGAACGGGCTGGACCCTGCCACGATCATCAAGTGGAAGGACATCTACGAGTCGCTCGAATCCGCGACCGACCGGTGCGAGGACGTGGCCAACATCGTCGAGGGCATCGCGGTCAAGAACGCCTGAACCCCGCCTGACCGCCTGCTCCACCATCCCGCCGGCCGAATGATCGCGTTTCAGGCCTTGGCCGGTCCTCGAATCGACCCCCCGTCCCGCGGGGCACCGAGCCCTCCCCCGCACTCCTGCTACACTCGGGACCATGAACACACCGGATACGCGGCTCACGATTGATCTCTCGGGACAGACGGCGGTCGTTACCGGCGGCTCGGGCCAGCTCGGACGCGTGATGGCGCGCACGCTGGCCCGGTGCGGCGCCGCGGTCGCCGTGCACTGCAAACAGAACCGGGCCAAGGCCGAGGCGGTGGCCGGCGAGATCACGGCGGCCGGCGGCCGTGCCGTCGCCGTCCAGGCCGACGTGACCGACGAGCGGTCGGTTCTGGCTATGCGCGACGCCGTCGCCGCGGCGCTCGGCGCGCCGGCCATTATCGTCAACAACGCCGTCGAGCAGTACAAGTGGACGAGTGTGCTGGAACAGGGGCTTGCGGACTACGAGAGCCAGTTCCGGTCGTGCGTCATGCAGAACGTGCTCATGGCGAAGGCCTTCGTGCCGGGGATGATCGCACGCCAGGGGGGCCGGGTAATCGCGATCTCGACCGACTGCGCGATGGAATGCCTGCCCTCGCAGAGCGCGTACACGGCGGGCAAGCGCGGGATGGATGCGGTCCTCAAGGTCCTCGCGCGCGAGGTCGGCGAGCACGGGATCACGGTCAACGAGGTGGCACCCGGATGGACGGTCAGCGACCGGGACCGGGAGAAGGGCACGGAGGTCCAGCCCGACTACGCCAGGATGATCCCCCTGCGCCGCCGGGGTACCGACCAGGAGATCGCGAACGTGGTCGCCTTCCTGGCCTCGGACCTCGCCAGTTTCGTGACGGGCGCCTTCGTCCCCGTGTGCGGCGGGAAGGCGATGTCCGCCCTGTAGGATCGCAAGGGGCCTTCGGCGCGAAGCCGGGAACACGGTTCGGGCGGTCATGGGTTGAATTGACATGGATCATGGACGTGGTAATCTCTGACAGGGGGAGAGCGGAAGGCACGAGGGGGAACGCATGGGTACGCAACTGACCGCCGCGGACGTCGAGCAGCTCAAGGGTGCACTGAAGGATCTTTCCTTCCTCCAGTACCTGAGCGCAGCCGAGACCGAGGCCCTGCTCGCCGGCTTCGATAAGGCCGAAATGAAGAAGGGCGAGCTCCTGATCGAGCAGGGCACGATCGGTTCGATCTTCTATATCGTCGCCTCCGGTTCCGTCGGCGTCTACCGCAAGCGCGCGTTCCTCGACAAGCAGATCGCCCGCCTGGGACCGGGCTCCTACTTCGGCGAGATGGCCCTGCTCAGCCGCCAGCCCAGGTCCGCCACGGTCGCGTGCGAGGAGGACGGCGTCGTTTTCACGCTCCTGCGCGACACCTTCCGGAACGTGCTCCTCGGCAACCCCCACCTCGCGGAGATGATCAACCGGACGGCAGCCAAGCGGCGGGAGGAACTGGTCGACATCGAGATCTCGGAGCGGATCACCCGGTCCCGGCAGACGCCGGGGACGCCGGCCTAGCCGACCGAGGCCCGCCGGGCAACCTCGAGCCGCCGGAGTTCCCTACCGAGACGATCCTCCCAGCCGGGATTCGTCGCCCGTTCCCCCTTCGCGTCCGTCAGCTTCGCGTACCCCCCGAGATCGAGCCGGCGATGGCCCGGCAGTTCGAACCGCGGCCGTCCCCCGGTCCGCCACCACCGGTTGCCGCGGAACGTGTTCGCGTCCACGGGGAACGAGGACTTCAGCACCGCCACGTCGGAGCGGGCGTCGACCACGAAGGTGTTGTCCGCGAACACGTTCCCGTGGGTCTCGCTCGTGAACTTGAGTCCCGGGGAGATCCGCGTGAGGCACAGGTTGCGTTCCGTCCGGCAATGGTGGGCCTGCCAGAAGAGGATCGCGCCGTAGTCGTTGGCCCGGCCGTCGTTCACGGACACGTTGCCCCGGGTCAGGCACCCCGTGCACGGGGCGTTGACGGGATCGTAGGAGCAGACCAGGTACCCGGCCCCGTCGTTGTCGTGCGAGTAGTTGTCGAGCATGGCGCAGTCCACGGCGCCGCCGTCGAGGTCGAACCCCCCGCCGTCGGCCTTGCCCCCGGCCGTGTGGTTGTCGAACGACTCGCTGAGCCGGATCACGCACCGGAGGGCCTGGAAGAACCAGATGCCGACCGGCGTCCGCCGGGTCCGGCCGATCCCGGACCTGTACGCCGTGCACCGCTCGATCACGCCGTCCCGGCAGTGCGAGAGCACGATGCCGTCGGTCGCGATATCGTGGACCCGGCAGTCGCGGACCGCGAACTTCTCGTGGTACTGCCACGGGTTCGGGCCTGGGGGCCACGGCCCGCCGGCCGTGATGCCGGTCGCGGCATGATAAACCTCGCACCCCGTGACCGTCCATCCGCGAAAGACCGTTCCGTCGGAAGCCCCCGCGTGGAAAGCGATGCCCGGTCCGCTGACGTCGTGCACGACGCAGTCCTCGATGCTGAGCCCCTCCGAAGGCGAGGCCTGGTGGATCGCGATCCCGGCCGCCCTTCCGCCCTCGCGCGCGAAAGGCGCCCACGGCTCCGCGCCGCAGAGCTCGAGCCGCGCCAGCCGCCACCACGAGACGGGACCCTCGTTCTCGACGACGGTCACGCCCCGGGGCGCCAACCGGGGCCGGGGACCGGACCCGTACGCGGCGACCGTGATCGGGCGCCCGGGACGGCCGCTCCCGCGCAGTCGCAGGGATTCGGCCCAACTGTCCCCGCGGCGCAGGAGGAGGGCATCGCCGGCGTGCAGCGCCTGCCGTCGGGCGCGGCGCAGGGTCTTCCAGGCCTTGGCGGGAGACCGGCCGGAGTTCCGGTCGCGGCCGTTGGTGGCGTCGACGTACCAGGTGCCCATCCGCACATCATATCAGCCGAGCCTGCGGGGTCTATTTCATCCGCTTGGCGACCCGGCCGGCGAGGGCATGCACGGCATCCTGCACTTCCGCGTTCACCCCCATCCGCTCGGTGTCGCTGAAGAGCACCTTTCCGGTCGTGACGTCCACGACCCGGACCGTGATGTAGAAGCGGTTCATGAACTTGCCGAATGAGCCGACGATCATGCGGCGGACGTTCAGGATTTTGCCGAGCTTGACCGCGCAATCCTGCGCCGTGCATCCGCTCTGCTGAAACGCGTGTTCGGCCAGGATCTTGTCCATGTTCGCCTTCTCCACCACGTTGAGCGTGCCCACCATGACCAGCTCGGCGCGGAGGAGCTCGGAGATGACCGCCGCATCGCTGGAGGACACGCCCTCGGGTTTCAGGTCCGCGACCGCGACGTTGAGCTTCGTCCCCGTGTCCTCGGCGGCCTCGGGAAGCGCCTCCCCCGCGGCCGCGGGGCGGGAATCGGACCGCTTGGCGCCGACGGCATACGACAGGCTGATGTGGTGCCCCGATCCCACCGCCGAGGCCTGCATCGCGTAGTCGAGCCCGATGCCCGCGTACATCGCCGACAACCCGAACGTGAGCGCCGGCGATCCCCCCGAGTTCAGCCCCATGTACCCGGCGCGGGCCCCCAGGTACTTGGCCAGCCACCACTCCACTCCCGCGCCGATACCCGGATTCCGCTCCTTCGCCGCCACGTACTCCGCCCCCACACTCAGGTTCATCGGCACATACGAGTAGGAAAGCCCGCCCCGGATCTCGAACGGCAGGGCCATGCCGAACGACGTCATCTCGTCCGGCGCCAGCGGATTCGGCCCGAGGTTCCGCGCCGACACGCCCCCCGTGATCCCCTTCCACGTCACGAGCGCGCCGGCATCCCCCGCCACCCCCGCCGAGCTCTCCCCCAGGTAGCTCTGGGAGAGGAACTTGGCCGTCACGCCGATGCGCACGACCTCCCAGCGGTAGGCGGCCGCCACGCCCGCCGCGATGTTGTTCACCGCGACCTTCGTCCCGGTCTCGTCACCCAGGAGCGACACCTCGGGAAACGCCGCGCTGTAGTAGGACAGGAACGCCCCGATCATGTTCTGCGGAGTACGCTTCCAGCCCACCCCCAGCCCCAGCGTCGTCTCCACGGACTGGAACTGCGGTCCGCCGTTAATCGCCACCTCGCCCTCGTTGGCCTGTTCCGCCAGCATGGCCGGGTTCATCCACGCCCGCATGATGTCGTGGCCTCCGAGCGTCACATCCCCCATCCCCATCTGCTGGACGCTCAGCGGCATGGCGAGGAACGCGGCCCCGGCCGGGGTCGTCGTGGCCGCCCCCGCGCGTCCTCCCAGCGCGGACGCCACGAGGACGGCCGCCGCGAGTCCCGTCGCCCGCCTCACTGGAGCTTCCGTTTCACGACGACGACGAACGGCAGGATGTCATCCACGCCGCCGCCCTTCGCCACCGCCCAGTGCACGCCCTGCCCGAGCTGGAGGATGCCGAGCCGTCCGTTCCTCGTCGAGATCTCGCCCATGCCCGACCAGTCCAGCACCACGTCTTCCGCCCCCACATACCGGTGCGCCTCGTCGTAGATGGTCAGGGCCACGTGCCCGCCCGCCTTCCCTTTGAACACGAAGTGCAGGTTGCTCGACGGATCCGACAGATCGAGCACGTTCGGGGCGACCAGCGCCGAGCCCTTCTTCACCTTGAAGAACCGCGCCGGCCGGATCTCGACGAAGGTCTCCACGGCGTCCACCCCCGCGCTCAACGGCGCACCGGAGTTGGAATCCACGCCGGTAACCGCCGCCGTGTAGACGAGGTGTCCCTCGCGCTGGGCCGTCACCCTCCACACGAAGACGACGCTCCCGGTCGCCGTGAGCGTCAGACCCCCGGTGGGCACGGGGCCGGAGACGACCTTGGCGAGCCTCGGGTCGGCCAGCGTCAGGGACGGCTGCACGTTCAGCACGTCGCTGATGCCCGTGTTCTCGACCGTCAGCCGGATCTCGGCGGTCTCGCCCTCCCTGACCTCGACGGGCGACGTCTCCGCCGAGGCGACCAGCCGGCCGTCGGCCGACACGACCAGCGCCGCCGTGGTCCGGGCGGCGGCCAGCGGGGCTCCCGAGTTGGCATCCTGCGCCTCGACCGTCACCGTGAACGTCAGCGTCGGCGGCGCCTGGATCGCCTGCACGATCCACGTGAACGCCACGGTCCCATGGCCCGGGATCGCGACCGGGCCGGCCGGAACCGGACCACCGACCTTCTCGCCCGCGGTCTCCGGCGCGGGCCCCACGTCGGCCGACGGCAACGCGCCGATCGCGGCCGCATCTCCCGTATTGGTGACCGTGAGCACGAGCGTGATCGGCTGGCGCGCCCCCAGCGGCGACGGGACCGTCGCCGCGAGCGCACACACGAGGTTCGCCCCGGTCTGCATCGTGGCCGACGCCGACGCTGCGGCCCCGACCGTGCCGCCCCCGGCCGTATCCACCCCCGTTCCCGTTCCCGTGAAGGACAGCCATCCCGCGCCGGAAGCCGTGTAAGTCCACACGAAGGTCTGCGACAGCCCCGACGCGATCGAGACCGGCCCGGCCGGGACCGGACCGCTCAGGAGCGTGAGCACGCCGGCCCCCCGGTTGACCTGGAGGGCGGGCGCCACCGTGTTCACCGTCGCGCCGCCCGTGTTCGTGACCGTGAGCTCCACCGTGACGAGTTGCTGCCACAACGACGCCACGGGCGGGGTGACGGCGAGCCCCGCCGCCAGCGTCCCGGCGGTCTGAAGCGTGACGCCCCCGGCCGCGCCCGATATCGCCGCCGTGAAGAACGTCCCGTCGGTGCCGGTCGCGGACGCCGAGAACGAGACCGCGCCCGCCCCCGATACGGAGTAGGTCCACCGGAACGTGACGCTCGACCCGCCCGGCAGCGTGACCGGGCCCGCCGGCACCGGCCCATTCACCGCCGCGACGAGCGATGCGCCTGTCGCCACCGTCAGCGACGGCGTGATCCCTCCGGCCGACGCCCCGCCCGTGTTGGTCACCGTGAGGTCGACCGTAAGCCAGTACCCGACATACCCGGGGGACGGGCTCACCGCCATCACCGACACCAGGCTCGCGGGCACGGCCACCGTCACGACCGATGACCCGGCCACGACCACGGGCGTGCCCGCGTTGACGTCGAGCCCGGCAACCGTCGCCGTGAGGGATACCACGCCCGCCCCGGTCATCGAGTACGTCCACGTGAACGATTGGGCAGCCCCGCCGGGAATCGTGAGGGGCCCGGCCGGAGACGGCCCGCTGAGGAGCGTGAGCAGGCCGGACCCCGCGTTCACCTGGATCGCGGGCGTCGCGCCCTGGACGGCCGCGGCCCCGGAGTTCGTCACGGTCAGCACCGCCTGAACCGTGGCCCCCGCGGCCGCGGGGTTGGGCGAGCACGCGAGCGTCCCGGCCAGCGACGCCGCCGACTGCACGACCATCGCGGCCGACCGGACGATCGAGAGCGCGCCCGCCGAGACCGCGTCCGTGCCCGTCACCGTGACCGTGAAGAGCAGGTTCCCCGCCACGGTCGCCGTGTACGTCCACGTGAACGTGACGGCCCCCCCTCCGGCGAGCGCGACGGGCGGCGACGGTATCGGCCCGCTGACGAGAACCGCGGCTCCCGAGCCCGTGACCAGCGGCGCCGCGGGACTCACCCCGTTGGCCCCGGCCGCGCCCGTGTCGGTCACGGTCAGCGTCAGGAGGAAGATGTGCCCCACGCTCTGCGGATTCGGGAGTACGCTCATCGACCCCGCCAGCGCGGCCGGAGGCAGGATCAGGGCGCCGACTGTATTGCTGTAATGCATCACCTGGGCGCACGAGATGCCACCCGTGGCGTACGCCGTGTTCGACACCTGCGTGGGGTTGCCAACGACACCGTAGGTCCCCGCGATCGTGAACGTCGTGCTCGTCCCCGGTCCGAGGACGAGCCCGGCACCGGTCCAGACGAACCGGGTCCCCGATACCACGCTCGTCACCACCGGCGCCGCCCAACCTGGCGGCGTCCCCGCCGCCGGTCCCGCCACCACGGCGGAAACCGTGTCGACCACCGTCAGGTTCTGGATCGTGACCTCACCGGTATTGGCGACCGTGATCGTGTACGTGACCGGCAACCCCACCGCGGCAGTACCCGTCACCTGCTTGGTCACCGTGAAGTCCATGACCGGCGCCGACAGGACGAAGCCGGGAGACGGGCTCGTGCTGACAACCGTCGCCGAGCACGCGCTCGTCCCGGTCGCGTACGCCGTGTTCGAGACCGCCGTCTGCACGCAGATCGGCCCCACCACGCCCGTGATCGTGAACGTGAACGACTTGCCCGGGCCCAGGTTCGCAGCGGCGCTGTTCCAGCCGAACAGCGTGCCGGACGAGCTGTTCGTGACCGACGCCGCCCCGAATCCGGCCGGCTGGTCCCCCGCCGCCGCCGTCACCACCGGCGAGATCGTGTCCGTCACGGTCAGGCTCGTGATCGTCGCGTCCCCCGAGTTCGCCACCACGATCCGGTACGTAACCGGCGACCCCGTTCCCGGCGACGCCGGCGTCTGGGTCTTCACTATCGTGAGCCCCGTCACCGGCGCAGGGACCACGAACCCGACCGGGTTCGTGGTCAGCACCGTGGTCGAGCAGACTGCCGTGCCCGTCACGAACGCCGAGGCGGACGCCGCCGTGTTCGCGCAGACCGCCCCCACCGTCCCCGTGACCGTGAACGTGAAGCTCTGACCGAGCCCCAGGTTCGCCGCGCTGCTGCCCCAGGTGAACACCGACCCGCTAGCCACCGTGGGCGTCGGGAACCCGCTCGGCTCGCTCGCCGTCGCGCTCATCACCAGCCCCGGAATCGAGTCCACGACCACGAGGTTCGTGATCGTCGCCGTCCCCGTGTTGGTCACCACCACGCGGTACGTGACCAGAGATCCGATCGCGGGCGATGCCGGCGTCTGGAGCATGGACACCGCCAGCCCCGTCGTCACCGGCGGCAGGAGCATCCCCGCCGCATTGCCGAGGTGGTTAACCTGCGCGCACGAGATCCCGCCCGTCGCGTAGGGCGTGTCAGAAACCGGGGTGGGAACGCACACGACGCCGTAGTTCCCCGAGATCGCGAACGTCGTCGTCGCGCCCGGCGACAGGCTCAGCCCCGCCCCGCTCCACACATACCGTGTCCCCGACGCCACGCTCGTCACCACCGGCGCCGCCCAACCGGCCGGCGTCCCCGCCGCCTGGTTCGCGATCACGGCCGGTACCGTGTCCACGACCGTCAGGTTCGTGATTGTCGCCGTGCCCGTGTTGGCCACGATAATGCCGTAGCTCATGGCCGCACCCACGGTGCCGCCGCCGGTCAACTGGCTCGTCACCGTGAAGTCCATGGTCGGAGCCGTGATCACGAACCCCGCGGCCGGTGCGGAGAGCGCCGACGCCCCCGCGCAGGTACCCACACCGGCGACGTACCCCGTGTTCGACACCGCCGTCTGGACGCACACGGATCCGGCCGCCCCCGTGATCGTGAACGTGAAGGTCGCGCCTGGCACCAGCAGGGCCGCCGCCGACGCGCTCCAGACGTAGATCGTCCCCGAGGGCCCCTGCGTCACTCCGGGAGCCCCGAACGGGGCGGTCTGCTCGGTCGTCACTCCGACCACCTGGGGCGCGACGGTATCCGCCACCGTCAGGCTCGTGATCGTCGCCGTCCCCGTGTTCGAAACCACCAGCCGGTACTTCACCGGGTCGGCGGAATTGACCGGCGCCTGGACCACGTCCTGGCGGAGGGCCACAGCCGTGACGTAGGGCGCGATCACGGACCCGGCCGCCACCGCCGAATGGGGGGCAGCCCGCGCGCACGAGTTCCCGCCCGTCACGACGACCGTGTTCGAGAGCTGGGTGGGGACACAGACCAGCCCGTAGGCCCCCGCGATCGTGAACGTCGTGCTCGTCCCGGGCCACAGCGTCAGCCCCGTCCCGGTCCATACGAACCGGGTACCCGACGCCACGCTCGTCACCACCGGAGCCGCCCAGCCCGCGGGCGTTCCCGCTGCCGCCCCGGTCACCAGGGCGGCGACCGTGTCCGTCACCGTCAGGTCCGTCACGGTCGTCTCCCCCGTGTTCGCGACCGTGATCTGGTACGTCACGACCGACCCCACCGAGCCTCCGTCGGTGACCTGGTGCGTCACGGAGAGGTCCGTCACCGGCCCCGCCACGACGAACACGGGCGACGCGCCCAAGAGACTCCCCGCGCCGTCGAAATAGGCCGTGTTCCCGATGGTGACCGTCGTGCAGACCGGGTCGACGGTCGCACTGAAGACGATCAGGGCCGTCCCACCCGGCGCGATCGTGGACCCGCTCTGGTCCGCCCGCAGGATCGCCCCCGCCGCGTTCGTCGTCCATCCCGCGGCCGGCTCCACGTTCAGGCTCCCCGCCTGGTACGTGAGCCCGGCCGCCAGCGTGTCGGTCACGTGGATCGTCGTCAGGGGCGTCGCGCCCGAATTCGTGATCGTCACCGTGAACTGGATCACGTCGCCCGGCACCGGATTCGCCTTGGCGCCCGCGGTCACGTTCCACCAGTCCTGGGTCACCCCGAACGCGGTTGAGATCACGGTCGCGTAGGCCGTCGCGCTGGTCTGCGTGAACTGCGCCCCGGTGGCCGTCACGCCCCAGACCGTGGTCCACGCGATCGACACGAGGTTGGTGATGATCGACCCGTCCGCCGTCGCCGCCCGCGCCGGCAGCGGTGCCGCGACCAGGATGCCCGCCACGACCCCGCAGGCCGACAGGACCCTCCGGACCCGCAACCCGCTCCTCACAGGACCGTTACCGAGTAGACCTGCATCGCACTCCGGTTCGGTCCGAGCATGTCCAGCACGAACCGGAGGTAGTAGGGCGACGCCTGGCCCGCAACGGGATCTGCTGCCTGCCAGCTTGCCCCGTCCGCCCCCCGGTACCGCGCCCAGGTCCCCGCCGACACCCCCGGCCAGCTCCCGAGAAACGCGTCATACGCCACGTTCGACGGCAATGGGTCCACGGCAACGAGGTTGAACGCCGACGCCACGGACGCGCAGTTGACGACCCAGATCGTATAGGTCATCGTGCCCCCGGCCGTCTGGGACGTGGGGCTCACGGTCTTCTGCACCAGCGCGCACGGATTCGCGACCATCGGCCGCGCCGTGACGCAGAACGACACGGACCATCCCCGGCCGGATGCGGATGAAAACGTAATGCAGGCCGTGTTCGTGATGACAGCCCCGTCGGCGGTCATCGCGGGGGCAGGCCCGGCCCAGCCGGCCAGCCCGGCGACCAGCATCGACGTGAATGCTCGGCCCGCGAGTTGCCGGATCGTGCTCACAGCACCGACACCGTGAATGAAGCGAACGCGCTTCGGCACGGCCCAAGCTGGTCCAGGACATACCGGAGGTAGTACGGAACCCCCTGCCCCACCAGCGGCGGGTTGACCGCCCACGTCGTGTTGTTCGATCCGCTCGCCGCGTACCAGCTCCCGCCCGACCCGCCGTTCCACGGGGCCTGGTTCGTGCCCATCGTCACGTTGTCCGGCAGGCGGTCCGTCATGGTGATGTTGAACGCCGAGCTGAAACAGGAGCAGTTGATGACCCAGATCCGAAACGTCATCAACCCGCCCGAAGCCTGAAGCGACGGCGTCACGATCTTCTGGGCCGTAATGCAGGGGGGAGGAAGGATCAGGGCCGTGGACGTCATGCAGAAGCTCACGGAGAAGCCCATCCCGATTGACGACATGTACGTGATACAGGCGACGTTCGTGATCATCGTCCCGTCCGCGACCATGGCGCTCGCCGGCCCCGCCCGGCTCGCGAGCCAGGCCGCCACGACCACCCAAGCTGCGAGTCTGCGCATGGTGCTCATTGCAGCGTCACTGTGAACGCCGAATACGCGCTGCGGCATGGCCCGAGCTGGTCGAGGACGTACCGGAGGAAGTACGGCGGCGCCTGACCTGACAGCGGAGCGTTCACCGCCCACGTCGTGTTGTTGGATCCGCTCGACACGAACCAGGCTCCGCCGGACCCGCCGTTCCACCCGGCCATGTTGAATCCCATCACCACGTTGTCCGGCAGGCGGTCGGTCACGTTGATGTTGAACGCCGAGCCCGTGCACGAGCAGTTCACGACCCAGATCGTGTAGGTCATCACGCCACCCGATTCCATCGCGGACGGATTCGCGGTCTTCTGGCCGGTGAGGCACGGGTTGCTGATGAAGACCCTCGCCGTGACGCAGAAGCTCACGGTGAAGCCATACCCCGACGGAGACGAATGCGTAATGCAGGCCACGCTCGTGATCATCGTTCCGTCGGACGTCATGGCGTTAGCCGGTCCCACCCCCGCGAGCAGGATGAGCAATCCAGCCACCCCGGCCAGCCGCCTCCCCCTCATTGCACCACCGCCCTGAACGTGACGGATGCGCTCGTGCCGGGTCCCAGCTTGTCCAGCGCCCAGCGCATGAAGAACGGCGACGTCTGCCCTGCCGGCGGCTCCGCGGGCTCCGCCGCCCACGTCGTCCCGTTCCCCGAATCCGACAGGTTCCACGACGACCCCGCCGGCACCCAACTCGTCATGCTGAGATTCACGTAGGCGACGCTGTCCGCGAGCTTCTCCTGGACCACGACGTTCCACGACGAGCACTGGAGCGAGAGGTTGACGACGCAGACCGAGAAGGTAAGCGTCCCGCCGGCGTTCATGATCGTCGGCGTGACCGTCTTCTGGGCCAGGATGACCGGGTTGGAGACGATCGCGCCGGCGGTAACGTTGAAGCTCATCGTGAAACGAGACGTGTAGGCCGGTCCCGCCAGGCCCCAGTACCCGGTCACGGAAGCGTAGTTCGTGATCATGGCCCCATCCGAGGTCATCCCCCGGACCTGCCGGGGCATCCCGAGCAGCATCACTACGGCGAGCGCGAGGATGGCGGGTTTCCTCACAGGATCGACGCCTTCCAGCACAGCAACGCGCTCTTCCCCGGCCCGATCAGGCTCACCACCCACCGGATTCCGTACGGCCCCGTCTGCCCCGCCGGACACTCCGAGCCCCAGTACAGCGTCCTGAACGCATTCCACGGTGGCTGCGATCCATACCCGAACGTGACAGTCGCCCCAGGAGTAGCGGTTATCCAGTTCTCCTGCCCCTGCACGTACGCCATCACCCCCGATGACCCCGGGATGATGTCGATCACGTGCACGTTGAACGCCGACGTGAAGGCCGACACGTTCGACACCCAGATGCAGTAGGTCAGGGTCGCCCCGCTGCTCTCGATGGACGGCGTCGCGATCTTCGTGGCCAGGATCTGGGGGTTCGCCACTAGCGCCACCCCCGTCACGCAGTAACTTGCCGAGTATTGGACGCCCGGGTTGACGGAGCCGTAGGTCATGCACAGCACACCCGTGATCAACGTCCCCTCGGCCGTGGCCGCCACCGCGCTCCCCGTCCCGCCCGCCAGGATCGCCGCAATCGCGACGGCCCCCAGCGTTCGCCGGACGCGCCCCAGACGACCCCCGCGATAGGTCATAGGATCGACACCGTGTAAGTCATCACACCCGTAGCTTTGGGGCCCAGTATGTCGGCCGACCAGCGCAGTTGGAGCGGCCCGGCCTGCCCGGTTGCCGGATAGCTCCCGCTCGTCCAGTTGGCGCCGGCGTTCGTCGACCATGCCGGAGTGATCGTCCCCCCCGGCGGATCGAGGGCATAGGTCTCCGCGCCTCCCGCAAACTTGACGTTTCCCGGCATGGTCTCCGTCGCCGTCACCGCAAACGCCGACGCATAGGACGAGGCGTTGGACATCGTGATCCGAAACGTGAGCGTCCCTCCCGCGCTCTGGATCGTCGGCGTGAGGACACGCTGCAGAAGCACCGCAGGCCTGGCCACCATCACGGTTGCGGTCGCACCGTAACTCAGGGTCACCATCATCCCCGAGTTGAGCCGGTAGGTGAAAGAGGCGAGGTTCGTTATGAGGGTGCCGTCGGCCGTGGCGGCCCGGCTTTGCGCGGCCCACGCCACGGCAGCTGCCGCCACCCACAGCCGGAGGAGCCGCGCGACCTTCACAGGATCCTCGCACTGAACGTCACGCACGCACTTTTCGCCGGTCCCACGCCCGGAATCACCCACCGCAGGTAATACGCCGGCGCCTGCCCCACCGTCGGGCCCCCGGCGTTCCACGGTCCCGCCGTGGCCGACGCGTTCGACTCCACCACCGCCCCCAGCACGAACGGCCCCCCGTTTGTCATGTCGTAGTTCGCGGGACTCATCGCCGCAAACGTCATGTTCCCCGGCAACGCGTCGGTTACCGTGATATCCCAGATCGACTCCGTCCGCTCGTTGACGACGCAGATCGAGTACGTCAGTGTCTCTCCCGCCCCGCCGGTCGCCGGCCAGACGGTCTTGAGGCCCCGGACGACGGGCGGACAGAGGACCCGGACCTGGATCGACATCGAGTAGGTGATCGTGTAAGCGACGTAACTGGGAAACCCGGATGACATCGTCATGGAGGCGATATTGGTGATCATCGTGCCGCATGCCGTGGCAGCTTGCCCTCTCGCCGGCAAGCCAGCAGCGGCGATGCACACCATGGCGCGCGCAAGAAGACCCACCACGCGCCGGAAATACTTCTTCTTTCGTGCACCCGCCGCGATCTTCACAGAACCGTTACGCAATACCGGACATACCCGGTCTGGTTCATACCCACTTTGCCCAGGATCCATCGGATATGCATCGGAGCGGCCTGCCCCGCATCGGAGGAGGAGTACCAGGGTCCGCCGAGGCTGGTCGCCCAAGAGACGGAAATGCTCGAGTACCCCCCCTGAACCCAGACGTTGCCCGGCATGGCGGGCGCCTTCACGACGTTCGCCGGAAGCGCGTCGTTCAAGGTCACCGACCACATCGTGAGCCCGCCGCAGTTCGAGAACCCGATCTCGAAACAGAGGAGGTCCCCCGGGTACACGCTCGGCGGGTCAGAAAGCCGTGTCCCGTTGGGATCGCCGAGGGCGACCTTCCAGCCCTTCATGCAGAGCTGGGGCGAGTCGGTTACCAACACCCAGGTGGATGCGCTGTTCGGGATGTTGATCATGGACACGCCGGGACCCGAAGAGCTTACGCCCGATCCGCCCGGAAGCGAGAAAGTCGCGGAGACGAAGTTCGTCAGGAGCATCCCCGAGGTCACTGAAGCCGCCAACGGCGCTGGGGCCGCCAGGATCGCGACCGGCACGACTGCCAGCCACCGCATCCTCATCCGAACGACACCACGAACGTGATCACCCCGCTCACGCCGACGCCGAGGCTTGGCACGATCCACCTCAGGAATATCGATGTCGCGGACGTCTGGCCCACCGGGGGCGCCCCGGCCGCCCACGACGTGTTGTTCCCCGACCACGACGCCGCGGGGACTCCCGATCCCGACCACGCGTCCACCTGTTGCATGAACCAGCAACCCGCCCCGTTCGGAAGCTTGTCGTTGATCGTAACGATAAACGCGGTGTTGGCCCCCCCGTTCGAGAACGATATGGTGTTCGTCACGTACCCGCCCACCGATGTCACGATCGTCGGCGTCGTGGCCTTCCAGAGAAACAACGACGGATTGGCCAGCAGGACCTTCATCGTGGCCGAGAAACTGACGCTGGCTCCCTGACCACCGCCCGAATAGGTCGCGGACGCAGCATTGGTCAACAGCGTACCCGTTTCCAGAAACGCCCCGGCCCTTCCGGCCCCGAACACGAACGCCAAGGCCGCAATCACCACCGCCCTACAAGCCATTCCCATCCACCTCCCCCTGGCAACCAAACTAGTTCACCGTAACGCGGAAACACGCACAGCCGGTCGTCCGCACTCCCACGACCGGCGCCGTCCACCTCAGCCACCGCGTCCCCGCCACGGGGTTCCCCGTACTGAACGACGCCGCGAGCGGCATGGTCGCAGACGCCAGGGTCGAATAGGCCACCGCTCCCGCCCCACCCCAATTCCCTCCACACATCAGGGCCGAGGACCCCGCCTCGGGGACGAACGTCATGCCAACCGGAACAGCATCCGTCATCACGAACGTGAAGGCGCTCGCCGCAGAGTAGTTGCTCCAGCAAACCTTGAACTGCACGGTGTCCGAACTGGCGGCGATCGTGAGCCGCGGGGAGCCTTCGTACTGCACGTTCACCCCGACCACGCTGACGACACCCAGCCCGGTGATCGACCCATCCAACAAGTCGTTCGCGACGATGGATTGCATCCCAAGCCTGGTCAACGTCAGATTCAGGAACAGCTTGACGCCGTTCTCGTTCGGCGCCGCATTGCAGGCACTGACGCTGGACCACGTGAAGTTGAAGCTCTCCATGGCCGAGCCCTCGATCTTGGCCGACGGATCGGTGGACGTGAAGCTCGTCGTTCCGCAGTAGTCAGTCTTGGTCGATCCGGATTGATCCATGATCACGACCGTGATCCAGAAACTCTGGCCCACGTAGACCACCGGCGGAGTAACGAAGGAATAGTAGGTCCCGACCGGAAGGAACGGCGCCGTGAACCCCTTGTCAGGCCCCGCATTCATGTATTGGGCAATCACGTTTCCCGAGCCTCCGACCCTCGTTACCCGGACGTTCCTCTTGCGGACGGGATTGGCAAATCCAATGAAAGAAATGCACTGATCCGGTCCCGTGGTCGTATACGTGGTGGACAGGCCGACGTCGTCCACGCACCGGATCGCCGTTCCCTTGGCGGGGCAGAATACGTCCACCGCGTAGGTCTCGGGTGATGCGCCGGAGGTGCCGTCGGTGTAGGTCGTGTGCAACCAGAAATCACTCCCGGTCTGCTGACCGTCAGAGGCATTGAGCACCGCTCCGCCGCCCCATCCCGTAAAGACGCGCGCGCCATGGATTACCTGGATCGGCCCCCCTCCGAGAAGCTCCACCTTGAACGCAGCCGTGCTGGGCGCATTGAACAGGCTGCCGTCCACACCGTAGATCTGCGGGTTAAGCGCGGCCATGAGTCCCTGCGGCACCGTCGCCACGCCCTGCACCTGCCAGCTCCCGGACCTTCCGCGCATATACAGTGGGACCTCAGCCGGTCCCGACTGGTCGTCGGGCACGTAGAGGGAGACCCTGTACGAGGCGTCAGCCGTTCCGACATTGCCCAGCGAGACCTTGGTCTCATTCCCATAGCCCTGCATCACTCCGTAGAAGGTTCCGGATCCGACCTGGGAAACCGCATTGCCGGTCTCGCGCGTCGGCATGGGCCCGCTGTTGTCGTAGCAGGGACACCCGCATCCCAGAGTGCTCAGCGCCTGATAGCCCTGCCACACGATGAGCTGGGTTTGCGACGAAATACTGCGGTAGGGACCCTCCTCACCGAGGAGGGTGTGTGAGTCGCACGCAGCGCTCTCCCCCGCAAGCTCGTAGCTCTTCTGGTAGTCCCAGGCCAGTGTCGTGTAGTTGAAACGGAAGACATGCACCGTGGTCGGCATGGTCGAGTCGAAAGTCCCATAGGCGTCCTTGCCTGTACTCATGAAGAACATCCCTGTACCCGAATTCAGAAACGATGCGTGGTATGAGTTCTTCCAATAGTAATGCATGAGGCCGACATATGTCAGAGTAGTCGAGGGCGCGTACATCGTGAAGTCCCCGCACTGGACGCCGAACCCCGGCTGCGATTGCCAGTTGATCGGCGAGTTCGAAGTGACCTTGTATACATTCTGGTATGGGACGGCGGTCATGGTCGGGCGCTCGTACCGGGCCGGGATCCTCTCGGCCTTGCATCCTGCGAGACTGCCGGCTCCCGTCCCGATGGCTATGGACGGACAGGGGCCGGCGCTGCCCGGGAAACCCCCGAGGCAGTCGCCGATCAGGCATCCGATGGAGTCGCTGGTGCCCCCGCTGGTGGCCCATCCGGCTCCCTCATAAGAAATGGCTCGAAGCTCGAACTGGGTCTTCTTGTTCAGCGGGAACATCACAAGGGCGTCGCCGACGCCGTTCAGATCCGGCTGAATCCAATTCGATCCGCCAAATGCCATATAGCTGACGTAGCTCGTGGGCAGAATGATGGAGGAGAGGTGGGCAAACCTGGACGGGATCGTCGACCGGCCCGTACCGGCGACGATCCCGGTTCGGCCCATCTCCAGGACGGACACGGAGTTGATCGCGGTGGATCCGGCCACGGCAATGGACTTAACTTTCGCCTTCCAACGCACCGTCATCGTGAACTGCGGCGGCATGTCGAGTTTCCACGTCAGTATCGTGTTCCCGGCCACGACGTTCTTTCCGGGCGTTGCCGCGGCGCAACCGGACGGCGTCATCGTCCACCCCTGACACGGGTCCTCGAGCCCGCATCCCGGGCACCAAGCATCCAGGCTGAACGGTACCGTGTCCCAGATCCGGACGTCCCACCACGTCTTGGTCGACGAGACATTCTTGAGAAAGATCGTGTAGATCATCTCGTCGGCCTGTTGGCCGTACGAGGGCGAGAACAGGACGTCGTTGTCTCCGACCATCCACATGAGGAACCGCCTGACCGTGGCCTGCGCCTGGTTGCTCACGGCGCCGGAGCACGACGCACCGGTCCACGAGACTTGCGCACGGCTGTCGAGCCGTATGCCCTCGGGGGCGGCCACATCACCCGATCCCGGCTCGAAGGACTCGCCGTTACCCCAATCCACAGTCGCCTGGAACGTGATCTGTCCGGTCGCGCCCCCCCCCGGAGAGAAGGGCCCCGGCACGGTCCACTTCAGCGCGGCGGGAGGACCGGTGTTGGGATCCCACCCCACATCCGGAACAGGGATCCCGCTTCCCGCTACATAATGTGTGTACGTGGGTAACGTCTCCACGATCGTGATCGGGTTGATCGCGCTGCTGCCCCGGCGTCCGTAGAAGATGGTGTAGGTGACCGTGTCGCCCGGCGCCGCGGTATCCGAAGAAGCCCGGACCACCGCCGCGTTGATCGTCTTGTCCGGGGAAGGCAGGATGGCCCAAGGCGCCGAGCAGGCCCACGTGTCGGTGATGCCGCCAATCATCTGGATATCGTTGTACGACGGCCCCAGTGCGATGGTCGCGCCGTCCGTCGCGCATGAGTGGATGTCGGCATAGACGTAGAAGTTCGGGGCGCAGGAACATCCGGACTTGGCATCGCACGAGTCCACCGCCCAGGTGTAGGATCCCGACCAGGTCCAAGCCGGATAGGTTCCGGTCCCGATCGTCCAGACGCCGGCGAATGTCATGGGCCGGTCGCCTGAGTCGCTCGTGTTGCACGTAATCCTGAAGGAAACGCCCGTGATATCTCCCGTGGCCCCGCCGGAAGCCGTGCCGTAGTTCACGATCGTGACGCCGACGATGGGATTCGCCCCAGGGCACGAAACCTCCCCGCAGTCCATGATCTGGAAGGACGCTACGGGTGCGTGGTACCAATTCGGAAACACGGAAACGAAATCCTTGAAGGGGGAAACGGATGTTGCGTACATGTCCTCGATGCAACCGGCGGCAGCGATCCCCCGCGTCATGCTCAAGATCAAGGCCGCCACCGTCACAAGACCGCTTGCCGATGATCGGGCGGAATGAGCCGGTTGGGACCCCTTGCCGTCAGTCACTGCCATTCACAGATTATGCGCGCAGGGCAGGGCGGGGTCAAAGACGGCCCGGCGCTATTCCATTGTCGACACAAGGCTGCGAGAGCCTTTTGCGGGCCGGTGACTAAGGCGTCCGGGACATTGAGGCCCACAGCGAGCCGACATGCCTCGCCCTCCATGCCGCGCGTATCACCGGGGCGGCGGGACGAAGGAGGACAGGGCCGTGCGCGCCTCCTTCTCGATCCGGTCCTTGACCCGGTTCCAGGCGTAGCGCGGGTCGAGGCAATCGGGATCGGGTTCCGCGTCCGCCTCCGCGAAGTAGACGAGCGGCCGCTGGACGATCGCCACGAAGTCGCCCGACGAGGCGTACTTCTTGCGGGCGAGCCCAAGCAGGATCTTCAGGGACGCCCAGCGGTCGAGGACGCACGCCAGATCGATGAAGTCCTTGCGCGCCCCCCGCGACACGATCGCCGAGAGCTTCATGAGCCCGATCTCGACCGGATGCGCGATCACGAGGCCCCCGGCGCGCACCGGCGGCCTCATTGCGGAGTACGGAGTCGCAAGGTAGCTCATATGCACGCCCTCCGCATCGAGGTGCAGGGTTCCCGGCTCCTCGGCCCTGATGCGGAAACCCGGCCGGCCCCCGAGGAACCGTTTCAGCGGCTGCATGTCGGGAAGCCTGAGCGCGGGTGACTCGACGAAGAAGTCGAAATCCTCGGAGTTGCGGTGGTCGGCCAGCAGGGCCAGGCCGCTCCCGCCGGCGAGCGTGAACCGCCTCACCACCGGTTGTGCCGCGACCTCCAGGAGGAACGAGCGGCGGGCCCGGCCGAGACGGTTCCAGTGAAGCTTCATGCCTTCCCCCCGGCGGCCGGCAGGCGCCGCGGCGGAGGGGGCGGCACCCGAAACCACCATGACCAGAACCTTGCGGCGCGCGGAGTCAGCTTCCAGCCCTCCGCCGCCAGCCAGCGTCTGAGCGCGCGCGAATCGTACTGCCGCATCATCCACATCAGCTCCTCGCGCCCCCCCTGCTCCATGATCCGCGGGATGATCAGCGACCCGTCGTGGAAGGGGTGAAGGCGCGCAAGCCGGTACTCGGGGAACAGGGTCTGAGCGGACCTCGGGATCGGCCGGAACCTGACCCGTGCGCCACGGGCCAGCCACTCGATGCCCTGCTCCCTCACCAGCCATTCCCCCAGGTACTTGCCGGAGGACTGCAACCACCCCTGCGTCAGGTACCGGTAGACCTGGCGCCTCGACTTCCCGAGCCTCCGGCAAAGTTCGGAGACGGGGATGGCCCGCGACACCTCCTCCACCAGTCCTCCCGCGTCGTCGTAGCGGCGGACGGTCCACGACCCGCCGGGGAGGGACTCGAGCACGGTTCTCATGTCATATATTATGACACAACTGTCGTCTCTCTTGTCAGAACACGCCGGGTGGCAGGGGGTGGCCGCGCTCGGCGAGCTTCTCGGCGAGCCGGGGCACGAGCCCCGCGGACTCGAGCGGCCCTTCGCCCCGGCGGACGAAGATGTCCTGGAGCCGGAAGACCTCGCCCTCCATCCCGCAGACTTCCGTGATCTGGGTCACGCGGCGGCCGCCGTCGCGCTGGCGCGCGATCTGGACGATGAGGTCGATGGCGCTGGACGCCTGCTCCCGGATCGCGCGCAGGGGCAGGTCCATGCCCGCCATCAGCACCATGGTCTCGAGCCGCGCCATCGCGTCCCGGGGCGTGTTCGCGTGCAGGGTCGAGAGCGAGCCGTCGTGGCCCGTGTTCATCGCCTGGAGCATGTCGAGCGACTCGCCCCCGCGGCACTCGCCGACTACGATGCGGTCGGGACGCATCCGGAGCGCGTTCCGGACGAGGTCCCGGATCGTGACCGCGCCCTTCCCCTCCAGGTTCGCCGGCCGCGACTCGAGCGAGACGACATGATCCTGCGGGAGCTTGAGCTCGGCGGCGTCCTCGATCGTGACGATCCGCTCGTCGGGTCCGATGAACGACGCCAGGATGTTCAGGAGCGTGGTCTTGCCCGAGCCGGTCCCGCCGGAGATCAGGCAGTTCATCCGGCCCCCGACGCAGGCGCGGAGGAACGCCGCGGCGGGCGCGGTCAGGCTCCCGTTCGCGACCAGCTCGTCGATCGTCATCCGCCGCTTCATGAACTTCCGGATCGTGAGGCTCGACCCCTTGAGCGCGAGCGGCGGGATGATCGCGTTGACCCGCGACCCGTCGCTGAGCCTGGCGTCCACGAGCGGCGACGCCTCGTCGATCCTCCGCCCCAAAGGGGCGACGATGCGCTCGATCAGCCCCCGGAGTTCGGCTTCGCCGTCGAGCGACCGCTGGACCCGCGACAGCTTGCCCCGCCGTTCCACGTAGATCTCGTCGGGCCCGTTTACCATGACCTCCGAGACCTCGGGGTCGTCGAGGAGGTCCTGGAGCGAGCCCAGCCCCAGGACGCCGTCGGCCAGTTCCTTGAGCAGGCGATCCCGGAAGCCGGCCGTGAGATCGGGCACGCCCTCGGCCGCGAGAAGATCGGCCAGTTCGGCCTGGACGCGCGCGGGTTCGGCGACCAGCCCCGGACGCTCGCGCATCCGCTCCAGGAACTTCGCGTGGAGGGTCCGCTTGAGCGCCCGGAAGGCCGGGGTCCGGAACGCGTCACCGGCCGTTTCTGCGTCCGCAGAAACGGCTGCCACTGCGTCCGTAGCGGCAGGTGCATACTCGGCCAGCGCGTCCGCGACCCGGCCCACCTCCCCGGCCGCCGGCGACTTCGCGGCCCCCCAGCCCACGGGCTCGCCCCGGAGCATGGCCTCCGCGAACTCGGCCGCCTCCGCCAGCGTGCCGAGCACGGGAAGCCCGTCCAGGGCCGCCGCGTCGCGACCGCGCGCGCCTCCCGCCGCCGCGCGGTTCATGAGGGCCCGCACGGGCCGGCCCGACAACCGGAGGGCCTCGCCCAGCGCGCGGGCCCGGCGGATCGCGAGCGGGTCGGGCGTGACCACGATCAGCGCGAGCGCGGCTTCGCCCACCGCCCCCGCGAGCGGGCCCTCGGGCTCCCCGCCCCGCCACGCCCCGGCGTCGACGACGACCCACGGGAACCTCGCCCGCGCGAGGCGCAGCAGGGCCTTCATGTCGGCCGCGGACCAGGTCCCGCCCCCGGGCGTGAGGAGGCGCAGCCGCGGTCCGGCGGGCCGCGTGGACGACTCGAGCAGCTCCGGGGTCAGCGACGCGAGACTCCCCTGGAGGTCCGCCAGGCTCCCACCCGGAACCGAGGCTGCCGCGAACCAGAGGCTCAGGTCCTCGCCCGGTCCCGGCATGGTCACGAGGAGGACGTCGGCCTTCTTCGCGAGCGCCGCGCCCAGCGCCGCCGCGACCGCGGTCGTGCCCACGCCGCCCTTGGCGCCGACGACGGTGACGACGCGTCCCGCGGAGGGGCCGTCGCTCACGAGCCCGCCGTCCCCGCCTGCGCGGTCGCGAAGCTCGGGGTCACGAAGATCACGAGTTCGGTCTCGATCTTCTCGTCCCGCGTGTGGCGGAAGAGCCAGCCCAGGAGCGGCAGGTCCATGAGCACGGGGAGGCCGGTCATGATCCGGACGTCCTCGGTCTGGATCAGCCCCGCGATGATGACCGTGGACTTGGCTGGGAGCTCGACGTCGGTCTCGGCCCACCGGGTCTTGAGCGCGGGCATGTAGGTCCCGTTCGGCAGGGTCACGGCATTGGCGGCGTCGATCGTGGACGCCTCCGCCCGGACGTGGGTGCGTGTAGGGGTCACGTAAGTACTTCCGCTTCCTGAGGTGCCGGAGCACCATCGCCCC